>OFFE01000544.1_pt1 | contig 31667 bp, 23 predicted proteins | sample 1521371 | NCBI WGS metagenome assembly OFFE01 (sample SAMEA3504131, study PRJEB24116) | mouse gut metagenome | biome: mouse gut; feature: mouse-associated habitat; material: faeces | place: Denmark | collected 2011 | reverse complement strand
CGCCGGGGTCCGCCACCCGGCGGATGATGGTGATGGCAACCTTCTCCACCCCTACAGCCCGGTCCAGACAGTCCACTGTGCGGATCAGACCGGTGGTGTTGCAGCTGGTCAGCTTCAGATACTTCTGACCCAGACCCTTCTCATAGTTGGCGTAGCCGTGGAAGAACACATCCGCCACGGAGTTTTTTTCGCCTCCCTGGAAAATGGCCTTCACACCCATCTTCTCATACAGCTCCTTGTTCTTCGCGCCCACGCCGCCGGGGGAGGAGTCCAGCATGATATCCACCTTGCCGCACAGCTCCTCGAAGGAACCGGCCACGGGGATGTCCTGTGCGTCAAACTTTGCCTTGTCCGCGCCGCCCACCAGATACAGGTCGTACTTGACATTGTTGGCTCCAACCATGTCGTTCTCCCTCAGAGCCCGGATGGCCAGGGTAGGGGCCAGATCCGCAATACCTACCAGCTCCATGTCCCCCTGCATGGCCACGCCGTCCGCCAGACGCTGGCCAATGGTGCCGTAGCCCGCCACGCCTACTCTTACCTTTGCCATATGAATCGTCCTCCATTTCAAAATCTGTGCGGCCAGTGCCGCAAACGTTTTACATAAAGATTGTAGCATCTGTTTCTCTGTCTGTCAATTTCAAATGTTATTTTTTTGGTAATTTTCTTTGATAAGCCAACTAAACTTACCAATTTTTATAAAACAGTTGACAACTCTCCTGTCAGGCGTTATGATGGGTTTATGAAAAATTTTGGATTTTCCGGAAAGGAGGCTCCCTATGAAGGACAACCGTCGAAAACAGATGGAAGCCCTGGTCGCCCGGCGGAATACTGTCACCATGGAGGAGCTGCGCCAGAGCTTCGGCGTATCCATGAATACCATCCGCGCCGACGTAGCCTATCTGGTGGATACCGGGGCGGTGGAAAAGATTTACGGCGGCGTCCGTTCCGCTCAGCGGCAGGAGGTCCCTCTGTTCACCCAGCGCACCCAGCTCCGCGCCGGGGAAAAGCTGCGGATCGCCCGGTACGCCCAGGGCCTTGTGGAGGACGGGGACACCCTGTACATCGATGCGGGCACCACCACCATGCATCTGATCGAATGCCTGGACCCCGGCAAGCATGTGACTATCGTCACCGGCAATCTCTATGTGGTTCATCAGGCTTACGACAAACCACAGGTGGAACTGATCGTTCTGCCCGGCAGCATGAACCGCCGGACCAACTCCGTGGCCGATGTGAGCACGCTGGAGTTTCTGGGACGATATCAGTTTGCCAAGGCCTTCATGGGAGCCTCCGGCTTATCGCCGGAGGGGCGGCTGAACGTATCGACCTACATCGAGTATGAACTGAAGCGGCAGGCCGTGGCCCGGAGCCGGCAGACCTGGCTGCTGCTGGACGGGGGTAAGTTTGGCGGCGGAAGCCTGATGTCCTATGGCGCACTGGAGGATATGACGGGCCTTGTCACGGGGCCGCAGTGCCCGGAGGAGGTCCGCAGCCGCTGCAGCCGGAATGGCGTTGCACTGGCCATTGTCGAATAATACAGGGAGGAACCGCCATGCGCGAGTACAGAATTGAAACGCACCTGCACACCAACCACATCAGCAAATGCGGCCGCTTGGACGCCGAGACCCTTGCGGAGAGGTATGCTCAGGCGGGCTATGCCGCCGTGGCCGTCACGGACCACTACAACCGGGACACCTTTGCATATCTGCACATCGACACCACTGTCCCGGGGGATGTCACAGGTCCTTTTCTGGATGGCTTTCGCCGGATGGAGGAGGCTTGCGCCAAACAGGGAGTGAAAGTGTACAAAGGGGCGGAGCTGCGTTTTGACGAGTGTGAAAATGATTACCTGCTTTACAATTACCCTGAAGAACTGCTGGCCCGGCCGGAAGAGGTGTTCCATCTGGGTATCGCCGCTTTCGCACCACTGGCCAGGGCGGCGGGCGCACTGCTGATTCAGGCCCACCCTTACCGGAGAAAGTGCACCCCTGCCATTGCCTGTTACCTGGACGGCGTGGAGGTCATGAACCGGAATCCCCGGCACGAAAACGAAAATGACCGGGCGGAGGCTTACGCCGCCCAGTTCGGCTTGCTGCGCACCGGAGGGTCGGATTGCCACCAGTGGGAGGACATTGCACAGGGAGGCATCGTCTCTTCTGTCCTGCCGGAGAATGATGCGGATTTTGTCCGCCTGCTGCGGGAGGGCGAATATAAAATTATCGGAGCAGATTTGTAAGAACCCGCTTTTATCGATTGCAAATGCAGTTTTCAAAACATAACCGGCCTGTCCACGGGCATACACTGTAGCAAACGCGCAGGGAGGGCGGTCATGATGAGAAGAGATCGGATTGTTGTGTTTTTGCTGCGCAGGCGGTACTTGCTGATGGCGCTGGCATTGGCGCTGGCAGCAGTGATGTTTCTGGCCGCCTGTCTGCCGGATCTGCTCCTGTAACGGCGGCACAGCACTGAGAGCGCCCGGACGCTTCCTGCGGGTCCGGGCGCTTGAGTGTTTTTTCCAGGCGGACCGCTTTTGCATAAAAGGTACCCACAGGCATTTTGCAGATACCAGCGGCCTCCCGGAGTGTCAGACGCTTATTTCTCCAGTTCCGATGGACCTCCCGGAAGTTATCCGGCAGAGAATTGGGCGGGCGTCCAAATTTGACGCCTCTGGCCTTGGCAGCAGCTATGCCCTCCGCCTGCCGCTGGCGGATGTTGGAGCGTTCGTTCTCCGCTGCAAAGGAGAGAACCTGCAAGACAATATCGCTGAGAAAGGTCCCCATCAGATCCTTTCCCCGGCGGGTATCCAGCAGAGGCATATCCAGCACCACGATGTCCACACCCCGGTCCTTGGTCAGAATGCGCCACTGCTCCAGGATCTCCGTATAATTGCGCCCCAGCCGGTCAATGCTTTTGATGTATAGCAAGTCGTCAGTTCTGAACCGGCCCACCATCCGCTGGTATTGGGTACGCTGGAAATCCTTTCCGGATTGTTTGTCTGTAAAGATGTTTTTCTCCGGGATATCCAGCGCCCGCATGGCAATCATCTGCCGGTCCTCGTTCTGGTCTGTACTGGAGACTCGAATGTAGCCGTAAATTGTTCCTGGCATAGATGTCCTTCCTCCGTTTATTTCTTTCTCTAAATAGAAAAAAGCCGCACCTCCCATCACTCGAGAGGTGCGGTTTTCCCTATCGGAGAGCCAGTGTGCGGGCGCCGCGCCGGTTATGGCGCCGTCTTTCTCAGCCGGTCCAGCAGCCCCCGGCAGCCAGCGTCGATATCCCGCCACGCAGCGTCGAAGTCCCCGGTATACCAGGGGTCGGCGACATCTTCAGAACGGCCGGCATAGTCCAGCAGCAGGCCAATCTTCCCATCGGGGTCTCCGCCGCAAATCCGCCGCATGTTTCGCAGATTGGCCTGGTCCATTCCAATCAGCAGGTCATATCGGTTATAATCCTCCGCCGTCAGCTGTCGTGCAGTCTTTCCGGCGCAGCCGATACCATATTCCGCCAGCTTCCGGCGGGCGGCCGGGTAAACCGGATTGCCGGTCTCCTCGCTGCTGGTAGCAGCAGAGGCAATATCAAATTCCGTCTCCAGCCCTGCGCTCTTGACCAGATTTTTCATGATGAATTCTCCCATAGGGCTGCGGCAGATATTGCCGTGGCAAACGAATAAGATTCTTGTCATATCCTGAAACCTCTTGAAAGTATTGATATTCCAGCATAAAACGGTATAGTTCTGACCCCGGAAGTAACCGGAACGACTGGAAACACCACCATCGGCTTCCCATCCTTGTCCAATTCCGCTGAAGCTGGTAATTGACGCTGGTGTCGACGTATTTGTACGCATACCGTCCATCTATGCGCTGCTCTCTCCACGGTGAAGAATGCGGTTTTGCTGTTGTCACATCGCTTTTCGCTTACATCTGCGCTCCTTTCCAGGAAAAGAGCCTCGGCATGATATAATGTATTATACCATAGCCGAGACCTGATTTCCATATCAACCTGAATGTTTTACAGGAACTTCTCGTAAGGTGCAGCGCTTAAATCGACGGCAACTTGTCCAAAAACTGATCAAATGGTTGGCATTTGATTAAGATTTTTACACTGTTCTGAATAGCAAAGCCAACGTCCAGATTTTGGTTCACAGCCGGCACCCTGAAAATCGGTAAAGTCCGGCGGTCAAAATGGCGCAAAACAGCGTTGACATCCCTGCACCTCGTAAATTTACACTTCTTCGATAGGAAGAGGGAGCGCCCTGTAGGGCGCTCCCTCTTCCTTCGCGTTTACTTTGCTCTAACGATGCACTCAAACACCTGGTCACCCGCAGTGGCGGTCACGGTGGTGGTGCCTCGTGATACCCATGTTACTTTTCCGGTTTCGTCGATGGCGGCTACGCTGGGGTCGGCGCTGGACCAGACGACGGCTCCCTCATAGACATTCCGGGTGCCTTTGATGAGCAGTTTCATCTGCACCGGGGTGTCGCCGCTCCCAAAGGTGAAGTCCGTCTTGTTGATGCTCAAATCCGGGATGTTTGGATCAATCCAGGGATCGCCCTCCACCTTTACCTGACAGCTGGCTGTCTCCTCGCCGCTGGCGGCAGTGATGACTACAGTTCCGCCAGCTTTGCCGGTGACGGCACCGCCGTCTACCGAGGCGATCTCCGGGTTGGAGGAGCTCCAGATGATCTCCCCGCTGCCGCCGGTGGCAGTCAAACGGCCCGTTTCACCCGCCGGGATGGTAATATCCGTCTGGGACAGTGCCAGCGGGCCAGCAGGCTCATCCGCCACAGTTGGCTCTTCTGCATCTCCGGGCTGATTTTCTTCACCTGGTGCATTGTCCGGCGCAGGCTCGTCCCCTCCCGGAACCTGGGCGGGCACCGGCTGTAAACCGTCCTCCGGCGGCGTCTGACCGGCGGGGCGGTCATTTGCCGTCTGACTGCTGGCCGGCGGGTCCTGCACATCCCGGATACCTACGGCATCGGCCATATCATCCCCGAAGAACACATAGACCATCACACCCAGAATAATGATCCCAGTCAGCAGCAGCATGACCCCTCCGGCTCCGCCGCTGCGGGCGTTCTGCCGCTTCTCCACTCTCCGGCCGCTGCGCCGCCTGGGCGGGCGGCCGCGCCGAATGGCCGCCTCCTCCTCGCAGAAGGGGCAGGAGCGGTATGTATCGGAATATTCCTCCCCACATTTGGGGCAGCGGCGGTTGCTCATAGCAGTATGTCCTCCTTGGGGCAGAATCTATTTTACATAATATCGTTTTTTTTCATCGCAGTCAACCGGGTTTTGTCGAATTTGACGCAAGATGTGAAAATTTTGTTCCCGCCCTTTCCAAAATTCTCCGCTGATAATGCCATCCCCTTCCACACAAACTACCGGGGAATGGAGGAATGCGTTTATGAAAAAGTTTCATATGCCCACAGCATATACCATTTTGTTCATCCTGCTGATCCTGGTGGCCGCCTCCACCTGGGTGATCCCCGCCGGAACCTACGAGCGCTCCGGAGAAGAGAGCACTCCGGTGGCGGGCACCTATCAGACCGTAGAACAGCAGCCACAGGGACCGGGAGATGTGATTCTGGCCTCCTTTCAGGGTTTCTACGACGCGGTGGATGTGGCGCTGTTCATCCTGATGGTGGGCGGCTTCCTGGGCGTGGTGATGAAAACCGGAGCCATTGACGCCGGCGTCAGCAACATCATCCGCATTCTGAACGGCCAGGAGATCTGGCTGATTCCGGTACTGATGATCATGTTCAGCCTGGGAGGCACATCTTTCGGCATGTGGGAGGAGACCATGGCCTTTTATCCCTTGCTGATTCCGGTGTTTATCTCGGCGGGATATGATCCCCTGGTGGGAATTTCGGTGGTGCTGCTGGGCAGCGGGGCGGGCGTACTGGCCAGCACCGTCAATCCTTTTGCCACCGGCATTGCCTCCGGCTTCGCGGGGGTCAGCCTGGGAGACGGACTTCTGCCCCGGCTGCTGATGCTGCTGGTTTTTGATGCGGCGGCCATCTGGTATGTCATGGCCTACGCCAGTCGGGTCCGCGCCCACCCGGAAAAGTCCCTGGTAGCGGGAATCAGCCGCCGCGCCGGAGCGGCCCGGGGCGGCGAAGTGCCCACCCTCACCGCCCGGCGGAAGGTTGTGCTGGTCCTGTTTGCCTTGGTTTTCCTGGTGATGATCTACGGGGTCATTCCCTTCGATGAGATCGGCGTGCCCATTCCCACTCTGGGCTGGTGGTTCCCGGAACTCAGCGGATTGTTCCTGATAGGCGGGATCGCCATTGGTTTGGCCTACGGTCTGAAGGAGCAGGATCTCACCGATGCCTTTGTGGCCGGCGCGGCGGATCTGACCGGCGTGGGTCTCATCATCGGCATCAGCCGGGGCATCACCGTGTTGATGGATGGAGGGCAGATTACGGACACGGTTCTCTACTGGGGAGAGCGGGCCCTGGAGGGAACGGGATCTGTGGCGTTCATCCTGTTGGTGTATCTCATCTATATTCCCCTGTCCGTCCTGATTCCCTCCTCGTCAGGGCTGGCCACCCTGTCCATTCCCATTCTGGCGCCTCTGGGCCGGTTCGCCGGCATCGGCGGGGATCTGATTGTCACCGCCTTCCAGTCCGCCTCGGGCCTGGTGAATATTGTCACACCCACAGCGGCAGTGGTCATGGGCGGTCTGGCGCTGGGAGACGTCCCCTACGACCGATGGGTGAAGTTTGTGTGGAAATTGATACTGATTTTCTTCTTGCTGACGGTGGCATTTTTGGCGGTATCGGCTATTTTGTAGAGGCTTTTGTGTGTGATATAATAGCGCCGTGGAAGAGCGGGGTTCCTGCCTCTTCCACGGCATGGAACCAATCCCGGGCGGGCACAGATACCCGCCTCTACATATCCCGACACATACAGGAGCGCCGCCATGAAAGTCATCGACATGCACACCCACATCTTTCCGGAAAAGATCGCCGCCAAGGCCACCGTTGCTACAGCTGAGTATTTCGACCTCCCCGAGCCGCCCAACCACTATGGCAGCGTTTCCGAACTGGTGGACGTCCTGCGCCGGGCGGGGATCAACTACGCTATGGTCTTCTCTGCTGCCACCACAGAGCACCAGGTGGAGCACATCAACCGCTATATTTGCTCGGAGGCGGAAGTCAATTCCCATTTTCTCCCCTGCGGCACCATTCACGCCGGATATGAGCATTACCGGGAGGAGTTGGGCTGGATGCGGGAGCATGGGATCCACGGCGTGAAGCTCCACCCGGAGTTCCAGCACTTCGTGCTCAACGATGAGCGGCTGTTCCCCATGTTTGAGGAGATGGAGAAAAATGATATGTTTCTCATTGCCCACATGGGAGACCCCCGGGTGAACGTCTCCGGCCCCCGCCGGATGATCCCTATCGCGGAGACCTTCCCCAAGCTTCGGTGCATCGCCGCCCACCTGGGCAACTGGGGGGACTGGGATATTGAGAAAATCCGTCCTCTGGCAAAGCTGCCAAACGTCTACACTGACATCAGCTCCTCCTTCAGCTACGTTACGGACAAGGCCCCTCTGTACTCTATTCTCCGTGAGTACGACCCCACCCACGTATTCTGGGGCTCCGACTACCCCATCTGGTGTCCTCAGAAGGAGCTGGACAAGACCCTGGCGCTGGGACTGGAGCAGGACTTTTTGGAGGATGTCCTCTTCAACAACTTCGCCGCGTTTTACCATTATCGGAAGCTGTGATGAAAAATCTCCGGCTCGGGATTCCTCCCAGCCCGGAGATTTTTCATCACAGCTCTTTCCGCACAATCAGTGTATTGCACCGTCAGGCCATATGGACAAAGCAGGCCTTCTCGCACATCCCCACAGGACCTGATCTCTATTTCCGTCACTTCGCTCCCTATGGCTTCACGGTAAAGTTTTCAAATCTGCTGCCCTGCCGGATCAGCTCCTCCAGCTTGTCCACCGGCTGGGCACTGCCGTCGTCCATAATAAACCGCACCGTCACCGGCCTGCCCAGCTTCTCCTCCGTAACGGCTTGAATCACCTTCACAGCCTCAGGGCTGTTGAGGCTCTCCATCGTCAGCTCGTCGCCGCAGCGCACCACCAGCGCACCGTCCTCCATAGCTCCCCGCGCGTCATCCAGCATATACCAGAACATCGGTGTGAGCTGGTTTTTATACTGCTCCACCAGCTCTCCCCACAGCTCCCAGCAGGGAGCGGAAGCGGCCGCCGGAGCGGACTTTTTCCGTTTCGGTTTTTCTGAAACCGGCGAAACCGGACAGGCCGGTTCGCTGTAAGGCTGCGGACCGGCATCCCAGGGGGGCTCATCCTCCGGCGGTGCTTCCGGCAGAGGCGGACGCTCCTCCTCCCAGGGCGGACCATCCATTTCCACAACAGACGGCGTGGACCCGACGGCTGTTTTCCGCGAAGACTGGACACAGGACGCGGCGGAAACCGCGCCCCCCTCCTCCAGCCGCACCAGCCGGGCGGCCAGTGCCACCACGTCGCCGCAGAGGCTCTCATCGCACAACCGCAGCAGGCACAGCTCCGCGTCGGTACGCCGGTTGGCGCTGAGCGGCAGCGCAGCGGAAACGCTTTGCAGCTGGGCGGCCATGAACAGCAGCCGGGTGGGGCTGACACCTTGGCTCAGGCGGTCCATCAGGCCGTCGTCATACCCGCCGGACAGCAGCGCAGCGCCGCCCTCCGGCGCAGTCATGCGGATAAGCAGATCCCGGGTCAGGGCGGACAGTTCGCCCAGCAGCGCACCCACATCCTTGCCTCCCCTGTACAGCCGGTCCAAAGTCAGCAGAGCAGCTTGCGCGTCTCTTCCCAGCAAACAGCCCATCAGCTCCGCCGTTTGCAAATTCCCCGCCAAACCCAGGACATCCAGTACTCGCTCGCTGCTGACGGCGCCTCCCGCCGCGCCGCACTGGTCCAGCAGACTCAGCGCGTCCCGCATTGCCCCGTCGGAGAGGCGGGCAAGCAGCCCAGCGGCCTCCTCCGTCAGCTCTATGCCCTCCTGCCCAGCTACATAGAGCAGCCGGGCGGCGATATCCCTGGGCAGAATGCGCTTGAAAGCAAAGCGCTGGCACCGGGAGAGAATGGTCGCAGGAACCTTGTGGAGCTCTGTGGTGGCCAGAATGAAAATCAGATGAGCCGGAGGCTCCTCCAGAATTTTCAGCAGGGCGTTGAAAGCGGAAATGGACAGCATGTGAACTTCATCGATGATATACACCCGGTATTTCACACTGGCAGGGGAATAGACGGCCTCGTCCCGCAGGGCCCTGACCTGGTCCACGCCGTTATTGCTGGCCGCGTCAAGCTCCAGCACATCCAGAAGACTGCTGTTATCAATGCCCAGGCAGGCGGGGCACCGGTTGCAGGGGTCGCCGTCCACTGGGTTGCGGCAGTTGACCGCCTTGGCCAGGATTTTAGCGCAGGTGGTCTTGCCGGTGCCGCGGGTTCCAGTAAACAGGTAAGCATGGCTGAGTCGCCCCTGAGCCGCCTGACGGCGCAGAGTCTCTGTGATGTGCTCCTGACCCACCACGTCAGAGAAGGACCTGGGCCTCCATTTGCGGTATAGTGCCTGATACATACGGATACCTCCCGTCTACAAAAAATAGGGGCCTTAATGGCCCCTATCGTGCGCCGCAAAATACTCTCCGCAAGCATCCGCTCCGAACCGGAGCCCTCGCGGCACATATCGTCCCGCTTAATGCTGCTCGGTTCCCCGCCTGACATGGTTCACAGGCTTCCATTGCGCGAGACCGGAACCTCAACACGAATGCCTGCGGAGGGTATTTCATGACGTTGCATTTATTATACACGATTGTTTGCCGGATTGCAAGAGGAAATTTTTTGTGACCCTTTTAGAATAGATATTGCTGGATATAAACTCCGTCGATTTCACTAAAGCTCCTAATAAATCCTGGCTCTGCATACCCTCGCACAAACGATATACGCAAGTTTATTAGATATTAAAAGGTACGGTAAGCTCCTCCCCTGCAAGTACTTTTTAGGGGCGTATACGTATATTTTTTGCTGCTCCAAACTCCGAAAATGAAGGCAAAAAACAGGAAATCTTTTCTTGATTTCCTGTTTTGATTTGCCTTTCTATATGGCGGCGGTTATGCAGTTTTCAGTGCGCTGTTTACAAAAAAACCTACAAACAAAGATTCATTTTTCCATAGCATTATTTTCCTGCGGATGCTGTATATTCATGGTATCTTTTCTCCTGCGCGATTCCAACAAAGCAGAAGTTACTGCGCTCTTTTACATAAAGAAAAGTGCTTTGTCTGGCAGATAGCAATCCATAAACATACACCATACTTATCAATGACAGCGACAAGCTTACCGTCCCAGCTTCGCCCGCAGCTCCGCGCCCTTGTCCTCGTAACCGGGCTTGTTGAGCAGGGCAAACATGTTCTTCTTATACGCCTCCACGCCAGGCTGGTCAAAGGGATTGACACCCAGAAGATAGCCGGAAAGGCCGCAGGCGTACTCAAAGAAGTAGATCAGTTCGCCGCAGGTGTAGGCGTTGATCTCTCCCGCGTGAATGATCAGGTTTGGCACGCCGCCCTCCACGTGGGCCAGCAGAGTGCCGTCCATGGCCTGGGTTGCGATAAAGTCCATGTCTTTTCCCGCCAGGAAGTTCAGACCGTCGCCGTCGGCCTCGTCCCGGGGCACGCACAGCTGGCGGGCACTTTTGCCAAAGCGGATGACGGTTTCCAGCATGAGCCGCTCGCCCTGCTGGATATACTGACCCATGGAGTGGAGGTCGGCGGTGAATTCCACGCTGGCGGGGAAGAGGCCCTTGTTCTCCTTGCCCTCGCTCTCACCGTAAAGCTGCTTCCACCACTCGGCAAAGAACCGGGCCCTGGGCTCATAGGCAGCCAGAATCTCCACCTTTTTGCCCTGCTTGTACAGATCGCTCCGGGCGGCGGCGTACTGCCAGGCGGGGTTAACCTCCAGACCGGGCTTGCGGCAGGTTTCCATCATGTCCGCCGCGCCGCGCATCAGCTGATCCAGATCGATCCCGGCTACGGCGATGGGCAGCAGGCCCACGGCGGTGAGCACGCTGTAGCGTCCGCCCACGTCGTCGGGCACCACGTAGGCGTCGTAACCCTCGGCGTCAGCCAGGGACTTCAGCGCCCCGCGGGCCTTGTCGGTGGTGGCGTAAATACGCTTGGCCGCCTCGGCCTTGCCATACTTTTCCTCCAGTCTGGCCTTGAAGAAGCGGAAAGCCACGGCGGGCTCAGTGGTGGTACCGGACTTGGAAATGACGTTTACGGAGAAATCATCGCCGCCAATCAGATCGAAAATCTCCTGTAAGGCATCGCCGCTCAGGCCGTTGCCAGCGAAATAAATATTGGGCGTGTTTTTCTTTTTGAGGTTGTAGTTATTGGATTCCAGCAGCTCAATTACCGCCCGGGCGCCCAGATAGCTGCCGCCAATGCCGATGACCACCAGTGCCTTGCTGTCGGACTGAATTTTTTTTGCGGCGGCCTTGATGCGGGCATATTCATCCTTATCATAGTCCCGGGGGAGATTCACCCAGCCGACGAAGTCGTTGCCCCGGCCGGAGGCTTCCTGAAGCCAGGTATGGGCCTGAGCGAGGCCTTCGGAAAATTGTTCCACATGGGTGGAGCTGTTGGAGAGATTGATCTGAAGCATGGATTGTTCCTCCTTGACAGTAAAATTTGGGGAGTGTTTCGATACAAGCAGTATACCACCACCGTTTTCATAGGGCAAGAGATTTCTTGTCAGTATCAGCTTTCAGAAAAGCTCCGGCTTACTGGAAGTATTTCACTGCGCTGCGGAACAAACCCATATCATACCGGCCGGGGACGTTCCGGTAGAGGAAGGGACCGATACGTTCGCTGTGGCCCATCTTGCCCAGCACCCGGCCGTTGGGGGAGGCAACGCCCTCGACGGCCCACAGGGCCCCGTTGGGGTTGAAGGCTGTATCCATGGTAGGCGCGCCGGTCAGATCCACATACTGAGTGGCGATCTGGCCGTTGTCCGCCAGCTGGCGCAGGACACTCTCCGGGGCTATGAACCGCCCCTCGCCGTGGGAAGTGGGGACGCTGTAAATCTCACCGGGAGCGGTCTCCAGCAGCCAGGGGGACAGGCTGGAGCACACCCGAGTGCGAACAATGGAGGACTGGTGCCGCCCGATGGTGTTGTAGGTCAGGGTGGGACAGCTCCCGTCCGTGTCCCGAATCTCGCCAAAGGGAATCAGTCCCAGCTTCACCAGGGCCTGGAAACCGTTGCAGATACCCAGCATCAGGCCGTCCCGGTTTTGCAGCAGGTCATGGATGGCATCCGTCAGGCGGGGGTTGCGGAGGAAGGAAACAATGAACTTGGCGGAGCCGTCCGGCTCGTCGCCGCCGGAAAAGCCTCCGGGGAGGAAGACAATCTGGGCGTTCCGGATGGAGCGCTCCAGCTCCAGGGCAGACTGGGCCAATGCCTCGGCTGTCAGGTTACGGATTACCACCGTCTCGGCGGTCATGCCAGCGCGGAGGCAGGCCCGGAGGCTGTCGTACTCGCAGTTGGCGCCGGGGAACACGGGGATCACCGTCCGGGGACTGGCAATGCCGTGAGGCATCACTGCGGGAGCCTTGCCGGTCCAGGTAATGGGCTCCACATTGCCGGTTTCGGCGGTCCGGGTGGGGTACACATCCTCCAGAACGGACTCGTTGAGAGATAACAGCTCGTCGATTTCGGCCGAATCATGACAGATGGTAATTACCGGTTCTGCGGTAGTCATGCCAATGCGTCTGGCGCAGGGACAGTCCGTGTCCTCCGTCAGCTCGGCTGCAATGGCCGCATAGAACGGGACATACCACCACTCATTCTCCAGCCCGGCCTCGGACCGGAAGCCCACCTTGTTGCCAAAGGACATCTTCATCACTGCCTCGGCGGCACTGTCCTCGATTGCCCAGGCGGCCTTTACCTTTCCGTCCCGGGCCAGGGCGTGGAACGCCTCCCAAGCGGTCTTGATCTGCTCCGGGTCCGCTCCGGCAAAAAGATACACCGGATGCCCCGCCGCCTTGAACTCGGGGGTGATAATCTCCCCTGCCTTGACCGGCGCGATGGCAAAGGAGATCACCGTAGGCGGCACGTCCAGATCCATGAAGGAACCGGACATGGAGTCCTTCCCGCCGATGGCGGCGCAGCCGTAGTCCAACTGGGCCTCCAGTGCTCCCAAGAGGGCGGCGAAGGGCTTGCCCCAGCGCTCCGGGTCTGTGCGCAGTTTCTCAAAAAATTCCTGCAAGGTAAGGTAGGCTTTTTTGTAGTCTGCTCCCGCCGCTACGACCTTGGTCAGGGAAGTGACCACACTGTCCATAGCCCCGGAGAAGGGATCGACGCTCATCCGCTCCGGGTCGCAACCGTAGGCCATGACGCTGGCCTGCTCCGTTTCCTGTCCCGGCAGGACAGGCAGCAGGGCGGTCATGGACTGGGTGGGGGTGCGCTGGGTTTTCCCTCCAAAGGGCATGGTCACGCTGCCCGCGCCGATGGTACTGTCGAAGCGTTCCACCAATCCCCGCCGGGAGGCGCAGGGAAGGCCCGCCGCCAACTCCCGCAGAGAATGGAATTTAGGTGCTCCCATCGCGGTGCGGTCCTTTTCCCGGACGGACACGGAGGCGTGTTTCACCGCGCCATTGGTGTCCAGGAAGGCCCTGCTCAGATCCGCGATAGTCTCCCCGCGCCATTTCATCACCATGCGGGGGGCTTCTGTAACCACAGCGGCCCGGTAGGCTTCCAGGTTCTCAGTTCCGGCCAGGGCGATGAATTTCTCTTCGTCCTCGGGGGCCACCACCACCGCCATGCGCTCCTGGCTCTCGGAGATGGCAAGCTCTGTGCCGTCCAGGCCGTCGTACTTCTTTCGCACCGCGTCCAGATCGATCTCCAGGCCGTCCGCCAGTTCGCCGATGGCCACCGACACGCCGCCTGCACCGAAATCATTGCAGCGCTTGATCATCCGCGTCACGCCGGGGTTTCTGAACAGCCGCTGGAGTTTTCGCTCCTCAGGGGCGTTGCCCTTCTGGACCTCGCTGGCCATAGTGGTGAGAGATTTCAGATTGTGGCTCTTGGAGGAGCCGGTGGCTCCTCCGATACCGTCCCGGCCGGTGCGGCCCCCCAGAAGAATCACCACGTCGCCGGGGGCAGGACGCTCCCGGCGGACGTTGGATGCCGGAGCCGCGGCCACTACCGCGCCGCACTCCAGATGCTTGGCAATGTAGCCGGGGTGGTAGAGCTCCGCTACGTGGCCGGTGGCAAGGCCAATCTGGTTGCCGTAGGAGGAGTAGCCCGCCGCCGCTGTCTGAGCAATTTTCCGCTGAGGCAGCTTGCCCGGGAGCGTGTCCGCGAAGCTGGCTCTCGGGTCGCCGCAGCCGGTGACGCGCATAGCCTGGTGGACGTAGGCCCGCCCGGACAGGGGGTCCCGGATGCATCCGCCGATGCAGGTGGCCGCACCGCCGAAGGGCTCGATCTCCGTGGGGTGATTATGGGTCTCATTTTTAAACATCAGCAGCCAGTCCTGTGTTTCTCCGTCCACCACAGCGGGGACATGGATGGAGCAGGCGTTGATCTCCTCACTCTCGTCCAGCTCGGGAAGCAGGCCCCGCTTTTTCAGCGTCTTGGCTCCGATGGTGGCGATGTCCATCAGGGTCTGAGGCCGCTTGGCGGCCTTCTCCTCGCCGTACACCTCCACGCGGGCCGCCAGATAGCGTTGGTACGCCTCCTTCACGCTGGTATCGTATTTCCCGTCCGGAGCCTCGATCTGAATATTTTCCAGGTGGGTGGAGAAGGTGGTGTGGCGGCAGTGGTCGGACCAGTAGGTGTCCACCACCCGGACCTCGGTGATGGTGGGGTTCCGATGTTCGGTATCCCGGAAGTAGGTCTGTAAAAATTTCAGGTCGTCCAGGTCCATGGCCAGCCCCAGCCTGTCCAGCAGGGCGGCGAGGCCGTCTCCGTCCAGTCCGGTGAAGCCCTCCAGCGTCTCCACCATAGGCGGCGCGTCATGGGTGCGGACCAGGGTCTCGGGCTTGTCCATGGACGCTTCCCGGCTCTCCACGGGGTTAATGAGATAGCTCTTGATCTTCTCCATATCCGCCCCGGTCAGCCGTCCCTCCAGCAGATACACCTTGGCGTGGCGGACCAGGGGGCGCTCCACCCCGGCCATGAGCTGCACGCACTGGGCGCAGGAATCAGCACGCTGGTCAAACTGCCCCGGCAGGGCCTCCACTGCCAGCAGGCTGTGGCAGGTCCGGGGCTCTGGGAAAGTCTCGTCCCAGATCACGTCCACCTGGGGCTCGGAGAACACGATATGTCTGGCCTTCTCATAGACGTCGGGGCTGACGCCCTCCACATCGTAGCGGTTCAGGATGCGGACGCCCTCCAGATTCTCAATGCCCAGAAAGCCCCGCAGGTCGCCCAGCAGGTTCCCCGCCTCCGGGGACAGGCCGGGCCGTTTTTCCACAAAAATGCGGTATACCATTTTCTTCACTCTTCCTCCATGATCTCTCCGTGAATGCTCGCTCTGCCTCCGTTGGGGCACTTTGCATCAAATCGCTTTGCGCGGACACCGCCATAACCCAGCCCGGCCCCGTTCAGCAGAGCGCAGGCCTGCGGGTAAATGCTGTTCCATAATTTGTGGCACAGCGGAGGGCACAGGTTTTTAACAAGAAATTGCCGTTCGCTGCAAAAGCAGCGGCACCGGCTGTCCGTAATAGTAAGTCTCACCCTTCGCATTTCAAAGCCTTCAGCGCCCGGCGGCCGATGTCCCGGCGGCAATAAGCGTTATCAAAGTGAATCCGGTCCGCCAGGGCATACGCCTTCTCAACGGCGGCAGGCAGATTCCCGGCCACCGCCGCAGCGCCCAGAACGCGGCCTCCGCTGGTCAGCAGTTTCCCGTCACTTTGTGTCGCTCCGGCAATGTAGATGCGCTCATCCGCCTCTGTTGCAGGCAGGGTAATGGGGAATCCCTTTTCATATTTCTCCGGGTAGCCTTTGGACGCGAGAATGACGCAGCAGGCGGATTTTTCGCTGAATTTCACTTCCGTGTCCGCCAGACTTCCCCTGGATACCGCCAGCATGATCTCCAGCAGGCTGCTCTCCAACAGAGGCAGCACCACCTGGGTCTCCGGGTCGCCGAAGCGGCAGTTGTACTCGATCACCTTGGGCCCCTGCGGCGTCAGCATCAGGCCGAAATACAGGCAGCCCTTGAAGGGACGGCCTTCCGCCTTCATGGCCCGGATGGTGGGCAGGAAGATTTTCTCCATGCACTCCCCGGCCAGCGCGGGGGTGTAGTAAGGATTGGGGGCGATAGTGCCCATACCGCCGGTGTTCAGGCCTTGGTCTCCGTCCAGAGCCCGCTTGTGGTCCATGGAGGACGCCATGGGAATCACCGTCTCCCCGTCGGTGAAAGACAGAACGGATACCTCCGGACCAGTCAGAAATTCCTCAACGACCACCGTGGTTCCGCTGTCACCGAAGACACGGTCCTCCATCATGGAACGCACAGCCTTCTGCGCCGCCTCACGGGTTTCGCAGATCAGCACCCCCTTGCCCAGGGCCAGTCCGTCGGCCTTGACCACTACGGGCATGGGGCAGGATTCCACATAGGCCAGTGCCTTGTCCAGAGCGTTGAAGGTTTCGTAAGAGGCGGTGGGGATGCCGTACTTTTTCATCAGATCCTTGGAGAACGCCTTGCTGCTCTCAATGACAGCAGCGCTCTTCTGAGGGCCGAAGCAGGCGAAGCCTTCCGCCTCCAGCGCATCCACCATCCCCAAAGCGAGGGGATCGTCAGGGGCCACCACCACAAAATCCACATCGTACCGCTTCGCTGCGGCAATTGCGGCGGAAATGTCCGTGGCGGAGCCCTCCAGGCAAACAGCGTCGGCGGCGATGCCGCCGTTGCCGGGCAGGGCATAGATTTTTTCTGCTCGCTCATCCTCTTTTAATTTTTTTATGATCGCGTGCTCGCGGCCACCGCCGCCAACCACAAGAATTTTCATTTCCGTATCTCCTTCTTGCCGCCCCTGCGGGGCGGCCCTTCTGCCCGTCTCACCATAGATTTTCCTCTTCTTTTCCCTTGTGGGAAAAGAAACAAAAGCCCCCTCAAGGGACGTTCCCTCCCTTGAGAATCCTTCTCATTACGAGGGAAATCATTTTTTACGCTTCTACGTACCCTGGTCGTTCTGTTTGGATGCTTTCGTTGGTGCGCCGGATTTCTGCGTCTAACCACGAACATGCTGCGGTGTCCGTGAGACTTTTAAATCGCAGGTTTAAGCACGTTTTTGCCTGCTTTTGCCGCAGGGCAAAAGCAGGCGCAGGGCCTGGGGGCGCACAGCCCCCGGGCCGATTCAGGAAGAACGTCCCCTTGCCGCGCAAAACGCGGCAGAGAAATCTCCAGGTTATTAATAAGAACCCATTAATGGTGAAACAGCCGCATCCCTGTAAACGCCATGACCATATCATAGTCGTTGCATTTTGCAATAACCAGATCATCCCGGATGGATCCGCCGGGTTCGGCAATATACCGCACACCGGAGCGGCGGGCCCGCTCAATGTTGTCCGGGAAGGGGAAGAACGCGTCGCTGCCCAGGGCGACGCCCTTCCGGCTGTCCAACCATGCGCGAACCTCCTGAATGGTCAGGCAGGAAGGCTGAACCGTGAAATATTTCTGCCAGTTTCCGGCGGCGCAGACATCCTCCTCGTTGCCGTTGATATAGCTGTCGATGACGTTGTCCCGCTCGGGACGGCCCAGGGAGGGGAGAAACGGCAGGCCCAGCACCTTGGGATGCTGGCGCAGATGCCAGGTATCCGCCTTGGCGCCCGCCAGCCGGGTGCAGTGAATCCGGCTCTGCTGGCCTGCGCCCACACCGATGGCCTGCCCGTCCAGCGCGTAGCAAACGGAGTTGGACTGGGTATATTTGAGCGTGATCAGGGCTACGATCAGATCCCGCCGGGCCTCCTCCGGCATATCGGTATTGACGGTGACAATATTTTCCAGCAGATGCGTTCCGATTTTAAATTCATTGCGGCCCTGCTGGAAGGTTACGCCGAACACGTCCTTGGTCTCCTGGGGCGCGGGGACGTAATCGGGGTCGATCCGGACGATGTTATAATTGCCCTTCCGCTTGGTCTTCAGGATCTCCAGGGCCTCGCTGGTGTAGCCGGGGGCAATGACGCCGTCGGAGACCTCCCGCTGGATCAGCCGGGCGGTGGCGGCGTCGCACACATCACTCAAAGCCGCCCAATCCCCGAAGGAACACAGCCGGTCGGTGCCCCGGGCCCTTGCGTAGGCGCAGGCCAGAGGGCTTCCGTCCACCTCGGGCACATCGTCCACAAAGCATGCCTGCTTGAGGGCGCGGCTCATGGGAAGGCCCACGGCGGCAGAGGTAGGGGAAACATGCTTGAAGGAGGTGGCGGCTGGCAGCCCCGTGGCCTCCTTCAGCTCCTTCACCAGCTGCCACGCGTTCAGGGCGTCCAGAAAGTTGATATAGCCGGGTTTTCCGTTGAGGACCTCCAGGGGAAGATCACCGCCGTCCCGCATAAAAATCCGGGAGGGCTTCTGGTTGGGGTTGCAGCCGTATTTCAGTTCTAATTCGTTCATGGCGGTACTCCTTTGGCCTTGGGCCTATACGTTCAATTCTGCTTGAATGGACTCATCGGGATATCGCGCCAGCAGCGGGGCGATTTCGTCCCGCAGAAACTCCGTCACCTGACTGGGGGCCCGGCCTACATACTTCTCCGGGGCCATCTGGGCATCAATCTCTTCCCGGGTCAGGGGGAAGAGCGGGTCCGCCACCACGCGGTCAATGAGATCATTGCTCCCACCCTCCAGCTTGACCCGCCGGGCGGCGGCATGGGAATGCTCCCGCAGCGCCTCGTGGAGCTCCTGACGGTTGCCGCCCCGCTTCACGGCCTCCATCATGATGTTCTCCGTCGACATAAAGGGCAGCTTTTCCATCACTCTCCGGCGGACTACCCGGTCATAGACCACAAGGCCCGCGGTGACGTTGATATAGATCTCCAGGATGGCGTCCACCGCCAGAAACGCCTCCGCCACGGCAATGCGTTTGTTGGCGCTGTCGTCCAACGTCCGCTCAAACCACTGGGTGGCGGCGGTCATGGCCGGATTCACTCCGTCCTGAATGACATACCGGGCCAAAGCGCAGATGCGCTCGCTGCGCATGGGATTGCGCTTGTAGGGCATGGCGGAAGACCCGATCTGGTTTTTCTCAAAGGGCTCCTCCATTTCCTCGAAGGACTGGAGAATCCGCAGGTCATTGGCAAATTTGCAGGCGGACTGGGCCACGCCGGAGAGAGCGGCGAGCATATAGGCGTCCGTCTTCCGGGAATAAGTCTGGCCGGAGACGGCCACGCACTTCTCAAAGCCCATCTGTTCCGCCACCAGCTTTTCCAGCTCCTTGACCTTCTCCTCGTCTCCCTCGAAGAGCTCCATGAAGCTGGCCTGGGTGCCGGTGGTGCCCTTGGCCCCCCGGAGACGCAGCTGGTCTGTCTGGAATTCCAGGTTTTCCATGTCCATCACCAGCTCGTTCATCCACAGGGTTGCCCGCTTGCCCACGGTGGTCAGCTGGGCGGGCTGGAGGTGGGTATAGGCGAGACAGGGCAGATTTTTATACTGCTCCGCAAAGGCGGCAAGATTCCGCAGCACCTGAGCGCATTTGCGCAGTACCAGTTTGGCCGCGTCCCGGAGGATCAGAATGTCTGTATTATCTCCCACATAGCAGCTTGTGGCCCCCAGGTGGATAATGGCCTCCGCATCAGGGCACTGCTGTCCGTAGGCGTAGACGTGGCTCATGACGTCGTGGCGAACCAGCTTCTCGCGGGCCTCGGCCACGTCGTAGTTCACATCCTCGGAATGGGCCTCCAGCTGGTCGATCTGCTCCTGAGTTACATTCAGCCCCAACTGGCGCTCGGCCTTCGCTAAGGCAATCCACAGCTTCCGCCAGGTGCGGAATTTATTGTTGTCGGAGAAAAGATACTGCATCTCCTTGCTGGCATACCGGGTAGACAGCGGGGAGGTGTAGCCGTCGCGGTTTCGTTCCATGGCGCGCCTCCTTTAACAGTACTTATTGTAGATGGTGGTATGGAGGTTTCCATGCTCCAGATCCATATATTCCACAAAGAGGGATACCTTGTTGTCGGGATTGAGGCTCTCCCACAGCTCCTTTGCCAACGCGGAAGCATCCGGCGCGGTAATGCCCACCAGGATGGGCTCTCCGGCGAAGGAGGGCAGGGGGCTTCCGTCGCCCTGGTAGGTGCTGATAAAGTGCCCGGTTCCGGCCGCAGGAGCCTCGTACTCGAAGAAATACCGGCAACAGCAGCTCTCATCCCCGTCCAGGCTCTTGAGAATGGACAGGGCGTACTTGCCGTCGGGCTGCACCACACCGGAAATGCGAGGAGTCCAGTTGGGGCCGTCGGGCTCAAAGGTGCGGCTGTGGAGGCCGTGGCGGTAGCAGTGGCCTTCCGCCATATGATCCCGGATGGTGTCGGTCTGGTCGCCGTTGGTGACAATGGTAGTCCCGTTTTCCAGCCGCCGGACGGGATGGTAAATGATCAGGGAGGGATCGGTCATTTTGCTCTCGTCAAAGGCTTTGGTGCGGATGCCGTCGGAGGTCTCCTGGAAAATCCGGTTGCGGCTGTTCCCGCTGCGGCCCATGATGAAGTAGGCAATGACGGCGGATTTCCCATCCCCGCTGCGGCCCAGCAGGATACCCCGGCCGGGATAGCTGTTCTCACGAAGGAGGGCGCAGAGATCTCTTTTCATATGCTTGACTCCTTTTTACTTACAATCTGTGCGGCAACCAGCTCCGCCGCCTGGGGCAGCAAAACCCATTCCGCCTGCTCCATGACTCTTCGCTGTAAAATTTCCGGCGTGTCGCCGGGGAGGATATCGACGGCTTTTTGCAGGATAATCTCTCCGCCGTCAGCCACCTCGTTGACATAGTGAACGGTGGCCCCTGTCACCTTCACGCCGTAGTCCAGCGCCGCCTGGTGGACCCGCAGTCCATAGAAACCTTTCCCGCAGAAGGAAGGGATCAGCGCCGGATGAATGTTGATCATTGGGCCCTGGAAGCGGCGGAGGAGGTCCGCAGAGAAAATGCCCAGGAAACCTGCCAGGACAACCATGTCAATCTTATGAGTTTCCAGCGCGGAAAGAACCTTTTCCTCAAAGCCAGGCTCTTTTCTGGGAATAACGGCGCACACAATTCCGGCGGCTCCGGCCCGGCTGATGGCCTGAACGCCGTCTTTGTCGGCGATCACCAGAGAAATCCGTCCGCTTTTCAGCTCACCCCGGGTCTGGGCGTCGATGAGGGCCTGCAAATTTGTCCCCCCGCCGGAAACCACAACGGCGATCCGGGCGGTCAGCATAGGATCACCTTCTCCTCCCCGGAGACAATTTCACCCATAATATAGGCATCCTCTCCCTGCTCCCGGAGGATGGTCAGGGCCTTGTCCGCCTGCCCGCCGGGAACCACAACGCTCATTCCCACGCCCATATTGAAGGTGTTGAACATATCCCGCTCCGGGATATTCCCGGTTCCGGCCAGAAAGGAGAAGACAGGCGGCGTGCGCAGAGAGGCCTTCTCAATCTTCGCGCACAGACCATCAGGGATGGAGCGGGGGATGTTTTCGTAGAACCCGCCGCCGGTAATGTGGGAGATGCCGTGGACCTCCGTCTGCTCCAGCAGGGCCAGCACCGGCTTGACATAAATTCTGGTGGGAGTCAGCAGGACCTCGCCCAGACCTTTGCCGCCCAGCGCATCAATGGGTGCGCCCAGATCCGCGCTCTCCACCCGGAATACCCGACGCACCAGGGAAAAGCCGTTGGAGTGAATCCCGGTGGAGGGCAGGGCGATGAGCACGTCTCCGGCTCTCATTCCGGTTTTGTCAACGACCTTTTCCCGGTCCACCACGCCTACGGTGAATCCGGCCAGATCGTAGTCCTCCTCCGCCATGACGCCGGGGTGCTCGGCGGTCTCGCCGCCCACCAGGGCGGCTCCGGCCTGAACGCAGCCCTCCGCCACGCCGGAGACGATGGATGCGATCTTCTCCGGCACATTTTTGCCGCAGGCGATATAATCCAGGAAGAACAGGGGCTTTGCCCCGCAGCAGATCACGTCGTTGACGCACATGGCCACGCAGTCGATGCCGATGGTGTCATGCTTGTCCAGCAGCTGGGCGATTCTGATTTTTGTCCCAACGCCGTCGGTGCCGGAGACAAGGCAGGGGGCTTTCATTCCGGCTGTGTCCAGCTGGAACAGGCCGCCGAAGCCGCCGATATTTTCCGCCATCCCGGCGGTCATGGTCCGCGCAACATGCTGTTTCATGAGCTCTACCGCCTTATAGCCGGCGGTGATGTCTACGCCGGCCGCGGCGTAGGAGGCGGAATAACTTTCGTTCATTGCATCCTCTCTCTTCTGCGGCCCTGCGGGCCGCCAATGGTAAATTTTTCGTTTACGAAAGTCCCGGGCTTCCGCGCCCGGACGACGGTCTGCTTTTGGTCCACGCCAAAAGCGGGCCAAAAGTGCCTGAATCTGCGGTTCAGGACTCCCTCGGGTATCGCGCGGAGTGTGACGCTTTATTACGGAGGTGCTTCGCTTGTCCTGCAATCCATCGGGTCTGAACCGAGCTTCCGGTCCGTGTATTGGGCAAAGCGTCTGTTTCAGGATATAACCGGCAAACCCTGCCATATTACGCGGAGAACTCCCCAAAGCACCCCGGAAGTGAGGCGCAAATGCAAAACAAGACAGGAGCCTCCGTCTTCCCTCAGAGACGGCGCTTATTCCTTTCCCGTCCAGCAGTAGGTGCAGATCATCTTCTTATCAATCCCGATGGCCTCCAGCAGCCCCTCCAGCGACTGATACCCCAGAGAATTGAACCCCAAATCCTCGCAAATAGTTTTCAGCAGGCACTGCCCCCGCTCACTGGAGCAGTCGGCATATTCATCCAAATGCTCCTGCCCCTCGCTGCCCTCCAGCTTTTGGACAGTGGCCCGGGCCAGCAGCTCCATATCGGAATTGCTCCGAGAAAAGTTCAGATATTTGCATCCATACATGATAGGCGGACAGGCGGAGCGCATATGAACCTCCTCCGCCCCGCAGCTGTACAAAAACTCAATGGTTTCACGCAGCTGGGTTCCCCGGACAATGGAATCGTCCACAAACAGCAGCTTTTTTCCCTCAATCAGTTCCGGTACGGGAATTTGCTTCATCTTCGCCACCTGGTTGCGGATGTTCTGATTGGCCGGCATGAAGGACCGGGGCCAGGTGGGCGTGTACTTCACAAAGGGCCGGGCGAAAAACTTGCCGCTGCGGTTGGCATAGCCGATGGCGTGGGGCAGGCCGGAGTCCGGAACCCCAGCCACATAATCCACCTTGGGCAGCTGGCCCCGGGCAATTTCGTCCCGGGCCATGATCTCCCCGTTGCGGTAGCGCATGACCTCCACATTGACTCCCTCATAGTTGGAGTTTGGATAGCCGTAATAGGTCCAGAGAAAGGCGCAGATCCGCATCTCCTTTCCGGCAGGTGACAGCGTTTCCCAGCCCTCCGCCGTCACCTTCACAATCTCCCGGGGGCCCAGCTCATAGGCGTTGCTATATCCCAGCTTTTGGTAGGCGAAGGATTCAAAGGATACGCAGAACCCCTCCTCGCCTCTCCCGATAAGCACCGGCAGGCGGCCCAGCTTGTCCCGGGCGGCAATGATGCCCTCCGGGGTCAGAATCAGAATGGTGGCCGATCCGTCTATGACCTCCTGGGCGTGGCGGATGCCCTCCACCAAAGTGTCCTTCTGGTTGATGAGGGCGGCGGTGAGCTCGGTGGAGTTCACCGCGCCGGAGCTCATGGCCATGAACTGGCTGCCCTGGCGGCCGAAGTATTCCTCTACCAGCGCGTCGGCGTTGTTGATGATTCCCACAGTGGTGATGGCAAACAGTCCCAGGTGGGAACGCACCAGAAGGGGCTGTGGATCCGTGTCGCTGATACAGCCGATACCGCTGATTCCGTGGAATTTGGACATGTCCTTCTCAAACTTGGTCCGGAAGGGCGTGTTCTCAATGTTGTGAATCTGACGCTGGAAACCGTCCTTCGCGTCATAGACGACCATACCGCCCCGGCGGGTGCCCAGATGGGAGTGGTAATCCACTCCGAAGAAAATGTCAAGGACGCAGTCCCGCTTGGAAACCGCTCCAAAAAATCCGCCCAAATCAGGTTCCTCCCCTTGTTACGCGCCGAACACCCGGCGCATCATCTCCTCGTAAGCCTCCTCCACGCTGCCCAAATCCCGGCGGAAGCGGTCCTTGTCCAGCTTCTCGTTGGTCTTGGCATCCCAGAACCGGCAGGTGTCGGGGGAAATCTCGTCGGCCAGGACGATGGTCCCGTCCGGCAGGCGGCCGAACTCCAGCTTGAAGTCGATAAGCCGCACGCCGCACTCGGCAAAGAAGGCTTTGAGAACCTCGTTGACCTTCAGGGCCATGGAACGGATGGTTTCGACCTCCTCCCGGGTGGCCAGCTTCAGGGCCAGAGCGTGGGAGGTGTTGAGCAGGGGGTCATGAAGATCGTCGTTTTTGTAGGAGAACTCAAAGGTGGGCTCATCGAAGGGGATGCCTTCCTCCACGCCGTAACGCTTGGAGAAGCTGCCGGCGGAGACATTGCGGATAATGACCTCCAAAGGAACGATCTGAACCTTCTTCACCACCGTTTCCCGGTCGTTCAATTCCTCCACAAAGTGGGTGGGAATGCCGGCGGCGGAGAGCTTGCCCATGAGGAAGTTGCTCATGCGGTTGTTCACCGCGCCCTTGCCCCGGATGGTGCCCTTCTTTGTGCCGTCAAAGGCGGTGGCGTCGTCCTTGTAGGAGACGACGACCAGATTGGGGTCCCCGGTGGCAAAAACCTTCTTGGCCTTGCCCTCATAGAGTTGTTCTTTCTTTTCCATAGTAAAATCCTCCATTCAGAATTGTTTCCTAATTCCTAATTGACGGTTCCGGGCTCCCGCGCCCGGACGGCGGCTTTTTTTCACCGCGCGGTAAAGGCAAGCAAAAACGCGCTTGAATCCGTGGGACGGCATTTGACTATCGCAGGGTTGGGGCTGCCTATGGTTCAAGATTCCCTGGATTCTGCATAGCCGCTTGATACGGTCATTCCGCAATCACGTCAGGCAGGCGCACAGCGCCGCAGATCATGAGTTGAACTCCGCCGCAACCTCGGCATCGGCGGCCAGCGCCTTCGCCGCCCCTGCCGCCCGGTGCTCGTCCAGCTTTGCCGCCAGGAGTTTGTCCTCTATGGACAAAATCTGGATGGCAAGCAAAGCGGCGTTGACGGCTCCGTCGATGGCAACAGCGGCGACCGGAATTCCGGAGGGCATTTGTACCGTGGACAGGAGGGCGTCAACGCCGTCGAGCGCGTTGGATTTCAGGGGAATGCCGATAACCGGCAGAGTGGTGTTGGCCGCAATGGCCCCGGCCAGATGGGCCGCCATCCCGGCGGCGGCAATCATCACGCCGAATCCGCTGGCCCTGGCGGCGCGGGCAAAGGCCCCCGCCTCGGCAGGGGTGCGGTGGGCGGAATAGACGTGGACCTCACAGGGTACGCCGAATTCCTTCAGAGTACCGGCGGCTTTGCGCACCACGGGCAGGTCGCTGGCGCTGCCCATGACGATGCCGACTTTTTTCATTGGCTGTTCCTCCATAAAAAAGAATATGGACAGTCCCTTCCCCTGCGGAAACAGACTGCCCAGACGGACGGCGGTTGCACTCTAACCTGTTCCCCTGTGGTTCCCCACAATCCCGTCAGTCGCAGGCAGATCTCATAGATTGAAAATTCAAATCTAGGCTACCATTTTCTGTGTGAAAACGCAAGAGATAATCATACAGATTATTTCCCGCTTTTTTGCCGCACCACTATGAAACTTCCATAAATCGCGGGAATTTTTCCGGTTTGTCTTGACATCCGTTAAAAACTATGCAATAGTTTTAACAACAAGCTTTATAAGAGAGGAGCGTCCGGCCATGGGGGAAAAAGGTTTCTTGAGCAGCAGCGTGTCCGGCAGGCTTTTCTTTCCTTCATCAGTTTGATCCCTCCCGGCTTCACGGGCCGCTCTGCCGTCCGTGTTTGCCGGGCTTTTCTTTTATATCTTTTGTGAGGTACAGCACAGTGAAGGAGATCAGAAAAAAGAGGGCAGCAGCCGCGGAAAGCGACGGAAGAAAGAAGGTGATCCCGACAAAATAATCATGGAGGATGTACGAAATGTCCAATATACCTAATCCCAACGATATTTTTCCTAACGAATACAAAACATCCTGTTTTATTAAAAACGTCATCAAAGCGCCTAATATTACCGCCGGCGACTACACCTACTACGATGACGCCAGCCACCCGGAGGATTTTGAGAAAAATAACGTTCTGTTCAACTATCCGGAATTTGGTGACAGACTCGTCATCGGGAAGTTCTGCGCCATCGCTTCCGGAACAAAATTCATTATGGGTCCCGCCAATCACCGCATCAGCAGCGTAACCACTTACCCCTTCCATGTGTTCGGCGGGCTCTGGAGCGAGCGGACGCCGGACCACCTCTCCCAACTGCCCCGCAAAGGAGACATTGTCATCGGCAATGATGTCTGGATCGGCCGGGAATGCACCATCATGCCGGGGGTCACGATTGGAGACGGGGCCATCATCGCCGCCTATTCCGTAGTCGTAAAGGACATCCCACCCTACGGCGTAGCCGGAGGCAACCCTGCCCGGCTGCTGAAAAAACGATTCGATGATGAACTGACCGGACTTCTGCTGAAATGGAAATGGTGGGACCTGAAACCGGAAGAACTGGCAGGAGTCCTGCCGCTGCTGTGCGATCCGGATTTGGAAAAGGTGCGGCGGATGCTGAAGGACAAGACAGAATGACATTCAACGGCTATTTTGAAGAAGTCCCCTGTCTGGAGACAGACCGGCTGCTCCGGAAGTACCCCGTACTGTTTGTAAAGGCCGGCTGTAATCTGCAAGAACTGGAACGCCGGGAACGGAAGCGGGGAGACCGGCAGATCGGTCAGGCCCGCTGGCAAAGAGAGCATATGCACAGTCACGACATCTATGATCTAAAACCTGACACCTTCAGGCAGAGTGCGGACGAATGTGCGCGACAGACCGCAGGCCTTCTGGAGAGGAAAGCGCAGTGGCCGGCGTTTGACAGATTATATCAGATTTATGGCGACACAAAGGAGGAGCGCGGATGATCCGAAAATATGACGGCAAGATTGTTCTGCCCGACGGCAGCGAGTACCACGGCTGCCGCTTCGGAGCCAGAGAGGACCGGGTGTGCGAGCTGGTATTCAACACCTCCATGGTGGGCTACCAGGAGATCGTCTCCGACCCGTCCTACACCGGACAACTGGTGGTGATGACCTATCCCATCATCGGCAACTACGGCGTTACCGACGAGGACTACGAGACGAAGATCCCCACCATCGGCGGCCTGGTGGTCCGGGAGTACAACGACATTCCCAGCAACTTCCGCTACACCAAAACCCTCTCGGAAATCCTGGAGGACTACAACATTCCCGCCATCGAGGGCATCGACACACGGAAGCTCACCCGGGCTATCCGGGACGAGGGCAGCTGCAAGGCCCTGCTCACCGGCGTGGACGTGCCCGCGGAGGAGGCTCTGGCGTATTTGAACGCCGCCCAGCTCCGCCGCGATCAGGTGCCGCAGGTCAGCTGCCGCAAGCGCTGGTACGCCCGGACCTCCAACCACCGCCATACCGTAGTCGCCGTGGACTGCGGCATCAAGCTGAATATCGTCCGCTCCCTCAACGCGCGGGGCTGCAACGTCACCGTGGTGCCCTATGACACCCCTGCCAGGGTCATTGAAGACATGGAGCCCGACGGCGTGTTCCTCTCCAACGGTCCCGGGGACCCGGAGGACGTGAAGCCTGTCATCGAGCTGGTGAAACAGCTGAAAGGAAAATTCCCTATCTTTGGCATCTGCCTGGGCCACCAGATGATCGCCCTGGCCTACGGCGGCAGAACCTACAAGCTGAAATTCGGACACCGGGGCGGCAACCATCCAGTGAAGGATCTGTCCACCGGCAAGCTGGAAATCACCAGCCAGAACCACTCCTACGCCGTGGATGCCGCCTCTCTTGAGGGCACCGGCCTGGAAGTGACCCATGTCAATCTGCTGGATGGTACAGTGGAGGGCCTCCGATGCCCGGCGGACCGGGTTTTTTCCGTCCAGTACCACCCGGAGAGCGCCCCCGGTCCCCAGGACAGCGGGTACCTGTTCGACCGGTTTATTGAGATGATGGAGGAGGGGAAGCGCCATGCCTAAGAGAACGGATCTGAAAAAAATTCTGGTTATCGGCTCCGGTCCTATTGTCATCGGACAGGCCGCCGAGTTCGACTACGCTGGCACCCAGGCCTGCCTGGCCCTTCGGGAGGAGGGGTATCAGGTGATCCTGGCCAACTCCAACCCCGCCACCATCATGACTGACACCACCATCGCAGACAAGGTGTACATGGAGCCTCTGACGGTGGAGTATCTGGCAAAAATTCTCCGCTTTGAGCGGCCCGACGCCATTGTCCCCGGCATCGGAGGCCAGACGGGGCTGAATCTGGCCATGGAGCTCCAGCGCCAGGGCATTCTGGACGAATGCGGCGTGGAGCTGCTGGGCACCAGCTATGAGAGCATCCAGAAGGCCGAAGACAGGGAAAAGTTCAAGGAGCTGTGCCTGGCGCTGGGAGAGCCGGTGGTTCCCTCGGAGATCGCCAACAATCTGGAGGAGGCCGTCCGGGCCTCGGAGGAGATCGGCTATCCGGTGATTCTCCGCCCCGCCTTCACTCTGGGGGGCACCGGAGGCGGCTTTGCCGGAAACGAGGAGGAGCTAAGGGAGATGATGAAGCGCGCCCTGGAGCTCTCCCCGGTCCGTCAAGTGCTTATTGAGAAAAGCATCAAGGGCTACAAGGAAATTGAGTACGAGGTGATGAGGGACGCCAATGACACCGCCATCACCGTCTGCAATATGGAGAACATCGATCCCGTGGGCATTCACACCGGCGACTCCATTGTGGTGGCCCCCAGCCAGACTCTCACCAACAAGGAGTACCACCTTCTCCGGGACAGCGCCCTGCGGCTCATTCGGGCCCTGAAAATCGAGGGGGGATGCAACGTCCAATTCGCCTTGGATCCCCAGTCCTTCCAGTACTACGTCATTGAGGTCAACCCCCGGGTGTCCCGGTCCTCCGCGCTCGCCAGCAAGGCCAGCGGCTACCCCATTGCCCGGGTATCTGCCAAGATCTCCGTGGGGATGCATCTGGACGAGATCCAGCTGGCCAACACCCCCGCCTGCTTTGAGCCGGCGCTGGACTACGTGGTGACAAAGATGCCCCGGTTCCCCTTCGACAAGTTCGGCTCCGCCAACAACTGCCTGTCCACCCAGATGAAGGCCACCGGCGAGGTCATGGCCGTGGGCCGGACCCTCCAGGAAAGCATCCTGAAGGCGGTCCGCTCCCTGGAAGGGGGCGTGGGCCATATCTATATGGAGAAATTCAACGACTGCACCGAGAAGGAACTGCTGGACTATATCCGGCTGGGCACCGACGACCGGATTTTCGCCATCGCCGAGCTTATGAGCCGGGGCACCGACCTGGGTCAGATCTGTACGGCGACCCAGATTGACATGCTGTTCCTGGACAAGATAAGCAATATCGTCCACTATGAAAGCGAGATCAAGGCCCGGCCCTGGGATGAGGACATGCTCCGCAGGGCCAAGCGGAGAGGCTTCTCCGACAAGGCGGTGGCCTGGCTGTGGAAATGCACCGAGCGGGAGATCTATGAGAAGCGGAAGGAGATGGGCCTCTTCCCCGTCTATAAGATGATCGACACCTGCGCAGGGGAGTTCGACAGCTACGTGCCCTACTTCTACTCCACCTACGAAAGCGAGAACGAGTCCGTCGTCTCCGGGAACAAAAAGATCATCGTTCTGGGCTCCGGTCCCATCCGCATCGGCCAGGGGGTGGAGTTCGACTATTCTACCGTCCACGCCGTCCAGACCATCAAGAAAAGCGGCTACGACGCCATCATCATCAACAATAACCCGGAAACCGTCTCCACCGACTACACCTGCTCCGACAAGCTCTACTTCGAGCCTTTGACGGTGGAGGACGTGATGAACATTGTGGAACTGGAAAAGCCGGAGGGGGTCATCGCCTCTCTGGGCGGGCAGACCGCCATCAATCTGGCCCAGCCCCTCCGGGACCACGGGGTGAGGATCATCGGCACAGACTGCGGCGCCATTGAGCGGGCGGAGGACCGGAAAATTTTTGAGCGGGTTCTCCATGAGCTGGATATCCCCCAACCCCGGGGCGAGGCGGTTACAAACCTGGAGGACGGCGTACGGGCGGCCCGGGAGATCGGCTACCCGGTACTGGTGCGGCCCTCCTTCGTACTGGGTGGCCGGGCTATGGAGATCGTGGCGGGGGAGGAAATGCTCCGCCGCTACCTGAAGACCGCCGTGGAGGTGGACGAGTCCAAGCCGGTACTGGTGGACAAATATATTATCGGCAAGGAGGTGGAGGTGGACGCCATCTGCGACGGCCGGGACGTGTTCGTCCCCGGCGTCATGGAGCTGGTGGAGCGCACCGGCGTACACTCCGGCGATTCCGTCAGCGTATACCCCACCTTCTCCATCTCCCAGGATGTGAAGGAGGTCATTCTGGACTATACCAGAAAGCTGGGCTTGGGCATCGGCATCGTGGGGCTGTACAACATCCAGTTCATTGTGGACCGGGAGGAGAAAGTGTATATCATCGAGGTCAATCCCCGCTCCTCCCGGACGGTGCCCTTCCTGTCCAAAGCCACCGGCTACTCCCTGGCGGACATTGCCACCAAGGTGATTCTGGGGGAGAGCCTGAAGGATCAGGGAATCACGGAGCTCTATCCCACTGAGAAGAAGCGCTGGTACTGCAAGGTTCCTGTCTTCTCCTTCAGCAAGCTGAGCGGTCTGGACGCTTACCTGTCCCCGGAGATGAAGTCCACCGGCGAGGCCATCGGCTACGACGACCGCCTGCCTTACGCCCTCTACAAGGCCATGCAGGCCGCCGGAATGAATTTGCAGGACCATGGCACTGTGCTGCTGAGCATCAGCCGGGAGGATCTGGAGGAGGCCCTGCCCCTGGTGCGGCGGTTCTACCGCCTGGGCTTCAACATCGAGGCCACCACCGGTACGGCGGATTTCCTCAGAGATCACGGCGTCCGCACCCGGAAGAAACAGGATTACACCGAAGACCCCGCCGATATTACGGAGGCCATGCGCAGCGGCAAGGTGGCCTATCTGGTGAACACCCGGGACCCCAGCTCCGCCGAGCATGTCAGCGCCGGGTTTGAAATGCGCCGGCTGGCCATTGAAAACAGCGTCACCACCTTTACCTCCCTGGATACGGTGAGCGCTTTGCTGGACGTTCTGGAGGCCATTTCCAGCCGGATTTCCACCATCGACGCGTAGTGACAAAACTCTGAAAAGATTTTAGACTTTTGTAACAATCTGTGCTGGTTTTGTTAACAACCTTCGGGTATCCTTAATCTTGCAAGTGACAAGACTTCTTTTTCATCTGATCCTCCAAACCATAGAAAAACTCCGGAAGCTCTGCTT
>OFFE01000540.1_pt1 | contig 31955 bp, 28 predicted proteins | sample 1521371 | NCBI WGS metagenome assembly OFFE01 (sample SAMEA3504131, study PRJEB24116) | mouse gut metagenome | biome: mouse gut; feature: mouse-associated habitat; material: faeces | place: Denmark | collected 2011 | reverse complement strand
CTCGGCAGATTGAGCGGCTGGGGCTTATTTCTTGATTTAAATAAGACAGAATACAAAGATAGACGCAAATCTGAGCGTAGTGCGGGTTGATGCGCTACCATTACACAAGGACGCAGAACGTCAGAACAAAACAAAGTGGTCAGACCGGAAAAATTCCCTCTCTGACCGCTATTTGACGCGCAAAAATGGACTTTCCCCTTGCAATTTCGCTTTTCGTGTGATAAGATAACACAAGCCTGTACGAAATTTTAGTGAAAAGCCTTTTCTTTTTTATTGGATATATAACAAACTTTGTATTCTGAGATAAAATCAGAAGGAGGAGAAGCCATGCCGCAGACTAGACAGCATATCCATGGGGAACGCCCGCGGCGGCAGTATCATTCAGCAGAGGGAGTTGTCGTGACTGAGGAGGATCTCCAGAGGTTTTGCAGTGCTTATGAAGAACTGAACCGTTCTGAGGGGACGATTCAGTTCTACCAGAGAAAACTACGGCGATTTTATCAGGATTTACCTGAAGATAAAATGATCCGGCATGACACGTTGAAAAAGTGGCAGGAATCTCTTCTTCAGCATGGCTATACATCGGGGTCTGTAAATGCATTTCTTTCCGCTGCAAATTCTTATTTGGACTATATAGGGCACCGGGAGTATCAGCTGGCGGGACAGCTCAAGGATGAGAAAACTCCCCAGCCGGAGCTGAGCCGGGCAGAATATCTGCATCTGCTCAGGACGGCGAAAACGTTGGACAAGGAAAAGGTGTATCTTCTGGTCAAGCTGTTCGCGGCGACAGGGCTCTTTGCCCAGGAATTGCCGGAGGTGACGGTGGAGGCGGTGCAGGAGGGAAAAGTTATCTGTGGACAGAACAGGCACAAGCAAATCGTGACGGTTCCGGGGTGTTTACGGAAAGAGCTTTTAGATTTTGCATTGAGGAACAGCATCGGCTCCGGTCCGATTTTTCAGACGCGGGACGGACGGCCGATGCACCGGACCTATGTGTCTGCGGTGATCCGGAATCTCTGCGGAGAGGCGAAGGTGCCGCGGGAGAAGGGAAACCCGAAGTGCCTGCGGAAGTTATACCTGTCCACCAGGGCTGGGGTGGAGAGCAATATTTCCCTGCTGGTGGAGCAGGCCATGGAGCGCATGATGGAGCAGGAGCAGTTTATGGTCGGGTGGGACGAGTGATTGAGAAGCACATGCCGAAAAATGTTTTCCTCAGTATTATTATCCCCGTTTACAATGTAGAGCCGTATCTTGAGAAATGCCTGTCATCGGTTCTTGCCTGTGATTTGAGTTCTTGTGAGATTATTTTGTCTCTCGGCGAGTCAGCTGACAGAAGCAATGATATTTGTTTGAATTACAAGAGAAAGTATTCTTTTATTCAAAGCCTATATCAGGACGGGACAGGTCTCTCCAATGCTCGAAACTGTGGGATGAGTGCAGCAGAGGGGGAGTATCTGCTGTTTCTGGACAGCGATGACTATGTGGACAGTTTATGTCTGAATACGTTGATAGCCCAACTCCGGGAAAGGACTCTTTCAGCAGACATTATTGTAACCGACTTCTACCGTATGGACCGGCGGACAGGACATTTTACCTCCATTTTTCAGATTGGCGAGGATATGCCGGTACAGTATGGCATGGACTTCCTTCCCCAAATGCTTAGGAAACGGCAATGCTTCTGGAATGTGTGGCGTTATCTGTACCGGCGCAGTTTCTTAGAGCAGCATGGCATCCGCTTCATCGAAAACAGGCTCAGCGAGGATATTGATTTCACAACCAACGTATTCCTGACGGAGCCGGAGACCGTTTTCAGCCACAGTCCCTACTATGTCTATACTGTGGGCCGGGGTGAATCCCTCATGGACCGTCCTAACTTCAAGCGTCTTTCTGACACGGTGTTTGTTCTACAAAATGTTATTGAGCGATTGAGAAATTCCAACTTTCGTTATGCGCCGCAGCTCATCGCTCAATATCAGTTTGAATATGTTCTGAATTTAGCTCTTACAATAGAAATTGACCCTGCGGATCGAGAAGCGGCGCTTGCGCTTTATACGGACTGGAGGCAGATGCTGTCCGGCAGTACGGACCCTGTGGTGCGGGGCATTTCTTACGTGATAAAAGCAGTTGGATTAAAGCTGACAGGATACGTGTTGCATATTTTGAAGCGGCTTCGCCGCTTTTTCAGGAATCATACACCGAAGGAGAAGAAGCGCGATGATAATTACCAGAACGCCCTTCCGCATTAGCTTCGCTGGCGGCGGCAGTGACCTAAAGAATTTCTACGAAAAATACGGCGGTTGCGTGCTGAGTACAAGCATCAACCGGTACTGCTACATATCCATTCATCCGTATTTTGACGAAAATCACACCTTGCTGAAATACTCGGAAAACGAGCTAGTGGACAGCCTGTCAAATATTCGCCACCGGATATTTAATTGTGTCTTGAATGAAAGACAGATTCACGGCGTGGAAATTGCCTCGACCGCGGATATTCCGGGCGGCACAGGGTTGGGGTCCTCCAGTACGTTTACGGTAGGGCTCCTTAATACGCTGAATTGCTACCAGGGTAAGTATATGTCCAAGGGAAAGCTGGCGGAGAAAGCGTGCGAGATTGAAATTGAGAAACTGGGTAGCCCCATTGGCAAGCAGGACCAGTATGCCGCAGCCTACGGCGGATTGAATTTCATTCGATTTTACCCGGACGGAGAGGTATCCGTCTCCCCGGTGATGATGCGCGGCGAGACGTACCAGCGGCTGCAAAAAAATCTGGTGATGTTCTATACCGGAGACACGCGTTCCGCAAACTCCATTCTGGCGGAGCAGAAGAAAAATTGCAGCGCAGAGGATAAGGCCAACAACCTGCGGCAGATGTGCGCGCTTGCGGAGGAAATGCGGCAGTCTTTGGAACAGGATGATCTGAGTTCCTTCGGGCGGCTGCTCAACGAGGGGTGGGAGCTGAAGCGCACCTTGGCCAGCGGAATTTCCAACCCTTTGATTGATGAAGCCTATGAGACGGCGCTGGCTAATGGAGCGCTTGGCGGAAAGCTGCTGGGAGCCGGTGGAGGCGGCTTTTTGCTGTTTTATTGCCCGCCGGAACATCAGGAGCGGCTGCGGGTTGCGCTGCGGCTGCGCCGGTTCCCCTTCTCCTTTGAGAAGGAGGGTACGGCAGTGGCTTATATTGGAGACAAATACTGGGATTGAGGGAGAAAGAACGAGATGAAAGCATTGGTAGCCGGCGGAGCCGGATTTATTGGCAGTCATTTAGTGGACGCTCTTTTGGCGGAGGGCCACGACGTTGTCTGCGTAGATAACTTTTTTATTGGAACAAGAGAAAATATCCGCCATCTGGCGGATCATCCGCACTTTATATTCTATGAAAAGGACTTATCTGATTTTGAGCAGATTCTGCCTATCTTCCAGAAGGAAAAAGTGGATTATGTGTTTCATCTGGCGGCCAACTCCGACATTCAGGCCAGCGCAGAAGAGCCGCTGGTAGAATACAAAAACACATATTCCTCGACGTTTGTTCTGCTGGAGTGTATGCGGCGCACAGAAGTAAAACGTCTGTTTTTTGCCTCTACTTCCGCCGTGTATGGAGAGCAGATGGGGGCTCATGTGGGGGAGGAGACTGTACAGCTGAAGCCGATTTCCTACTATGGCGGGGCGAAGCTGGGTTCAGAGGGAATCATTTCTTCCTTTGCCTACATGAACGATATGAGTGTACTGATATTCCGGTTTCCCAACGTGATCGGGCCAAGACTGACCCATGGGGTAATCTTTGACTTTGTCAAAAGGCTAAGGGAGGATCCGTCCCATCTGCGGATTCTGGGTGATGGCCAGCAGAGCAAGCCGTATATGTATGTGCTGGATCTGGTAGATGCGATCATGCACTTCAAGGACGTGCCCCAAGGGGTCACATTGTACAACGTGGGTGTGGAGACGCAGACATCTGTGACGCGCATTGCGGAAATTGTATGTGAAAAAATGGGGTTGACCGGGATTCCCTTTCAATACACCGGCGGCCGGGGCGGCTGGAAAGGAGATGTGCCTGTATTTGCCTATAACTTGGATAAGATTCACGGGGCGGGCTGGTACGCAAAAATGACCAGTGACGAAGCGGCGGCAAAGACAGTGGAGATGGTCCTCTGATGCAGGCGGTGATTATGGCGGGCGGTAAGGGAACGCGCCTGCAATCTTTGACCAATGATGAGATTCCCAAACCTATGGTGCCCGTATTGGGTAAGCCGCTTTTACAATGGCAAATCGAATGCCTGCGGGACCAGAATGTTACCGACATAGTTATCGTTGTCGGACACCTTGGTGAGAAAATACAGGAATACTTTCAGGATGGCGGCAGCTTTGGTGTGAAAATCCGATATATTGCAGAGACCATGCCTTTAGGCACAGCGGGAGCGCTTTCGATGCTGCCGCCTATGCTGAAGGAGGAGACCTTCTTCCTGGTATTCGGTGATGTGCTCTTTGACATTGATTTGCGGCGTATGGCGGATTTCCATCGGGACAGGCAGGCTATAGCGACGCTTTTTGTCCACCCCAACGCCCATCCCTTTGATTCTGATCTGGTGATTTATAATGAGGGCGGCAGGGTGCTGCGCTTTGACTCTAAACACAATGTCAGGAATTACTGGTATCGAAACTGCGTCAATGCTGGATTTTATTTGCTGAACAGAGCGGTTTGTCAGGAGATCCCGCCGCAGACAAAGATGGATTTGGAAAAGGGACTGCTGGCAAAATTGATTCAAAGTGGCAGACCGGTTTATGCCTATCTGTCCTCTGAATATATCAAGGATGTGGGAACCGTGGAGCGGATCACGCTGGCAGAAGAAGAGTTAAACAGCGGCCTTGTAGGAAAACGGAGCCTGCGGAATAGGCAGAGGGCGATTTTCCTGGACAGAGACGGTACAGTCAATAAGAAAAACGGCCTGATTTATCGGGAGGAGCAATTTGAGCTGGAGGACGAGGCAGCGGAAGCCATTCAAAAGATCAATCAGTCCGGCTATCTGGCGATTGTTGTGACCAATCAGCCGGTTGTGGCCCGAGGGTTGTGCGGAGTGGAGAATATAGAGCGAATCCACATGAAAATGGAGACGCTGCTGGGCCGGGAGGGGGCCTACCTGGATGCGGTCCGGTTCTGCCCGCACCATCCGGATAAGGGATACCCAGAGGAAAATCCCGCCTATAAGATTCCCTGTTATTGCCGGAAGCCAGATATTGGTATGCTGGAGGAATGTGCGAAGCGGTTCAACATTGATCTGAGGAATTCGTGGATGGTTGGAGATACCACAGTGGACATCCAGACCGGGAAGAACGCAGGGACGCACACGGCGCTGGTGCTGACAGGCGATGCCGGACAGGACGGCAAATTTGATGTTGAGCCAGAGCTGACCGAGGAAAATCTTGTGTGTGTGGTAGAGCAAATTTTGAAGAGGAGTGGAGAAAATGGTTGACTATAGAGCAGAGATTTCCACCTATTTGAAGCATGAGATCGACACAATTCAGAAGCTGGATGTTGAACAGATTAACCGGGCGCTGAATCTGCTTCTGGAGGCATTCGAGAATGGGAACACAGTCTACATATTCGGCAATGGCGGGAGCTCGGCAACAGCATCACATTATCAAAACGATTTCAACAAAGGCGTGTCGGAGCACACGGAGAAGAAGTTTAATTTTCAGTGCCTGAACGATAACGTAGCGACGGTGATGGCAGTGGCCAATGACATCGGGTTTGCGGAGGTCTTCCGGTTCCAGCTGCGGGGACATCTGAAAGTTGGTGACATTGTCATGGCGATCTCCGGCAGCGGGAATTCCAGGAATGTGATCAACGCGGTGGAGTACGCAAAAGAGCAGGGGTGCAAGATCATTGGAATTACCGGCTATGACGGTGGGACGCTGAAAGGGATGTCCGATGTGTCCCTGCATGCGCCAGTCAACAGTATGCAGATTACGGAAGATATCCATATGATCTTCGATCATCTGATGATGAGCGTGTTTTACAGGTCTCTGGCCGGGATTGAGCATCTGAAATAGTAGGGAGATTTCTATACTATGCCAAAAGTTTCAGTAGTTATGCCAGTGCTTAACGGAGAAAATTTTTTGCGGGAAGCACTTGACAGCATAATTGCCCAAACTATTGACGATTGGGAATTCATTATCATAAGTGAATTTGGCTCTAACAGTGTAGCAACAGAGATATTGCAAGAATATGAGGCAAAAGACTCGCGAATTCAGGTGATTTTTAATCAAACTAGTCTGGGAATTGGCAGATCATTGAATACAGGAGTTCGGGCCGCAAGTGGTGAATACATTGCCAGAATGGATGCAGATGACTTGTCTTATCCTACCCGGTTTCAAAAGCAAGTTGCTTTTTTAGATGAAAATCCGGAGATTGGAATCTGCGGCACGTGGCAAAAACACTGTGGAAGGCGCGGTACATGGATTCACCGACCACCTGCTAAAGAGCAGGAATTGGCCGCCAGCCTACTTTTTTCCTGTGAAATGTGTCATTCCACTATAATGATGCGGCGTGAAGTTCTGGAAAAGAGCAAGCTGTTCTATAATGAAGCTTACGCTGCTGAGGATTTTGAACTTTGGGGACGGGCTATTGCCGTAACAGCGCTTGCTAATCTTCCGGAGGTGTTGGGAGAGTATCGCTATGGGAATACGCTTACAACTGAAAAACGGGAGGCACTTGAAAAAGAGCATGGAACTCTCTGTGCCGCTGCGATAGAAAGGATGCTGGCTTTGCGTTTGCCGAAGACAGATATCCCTTTGCTTAATACGTGGAGAAATCCTTTTCGCATGGAGGCAAGCCGTAGCAAAAGAAATGCAGACCTGATGCGATATGCTCAGATTTTGCGGCTCATTTGGGAGGCAAATGTAAAATGCAAAACTTTTGAACCGCAAGCCCTGCTACGCGTACTGCGGCGGCGCTGGGTATGGGCCAAATGGGATATTGAAGCGCAGAGTAGTGACACGCAGACTATACAAGATGTATTTCAACCTGTGGCAGCCCCATATATTCACTGGGTGAGTCAGAGAGTGAAAAGACGGCTGTTCTGATAATGTAGCGAGCTATAAATACGGGTCCGGAAAGATGGGGGAAAGGGCTTATGAAAAAGAAATGCGCCATTGTTTTGGGAATCACAGATAACTTTACCTATGCTGCTTGTAATGTCTTGGTGGGGCTAAAAAAGCATTGCAAGCCATTTTGGGACGATATCATCATTTACTGTGACCAGCTCTCTAAAAATAATGAATGTACATTGCAGCACATTATCCCCTGTACGCTGTATTGCGTTGAAGACTACGACTGGGTACATCTGGCAAAACAGAATATACCAGATAACCGATATAGTGTCGCAACTATGTTTCGGTATATGTGTTTCGATTTGCTGTGTGATTACCAGAAAATTATCTGGCTCGATGCGGACATTTTGATCCAGAATGATATCAGTGGTTTGCTGAGTTATGCGGATAAGACTGGATATGCCGCAACGCTTTCTTACGAGTTTACACCGGTTGAAGCTAATTTTACAAAATGGATCGACGGGTATGAAATGTTCACAACCATGTATAACGCAGGTATGCTGGTATTGTCGGATGTACTGCCGCAGTATACAAAGATGCGGGAGTGGTGTGTGCAGAAGACAACGGAACTGGGAAGATTCCTGAGAATGCCGGACCAGGGCATTTTGAATTTGTTGCTGCAGGAATTTCACGTTATACCTGAAAAAATCGATATTTTTAAGTACTGCTGCTTTCCAGACTGGAAAATATCCACGGATGTGGAGGAAGCATATATTGTGCATCCATATTCCGCGAAAAAATTTTGGAATGATGTGGAGCTGAACAGAAAATTTCCCGAGTGGAGCGAGAATAACGCCATTTATTTGCGGGAAAAGCTGGGCATGGGAAGGGATGCAGCAGAAACTGCACCGGTCGTTTCGGTGCTGATGTCAGTCTATGAGCGCATGGATTATTTGGATGAGGCAGTAAACAGCATCCTTTATCAGACGTTTCCTGATTTTGAATTGATCGTAGTAATCGAATATTCCGAACGGCAGGAAGAAATATGCATGAAACTGGAGGAGTTCCATGATCCGCGTATTGTAGTGCTGAAGAATGATAGCCGGCTTGGGTTTGCAGCATCGCTGAACGCAGGGATTGAAGCGGTAAAAGGAATATTTATTGCGCGGATGGATGATGATGATATTTCGGAACTGCAGCGATTTGAGCGGCAGCTAATGCATTTTGATACTCATCCTGAAATTGACATTTGTGGAACCTATGCCAGAAGTTTCATGCAGTACTGTGAGGTGTGGGATGGTTATCCGCTTACACCGGAGTCTGCCCGCACCACGCTGCTGTTTGGAACGCCGCTCTGCCATCCAAGCGTAATGATACGGAAAGCTGCGCTGGACCGTTATGAGCTGCGATATTCTTCTGATGTCTACACAGAGGATTATGATTTGTGGGCCCGCGCTGTAGAACATTTGAACATTGGAAATATCCCGGAAATTTTGCTGAATTATCGCCTGTCAGGAAATAATGTGACGTGGCGGCATACGGATGACGTTCATTTTGCACATTTGGATGTAATGCGCTGGCAGTTAAATCACTACTTGAAGCTATACCCTACCGACAGTGAATTGAGCTTAATAAATGGTCGAGTCAACATGCTTCGTGCCTGTTATGTACATAGTGTAGATACTGCGGAGCGGATGAGAAACAGTTATCTGCAAAAAGTTTTTGACCAGAACGCTCGGATTGGGTTTTATGATCCCGAAGAACTTGCGAAAAGTATCAGGAACAGGTTCGGTTATGAAGTGACGTATAAGATATTTCAAAGTGCGCCAAACAGGGACGAATTGAAAAGGGCTGATGTGAGGGATATTCCTCAGCCTATTCACTCTGTAACCTCTGTGGAGCCCTTGATTTTGTGCGTGAAACGAAAGATAAAGAAAATAGTTAGAAAGTGTGTGAAAAAGCTGGCCTCTCCATTTACCAATTATTTAAACAGAAAGCTTGAGAGACAAAAGGAAGAAATCTTTGCCCAGCTACAAGCGTCTGAACAGGAAATTCTCAGAGAAATTCAACAAAGGTGAGGTGGAAGCCGGTGAAGATTTCTGTAGTAATGCCCGTTTATAATGGGGAGGAACATTTACCGGAATCTATTGACAGCATTTTGTCGCAAACGTGTGGAGACTTCGAGTTTTTGATTTTGAATGAGTTTGGCTCTTCGCAGGAAGCAACAGATATTTTAAGAGAATATGAAAAGAAAGATTCGCGGATACGTTTGGTTCAAAATGAAACAAAATTGGGACTGGCGGAGAGCCTAAACAAAGGATTTCGGCTGGCGCAGGGGAAGTATATCGCGCGGATGGATGCAGATGACCGGTCAGTCTCCACACGTTTTGAAAAAGAGGCGGCATATCTCGATGCCCATCCAGAGACTTCTGTGTGTGGAAGCTGGCAGGAGCACTTTGGTCGGTACACGGATTTCCACAGACCTGCGGAGGAAGACGACGACCTACGCGCTGCTCTGCTGTTCAAGTGTGATGTATGCCATTCGACAGTCATGCTGCGGAAAGATGATTTCCTGAATAATAACCTGTTTTATGATCCAAACATAGCAGCCGAAGACTACGATCTCTGGCTGCGGGCTATCTTTGAATACGGATTGCGCTTCCATACCATACAAGAAGTATTGGGCTATTATCGCCTGAGCGAGGAAAGCATTTCCGAAGCAAAGCTGGAACAGTTACAGCGGGAGGGCATCCAGACTGCGAAGCGGCAGCTGGACAGACTGGGAATTCATGTATCACGAAATGATGAAATTTTGCTTGCAACATGGAATATGACGGCTTTTGGCGGAAATGATAATTTGCTTCGACGGGAGGAGCGGTTATTTGCCTCCATGGTAAAGAGTAACAAAAAGCATGGTTATTTTAAGGAAGAGAGTTTGAGCAAAGCCATCGAAATGCGGAAAGAGCAGATCATGAATGCATACCATCAAAACATTCCGCAAACGAGGAAAGAGAAAGTTAAACGCTATTTGATGGGATATCCCATATATTTTTCCGCTGTACAATATGTTTATCGGGCAGGAAAATGCTTTTTCCATTAACATTTGTAGAAACCAGGAAAGGTCAGGAATGAAAAAACGATTATTTCAGAGAGGGCCGTCAAGACAAGAATTGCTTGATGCTGTCCAAACTCAACAAGAACAGATTGACTGTTTGCAAAAAATGTTGCGAGAACAAGTGCAGCAGGCACGATTTGATATATGTGAACTTATAAAGAAGGAATTAGAGGTATTTAAAGGTAATATAGATTCCCGCATCCAGCAAGCTGAGGAGGGTATTGAAGAGCGCCTGTCAGAGCTGGACAAGCGTATAGATGCCCGAATTTGGCAGTCTGAGAAAGAGATGGGGAAGCGTTTGGCAGAGTTGAACCAGAGTTTGGATGCCAGAGTCTGGCAGTCTGAGAAAGAGATGGGAAAGCGTTTAGCGGAGTTGAACCAGAGTTTGGATGCCAGAGTTTGGCAGTCTGAGAAAGAAATGGGGAAACATCTGGCGGAACTGAATCAGAGCCTGGACGCTCGAATTTGGCAATCTGAAGAAGAGATAGGTAAGCGTCTGGCAGAGCTGAACCAAAGTCTGGACGCTCGCATCTGGCAGTCGGAAGAAAAAGTAGGCAAGCGTCTTGATGAGATAAACGAAAATATAATCCTTTATACTGGTGTGGCAGAGGAAGATATTAGAAAGCATTTGGCAGAGTTGGGCAGGAATTTGGATGCTCGTATCTGGCAATCGGAAGAACAAATAGGACAACGCCTGACAGTGCAAAATGAGAACATAGATGGACGCGTCTGGCAGGCTGAGGAGGAGATTCGAAAACGGATAGACGGATTAAATGAATATATAGATGGACGGATTTGGAATTTACACTTTGAATTACTGCATTACTCGGGGGCCGAGCACCGCGACAGCAGCATTTTATATGACGATATGTTTTATTGGGAAAACCGGTATGGATCTGTTTTATCTGCAAAAGCGGTTCTGGGGAAAATACTCCCTTGCATGGATTGCAAAAGCGTAGTTGATTTTGGTTGTGGCACTGGAACGTGGCTATGGGTTGCAAAGAATTATGGGGTTTCTGAAATATTAGGGATTGATGGGGATTATGTTCCGGGTAATATGATGATGATTCCAGCGGAGTGCTTTTGTGCCGCCGATCTTTCACAAAAATATGACGCAGAGAAACGATATGATTTAGCGATTTCTATGGAGGTGGCGGAACATTTGCCGCCAGAATCGTCGGATATATTTGTATCAAACCTTTGCGGTAGTTCAGATGTTGTTCTCTTTTCTGCTGCACACCCAGGGCAAGGAGGAGACGGACATATAAATGAGCAGCCGATAGAGTTCTGGATAAAGAAATTTGAGAGTCATCACTATAGGCCCATAAATATTAAACAATATTTTCAAGATAACAGTAAAATAGAGACTTGGTATAAAGAGAATGTGATACTGTTTGTTAAAAAAATTTGTGACAGTGATATTGAGGACAGGCTTGAGGCAGCGTGCTCCTGAACTGGGACTGGAGGAAAGACCGCGTGCATCACATACAAAAGATAAAGAAGCATCAATTTCTGTTCCGGGAACTAGTTCACCGGGATTTTACTAAGAAATACAAACGAACTGTTTTAGGAATTGCATGGAGCGTGTTGTCTCCACTGCTGACCCTTTTGGTAATGAATTTGATTTTTGGAACGCTGTTGGGGGCCTCCATAGAACACTATACAATTTATCTCTTTTCCGGGCAACTGGTCTTTTCCTTTTTCAGCGATTCCACAAACGAGGGGATGACATCCTTACTGAATAACGCAGAGATTTTCACAAAAGTGAATGTGCCAAAGTATTTATTCCTTTTTTCTAAGAATATCTCTTCACTAATCAACTTTGCGATCACGTTAGTGGTCTATTTCCTGTTTGTTATAACGCATGGAATTCCCATTACTTGGAAGTTTATTCTGTTGGTCTACCCGGTGGCCTGTTTGGTAATCTTTAACCTGGGTATGGGGCTGATCCTTTCCGCATTGTATGTGTTTTTCCGTGATATACAGTATCTGTACAGTATCTTTACGTTGATTCTTATGTACATGTCAGCAATTTTTTATAGCATAGATACCTTCCCGGATATTGGACGGAATCTGTTCCTGTTAAATCCAATCTATGTTTATATCCGTTACTTCCGCAAAATTGTGCTGGAAGGGACGATCCCTACACCGCAATTCCATTTAATTGCTCTTGGTTATGCTCTGATTGCATTCGGAATTGGTGGCTGGATCTATAAAAAGAAGAATCATAGCTTTTTATATTATGTTTAGGAGAGTATACCATGGGAGTCGTTCTGAGTGCCGAGAATGTATCTATACGCTATATTACCGGCGACTTCAAGGATATAGGTTTAAAAGAATATACTGTACGTAAATTGACCCACAATTATCATGTAAATGAGTTCATGGCGGTAGAAAACGTATCCTTCCAGCTGGAGCAGGGGGACATGCTTGGAATCATTGGAGCGAATGGAGCGGGGAAATCAACATTGCTGAAGGCTGTGGCTGGGATCATGGAGCCGAGTCAGGGTAAAATTTCAGCTGACGGTGATATTGCGGCGCTTTTAGAGCTCGGCAGTGGTTTTGATGGAGATTTGACTGTCAAGGAAAACGCTTATCTGCGAGGCGCTATGCTGGGTTATACGTGCGAGTTCATGGATAAGACGTATGACCAGATTATTGAGTTTGCGGAATTGGAAGGGCTTGATGACCGGCCCTTCAAACAGCTTTCCTCCGGTATGAAAAGCCGGCTGGCATTCTCCATTGCGAGTTTGGTCAAACCGGATATTCTGATCTTGGACGAGGTCCTCTCTGTCGGGGATGGCGCTTTCCAGAAAAAGAGTGCTAAGAAAATGAGAGAGATTATCGATCAGGGTGCGGCAACAATTCTGGTTTCGCATTCCTTGGATCAGATTCGGGAGCTTTGCAACAAGGTTCTATGGCTGAATCATGGGCGCCAGGTGGCCTTTGGGGAGACGCAGGAAATTTGCGACCAATATGAGCGCTTTTTGCGGGGCGGGTGTCCAGCAGAAATGCTTGGGACAAATGAAGAGCAGGAGGACAAGAAACAGGAGGCAAAAGTTCCGACTGAGGCCAAAATTTCAAAAGTATCGCGCCGGATTAATAGGAGAAGCGTATTTGCCAGTCTAGTGCTGGCACTGTTTTTCGCAATCTTTGTATTTAATTTCGGGACCAGGTGTTTAGAAAAAACTCAGGTCAGCTGTGTAGCAATTGCCGCACAGGAAGGTAGCGGAAAGGTTATATTCCGCGGAGCTTTTGTGGATGGGAACTGGATAAGTCCGGCGGAAAATGTTTCAGAAGGCGGCGGTTGGCAATATGATGGCGGACAGGACATCTATACGGCTGTGGATAGTCAGCCGTTGGAGTTACTTTTGCCAGCGGGAAAAGGGCGGGAACTCATTTTTTATGCCGGGCCGGATGCCGGTGTGGTTTCAATCGATCTGGATGGAGAGCATTTTGAATTTGATTTGCGGCATGATACTGCGGAGGAGCTGGGCCTTGCGTATCAGGTGCCGGATTCCAGCATACAAAGTATGCTGGCGCAATTACGGATAATTGCGCTAATAAGTTCTGTTGCAGTATTTGCTATATATCTTATTCTGAGGAATACGACCTCTGCGCCTGTATCGGCTGAGAGAGAGGTCTGGTTGGATATGCTGAAGGTAGTGTCCACAATCATGGTTGTAATGATCCACTGTGCTGGAGATGTCTATAATAATACTTTCGGTGCAGATAAAACGATATGGATGCAGGGCCTTTTAGCCAACGCAATTCCCCGTTTTGCTGTGCCATGCTTTTTGATGATAACGGGTGCACTGAGCTTGGGGCGGCAATTTGGTCTTCGAAAGGCCGGAAAAAAGGTAGCTCATATTTTGATTCCCCTGATTTTCTGGAGCGCAATATATGTGCTGTTTTCCAAAATACTTTGGGGAAACGATGTGTTTTCTGGATTGCTGCGAATGCCGTTTGAGCATCAGGATGCAACATTATGGTATGCATATCAGTTAATATGGCTATATCTGGGGATGCCGTTCTGGACGCTGCTGTGGGACAAACTCACAATCCGGAAGCGCTGGGCATTTGTTGCTTTTTCAGTAGCAATCCCGGGATTATTGACGCATATTGAGGAGATGCTGGTACTGAATGCAAACGAGTACTTACCATTTGCTTCCATTAACCCGATGCTCTGCTATGTTGGAATGCTTTTTCTCGGGCGGCTTCTCTACGATGCAGTAAACAGCGCAGAGCGGCGCAAGGTGCTCGTTTGGGGGATTTCCTGTTCGGTGTTCGGACTTTTGCTGATGGTTGCCAGCAGCGTCTATGTGAGTAATCTTGCCCAGCAGTCAATGCATACTTTCTTTTCGGAGGTGAGGTTCACAGGCGTGATATATGGTGCGGGCATCTTTCTGTGCTTTGGCAGCCTGAAGGATGTGCTTTCTGGCTGCTCGGAATGGATAAAAGGACCGTTACGGTCTTTGGCGGGGGTCTCTCTGGGTATTTATATGACCCACGCTCTGCTGATTTACAAACTGCTGCCGCAGGAAATTATTGTCATGGGAGTATCTTTAAACAGAAGTGAAAATGTGTGGCAGCTGGTAATATGTGTGCTTACCTATTATGGAATGACGGCTGCGATATGCTTGCTGATGGCGAAGATTCCTTTTGTGAGAAGGCTTGTTCAATAATATTGTATTTGTGCCTATTTGTGCAAATCATAAAGCTGCACGATAAAACGAATCAGACGCGTCTGATTCTCATTCTTTGCAAAGCAAAGAATGAGAATATATTTGAATCAGATTTTGTTCTGAAATAAAGATTTTGAACGTATTTCAAAAATTGGAGAAAAGAAATATAAATAGTATAGGAAAAAAGGAAGGCTGGCCCCCTATGCGAAATAGAAAATGGAAAAGAGTTCTGCCTTACGCGCTTGTGTCACTATATGTTGTTTTGGTATTGTGCCAGTTTTTGCAAATTCGGTATATGCAGGGCAATCAGAAAATAATGGTTCAGGTTCAGCCCAACACTGGCGCGGTGACATTTCGGGGCGCTATGGTAGATGGCACCTGGTATGGCGCATCGCAGGTGACGGTTTCAGCGGCAGGATGGACCTTGCAGGAAGAGGACGACATTCTGACGAATACTGCGGGAAATATGCTTGAGCTGAAATTGCCAGTCGGTACAGAACGGACCTTGGTTTTCAATGTTGGACCCAGCGAGGGAATTGTAGATGTGTCCGTAGGAGAAAATTTTCTGCAATGGAATCTGTACAGGGAAGAGACAGTAAATTATGGCAGCAGCTTTCAATTGCCGTATATGCGGTTTGGAAATCCAGTAAAATTGGGTATTGTGGCACTTCTGGTGTGTGTGTTGCTGGCCACAATAATGCTTATGTGCAATATTATATTTGAGAAAAGGCGTCCTGTGGATAGAGTAGTACCAAATAGAAAAAATCCCGCGATTGAGTTTTTTAGATTTTTTATCAGTATATCAGTAGTTTTGCACCATTTTACTGACTGGGCTCCATCCGGATATTTAGGTGTAGACTTTTTCTTTGTAGTTAGCGGATTTTTTCTTATGAATCATTATTCAAAAGATATTTCTGCGAATAAGGAGCCTGCACGAGCTGCAGTCAAGTATACAAAGGATAGATATTTTAGGTTAATTTCCTATTATCTGCTAGCATTTTTCCTAAGTCTTATACTATCAGTTTGCCTTTGGGAGGGCAGATCTATTGATAGTATAACAGATTATTTTTGGGAACTTTTAATGCTGGAAGGTTTTGGGTTTGCGGCAGATTTGTTAGTTGGTGCAGGTTGGTATTGCAGCGCACTTCTTATAGCAGGCCTGTTTGTTTATTATCTTTTGGCAAAATACCCAAAAACATATTTATATATAATGGCTCCTACTAGCCTCTTGCTAATTTTCTCCTATATGCTCCATAATTTTGGACAGTTAAACAGATGGACCCAGTTTGATACTTTCATTTCCACTGGTACTCTGAGGGGATTTGCCGAGATGGGGTTGGGTTGTATATCTTATCAAGTATATGATACATTGCGCTCAAAAAACTGGGGCAACAAAGTAATTAGTACAATTTTAGAGTTGGTTTGCTTTAGTTACATGGCGTATATTATTTTCGCAGCAGGCCCATCCCATAAAGATTTTGTTTGTGTTTTTGCTATGGCAGCGTTGATTGTTTCGCTATTTTTGGGCAAGAGTCTATGGTATGAACTTTTAAACAACAGAGTATCGTATTTTCTGGGGTGGATTAGCATTGGAATATATTTGAATCATGCGGTGATAATGCAAAGAATCCCTTGGCATAAGGTCTGCTCACATTTTGGTCTTACATGGGAAATTGAACTCCTGATTTATCTGGTTGTCGTGATCGCCTTTTCTGCAATTTCGACGCGATTTGTAGAAAACGTAGAACGGGCACTGAAGCAGCATAGCTGATACAGGGAGCAACAACATATGGCTAAAGAGAAATATAAAAAATAGTAGCAGTAGGAGTATCTGCCGTATTGCTGCTTTTCAACATGTATGTTTGGAGTTCAAATCATGGTTTCTTTTTTGATACGCAAATATATGAGCAAATTACATCAGGGCTCATTAAACAATATCCTCTGGCGAACGAAGAAGCCTACCGTCAGACCTTTGTACCAGCCAAAGAAGGATTTACCGGCGTTGCTTTAAATCTTACAGGATTGATATCATCTGCGATGGCGGCTCAACGGACGGCAGTGTGGAAAAAGCGGAACTCTGTGCGCTACAGGTGAATAGTCTGTTGGTTACGGAGGGGGCCGGAAAACAGGAGGCGCAGCTCCGAATGGGAATCTGGTGGGCTTTAAAAAGAAGCTATCAGGGGATCATTACAATAGATGGGAACAACAAGGACAGTATTGAGGATGTTCCCAATTTTATTGCCAAGCTGGAAGAGAGGTATGACTTTGTGCAGGGCTCCCGGTTTATTCCGGGAGGACAGGCTGTCAATACGCCTCTGGTCCGGTATATTTCTTTGAAGCTGATTCATGCGCCGGTCATTTCGATGACAGCGCGTCACCGCTTTACAGATACGACGAATGCATACCGGGCATATTCGCGCAGGTATTTGGAGCATCTACAGGTACAACCGTTAAGGGATGTATTTGTGACGTATGAGCTGCTGGCGTATCTTTCTGTGCGGGTTTCTCAGCTTGGGATGCGGGTGTGCGAAATACCGGTGCAGCGGGTAGTCCTATTTTCCTACATCAGGGGGCTTTTGTCTATTGTCCGGTTTTACTGGGGCGGTTCATTTTGGCCGCATAACTAGCCACAGACAGAGAAAAACTGTCCACCGGAGGGATTTCTCCTCCGGTGGACAGTGCGTTTTTATCAGTGCAGGCTACATTCTTGTCCGCAGAAATCTGCCGTTTTTGAACATATCCCAGACCCCCAAGTAGTAGTCCCCGTCTGGGTAGGAGTACAGCATTTGGGGAACCGCTTCCTCCCGACGAGGCCAGAGGGGTATGCCGCTCATATCGTCCGACAAGGTCAGGTGGATGTGTACCCAAGGGCTTCCGTCTCCCCGGAGCTTGGCATTCCGCTCTGCATGATTCACTTGTCTTCACCCACGGTGTTGCAGAGGCTGTAGAGCATCCGGTGGGTTTCGTACAGATTCCAGATGAAGATGCAGTCGCCGTCCGGATCATTGAACCGCCTGACTGCTGCCTTTGGCAGCTTTGGCTGGTCGAAATAGCTCCAGTCGCAGGTAGCAGTGGACAGGGAAGCGGCCGGCCCGTCTGCAAAGAAATTCTTGTCGTATCGACTCACATCTATGATGGTATAGTTGATTCCATCATTACAGCGGATCATGTCGCCTGCTTGGGGGATGTATTGGCTGCCGTCCGAATATCCGCAGGCAGTAACGATAGTTTTGATTTTTGCCTGGCAGGCATTTACCTTCCGGAACAGGAAACCAGATAGCCGTAAACTGCCAGCTCGTATGGCGTGCGGCCATAGGGAAAAACAGTTGTGCTCATTTGAAACGTTCGCTTATTGAAGTATCACATCATGTCCCTCTGTCGGTCAGATATAATTTCTTTGGTTAGGAAAACGGGAGTTTGACAATTTTGCAATAGTTCTTTATAAGATTCTTTGGAGGGATGTAAATTTGCGATTTGCAAGAAGATCCTGATTTTCAAAAAGGCGGTGGTGCCGTGGAAAAAATGAAACCGATTTTTGTACATCATGAAGGCAGCAAGCACAAAGCATATCAGAGACAAATGCGTAGCTGTTCTGATTTGATCCCGGAATGCTTTCTCAATCAGGTATCTTATCTTCCGGTTGAAAAATCATGTTTGATTACAGTCAGCCGGGCGTATGAGCTGGAAGCGGTCCGCGAATTGTACGATGAATTGGAGAGCCCTGTTCCAGAAAAGTTACAGAGAAAGCTGCTCGAGGAAGAAAGAAAAGCGTGGTATGGGAGGGCGAGGGCAGCACATGCAAAGTTTGGCAGCGCAATTCAGGTGCGGGAAGCGATGCCAATCCATCCAGGGAGAATATATCAGAAGCTAGGGTCTGTTCACGCAAATAGAGTTATGGTACTATGAGCGTTTCTATAAGCCGGTCGTTGTCATTGCCGTCTACTCTCAAAATGTCCCTAGCCTGCTGGAGGGATAGCATATATGATAACCTCGCTTTCTGAAGGTAAGGGGCATAGGGATACTATCTTCGCCCTACGCCCCCTGCAAATAATTTTAGCCCGCTGCGTTGTATAGCTTTACAAAAGATTCCATAACAATCGGCTTGCAGTCTGCAATACACATACCGTAATAGTCGATACGCCCGTTCTTGAAGCGGCTCTGTGTGCTGACCTACACGGCGATGCCGAGTCTCCTGCCCGCGGTCACGATTCTTCTCTTTCTTCGCCACGCCCAAAATCCGCTCCACAATATTTTTGGCGGTGAGCGTTTGTATCATTTTTTCTCTGGACTGCTTGTACTCTAGATACCGCTTTTTATTCTTAGTCTGTAACGTGGTACACACCTGTTTCAGCGCTATGAACGGTTTTCCGGTCGTTGCTCTTGTGCGAAGGAGTCCTTAAATACCGCCGTGTTTTGATGTTTCTATCCGGCTGGCAGAGTACCGGCTCAGCATTTGCTCAGGCTGGAAGCTCATATAAGTCCCTGTCAAATTTAGTTAAAGATTCGCATCCGCTCTCTGTGATAAGGACCATATCCTCAACTCGCATAAATGCCTCTCCGGGGAAAAGTATTTTGGGTTCAATACACATGATCATACCAGGTTTAAAAACATGCTCGCTAGAATCATACAGCCAGGGCTCTTCATGTACGTCAATGCCAATTTGATGGCCCATAAGACCGATTGCATTATAGTTCCGTAAATTGTCCTGAAATCCGAACCGTTCCAGGCTCTTATATAGGGAACTGAACGTAATTGACATGGAAACGCCCGGTTTGATCTTTTCAAACAGCTCCAATTGAGCCGTTTGCAGAGCTTTATATGCGTCAGCAATTTTCTGCGGAGCCTTTCCACAGTAAAACGATCTGCCAAAATCGGAACAATATCCCTCCATGACAAAGCCATTATCAAAAGATATGGCCGTACCGGGAGTCAATCCTTCATCTTTGGGAATTCCTCCAAAGCCGGAACATCTCGGATCTCCGGTCTTTGTAAAAGTACACGATGGGGTAAAAGGAACATCACCGCAGCTGTGCTCTACAGCCAGTTCGTTCAAACGGCACTCTACTTGCCATTGGGTAACGCCTGGTTTTAAAATTTTAATAATTTCACCCATGCAGTAGTCTGTGAAAGCAGCGACCTTCCGCATGGCGGTAATTTCTTCATCGTCTTTACACATCCGCAATTCTTCTGTGAGAAACTCGGCCGGAACAGTCTCAATTGTATTTTCAATCTCAGAGAGCATCCTCCGCAAAGCAGACTCACAGCCCAAACCAATGCCGATTTTTTTTGCGGAACCAAGGAATGGCGCCAAATAGTCTCCTAACATCACATAGTGGCATACTGCGTCGGTTTTTGTATGATGAATGCCCTTAGCCCGCTCATAAGTTGCAACTATGGCGGCTTCGCCTGTGACGGGAATCCACAATAACATATCTGGCTTACAATGAAAATAACTGAGCTCGTTTGTACAGAGTGGGGTCCCCTTCAGAAGGTAAAAACCTGTATCCGGCGTGCGCTGCCAATAATATGAGGTGTCCTTCAGCAGATATTGCATATTGGCGCTGGGACCATACAGCACACCATCAAGACCGTGTTCAGCGATCTTGCTTTGCAAGGCGGCAATTCGATTATTTGTTATCATTTATAGGCTCCTTATGTCTGCTTATATTCGTTACGTGCTTCCTTGATGTAGTTATAAATTGTAAATACAGACGTGCCCAGGACGCCGGCAACCATCTCCGGAGATCCCTTCACATCAAAAATGCCCTTTCGATCCAATGAGCGAATTACTTCAACTTTTTCTGCTTTGCTCATAACTAATGGAACCCGGTGTGTCCGGTCAATCTCATAATGAATCACATCTTCAACAACATCGTTGATACTTTGTGCAAAAATTTCATTTCCATGTTCTTCCTGATGCTCCGGAGAAACGGTGGCGGTTAAGTCTTGCAGCAAGGCAATCGCCGCCTTATATGCTGTCACATCAACGTTGATGCAAAAACAGCCAATAATTTTTCCGGATTTGTTGCGGATAAAAATTGTGGAAGATTTCAGTACTTTTCCATCTTTGGACATGGAGGGGTAATTGATAAGATTTTTAGCTGCGTCTCCGTATTCGCTCAATGCCTTTATTAAAATATTTGTGGCGGGCGCGCCCAATTGCCTTTTGGTCAGATTTCCGGCCACCAAAACAACAGAGGATTCTGTTTTGCTCAAGTCGTGAAGAATAAACTCCACATGATTTCCAAATGTCCGCTGCATTCCCTCACAGATTGGCTTCAGCAATTCAACATATTCCGCGAATTCAGACACGTCTATTACCTTCCTTTTATAATAATCACGAAATACAGAACTTGCCATTTTGAAATATCTGGACTTCTCGCCCATCCTGCAACGTTGCGATGGCCTTCATGTCCGGTGATCCAAACATGAAATCTATGTGTTGACAGGAGGTGTTCAGATGTTCCCGTTTCCACTCTGCCTGATCCGTCCAGGAGATACCTGGGATACATAAGGCGTAGCCGTTCCCTAAAGCCAAGTGACAAGCTGCATTTTCATCTAATAATGTATTATAAAATACCATTCCTGTCTTTGCAATAGGTACGTCGCATTCAACAAAAGCAACTTCGCCAATGCGCCTGCTGCCCTCGTCTGTATCCAGCAAGGCCGTCAAGAGCTCATTCCCAACCTCTGCTTTATGCCGGACCACCTGGCCCCGTTCAAAAGTCAGCGTAAATCGATCAATAAGCTTTCCGCCATAAAGAAGCGGCCGGGTAGAATGTACGGTGCCGTCTACCCGGTACTTGTCTGGGCTGGAGGCAACTTCGTTTGTCGGAAGATTGGGAATGTGATCGGTAGGCTTCCGGCCTTTCCGCGCTACACCGCCTACCCAATAGGCTTTGGGATTGAAGCCAATGGTCAGATCCGTTCCGGTCCCATTCAAGAAACGGATTTTGTCGGGTTTATGCTGATTCAGCCATTGGGAAAACACACAGGATCTGTCCTGAAAATTTAACCAATCCTCAATTGGATCGTTGTCTTTTCGTATCATGCACAGCTCCATCAGCAGCTCCCAAAGACGGTCATATGCGGCGTCTCTCTCCATTTCCGGGAACAGCGCTTCCGCCCAGTCCGGATTTGGTACGCATGCAATGCACCACCGTGTTCCATGGGTCCCCCAATGCTGCCGAATAGGATTGCGGTACTCGTTTTCAAATTTCTGTATCGTTTTTGCAACAGAATTATCCACATCTTCATACAAACGTGGGTGAGGGGAGCTCAGTTTCAAGGAGCAGGCCCCCGCGTCCAGGTAAACCGACAAGGATTCACGCATCCATGGCAGGACCATACCAACAGATGCCTGATCTCCGTATTGTGCACGATATTTATCTACATACGGATCACGATAAAATACCACCACATCTTTTGCGCCCTGCCGCATGGCAGCACAGGTAATCTCTCGCGCCAAAAGGTACTGCTCCGCATCCAGTTCCAGAATCAGCGTTTCTCCGGGCTGCAACGCCACACCCAGCCGGACCAGAAGATCCGCGTATTTTTGCATCATCTGATTTCTTGTCATAAATCCCTCCTAACCGCCGCTCAGACATTCCAGGACCTGCACTAAAAATTTTTCGCACTTCTGGAACGATGCAAGATTAAGCTTTTCCTGAGGGCTGTGAACATTCTCCATAAACGGGCCCAGAGTCACGATTTCCAGCCCGGGAAGATGTTCAGCAAAATATCCTGCCTCGGCTCCAGCATGAATGCTCAGATATACCGGCTTTACACCCCAGAATCTCTCCATGATCTGCGCGTAACGCTCCCGGAATGCAGATTCCGGCAAATAAGAAATCGGCGGATAGGGCGTACCGGCCACGGCTTTTGCTCCACATACTGCCGCAGTCAAGGAGATGCGTTCAATCAGTTCGGCCATCTCGCTTGTGATTGCGCTGCGTACGGAGAGCTCTATTTTTGCATGGTCTTCCTCTATTGTGAGATGGCCGACATTGTCGCTAAGCTGCGGCAGACCGCTGATCGTACGGCTCATTACAGAGACGCCGTCAGGCAAAAGGCGGATAAGTGTGAGCAGTTCCTCCGCGTCCGCGCGTTCAACTGGCCGGCCGCCGCACATTGTGTCGGCTGCCTCAATTCGCAGTTCCGCTTCCACGGGCTGAAACTCGGCCCGTATAGCGGCGGCGATATCTGTCAGAGCGCGCTTAAATCCGGCGGCATTGCTGCACAGAATATCAGCATAGGCAGAACAGGGAATTGCGTTATCTTTCACACCGCCGTTTATGGATATCAGTTGATATTCCCCACACGCTTGCTTCAAGTACAGAAGGCACCGCGCCAAAAGTTTGATCGCATTCCCGCGGCCCGCTGCAATGTACATTCCGGAGTGGCCGCCGGCAAGGCCGTTGACTGATATTCGCAGTCCGGCGCCGCCGCCTTCAAAACGCCGCAGCGGTTTGGTAATCTCGATCCCACAGCCTCCTGCCGAGGCTGTCAGTATCACGTTTTCCCCTGTGGCATCCAGGCATATCATACGGCGGGCTTCCAATTGGGAATAATCCAGAGCTCGGGCACCGTCCATCCCCGTCTCCTCGGCGGTAGTCAATACACATTCAAGCCGGGGATGCCGGAGTTCAGGGCGATCAAGGATTGACAAAATCATAGCCACGCCGCATCCATCGTCTGCCCCCAGAGTAGTCCCGCGAGCCTTCAGCCAGCCGTCCTCCACATAGAGCATCAGCGGATCGGTGGCAAAATCATGTGCGACGTTTTCGTTTTTTGCACAGACCATATCCATATGCGCTTGCAGCATCACGGGTTCCGCTCTTTCACATCCGGGTGTGGCCGGCATCTTTATGATGACATTTCCACAGGGGTCCTGCCGTACATACAGGCCTCTCGTTTGCGCAAAGCGGACAAGCCAGTCGCTTACGGCCTTCTCATTATGGGAACCGTGAGGGATTGCCGCAAGTTCCTCAAAGAAGCGAAAGCAGGGTACATTCTGATCCAATACCACCATAGCTGCCCTCCTCAATTCAGCTGATCTGCCAGCTGGACCAATCCTCGTTCCACACGATCCATTGCTTCCCGGATCAAGGCATGACTGGTCGCATAACAAAAGCGCACATGGCCGTCGCCGCGAGGGCCGAACCATTCTGTCGTGCCGGGTACAATGGCGACTCTGCAAGTATTGAGACAGAAATCGGCAAATGCTTTGCTGCTCATTCCTGTTTTTGTAATATCCGGAAACGTGACAAAGGTTGCCTGCTGTTTTGTTGGTTCGATCAACGGCATTTTACTGAAGCGGTCGTAGACAACGTCCCGGATCTCCTGCAGGTGAGCCCGGAAGGCATCTACCCATTTGAACGCTTTTTCATACGCTGCTTTCATAGCCACCTGGGTTACAACATCGACGCCGTATGTGTGTCCGGTGGCCACTCTGGCTACCATGTCGTACCCCTCCTGGCTCATCGCATAAAGATATCCGGCGCGAAGGCCAGGCAGCGCAAAGCCTTTGCTGAAGCCATAGCAGGTGATCGTGCGCCTGTTCAGTTCAGAGCCCAGTCTGTTGATGCTGGTGAATTTATGTTCGGAATATATGATATCCGACCAGACTTCATCATTCATGATCCATAAATGATATTTCTCCGCCAACCCGGCAATGATACGCAGATCCTCTTCCTGATACAGACAGCCCAACGGATTATGCGGATTGCACAAGCATATCATTTTAGTTCTGGGCGAAATGTACTCCTCCAAATCGTCCAGTTTCCATCGTCCATTTTCATAGATGGAGGGATAGCATATTGCCTTTGCCCCGGCGTACCGGATGGAGATTCCAAAAAGCAAATCCACCGGATCAAATATGATCGCTTCATCGCCCGGCCGCAGAATGGAACTTGCCACCGCGTGAAGCGCCGCCGCCGCGCTGTCCACCGGGATTATAAACCGCGGATCAACGGATACGCCGTTGCGGAACATCTGTCCCTGCGCCAGCGTGTCCCGCAGGCCGGCGATTCCATCAAAAGGTGCATAGGGAAAGTATCCTTCCCGGATATATTCCATCATTGCGTCGCGAATTTCCTGTGCCGGCATGAAGTCCGGGTCAGCAGCAGTCATTGGAATGACATCTTCCGGCAGTGAGCCCCAACGCATACTGCTGCCACGGCGCCTGAGAACATCTAAATTTACCTTATCATCTGTAAACAAATCACCATACATAGATTATCCTTTCCGCAGTCCTGGCACGTTCAATGTTTCATGGCAATCACTTCAATTTCAATCAGCACTCCTTTGGGCAGGTCAGATACCTCCACACAAGAGCGGGCCGGAAGCACCTCGCCGGTGAAGTAAGAAGAATAGATGTCGTTGACGCGCGCAAAACTGGACATATCCCGAACAAACACCGTGGCTTTTACAACATCTTCCATAGTGGCGCCGGCAGCTTCCAGAACGGCCTTGACATTCTTCAGCGATTGTTCCGCTTGTTCTGAGATGGTTGCCGGGATGGTGCCGTCCGCCGGGTTGATGGGGAGCTGTCCGGAGGTATAGATAAGATTGCCAGCCACAACCCCTTGGGAATAGGGGCCAATTGCCGCGGGAGCGGTTTTTGTTTTAATTGCGTGATTCATAATTTTTCATCTCTCCTTCAGGATTAAATGGAACCGGCTTTGATGCATGCAGCCAAGTGGCCTTCCCCTACAGACCGCAGTTCCGGCGCACTTTGCAAGCACTTGTCAGAGCAGTGGGGGCACCGGGGTGCAAACCGGCAGCCGGGTTTGGGGTTGACTGGATTAGTGACCTCGCCTTTGATAATATCAACAGGCTTGAGCCGCCTGTCAATATCCGGAATAGGAATCGCTGATAGAAGCGCTTTTGTATAGGGGTGGGTGGGGTTGTGAAACAGTTCATCGGAGGACGCACGCTCCACGCAGACACCCATGTACATCACCATGATATCATTGGAAATGTGCTTGACTACGGACAAATCGTGGGTAATAAACAGATAAGTCAGACCAAACTCATCCTGCAAATCCATCAACAGATTGATTATCTGCGCTTGAATCGAAACATCTAACGCTGAAACAGGCTCATCGCAGACAATGAATTTTGGATTCAGCGCCAGTGCCCGCGCTACGCCAATTCTCTGCCGGCGGCCTCCGTCCAGCTCATGCGGATAGGCGGCGGTCAGGCGCTCTGCCAGTCCGACAATCTCCATGAGTTCAGCAACACGCTGATAGACCTGCCTTTTGGAGCGATAAACCTTGTTGATGTGTAACGGCTCGGCAATCAGCTCTTGAACTGTCATTCGCGGATTCAAACTGGAGTATGGATCCTGAAAGATGATTTGCATATTGGGGCGCAACTTGTCCATTTTTGAAGCGCTGTACTCAAGTATGTTGGCATCTTCAAAAAATACTTTTCCTCCCGTCGGCTCATGGAGGCGCAGAATCGCTCTTCCCAGTGTGCTCTTTCCGCAGCCGGATTCACCAACGACACCAAGAGTTTCGCCACGCCTGATTTCCAGATCAACGCCGTCCACGGCATGAAGCCACCCGTTCGGAACCTTAAAATACTTCTGCAGCCCTTCTGTCCTGATCAGCGTCTGGCTCACGTCTCTTCGCCCCCTTCCTTTTGAAGCATACTGCACAAAATGCGATGAGTCCCATTTTTATAGTAGGTGGGTTTGCGGCTTCGGCACAGATCAGTGCAGTTCGGACAGCGCGGAGAGAAATGGCAGCCTTCTGGAAGCTGTGTGGGGTCTGGCATCAGCCCCATAATGGGATTCAGCCGCCGAGTCTCTACGTCCAGGCTTGGGATGGAGCCAAAGAGCCCTGTGGTATAAGGGTGGTGTTGGTGGGACTTGAAAATATCCTTTGCCGTACCCGCTTCAACAATCTCTCCGGCATACATGACGCACACATCATCGCAGGTTTGGGCAACGACACCGAGATCATGTGTGATAATAATCATAGATGTCCCTAATCTCTGCTGGAGCTCATTCATCATGGCCAGAACCTGCGCCTGGATGGTGACATCCAAGGCGGTTGTTGGTTCGTCGGCAATCAGCAGTTCCGGTTCACAAGCCAAGGCGATAGCGATGACCACCCGCTGGCGCATTCCGCCGGAAAACTGATGCGGATAATCACTTCTGCGATGACCTGGAATACCCACCATTTCAAGCTTCTCAATCACTTTTTCCTCAATGCTCGCTTTGGAGAGATTGTCATGATTATGCAGCTCCAACGCTTCGGCAATTTGCGCGCCAATTGTCAGGGTCGGATTAAGCGCCGTCATGGGGTCCTGAAAGATCATGGAAATTTTATCCCCGCAGATTCCCCGCATAGCGGTTTTGTTCAACTTGAGCAGATCCTTGCCCTGAAACAGAATCTCGCCGGCACAAACCTTACCGGTCCGTTCGGGTAGCAGCCCCATGATTGCAAGCGATGTTGTGGTTTTACCGGCACCGGTTTCTCCGACAATTCCAAGTGTTCTTCCTTTCTCAAGACGAAAACTGATGTCATTCACTGCGTGAACGGTTTCCAAATCGGTCTGATAGACCACCTCCAAATGGTTAATCTCCAATAAGGCTTGCTTCTGGTCCATCCATTCAACCTCCTAATCTTTCAGCTTCGGATCCAGGGCATCCCGCAGGCCGTCGCCAATCAGATTCAAGGACAGCGCGGTCAAAACGATGGAAATACCTGGGAAATAGAGCATGTAGGGCGAAGTGGTCATATATTCTCTGGCCTCGGACAGCATAGCGCCCCACTCTGGCTGCGGAGGCTGGATGCCCATGCCAATAAAGGACAGTCCGGCGGCGGAGAGAATCATACCGGCAATGCTCATTGTGGTGTTCACGATAATAGGTCCGATGGCATTAGGCAGAATATATTTGATGATAATACGCATATCGCTTGAACCATATGAATGTGCTGCTTCAATGAAGTCCTGTTCCACAACGGTCAGAATTGTGGAGCGTACCAGCCGGATGGAGCCGGGAACGGATGAAATCGTTATTGCAATCAGCAGGTTGACTGTGCTGGCTCCCAAGGCGGCAATAATGGCCAGCGCCAGCAAAATCCCCGGAATGCTCATAACGATATCGCATGTACGCATAATGATACCGTCTATTTTCCCACCGTAATAGCCTGCGGCAGCGCCCAAAAGCCCGCCGAACACCAGGGAAAATACGCTGGTGGAAAGACCGATCATCAAAGAGACACGGGATCCGTGAATTACTCTGGCAAAAACATCCCGTCCATACCCATCTGTACCAAAAATATGATTTGCGCTGGGTGGCTGAAGGCGTTCTCTGGCAACGTTTGTAATACCAAGATCATAGGGAACGATGACATCCGCAAAAATAGCAACTGATATGATAACGGTGAAAATACATATTCCAATCATTGCGGCTTTATTTTTCTTCATACGGCGCCAGATATCTTTTGCCTGACTTTGCTTCTTGTACTGCTTACCCGCAGTTTGAACTGTTTTTTCCAAATTTGTCACCCCTTTTTAGTCGCGAAGCGCGCCTTGATCCGTGGGTCTACAAATGCGTAGATAATGTCGACCAAAAGCATGATCAGACAGTTCAGCATCGCCAAAAGCAGTGTGCAGGACAGTACGACCGGATCGTTTTTCTGCCGAATCGCCTGGACAATATACTGTCCGACTCCCGGCATGGAAAACACAGTTTCAGCAATTACAGCACCCCCCAGCATTCCGCTGAAATTCATCCCCAGGACTGTAATAACCGGAAGCAGGGCGTTGGTCAGCGCATGGCGGATGATAACACTTTTTTCGCTGGCGCCTTTTGCCCGCGCAGTGCGGATATAGTCCTGGCGGATTGTTTCCAGCATGGCAGAACGCGTGATTCTCAGCAGAGCCGCAATACCGCCTACAGAAAGCGTTGCAAGTGGCAGAATCATGCTTTTCCATGAAGCCATGCCGCTGGTAGGAAGGCATTGCAGTGTAACTGCAAATATCCAGATGAGCATGAGTCCCAGCCAAAAGCCAGGAACAGCCGCGAACAGCAGTGCAAGAACGGTCATTGTAGTATCCAGCGGCGAATATTGCTTCACTGCCGATATGACGCCAAGGGTGATACCTATAGTTGCGCTGATCAGCATAGAAAATATTGCCAGCTTCAATGTTGTTGGAAACCGGACCCCGATCTCTTTTGCCACAGGCTCCCTGGTTCGGTAGGATTCACCAAAATCTCCATGCAAAACATCCACAATAAAATCAAAAAAACGGGTAAAAAATGGCCGGTCGTAGCCCAGCTCATGATTCAATTTGTCAATCTGCTCCTGGGGTGCGGTGGGGCCCAGGATGGATGCGGCGGGAGAACCGGGCGTCAGCTGCATAATAGAAAAGACTATAAATGTAACACAGAGCAGGACTGGAATTGTGATAAGCAGGCGCTTCAAGACATATTTCAGCATTTCATTTCTCCTTTTGAAGACAGAAGGTCCCCGTTTCCGCTTTGAGCCCGGGGACCTTCCTCTTTTGCTGGTTACTTCCAGTGGAAATTGATGCCGTGGAGCTGGGGATAAACGCTGTCATCATTGACTAAGTCAGCATTACATACTTCTGCTGACATATTCGCCATAATGGGACAGATTGGGAGATCCTCTGCGGCGATTTTCCACATCTCAGTATAGAGTTCTTTGCGCTCTTCCAGGTTGCTGCAATGATTGGCCTGGATGATCATGTTACTGAAATCGGGGTTCTCATAACCGGTCATATTCGGCATAGAACTGTTCATGTCATAGAATTGGGCGACATAACCCATATCATAGGTTTCTGTTGACAACCCGAACGGCATCATATTGTAATTGTTTACAAACAGATAGTTGCTGAACAGCGTATTGGATTCCAATATCTCAATATTGAAACTGATGCCAATCTCCGAAAGCTGCTCCTGCAGTGCAACCGTGAGTTTCTCCTGCTCTGCTACGATACGCACAGGTTCTTCGAGAGCAAAGCCATCAGCCAAGCCAGCGGAGGCCATCAGCTCTTTCGCTTTGTCAAGGTCGAACTCATAGTGGGGCAGATCATCATAGTCTGGCGCGGCAGCCATCCGCTCCGTATAAAACGCATCTGTGATTTTGCACCGGCCCTCTCCAACAATTAAATTGATGGCCTCCCTGTCAATTGCATAGCTAATCGCCTGACGCACCTCTTTCTTGTCAAAAGGAGCACAATTGACGTTGAACAGGAGCAGGGAAATGCCATCCGACTCTTTCCATGTCGTCTTGAAATTGGAATTATTATCGTACTGAATGGCGCTGGTGGGATCCAAGGAACCAATAATGTCAATCTCGCCAGCTTCCAGGGCCATCGTCATAGTCTGGTTGTCGGAAAAAATGCGGTAAGTGAGCTTCTTAATCTCTGGCGCACCGCCCCAATAGTCTTCATTTGCCTCCAGGACCACATTGTTGAAACCGTCGTAACTGACAAATTTATAGGCGCCTGTACCAACAGGATTCATGGCGTAGTCTCCGGCAAGCTCGTTGACGGCCTGCTCGCTGATGATATTGACATTGCATAATGTCAGCATGAACAGAGGATTTTGAACAGCGGCGTGGATAACGCAGTTGTAGTCATCCATGATTTCCGTTCGATCGTAGTAGGTCGCATCATTTGCAAACAGTGTGGATTGAGATAAGGAGTCGTATGTATAAGCAATGTCCTCTGTCGTCAGTTCATCCCCGTTATGGAACTTGATTCCTTCCCGAAGTTTGATCGTGATTTGCATACCATCCTCCGAGACAGAAAAGTGCTCGGCCAGATTTCCCTGATAACTACCGTCGACAAGCAATAGCAAGGTATCCTGCACATTATCCAGAATTTCCTGCTCGGGACGCTGGAGTGCGTGCATGGGATCCAGCGTGTTCATGGACAAATTTACTCCGACAACCACGTCGGTCCGCTTCGTACCTGTACTTGGATTGCCGGAAGATCCCTCTGCATCCAATGGCCGGCTGTTCTCACCGCAGGCTGTGAGTAGGCTCACGGCCATAATGAAAACCAAAAGTCCGCATAAGATTTTTTTCATTTGTTCTTCCTCCTGTTAATTTTTTGATAAAGCCACCAAGCACTTAAGAAATGCTTTGTCACATTATATACATATTGACCAGATTTGTCAATATTTTTTAAGTTATATTAAAAAATTTTAATAATAAGTGGCTGTGTAATCGTTTGCATACCAAATATGCAGAGTTGAACCGGCTGGTTATTACTGTTGCGGCTGCGCTGCGATTGTATTGCTTTCACAAATCATTGAATACAGGCAGGCGGGACACGGCTTGGAAGCAACGCATCAGATTTTCAAGGGTTCCAGATCGGCATCCGGCCCCATACCAGCGGGAAATCCCTGAAAGGGAAAACAACACTCACGTATATAAAAAGTGAACCGCCCCAGAAAAACCGGACAATAGACAAAAGCCCCCTGATGTAGGAAAATAGGACTACATCAGGGGGTGAACTATATGGCAAGGAGATACACGCATGTACAGGAGCTATTACCAGAAATAAAGGCAATGTTGTCAGAAGGAAGAAGCCAACGGGAAATAGCGGAGCATTTGGGGTTAAGAGATAAAAATGTGGTAAAGGACCTATTAAAACGAGAAAGGCGAAAAGAACGAAAGATAAAAGCTGGGCTTAAGCTGCGCCCGAAAGGAAGGCCACGGAAAAGAGCGGAAGCAGTGGATATCGTGGCAGAGCAGGCGTATGAAATCAAACGGTTGAAAATGGAGAATGAATTGCTGCGGGATTTTCTGCAGTTCACAGAAAGGAAGTGAGGGCAAAGGTAAAGTACATGGTAATATACCGGCACAAGGAGCGGTATCCCATATCGGTCATGTGTCAATTCTTTGGAGTGTCCAGGAGCGGATATTACGGTTTCTGCAAGCGAGTTGGCGATCCGGAACCGGATGCAGAGCTGGCAGAGCTTCTTCAGTCACAGCAAGAGAGATGCAGGCAGACCTATGGTTACCGGAGGATGTGGCTGTGGTTAGAGAAGCAGGGGATCCACCACAACCCCAAAACAGTGCTGCGAGTGATGAAAAAGTATAACATCCTGGCTGAAATC
>OFFE01000539.1_pt1 | contig 31984 bp, 29 predicted proteins | sample 1521371 | NCBI WGS metagenome assembly OFFE01 (sample SAMEA3504131, study PRJEB24116) | mouse gut metagenome | biome: mouse gut; feature: mouse-associated habitat; material: faeces | place: Denmark | collected 2011 | reverse complement strand
TATCTCATTCTCTGGCCACACTGCCCGCGCATAAAACCGCAGTACCGTCACCGGCCAAAAATATGAAACCGGCAGCGCCTCAAGGGCGCGTTGAAGTTCTTTTTGATACTTTTTCTTTCAAGAAAAAGTATCACAGCAGCGTCGCGCCCCAGTCATAGAACAGGAAGCTTCCGCCTGTGGCGCAAGTGAACTGAAGCGAAATTCGGGAATCCTCCGGGATGATCTCATCCCGGTAGTAAATCAGCTCCCGCACCATTCTTCCGTCCCGGGCCTTCACCATCCGCTGGGCGTCGGGCTGCCGCTCCGCGCCGTCCCATGTGAAACGCAGCGTCCCGCCCGCGCCGGTGATCAGGCAGTGAAGAATCACCGCGCCCCGTTCTCCTCCCGCCAATTCCCGCAGGGTGTGGGCGGCGGCGACGGCGCCTGTGCCGCCGTAAGTGTCCGCCAATCCATGGGGATCGAAATTGATCCATCCGTTGTTTGCGCTGTACACCGCCTCCAGCGGCTGAAGGGTGACAAGGTAATCCACGCCGCCCAGCACATGCAGCGCAATATCCGCCGGCCGGTAGGAAAAGGAGCCGCTCGCCACGTTCAGGGAGAGATCCACCTCCATAGCCTGCTCCACCACGCCTGTTTCCTGGTTGGTCAGCGAGATCTGGAATCTCGCCGGGGTGTCCGGCACATTCTCGTAAAAGTTTCCGATCAGGTTGAATCGCCGCAGCAGTCCTGAAGCGGGTACCCGCAGATTTCCCGTCATGGACTGGCACGCCGCTAGATTTCCTTTCACCATGGACAGCGGTGTAATTCTCCGGAACCCCGCCTCCAGAACCTCCGGCGTCAGCGCGGTCTCGTTTTTCGCCGTAAAGCACACGCCGTCCCACAGTCCTGTGCCGGTAACGCCGGCGGGATTTTTTGCCGGATTCTGATGGAACACCCCTTCCTGATAAGGGAAGGGATCCATATTCTCCACCGCGCGGTAGTGGTTGTAAGCCAACCGGCACAGCCGGTCCCAGGTCCCGGTCCGCAGCTGCTCCCATTCCTCCCTGCCACGGGTCAGTCCCTCCTCCATGTTCGCGCACATCCGGTTGAAATCAGTGCGCATGATCCGGTCGGTTTCATCCCACTGGGGAAGGTGGAAATTTTCTGTGTAGTTCATGCAATGTTCTCCTTTCAGATTTTGGAGCCCGGCAAAAAACCGGTACACACTGGGTGTGTACCGGAAAAAAGTTTCCATATTTCACGCAACGGCAGATTGCACAAATTTTTCCCCGCACTTTTGCATAGGCTGTAGAAGACTGAATCAGGAGGAAAACCTATGGAAATACATGTGGTACGCGCCGGAGAGACGCTTTACGCAATCGCGGGCCAGCATGGCGTGGACCCGGCGCTGCTGGGGGTGCTCAATGGAGTGGACGAGGATGGTGCGCTGGCCGTGGGACAGACGCTGGTAATCCGTCAGGTGGAAACCTTCCACGTGGTACAGCCGGGGCAGACTCTGGACGGCATCGCCCGGCAGTACGGCCTGTCCCTGCGGCAGCTCTACCGGAACAACTTCCAGCTGGGAGGCAATTCCCTCATCCGCCCGGGGCAGTCCCTGGTCATCACTTGGCGGGACCAGCCTGCGGCCGCCGCCTATACCAACGGATACGCCTATCCCTTCATCTCCCGGGAGCTGCTGAGCGCCCAGCTGCCCTACATGAGCCAGCTGACTCCCTTCACCTACGGCATCGACGCCTCCGGCGGCCTGCTTCCTCTGGACGACGGAATGCTTTTGCAGGAAGCCGCCCGCCTGGGGACCACGCCGCTGATGCACCTGTCCACACTGACGGAAACCGGCGGCTTTTCCAGTCAGCGGGCCGTCGAGGTACTCACCGGTCCGGCCCTTCAGGACGCGCTTGTCGATCAGATCCTGGCAACCATAGCCGCCAAGGGCTACCGTGGGCTGGACGTGGACTTTGAGTACATCCCCGGCGAGCAAAGGACGGCTTACGCCGCCTTTATCCGCCGCCTTCGGGAGCGGCTGTCGCCGCTGGGGCTGTCGGTGGTGGTGGCCCTGGCGCCCAAGACCTACGCGGAGCAGCCGGGGCTTCTGTATGAAGCCCATGACTACGCCCTGCTGGGCGCGGCGGCGGACTTTGTGCTGCTGATGACCTATGAATGGGGATACACCGCCGGGCCGCCTATGGCGGTAGCTCCGCTGCCCAATGTCCGGCAGGTGCTGGATTACGCCGTCACGGAAATTCCCCGGGAAAAAATTTATCTGGGCATCCCCAATTACGGCTATGACTGGCCTCTGCCCTTCCGGGAGGGAGAAACCCGGGCCCGCTCCCTGTCCAACCAGGAGGCCGTCCGGCTGGCAGTCCGATACGGCGCGGAAATCCGGTTTGACGAAACCGCCCAGGCCCCCTGGTTTCCTTATACCGCCCCGGATGGAGGAGCCCACGTGGTCTGGTTCGAGGATGCCCGCAGCATGTCCGCCAAGCTCCGGCTGATCGGAGAATACGGCCTTCACGGCGCAGGCTACTGGAATCTGATGCGGCCCTATCCGCAGGGATGGACTGTGCTGAACGCGCTGTACGTGGTAGAAGTTTGATTCGTTCTCTTAAAAGAAAAAGTATCGAAAAGCACTTTCATACAGGCGAAACTCATTGCTGCGCCTCTAATCAGGAAGTCATAAAGAGAAGGCGCTGTCAGTCCTCCGGGAGAGTTCAGAGAAAGCCTGCCTCGAATAAGAACCTGTATTCACAACCGTTGAACGCTGTCTGGTCAGTCTTTTTCTCGCCATACTGTGTCGCTTTTCCTTGAAATCCGTCAGGATTACCGCGGAAAAGCTCCTTGTCTGACGAGAAAAATCCTCGTCCATCCAGCATTCCCCGATTATGAATACAGGTTCTAAGTTGGAATCTTTTTTAAACCAAAAGCTCCGGACCATATGGCCCGGAGCTTTTGGTTTAGAAAAGAGAGAGGGAGAAAAGAGAGAATTCATTGCTGAACAACGCCATGATAATATGCCGCGGCGCAAATGTCAACCACTACGGAGGACAATTCACGAAATATTCACAGGAGGTTAAAAAACCATTCAAAAACCTCTCTTGACTACTGCAAAAATATGGTGTATAGTTAGCACGCTAAATTTATTTTGCCTTGGGAAGGAGTGAGCATATGAACACGCCGCCGGAGATCGGAAGGATGATCGCGTATTGCAGCCACATCGGCCGGCAGTGTATCGACAAACTTCTGCGGAACGCAGGCTACGGCATCACGCCGGTACAGTCCCGCGCACTGGTCTATCTGTCCTGTCAGGGCGGTCAGGAGGTGAACCAGCGGGATCTGGAGCGGGAGCTGCATCTCAAGCCCTCCACCGTCAACGGCATAGTGGACCGTCTGGAGGACAAGGGATATCTCATCCGCCAGACCAGTCCCGCCGACGGCCGGTGCCGCCTGCTGCGGCTGACAGAGATGGGCGAGGAAAAGGTGGCCGCCTTTCACGCTGTGCTGGGGGAAACATCGCGCTTCTACACCGACTGTCTGTCGGAGGAGGAGCAGGTGCAGCTGCGGGATCTGCTCGCCCGTATTATTGCAAATCTGGAAAGCGAGGTAAACAACACATGATGAAAAAACTCTGGCCATATACCAGAGGATACCGGAAGTGGATTCTTTCCGGCGTGCTCTGTTCCGCCGGGGAAGCGGTGTTTGAGCTGCTGCTGCCCCTGGTGATGGCGGATATTGTGGACACCGGCATCCCTGCCGGGGATACCGGCTATATTCTGACCAGGGGAATGCTGATGGTCGTCATGGCTCTGATCTCCATGGCGCTGGGTATCGGATCGGCTTTCCTGTCTTCCCGGGCGGGGCAGGGCTTCGGCGCAAACCTGCGGCAGGCTCAATACGATCATATCCAGAACTACTCCTTCCGAAACATCGAGAAGTTTTCCACCGCTTCTCTGGTGACGCGCCTGACCAACGACTGCAACATGCTGCAAATGTCCCTGATGATGAGCATGCGCCTGCTGGTCCGGGCTCCGGTGATGCTGATTTCCGCGCTGGTGCTGGCGGTTTCCATCAGCCTGAAGCTGTCGAGGGTATTTCTGGTTGCCATGCCGCTGCTGCTGGTGCTGATCATTCTGATTCTCAAGCATGTCAGCCCCATGTTCAGCAGCCTTCAGGAACGTACCGATGGGGTGAATCTGGCGGTGCAGGAAAATCTCTCCGCCATCCGGGTGGTAAAATCCTTCGTCCGGGAGGAGTACGAGAAGGAGAAGTTCCGGAAGCGGAACGACGCCCTGCGGAGCACCTCAGAACGGGCCTTTGGCTTTGTGGTGATGAACATGCCCGTCATGATGCTCATCACCTACGGCACCATTATCGCCGTCATGTGGTACGGCGCGCCTCTGGTGCAGGCCGGGGAGCTGGAGGTGGGACTGCTGTCCACCTTCTTCACCTATATCACCCAGGTACTCATGAGCCTGATGATGGTATCCATGATTATGATGATGCTCACCCGGGCCATTGCCTGTGCCAAGCGTGTGGCGGAGGTACTGGACGAGGTTCCCGACATTACCGACGGCGAACCCGGCGGCAGAGCTCCATCCGGGGAGCACAAAGTATCCGACGGGTCCGTGGATTTTGATCACGTGTTTTTCAAGTATAACCCGGAGGCGGAAAAATGGAATCTCCGCGATATCAGCCTCCACATTCCCAGCGGGGCCACCGTGGGAATCATCGGCGCCACCGGTTCGGCCAAGTCCACCCTGGTGCAGCTGATTCCCCGTCTTTATGAGGTGCAGGAGGGCGTGGTCCGGGTAGGCGGCAGACCGGTACAGGAATATACCATGGAGAATCTGCGCAACGCGGTGTCCGTGGTGCTGCAAAAGAACACCCTGTTCTCCGGTACCATCCGGGAGAACCTGCTGTGGGGCGATGAGAATGCCACCGTCGAGGAAATGGAAGCCGCCTGTGAGGCCGCCTGTGCCGCAGAGTTCATTCACCGGATGCCGGAGGGGTATGACACCGACCTGGGACAGGGAGGCGTCAACGTCTCCGGCGGGCAGAAGCAGCGGCTGTGCATTGCCCGGGCTATTCTGAAAAAACCTAAGGTGCTGATTCTGGATGACAGCACCAGCGCGGTGGATACCGCCACCGACGCCAAAATCCGCGCCGCCTTCCGCACCCGGCTGCCGGACACCACCAAGATCATCATCGCCCAGCGGATCATTTCCGTCATGGACGCAGACCTGATTGTGGTCATGGACGACGGCAGAATTGCGGATATGGGCACCCATGCGGAGCTGATGGAAACCAGTGAAATCTATCGCGACGTCTACCAGTCGCAGCAGGAGGGGGCGGATATCGATGGCTGAAGTGAGAAGAAGGGGGCCCCATGGCCCCGGAGCCCCCAGAGGGGGCTTCCAGAAACCCAAAAATATGCGGAAAACCATCGGCGCACTCATGCGGTATATCGGCCGGTCCAAGTGGCTGCTGGTGGTGGTGACGGTATGCCTGGTGCTGAATACCGTCTGCTCCATTGGCGGGTCCTATATGCTCCGGCCGCTCATTGACGAATGTATCGTTCCCGGAAACTACCCCAGACTGGCTCGGACGCTGGCCATGATGGCCGGTATCTATGCCTGCGCCGCCCTGCTCAGCTACAGCTATTCCCGCATCATGGTCCGCGTCTCCCAAAAGGCCACCCATGCCATCCGGCGGGACCTGTTTGCCAAAATGCAGCAGCTGCCCCTGAACTACTTTGACACCCATACCCACGGCGAGCTGATGAGCCGCTATACCAACGATATTGATACGCTCAATGAAATCCTTCAGAACGGTATGGTTTCCCTGATTTCCGGAATACTGACCTTTGTGGGTGTGGTTGCTGTGATGCTCTACCTCAGCCCGCTGCTGTTTCTGGTGACGGTGTTCTCCCTGGGATTGATGCTGGCGGTCATCATGACCGTGGGCAAACGCTCCCGGCGGTACTTCATGGCCCAGCAGAAGGATCTGGGTGAAATCAACGGCTATATCGAGGAAATGATCGAGGGGCAGAAGGTCATCAAGGTCTTCAACCACGAGGCCAAGGCCAAGGAGGGTTTTGCCCGGCGCAACGAGGCCTACCGCCGCAGCGCCACCAATGCCCATTCCTTCGCCGGAGCCATGATGCCGGCCATGGGCAACATCAGCCACATCAACTATGCCCTGACCTGCTGCGTGGGGGCGCTGCTGTCCATCGCCATGGGGCTTGATCTGGGAGCGCTGCTGCTGTATCTCCAGTACACCCGGCAGGTCAGCCAGCCCATTGGTCAGGTCAGCCAGCAGGTCAACAACATTCTCGCTGCCATTGCCGGCGCGGAACGGGTCTTCGAGGTCATGGAAACCGCTCCAGAGGTGGACGAAGGCAGCGTGATTCTGGTAAATGTCAGCCACGGCGCGGACGGCTCGCTTACCGAGGCCGGAGGACGCAGCGACGGCTGGGCCTGGAAGAAGCCGGATGGCCAGCTGGAGCCCCTCCGGGGAGACGTTCGCTTCCAGGACGTAGTGTTCCGCTATGTGCCGGAAAAGACCGTTCTCCACGGCATCTCTCTCTATGCCAAGCCGGGGCAGAAAATCGCGTTTGTGGGTTCCACCGGTGCGGGTAAAACCACCATAACCAACCTCATCAACCGGTTTTATGAGATTGAAAGCGGCCTGATCACCTATGACGGCATCGACATTCGGGATATCCGCAAGGATAGTCTCCGCCGCTCTCTGGGCATCGTTCTTCAGGACACCCATCTTTTCACCGGTACCATTGCCGACAATATCCGATATGGAAAGCTGGACGCTTCCGACGAGGAAATCCGCGCTGCCGCCCGGCTGGCCAACGCGGACACCTTTATCAGTCACCTGCCGGACGGCTACGACACGTGGATCACTGACGACGGCGGCAGCCTCAGCCAGGGGGAGAGGCAGCTGCTGGCGATTGCCCGGGCTGCGGTGGCGGACCCGCCGGTGCTGATTCTGGACGAAGCCACCAGCTCCATCGATACCCGGACGGAAAAGCTCATTGAGCGGGGCATGGACCGGCTGATGGCGAACCGCACCGTATTTGTCATTGCCCACCGCCTTTCCACTGTCCGCAACGCCAAGGCGATCATGGTTCTGGAGCAGGGAGAGATCATTGAGCGGGGGGACCACGACGATCTCATTGCACAGGGCGGAAAGTACTATCAGCTGTATACCGGACAGGCGGAGCTGAGCTGACGGCAGGCAGTTTTTTTCTGAAGCTTTTGGGCGAAAGGATTCTTTACTGATATTTTTCTTTGATGTGGCAATTGCGACAGTATACCGGAGAATAATGGGGTATACTGTAAACAGCAACCTGTACTATCTTATGGAAACGGACGAAAGGAGTTTCAACATGAAATACGTTTGCGACGTCTGCGGCTATGAGTACGACGAGGCTCTGGGCGATCCCGATCACGGCATCGCTCCCGGCACCAAGTGGGAGGATCTTCCCGAGGACTTCGAGTGCCCTCTCTGCGGTGTGGGCAAGGACCAGTTCTCCGCCGCCTGACATGATCCCGGCCCGGCTGACAGGTTATCAGCCGGGCCGGCTTTATGATTTATGTCTGCTCCCCTATGTTTTCCTGCGCTTCATATGCGCCGCTGCCCTCTACCGCCTGCCCTACCGCCTGCACAACTGCCAGATGGGTATCGTCAAACAGATGCATGTAAATGCGGCTTGTGGTACTGGTGGTGCTGTGGCCCAGCGCCCGGCTGATACCAAAGAGGGGGATGTTCCGGCTGTTGGCGATGCTGGCGAAGCTGTGGCGCAGGCCGTGAAGGGTGACATAGGGCAGCTCCGTCTTGCTCAGCACCCGCTGGAGGCGGTTGCTGAGATAGTCCGCCTGATAGGGGCGGCCGCCGTCATGGCAGATGACATAACCTTTGTCAGCGTATTTTTCCCCCAGACGCTCCATCTCCTCCTGCCGCTGCCGCCACAGGCGGTCCATCAGTTCCTCCATATCCGCCAGTCCCGCGTAGCCAAGGCGGCGGATGGAGGAGCGGTTTTTGGTGGATTTGTTCACCGGGCGGCCGTTGACGGTGGTGCGGGCCTCGGCAATGGTGATGACCTTCTGCTCACGGTCCACATGGTTCCACTTCAGCCCGCAGATCTCAGCCCGGCGGAGCCCCAGGTAGCCCGCCAGCTTTACCACCGGCTCCATGGAGGTTCCCGCCAGAATCTCAAAGAGCCTTGCCATGGTTTCCGAGTCATAGAAATGGTGGGTAGGATCGCTGGCGGATGGCGGCGTCACATATTCCGATACGTTGCGCATGACCAGATCCTGCTTCCGGGCGTGCTCCAGGGCATTGTGCAGCAGCATGTAGTGCTTGCGCACAGTGTTGGCGCACAGGCCCTTGGCCTGCATCCGGTTGAGATACAGCTGAACCTGGGCGGCAGTGAGCCTGGAGAGCTGGGTGCTGCCCAGAGAAGGCGAGAGATGATTGCGGATAATCATGGTATAGCCGTGGGCGGTACTGGCGGAACGGCTGGGCTTGATAATCTGCTCCAGCCAGTAGCTCAGCCACTGTCCCAGGGTCAGCTTCTCCAGATCCTCCCCCTGGGCGAGAATTTCCTCTCCGCCCTTTCGGTCCAGAGCCTGGATAGCCAGCTCAAGAGTGGGATAGCATTGAACGGTCCTTCGTGGCGCGCCATCCGGCGGAGCCGGGCGCCGGATGGTGACGTAGTAGCTGCGGCGCTGGGAATCATAGGCGATGTTGGGCAGGATGGTCTTTCTGGACATGGTGGTACCTCCCTTTCATAATTCGACAAAACAGGAAAATTTTGCCTCTATAGAAAGATACGATAAATCCCCCTCTATCCATCTGTCAAGACAGAATCAGCGCCCCCGCCCCTTTGCGGCTTACCGCCGCGAAGAGACGGGGGTGCTCTATCTCAGTAAAATCCGCGCACCGCCCGGGTAGGCCCGAAGCTCACCGATTCTCTGGGCGCTGGGGACGCAGGCGGCCAGCGCATGGAAAAGTTCGTCCGCACAGGCGGGGTCCGCAGCGATCAGCAGTCCTCCGGCGGTCTGCGGGTCAAAGAGTACGTCCTGAATGTGCAGCGGCACATCTCCCGGGTCCACGGAGGGGGCGGCAAAGGTCCTGTTGCGGTACATGCCCTCCGGCAGGATCCCGATCCGGGCCAGCTCCGCCGCCTCGGGAATCACATCTACGCTCTCTGCGTGCACAACGGCCTGCACACCGCTGCCCTGAGCCATCTCCAGCAGGTGCCCCAGAAGGGAAAAGCCGGTAACGTCGGTGCAGGCATGGACAGGATAGCGCACCATCACATCCCGGGCGGCCTTGTTAAGGGTGGTCATCAGGCGGCAGGCCAGCGCCATTCCCCCCGGAGAGGCCAGCTCCCCCTTGTGAGCGGTGGTGAGAATCCCCACCCCCAGCGGCTTGGTCAGCAGCAGTACGTCCCCCGGTTTTCCGCCGCTGTTGGTCAGAATCCGTCCGGGGTGGACAAAACCGGTGACGGCCAGACCGTACTTGGGTTCCTCGTCAAAAATGCTGTGGCCGCCGGTGATCAGGCATCCGGCCTCGTAGACCTTGTCGTATCCGCCCCGCAGTATCTGGCGGACCGCCTCGTGGGGCATGTCCTTCGGCACGCACATCAGATTCAGCGCCAGCCTGGGCTCTCCGCCCATGGCGTAAACGTCGCTGAGAGCGTTGGTGGCGGCGATCTGTCCGAAAAGATAGGGATCGTCGGCAATAGGCGGGAAGAAGTCCACGGTCTGTACCAGTGCCAGATCGTCAGAAATCCGGTAGACGGAAGCGTCGTCGCTTTTGTCAAAGCCCACCAGAAGATTCGGGTCGCTGTGCACCCGGAGGTCTTCCAGCAGCCGGGCCAGCACCCCTGCGCCCACCTTCGCGCCGCAGCCGGCGCAGGAGGCCAGTTTGGTCAGCTTCACTTCATTTTCCATCATGCATTTCCTCTCAGTGCTCCGGTCAGGTGAAGAATCGCCTCCAGCACGCCGCCGCCAACAGCCAGAGCCTTGTCGGAAGCGCAGGTGCAGTGATCCGGCTGGCAGCGGGGATCCACGTCGCCGCTTTTCATCCCCCTGGCGGCGGCGGTCCCATCAGCCAGCAGCCCCCGGAGAATGCCGGAAATGGTACAGAGCATGGGAACGCCGTCCACATAACCCGCTATGTCCCCCGCCTCCACCCGGCTGCCAATCTGCCGCGCTCCCTGGAACACGCCGTCCGCCGGAGCGCGGAGCACCCGTTCGCCGGCGTAGCCGCCGATGAGCCCCGGAATGTTGGTATTGGGCAGAGCCGCGCCCTGATAGATCACCCGCCCCAGGTAGTGTCCGCGCATGGTTTCCACCACCGCGTGGCAGTCCTTTCCGGCGGTGAACCCGGGCCCGGCGGCAACCACCGCAGGGGCCATGTCCATGGTGGTTCCCAGGTTCCGCTTGGCAAGGATGACGTCCGCCACTGCGTCCGGCTTCAGACTCCTGACGCAGCGGGCCTCCGGGTCTATGAGGACGGGGATGATTCCCTCCGCCAGCAGCGCGGGAACCTCCTCCTCCACCGCCAGACGGGCGGAAACACCTTCCACCTCCATCTCTCCCAGCCGCACAGCCTCGGAAAAACAGACTGTCCGGCGGATGGAGGTGGGCGCGGCGGTTTCGCACAGGACGGCCTCCATTCCGGCCCGGTACAGCCGCAGCGCTGTGCCGGTCGCCAGATCGCCGCCTCCCCGTATTACCACAAGCATGTCCAGCTTCCTCCTTTCAGTGATCCGGCGTACACCGGCCGGGACAGCCGCTCCGCCAGACGGCGGACCTCTGCCAGCGCACCGGCTGTTTCCGTCTGGTTGACAAAGAGCTTTCCCTCCAGTCCCTCCGCTTCCAGCAGCCGGGCCAGATTTTCCGCCGTTACCGGAGCCGCCGGGGACGCGCCGGTGAGGCGGCAGAACTGCTCCCAGCGGTGAACGGCTTCCCGGACGGGCCGTCCGAAGGCGGACGCTCCCGCCAGCAGTACCGTCTGCGCCGCGCCGGGGGGAATCACCGGCTCGTGGGGCAGATGGGCCTTAACCGGCAGTCCCCGGGAGCCGTCGGCCTCCGCCAGCACGTAGTCCGCCATCCCGGCCAGCGCCTCCATGGACAGGGCCGGAGCCGTCAGCTTTCCCTCCGGGGCAGGCGAACCCATGCAGACGCACCGGTGGGAGGCCAGGGCGGCGGGTATGCCGTCTTCCCCTGTCAGCACCGGCATATGCTCCGGCGGCAGGATGTGGGTGGTGGTGGTGCAGATCACAGTCCCGCGCCGGGCAAGCTCCCGGGCCAGAGTGTACATGGCGGAGGTCTTCCCGCCCCCGCCAATCAGCGCCGTTATACCGGGCCGGACCTCCAGCAGCTCCCACAGCTCCATCAGCATGCTTCCTCTCCGTTGTTCTCAAATCAGTATAACACGGGGCGAAGGCTTTGTAAACCGGGAGAAAATATAGTCGACGCACTTGAGAAGCGGTAAAAAGGAGGAGAGGAAAAATAGCGCGGGGCAAGGCGGAGGATGCAGGCGGGCTGACGCCCACCAAAGATGACAACGCCGCCCTGTGCCATTTTGACCACCGAACTTTACCGATTTTCAAGTGTGTCGACTATACAGTCGGCCCAGCATGTGTGTGAAAGGGGAAGTCGAATGGAACTGGCAATGCTGGGAATGATTTTTCTTGCGGGGATCATTCTGATTGTAAAAGGTGGGGACTGGTTTGTAGACGCCGCATCCTGGATTGCGGAGGTCAGTGGTATTCCCAAGCTGATCGTAGGGGCGACCATTGTCAGTCTGGCCACTACACTGCCGGAGTTGCTGGTCTCTGTTATGGCAGCCAGCCAGGGAAAAGCCGATATGGCAGTAGGCAATGCCGTGGGCAGCGTCACCGCCAATCTGGGCCTCATCATGGCGATATCCGTTATCTGCATGCCGGTCAGGATTCGCAGGGGAGACTATTTTCTCAAATCAGTACTGATGCTTTCCGCCGCAGGGCTGTTGGTCTGGGGAGGCGGAAAGGGAGGCGTAGGACCGGCGCTGTCCTTGCCGCTGGCAGGAATTTTTGCTGTTTTTACATACGAGAACCTTCGAGGTGCACGCCGGGCCATGCGATACGGCGGAGAACTGGGGCCGGTTCGGGAACCTCCCCGGAAGCGGGCGGTACTGTTTCAGTGCCTAAAATTTACACTGGGCGCAGCGGCAGTTATGCTGGGGGCGGATCTGCTGGTGGACAGCGGCAGTGCCTTGGCCCGGCTGGCCGGGATCTCGGAAAGGATCATCGGTGTAACCATTGTCGCTATTGGCACATCGCTGCCGGAGCTTGTCACCACTGTTACCGCCATTGTGAAGAAGCAGTCTGCTCTGTCGGTAGGAAACATTCTGGGTGCCAATATTCTGGATCTTACCATGATTCTGCCTGTCAGCGCCCTGGTTTCCGGTCAGGCGCTGCCGGTATCGACAGCGTCAGCACGTATTGACATTCCCGCCTGCCTGCTTGTGGGGGCCATTGCGGTAATTCCGGCCATGGTGACGGCCCGGTTCCGGCGATGGCAGGGATTCGCGTTGCTGGCGGTATATGGGGGATATGTTGCACTGACCTGCGGTGCGTAGGGCGGACATTCTTTTCTGGTGAACAGAAAAGGATTTGAAGGAACGCTGAAAAAGACCAGGGATCGCAGATCCTGGTCAGATGCTGCTATTTCCAACCGTCGCACATTATTTTCCTGACAATCGGAACGGACATATGTATTCCCCATAGAGATTTCCTCCTCCATATTGGGGATGTTGCAGCATAGGGGAGGGGGCGGATTCAAATTTTCTTTGTAAAGCAAATGATGCGGTTTGCCTCCATAAAGCCCGTTTTCAGGTGAAAAGCCAGACTTCCGTGATTGTCCAGCCCGCAGTCGCTGGCAAATTCTGTACAGCCTTGCTCCTTTGCCCACTGCTGGCAGGCCGACAGCAGCGCCCTTGCCCGGCCTTGATGTCTGTACTCCGGCCGGACAAAGATTCCCTCCAGATAGCCTACCGGACAGCTGCGGGTACCCTCCACATAATCCTGCCGCAGCTGGCACTGAGCAAAGCCTGTCAGCCGACCATCCTCGGAAGCGAGGAACACTGCGCATGTTCCGGAAGCGATCAAGGCATCCAATTCCCTGACCAACTCTTCCTCCGGACTGCCTTCAAACAGCAGGGCGGCCATGCCTGCGGCGGCGGGAATGTCCTTCTTCTGTGCCTGATAGATCATTGGTATCCTCCGTCTTTTTGTTCAGGGAAGCAGGCCGTACTCCTTCAGCACACCCTTCAGCTTCTCACGATTCTCGGGTTCCATTTCACACATGGGCAGCCGGAAGGATTCCTGACAATATCCCATCATTGCCAGGGCGGTCTTGACGGGAATGGGATTCACTTCCCAGAACAGGGCCTCGCAAAGTTTGCGGAGCTTCAGCTGCATCCGCCCGGCGGCGGTAAAGTCCCCATTCAGACAAGCTGCTGTCAGTTCATGCATTTCTCTTGGCACAATATTGGCCGCTACAGAGATAACCCCCTTGCCGCCAAAGAGCATCATGGGGGCCGTCTCGTCGTCGTTGCCGGACCAGATGCAGAAATCCTCAGGGCATAACTCCCGTGTTTTCTGCACCAGGGCCAGATCGCCTCCGGCTTCTTTGACGCCCACAATATTGGGGTGTTTTGCCAGAGCGGCATAGGTTTCCGCAGTGCATTTCACTCCAGTACGAGAAGGCACATGGTACAGAATCACTGGCTTTACCGCCGCGTCAGCGATAGCGGTATAGTGGCGGATCAGTCCTTTTTGGGTAGCTTTGTTGTAAAAGGGCGTAACCACCAGCAGCGCGTCCACGCCAGCCAGGGCGGCGTCCCTGGAGAGTGTGATGGCGCTTTCGGTGTTGTTGGAGCCGGTTCCGGCAATGACAGGGATGCGGCCATCCACATGCCGGACCACAGTTTCAATGACCCGCATCCGCTCCACATAGCTCATGGCTGAGGCCTCGCCGGTGGTGCCGCAGACCACAACGGCGTCGGTGCCGTTTTCCAGCTGAAAGTCCAGAAGACGGTGCAAAGCGGGATAATCAATTGCATTACTATCTGTAAAAGGTGTGGCAAGCGCTGTGCAGGACCCGGTAAAAACAGGCTGTTTCATAATACTGCCTCCTGATAAACTGTTCTTGGTGCTATTTTATAAAAACAGCTTATGCAATATAATGCGGAATGGTGCTTAAAATAATGTGAAACATGCTCTCTTTCCATAATCCACCCTGAGCAGTACGCCGCACAAGGAAAAAGACGCCTTTCCGGCGCCTTTTTCCTTGTGCAATATAATGAGTAAGACTGTAAGCCGGGTTCTGTATTGGACGGTCATCTATCTAGGCGGCCTGTTGCCAGACCGCTCCAGCCACCTCCTTGAGGACGGCCGGGCCGGCCGTGATCCGGATGCACAGCCCCTCAATGGGGCAGCATGATCCATGTCCTCCCACGGTGTTGCTCCGGATAGAGTTTACAGCATCGGACAGTTTCCAGCCGATGGGTGAGCTCTTACCTCGCCTTTCCACCCTTACAGATCGCAAATGGCCTGTCAGGCCATGCAAGTCAAATCGCCCGCGGCTGCTTGGCGCGGCCGGCAGTGCAATTCACGGCAGCTGGGCCAAAGGTCCCGCTGCACGACCTGCATGAATCCGCTATAAGGTTTCAGCGCGATCTGCGGTTTATTTCTGTTGCACTTTTCCTGAAGTCGCCTTCGGCGGGCGTTACCCGTTATCCTTGCCCTGTGGAGCCCGGACTTTCCTCATGACGGGGCTTTCGCCTCCGCCACGCGACCGTCTGTCTTACTCATCCTTATTTTACAAGAGAACCGGGGGCTTGTCAACGAGAGAAACCGCCGGAGAGGATAAATTTGTTGTTTTCTTCACCGCCTGGTGGTATAATAGCCGCAAAGCGGCTGCTATGCCTGCGTGTGGAAGCCTTCTGCGGCAATGTGGCATTGTTGCCTCCGCCTGCGGAACGGCAGTATACAAGGGAGGGATTTTCATGACCCTGCATGGGTATCTGGATACACTGAAAGGAAAGAGAGTTGCCGTCATCGGTATCGGCATCAGCAACCAGCCGTTGCTGAACCTTCTGCTGGAGGCGGGAATTGATGTTACCGCTTGCGACAAAAAGGAGAGAGGCGCACTTGGCATCCTGGGGGATGAGCTGGAGAAATCGGGCTGCACGCTCCGCCTGGGGGAGGACTATCTGGAGAGGTTGGACCAGGATGTAATTTTCCGTACACCTGGGCTGCATCCCCGTTTTCTGGAGCAGGCCCGGGCAAGGGGAAGCACGATTACCTCAGAGATGGAGGTGTTCTTTGACGTCTGTCCCTGCCCGATTCTGGCCGTCACCGGCAGCGATGGGAAAACCACCACAACCACTATGATTGCCCGCATGCTGGAGGCGGCGGGACATACTGTCCATCTGGGAGGCAACATTGGCCATCCGCTGCTGGCGGAAGCGGACAGCATTCGTCCCACAGATTGGGCAGTGGTGGAGCTGAGTTCTTTTCAGCTGCTGACCATGAAAAAGAGCCCCCACATTGCTGTTCTCACTAATCTGGCTCCCAATCATCTGGACGTCCACACCAGCATGGAGGAATATGTGGAAGCAAAGTCTCATCTGCTGGACTATCAGACAGTGTCAGATCGAGCTGTGTGCAATTGGGACAATGAAATCACCAAAAAGCTCTCCGAGAGAACACATGGAAGGTTAAATTACTTTACACGTACTGCCAGCTGTGTTCCGGCCGGCGGCTGCTATCTGGAGGATGACACAATCTGGTATCGGGCCGACAGCGGTGCGCGGCCGGTGCTTCCGCTGGCGGATATTCTGCTGCCGGGAACTCATAATGTGGAAAACTATATGGCGGCCATCTGTGCCGTTCAGGGACTGGTTCCTGATGCGGTCATTCTGAGCTTTGCCCGGACCTTCGGCGGGGTGGAGCACCGTATTGAGCTGGTGCGAAAACGCCGGGGTGTACGCTGGTACAACGACTCCATTGCTTCCAGCCCCAGCCGGACTATGGCGGGACTTCGGTCCTTTCCGGAAAAGGTGATTCTGATTGCAGGCGGCAAAGATAAAGGCATCAGCTACGCTCCTTTGGGACCAGTGGTGAATGACCACGTCAAGCTGCTGATCCTCTGCGGCGCTACCGAGGCGGTGATCCGGGAGGCGGTTCTGTCGGCAGAAAATTACAGCGGACTGGAGATTCTGACCACAGAAAGCTACCCGGAGGCAGTTCAGCTGGCGGACGAATGGTCCGGGGATGGGGATGTAGTGCTTCTTTCTCCAGCCAGCACTTCCTTTGACCGCTTCCGGAATTTTGAGGAACGGGGCCATGTGTTCAAGGAGCTGGTGAATGCACTGCCGGAATAAACGGCAGTTTCTGGTATAGGGAAAAGCTGTCACCTCATAGTCTTGCTGTGAGGTGATGATCCTATGCGCCGCCGTCCTCTCATACAGCCCCGACAGAAGGTGAAATTTTTCTGCTTTTTCCTGGCTTGTATTTTCATGGTTCTGACGATTGTTGGCACCGGCCACCTGCGCTCGATTTTAGGCAGTCTGGCAGTAACGAGGGTGTCCAATCTGGTAAACCGCATCGTCTCGGAAGCAGTCAGTGATGCGGTGGAGAGCGGAGAAATTCAATACAATGATCTTATTTCTCTGGAAAAGAACAACAACGGCGGCGTGGCGGCGCTGGTGAGCAATATGGCGGAGTTTAACCGCCTTCAGTCCTCTATCACGCAGGACATATTGGAACGCCTTGATGAAGTGGCGGACATCAATCTGCAAATTCCTGTGGGGACGCTGAGCGGATCCGCATTTCTGGCAGGACGCGGTCCCGCGTTTTCTGTGCGGATGCAGTCTACGGGCAGCTGCTCAGCGCGGTTTGACAACGAGTTTTCCCACGCGGGAATCAACCAGACCACCCATCGGATTCTGCTGTGCGTGGATATCTCCATGTCAATTTTGCTGCCTGGGTTCCGTACGGGAACAGAGGTATCCAATTCTTTTTCTGTGGCGGAAACGGTGATTGTCGGGGAAGTTCCGGGGACCTATACTTATTTTGATTCCGGGAACAATGTTCAGGAGGATGCTTATGAATACGCCATCAACAATGGATAAAAGCTGCGGCTGCTTCCAGGAAACGGCCGCGCAGAGAATACGGAGGAGTCAATGGATTACAAAAGCGAAATGAAGACACTGCGGGATATTCTCAATGAGGCGGGATACCGTTACTATGTGCTGGATGATCCCACAATGGACGACTACAGATACGACCAGCTCCTCCGCCGCCTGGAGGAGCTGGAAGCGGCTCACCCGGAGGAGATCACCCCGGATTCCCCCACCCAGCGGGTGGGGGGAACGGCGCTGGAGAGCTTTACCCAGGTAGAGCATTCTGTACCACTGGAAAGCCTTCAGGATGTCTTCTCACCAGAGGAGGTGGAGGAGTTTGCCCAGCGCATGGAGGAAGCGTTGGAAACCGTCCGATACAGCGTAGAGCCAAAGGTGGACGGCTTGAGTGTTGCTCTGGAATATCGAGATGGACTTTTCGTGCAGGGTGCGACACGAGGAGACGGACGGACAGGGGAGGATGTGACGGAAAATCTCCGCACTATTAAATCCATCCCCATGACGCTGCCGGACAAGCTTCCCCGGCTGATTGTCCGGGGCGAGGTGTTCATGCCCAAAAACGTGTTTCATAAGCTCAACCGCCAGCGGGAGGACAATGGGGAGCCGCCCTTTGCCAATCCGCGCAACGCAGCCGCCGGTTCCCTCCGACAGCTGGATCCTAAGATCTGCGCCAAACGCCTGCTTGACATCCGGGTTTTCAACTTGCAGCTGGCGGAAGGAAAGACCTTTGCCACCCATACAGAGACCATCTGCTATATTGCTTCACAGGGCTTTCAGACCATTCCCCACAAGGAGCTGAATACTGCGGAGGAGCTCAACGCGGAGATCACCCGCCTGGGGGAAAAACGGGACGAGTTCCCTTTTGATATGGACGGCGCTGTTGTAAAGGTAAATTCCTTGTCAGATCGTTCGGTAATCGGGAGTACTGCCAAATGTCCTCGTTGGGCCATTGCCTATAAGTATCCGCCGGAGCGCAGGCCCAGCCGGGTGCTGGACATTGTGGTTCAAGTTGGCCGGACAGGTGTACTCACACCAAAAGTGGTGGTGGAACCGGTGCGTCTGGCGGGAACCACCGTCACTAACGCCACTCTCCACAACCAGGATTTTATTGATGAGAAGGACATCCGCGTGGGCGACACCGTGGTGCTCCAAAAGGCTGGTGAGATCATTCCCGAGGTGGTGGAGGTTTGCAAGGAACTCCGGCCGGAGGGTGCCCGGCCCTACCGTCTGCCGGATGCTTGTCCGGTGTGCGGCGCGGCGGTGGTCCGGGATGAGGACGGCGCCGCCCTGCGGTGTACCGGCGCGGAATGTCCGGCCCAGCTCCATCGGAACCTGACTCATTTTGCCAGCCGGGATGCCATGGATATCGATGGCATGGGCCCAGCAGTTATGCGCCAGCTCATAGACAAAGGGCTGGTAAGAACTCCAGCAGACCTGTACTTTTTGACCGAGAATCAGCTGGCGGAATTGGAGCGGATGGGGAAGAAATCCGCCCGGAACGCGGTAGAGGCCATCGCTGCCAGCAAAGAGCGGGGACTGGAGCGCCTGCTTTACGCCCTCGGCATCCGTCAGGTGGGACAGAAGGCGGGAAAAACCCTCGCGGCTCAATTCGGATCTTTTGACGCGCTGGCTCAGGCCACGGAAGAGGAGCTGACGGCCATTGACGATGTGGGCGGCATTACCGCCGCCTATATTCGCAAGTGGCTGGACAGTCCCCAGTCCCGGCACCTGATCAGCCGCCTGAAAGAGGCAGGTGTTTGTATGGATGCCGCCCGGCAGAGCGCCGGGGAACAGTTCAAAGGAATGACGTTTGTACTGACGGGGGCGCTGGAAAAATTCACCCGGGACGAGGCCGCCGCATTGATCGAGGCCCGAGGAGGCAAGGCCAGCGGATCTGTCAGCAAGAAGACCGCTTATGTGGTAGCCGGCGAGAACGCCGGCAGCAAGCTCCGGAAGGCCAATGAGCTTGGAATTCCAGTGCTGACGGAAGAGGAGTTTGCTGCCATGCTGGAGTAGTAGAAGGGGGAGGGAATCGACGTGCGGATTGCGGTTATTTCAGACACCCATGGCCGCCTGCGGGCGGAAACGGCGGAGCAGTTGAAGGGAATGGACTGCATTATTCACGCCGGAGACCTGGATGATCCCGGCATTTTTCAAGAGCTGGACCGGATCGCCCCTGTATATGGCGTCCGGGGAAACAACGACTGGGGCGGCTGGGCGCAGGAGCTGCCGCGATTGATGCGGATTGATCTGGGCGGTATAGCCTTCTGCATCACCCATAAGCGGGCGGATGTACCCAGAAATCTGACTGGTGTGGATGTGGTCATCTGCGGGCACACCCACCAGTATGCGGAGGAATGGATTCAGGGGCGGCTGTGGCTGAATCCCGGCAGCTGTTCCTTTCCAAGACCGTACCGGGCCATGCCTACCATGGCGGTGCTGTCCACAGAAGCGGACGGAACCTTCTCCGTTCGGAAGGTGACGCTGTGAACGGCGCAGTGATTGCCGTCGTGGACGACGATGTATATGTGGGGGACATGCTGGAGGAACTCCTGCGCCGGGAGGGCTGCGAGGTACTCCGGGCCTATTCCGGTACGGAAGCGCTGCTTCTTCTGGAGAACAAGAGGCCGGATCTGGTTCTGCTGGATCTGATGCTGCCGGGACTGAGCGGAGAGGCGGTGCTGTCCCACCTGGAGGGTGTTCCTGTGATTGTTCTGTCCGCCCGGGCGGAGGTGGAGGATAAAGTGAATCTTCTGCGGGGCGGGGCGGCGGACTACCTGACCAAGCCCTTTGATACCAGGGAGCTGTTGGCCCGGGTGGCGGTCCAGCTCCGGCAGAAATCCCCGAGGGACGGCTTGCTGCGTTGTCGAAGCTTTGTTCTTGATCCCGGGACAAGGGAGACCACCGTTAATGGCGAACCTATCCGCCTGACTCGGACTGAATTTGAAATTTTGAAATTTCTGATGCAGAATCCCAAACAAGTTGTTACAAAATCGCAGCTTTTGGACCAATTGAGCATCAATACTCCAGACTGTGTGGAAAGTTCCCTGAAGGTACACATAAGCAACCTGCGGAAGAAGCTCCGGGAAGCCGGGGCAGGGGAGATGATCGAGGCGGTCTGGGGAATCGGCTTCAAGCTGGCGGAATGATCTGCCGCCGGACTCGCAACATCGGGTCATAAAGCAATCTTAAAACTCTTTACCAAATCTTATCCATTTCCTTAACCGCTTTCTTAACCAGCAGAGATTATAATATGCCCATTCCAACCAAGGAGGCATGGAAATGGACTATATTCTGGAGACCAGAAATTTAATCAAACACTACAAAAATGGAAAGGCTCTCAACGGCCTGACCATGCACGTGGAAAAAGGAGCCATCTACGGCTTCGTAGGCCGCAACGGCGCGGGTAAAACCACCCTCATCCGCCTGATCTGCGGCCTCCAGGAGCCCACGGAGGGAACCTTCACCCTCTACGGCTGTCCCAACGACAGCAAAGAGATCACCCGCTCCCGCCGCCGCATGGGGGCGGTGGTGGAGACGCCCTCCATTTACCTCTCCATGACGGCGGAGGAAAACCTGAAGCAGCAGTATCAGATTCTGGGCCTGCCGTCCTACGACGGCCTCCACGACCTGCTGGAGCTGGTCCGCCTGGGGAACACCGGGAAGAAAAAGGCAAAGGACTTCTCTCTGGGAATGCGCCAGCGCCTGGGCATCGCCGTGGCCCTGGCCGGGGACCCGGACTTCCTTATTCTGGACGAGCCCGCCAATGGCCTGGACCCTCAGGGCATCGTGGAGATCCGGGAGCTGATCCTCCGACTGAACCGGGAGCGGCAGATCACCGTTCTGATCTCCAGCCACATCCTGGACGAACTGAGCCGCCTCGCCACCCACTATGGCTTTATCGACAACGGCCGCATGGTCAAGGAGATCAGCGCCCCCGAGCTGGAAGCCAGCTGCCGGAAGTGCCTGCGCCTCACCGTCAGCGACGCGCGGCCGCTGATCGCCGCCCTGGACAAAATGGGCCTGGAGTACTCCATCCGCAGCGACACGGAGGCCGACGTCTACGACGCCCCCTCCGTCACCGAGCTGACCCTGGCCCTCCACAATGCGGGCTGCGAGGTGAAGAACATCCACGAACACGACGAGAGCTTGGAGAGCTACTACATGAATCTGGTGGGAGGTACCGTCGATGACTAACCTCCTGCGGGCGAATTTCTTCCGGATGCGCCGGGACCATATGTTCTGGATGTGCTTCGGCACGGTGCTGGCCTGTTCCGCCAGCTTTATGATCCTCTGGTGCCGGGAGGACATCCAGCGCGGCTTTCAGGTAAAGCTGGAGCAGTACTACTTCAACATGGTGATGTCGCTGGGGTTCTTTATCGCCATGTTTGCCGCTATGTTTCTGAACGCGGAGTACAGCGATGGCACGATCCGCAACAAGCTGACCGTGGGCTGCACCCGCCGCGAGGTCTACCTGGCCAACTTTCTCACGGTCCTGAACGCGTCCCTGTTCTTTACCGCCGCGTGGCTCATCGGCGGGTGCGCTGGCATCCCGATGATCGGGCCCTGGGGATTCGGCCTTGGGGGGGTGGCGTTCCATGTCCTCATTGCCGTGGGCTCCACTGTGGCCTTTGCCGCCATCTTCACCTTCCTGGGGATGCTCCTCAGCAGGCGAACCGCCACAGTTACCGTGGTGCTGTCCTGGTTTGCCCTGCTGCTGGTAGCCTCCACGGTCGAAAACATCCTCTCCGAACCGGAGTTTGTCGGAGGCATCCTCATGACCGTGGACGGGATGCAGACGATAAACCAGGAGCCCAATCCCCGCTACGTCTCCGGGGCGCTTCGGACGTTTTACGAGGTCGTCCGGGACATCATCCCCGCCGGGCAGGCGATACAGGTACAGAACCTGGCGGTGCTCAGCCCCCTGCGGGCGCTGCTGTGCGATCTGGGCGTGACGGTGCTCTTCACTCTGGGCGGGTTGGCGCTCTTTGAGCGCAAGGACTTGAAATAGGGGAGGGGCGTATGCGGAATCTGCTACACGCCAATTTCTTCCGTCTGTTTCACAGCGGAGCGTTCCGCGCCGCTGTAGCAGCGGAGTTCGCCTATGCGCTTTTTATCATAGGTGTAACGTTCTACTCAATTTATATCAAGGAAAGCGGGCAGTTTGGTTTGGAGGAGCCGCTGCTGTTTGCTTTTGGTACGGCGGGGATAATCCCGGTTCCCATGTTCATCCAGGCTCCGTTTTTGAGCGTCTATCTGGGTACGGAATTCAGCGAGGGTACCATCCGAAACAAGCTGGTATCGGGCCGGAGCAAGGTGGCGGTCTACCTGTCAAATTGGCTTACCTGCATGACGGCTTCCGTTTTGTTGGCTGTCCTATATCTGGCGCTGGTAGGTGCGGCGGTGGCTCCCACCGGTCTGCCGCTGAAAATGCCCGCCGGACAGCTCCTACTGCTGGCATGCTGCGGCCTGCTGGCCATAGCTGCCAGCGCGGCGTTGGCGGCTATGGCGGCGATGCTGATCCGGAACGAGACGAAGACCGTTATCGTCACCCTGTCTGCCGCGATTTTCGTCATGTTTCTGATCAGCTTCCTCACTGCTCGCCTCGGGGAGCCGGAGTTTATGGCGGTCTATGACGAGCTGGGCAGGGATGTCGCTGGTATGATCCCCAATCCCAACTATTTGCAGCCCGTCCCACGGTCGGTGTGCCGGTTCATCTTAGACCTGCTGCCCACAGGACAATGCCTCCAGATATCGGCGCGTTCCGCAGAACAGTTCTGGCGGATGTCTCTGCTGAGTCTGTCCGTCATTGCCGCCAGTACCGCCGCGGGATTGCTCCTGTTCCGGAGAAAGGACCTGAAATGATGAATGCAAAATTGAGCATAAACCTCCTCCTTCGAGCCAATTTCTTCCGCCTCTGGCGCAGTGCATCCTTCTGGGCGGCGGTGTCGGTGATGTTCGGCATCGGCGTATTCGAACTGGCGGTGGGCGTGAATGCCCAGCGACAGGGGATCCCCGTCCCTCTGGACAACCGCTACATGCTCTTCGTCCTCATGTCCGGAGTGGTCCTCTCCGCCTTTTGCAGCCTTTTCGTAGGTGCGGAGTACAGCGATGGAGTCATCCGCAACAAGATCGCCGTGGGCCACTCCCGCGCCAACCTGTATCTGGCGAATCTCGTCACCTGCTCTGCGGCGGGCATCCTGGTCTGCCTGGGCTACATCCTGCCCATGACGGCGGTGGGCATTCCACTGATGGGCGGCTTCACGTTGCCGCCGGCTTCTATCCTGTGGTTCACCCTCTGCGCTTTTCTCATGACTGCCTCTCTGTGTGCCGTTTTCACAATGGCGGCCCTGCTGAACCAGAATAAAGCGGTGGTGGCAATCATCTGTATTTTTCTGGCCTATTTTCTCCTATTCCTGGGGATATACCTCAATTCCCGCCTGGCGGAGCAGGCTGTCATCCCCGCTCGGGAGTATATTGAAAACGGCCAAATACTTGTGCGGGAGGCCATGCCGAACCCGGCCTATGTCCAGGGGCTCAAGCGCACGATTTTTGAAGTCCTGTACGACCTCCCGGGCTGTCAGGCGGTGCAGCTGATTGCCGCATCGGAGGCGCGACCCATTCGCCTGCCGCTGATAAGCGCCTGCACGATCCTTGCCAGCGCCGGCGCGGGACTTGCGCTGTTCCGGCGGAAAGATTTGAAGTAGGGGGGGAGTCAATGAATCTGCTTTTGAAAAGCGAAATGACAAAACTGACCAAATCCCGCTCTCTGCATTGGATTGCGCTGCTGATGCTGGCTCTGTCTGCGGTGACGGCGTTGTCCTGCCTGAGCTATGTCAACTCTCCTGAAGCGGAGGAATTGGAAATTGTATTTTACGGATATGATGCGTTTTTCTCTTCTCTGCGGGATACGCCCACCATCTCCATTCTGGGGGTGATTGCCATATCCATTGTTGTCTGCGGAGACTTCGAAAACCGTACAACCCAACTGAAAATCGCAGTAGGCTATCATCGTGCGCCTGTTTTTTTCAGCAAATTAGCTGCTGCGGCGGTGGCAGATATCATTCTCCTGCTGCCTTATGTTCTGGGCCGGACTGTGCTGCAAAGCGTTCTGTTGGGATTTGGACATCCGGTTACAGCCGACGTGGTTGCCAACATGGCGGCAGCCTTTTTCACGGCGGTGCTCGTTGGCATTGCCATCAACGGGATCACTCTGCTGCTGGCATTTCTGCTGCAAAGGACAATCCTTGTGGCAGGGGCGGGATTTTGCCTGATCCTGTTAGGAGGCAACGCGCTGGTATCTTTCGGTGTCTCCACGCCCTGGTTTGGTAGAGTGCTGTCCTATACACCGCTGGGCCTTCTTCGGGCTATGGATGCAGCGTCCTACGCGCCGGCCGCAGTAGGGAAAGCTTTCGGCATCAGTCTGCTGTGGATTGCGGGCTTTGCTGTTCCGGCCTGCCGTATGTTTCAAAACGCGGAATTGAAGTGAGGTTTCCCTATGGTGCATATTCTCTGTGTCCTGTGCGTTCTGCTGGCCCTGATCATCTTGCTTCTGCTCTGGAAAATTCAGCTCCTCCGCCAGTCGGCGGAGGAGCTTCGTCGGGGTTTGCAGGAACGTCTGGACACAGACACCAATACCCTTCTTGCCATCCCCAGCCGGGACAGTGCCATGTGCCGGCTGGCTGCCTGCCTCAATGGACAGCTCCGCCTGCTTCGCCGGGAACGATGGCAGTACCAGAATGGTGATCGGGAATTGAAGGAAGCTGTCGCCAACATCTCCCATGATCTCCGCACGCCCCTTACCGCCATCTGCGGATATTTGGATCTGTTGGAAGGAGAGAAGAAGAGCCTGGCGGCGGAGCGGTACCTGTCTCTCATCCGGGGCCGGACAGATCATCTGCGGTCTTTGACGGAGGAATTTTTTCGCTACTCGGCGGTTCTCTCCGCCGGAGAGAAGGAGAGAACCGAGCTGGTCAGTCTCAACCGGGCTGTGGAGGACAGCCTTGCAGCGTGGTATGGCGTTCTATCCGCCAAAAGCATTGCGCCGGAGGTGGAACTGCCGGAGCGTCAGGTGGTCCGCCATCTGAACCGGGAGTCCGTCGGCCGGATTTTTGGCAACGTGCTGTCCAACGCCGCCAAATACAGCTCCGGGGACCTGCGGGTGACGCTGGAGGAGGACGGAACCATTACTTTTTCCAACGCCGCTCCGTCCCTGACGCCGGTGCTGGCGGAAAAACTATTTGACCGGTACTTCACTGTGGAGTCCGGCGGACAGGGCACAGGGCTGGGCTTGTCCATCGCCCGCCATCTGACGGAACGGATGGGCGGGACAGTAACGGCAGACTGGCGGGAAGGAACGCTGGCGGTCTGTCTGAGATTTCCGGAGAATGGTGCACAGGAAATATCCTGGTCTGTGTGATATGAAAATACCCCTTGCAATCCCCGGTCATCCATGGTACACTTTTCCAGACATTCCACACAATAAGGAGTTCACCATGGACTTACTGACGATATATGAGCAGATGGGACTCAGCCGTGAGGTTTACAGCAGGGGAGAGGCGGTTCTGGAGCGGCTTGCGGACCGTTTCCGCGCCATTGACCAGACTGCGGAGGCCAATCAGGCCAAGGTTCTGCTGTCCATGCAGAAAAACCGGGTGGGAGCCAATCATTTTGCTGCCACCACTGGCTACGGCTACGACGACGATGGCCGGGAGCGTCTGGAGAAAGTCTATGCCGGCGTCTTTCACACCGAGGCGGCTCTGGTCCGTCCCCAGATCACCTGCGGCACCCACGCCCTGACGGTAGCTCTCAGCGCCAACCTTCTCCCGGGAGACGAGCTGCTTTCGCCGGTGGGCCTGCCCTATGACACTCTTCAGGAGGTCATTGGCATCCGTCCCTCGCCCTGCTCTTTGGCAGAGTACGGCGTGACCTACCGGCAGGCGGATTTGCTGCCGGATGGAACGTTCGACTATGCAGCCATTCGTGCCGCCATCCATGAAAAAACCAGACTCATCACCATCCAGCGCAGTAAGGGCTACGCTACCCGCCCATCCTTCTCTGTACGGCAGATTGGGGAACTGATCGCCTTCTGCAAGGCCGTCAAGCCGGACGTGAAGATCATGGTAGACAACTGCTACGGCGAATTTGTGGATCTGCTCGAGCCCTCCGACATAGGGGCTGACATGACGGTGGGGTCCCTGATCAAGAATCCCGGCGGCGGTCTTGCGCCTATTGGCGGTTATATCTGCGGTACCCGGGAGTGCGTGGACCGGTGCGCCTACCGCCTGTCCGCTCCCGGTCTGGGGCAGGAGGTAGGGGCCAACCTTGGCATTCTGCCCGCCTTCTATCAGGGCTTTTTCCTGGCTCCTACGGTGGTGGCGGGGGCGCTGAAAGGCGCAATTTTCGCCGCCAACCTTTACGAGGAATTGGGCTTTCGATGCATCCCCGCCGCTGCGGAGCCCAGAAACGACATCATCCAGGCCGTGGAGCTGGGCAGCGAGGCGGCCATGCGAGCCTTCTGCTCCGGTATTCAGGCGGCGGCGCCGGTGGACAGCTTCGCCGCTCCTGTTCCCGGGGACATGCCCGGCTACGACAGTCAGGTCATCATGGCCGCCGGAACCTTTGTCCAGGGCAGCAGCATTGAGCTGAGCGCCGACGGCCCCATCCGGCCGCCTTACGCCGTCTATTTCCAAGGCGGTCTTACCTGGCAGCACGCAAAGCTGGGGATTCTGCTTTCCCTTCAAAAAATGACCGACGGGGGACTGGCCGCCTTATGATGGATTTAAGGCCCAACCACTTCTACCGCCGCCGTCCGCCTCCCTGCGCATTTTGATTCCCGAAATGAAATCAAATGTGTAAGGAGAGAAAAATTTATGTGGTTCTGGCTTGCTCTGATCGCTCTGCTGTGTTGGAGCGGATCGGATCTGTTTTCCAAAATTGGCTGCCGGAATGCGGCCGACCAATACAGTCACCTGAAAATGGTTATCGCTGTGGGTATAGTCATGGGCATTCACGCTGCGTTCGAGATCTTTGTGGGCGGTGTGGAGATCAACCTGAGCATTATTCTCACTTATCTGCCGGTGTCCATCCTGTACATTCTGTCCATGGCGCTGGGGTATCTGGGTCTGCGGTACATTGAGCTGAGCGTTTCCTCCCCCATCTGCAACTCTTCCGGAGCGCTGGTTGCGGTGCTGACCCTGATTTTTGTTGGGGCGGAGGACTACTCCCCGCTGGCTCTGTTCGCCGTGGCGCTGGTGTGTGCGGGAGCCATCGGACTGGGTGTGGTGGACTCCACCGAGGATGCGGAGCTCCGCGCTGCCCGGCAGCAGGAGGGCAACTACAAGTATGCCAAGAGCTGGTTGGCTCTGGCCCTGCCGGTAGCCTACTGCGTACTGGACGCGGCGGGAACCTTTGCCGATAACCGGGTGCTGGAAACGCTCAGCGAGGACAGCGCCAATGTGGCCTATGAGCTCACGTTTCTGATGGCGGCGGCGGTATGCTTCGTCTACACGGTGGTCATTAAAAAGGACCGGCTTATCCCCAGGATGGAGGCCCCCAAGTATGCGGGCGCTATATTTGAAACCGCCGGACAGTTCGCATACATCTATGCTATTGCGGATACGGAGCATCTGGCCATGTCCGCGCCGATCATTTCCTCCTATTGCGCGGCTTCCGTTCTTTGGGGACGGATTTTTCTGAAGGAAAAACTGTCCTGGAAGCATTACGGCATGATTCTGCTGATTGTCGCCGGCATCTTTATTATGGGCGTGTTTGATCTGTAAACTGAAATGACAAGTTTGCGGGAGAAGAAATTCACTCCGCAAACTTGTCATTTTGTGTAAGTTTAAAGCTTATGCCCCCAGAGGAGCCCGGCGCACTGAAGCCCTCAGTCCTGCCGGTGAGTGCGGTGCAGCCGAAAAGGGGAGAAGCATATCTTTATCGGGACGGTCCTGAACCGAAATGTTCCATCATTTCCCGCGTTATGATAGCAAGGTTGACGTTATCGCCCAGGGCTTTATAGAGATAATAGGCTTGGTTGTAGAAATCTATGCTTTTTTCCATATTTCCCAGGAAAAAGTGACACTCCGCCTGAATGGCCAGAAATCCGGGGAGAAATTGATAGTCGCCTGTTTCAACGCATACCCGCTGGCCTTTTTCCGCCAGAGCAACAGATTCCGGATACTGCTTTTCCGCTGCAAAATTAATGGCGCAGTTGTGGGCGACCATACAAAACTGCCCGGGATATTTATCCAGGTTCCGATTATACCTTTCGATATATTGAAGCAATCTTCTGAAAATGGAGGTTGCTTTTTTTCTGTCTCCATGCTTTGCGTAGGTCAACGCGATCTGATTGACAATAATTATTTCGATTAGGCTGTACTGAAAATCGGCAATATTCTTCACATCAAAACGGGGAATCGTCAGGCGGATGGCCTCCAGCAGCATCTCCAGTCTTTCCTCATAAGAATATGGCCCGTCCCTCCTGCCGGCACTGGCTCTTGCACTCCCAACAAACTGCTGCACAAAGCGATTGTCTTCACCGCCCAAATTCTCCAGCTTTTCCAGCTTCTCCAGAATACGTTCCCGAATCTCGGCCCGCTGCGGCTGCGCCGCGCGGCGCAGCTGCAGGTTATCGTTCAGGATATCCTTTTGCAGCTTCTCAATGGCGATATCATCCTTGCCCAGCAACGCAAAAAATTGCCCGTCAGGCAGCCCCAGCTTCTGAAGCAGCGCCTTTACAACGCTGACGGACGGCATGCGCTCGTTATTTTCAATCCGAGAAAGTGTCGCTGCGTTACACACGCCCCTGCACAGCTTTTCCTGTGTCCAGCCTTTGTCCAGCCGTTTTTGCCGGATATAAGTACCGATCAGCAGTTGTTCCATCATGTCTCTCCTTTGATTTTCTTTGCTTTAAGCTGGGAAATATGCCATTTTTTGCTATTATGCCCCATTATTTGAGAAATGTCAACGGTACGGACATGACGTTTCAGGCAAGTTTTAAACTTGCCTGAAACGTCATGGACAAAGCGGGAAGAATATGGTATCCTACGACTATCAGCGGCGCCTCTGAAAACCAGATCCACCGGCTGTTGGATCAACATTTTATCATAATTGGAGGAAACACATATGAAGCGTATCAAGAGACTGCTGGCCCTGGCGCTGGCAATGATGATGGCGTTCGCAATGATGGCGATTCCCGCTGCGGCCCACGGGGAAGAGGACGAGGGGATTGTGCCGCTGTATGTGGTGGGTAAATGCACTTGTGGTGGAACGATTACAAGAACAAGTGCCCAGATTGGCTCATATAACGGGAAGGTTGCTGGTTGTTCTACACATCCAGCGACAGACCATACACATCATTACATCGTCATGCATAATCACAGCGCCTGCGACAGCTGCAATAACGCTACCAAGGATTGGACAACAAATGTTGATTCCGGCTGCAATTGGCCGAAGTGAGGAAACATATACTCCTATCAATGCTAAATAGAGCACAACACATGAGAAAAATCAGATTTAAATTGAGCACTCTGTTGATGTGTCTGCTGTCAATTTTAGTTTTCTCCGCCTGCAAAGCAGGCGGAGAAAATCCGTTTCCGGATCATCCGGACAGTGACATCTTGGTTTATGCCAGTTTCCAGCCTTTTGGTGTCAACAAGGACGTACAAATGATAATTGAGCAGTTCAACAGAGTACACTACGGCAAGATACGTATTGAAATCAAGGATTACTGGGGCGATGATTGGGAGACAGCTGCGCAAGGCCGGGAGCGGCTGATGGTGGAGCTGCTTACCGGTCAGATCCCAGATGTTCTGGACTTGGGGTATTCCAACGGCAGTGTCGCCATGCTGCCCTACCGTCAGCTGGTGCAGAAAGGATATTTGGAGAATTTGTGGCCCTTCATCGAAAATGATCCTGACCTTGGCCGGAGCAGTCTTCTGGAACCGCCGCTGCGGGCCGCCGAGATAGACGGTGGGCTGTATACCATTTTTGATTCCGTTATGATCTCCACTCTGGTGGGAGCAGAAGGTACGGTGGGGGATCGAATCAGCTGGACTATGGCGGACCTCCGTACGGCTTATGCCACTATGCCAAAGAACGCAACCGTTTTGGAGTATATTACTCCAAGAAAGCAGGTTGCAGAGCATCTACTGGGCATGAGCATAGACCAGTACATTGATTGGGAGAGTGGACAATGCGCCTTCGATTGCGGAAATTTTCGAACCAATTTGGAGTTTCTGAGAGAAATTCCGGAGGAGGTTGTGTGGTCCTCTGACGAAGAAGTGAACCGGGAGCTGTCTGACCGGATGCAAGAGGGGCGGCAGCTGTTGGCCCAGACATTTTTAAGTAGCCCTCATGACATACAGAAGTGGGATGGGTTATTTAGCGGGAGGACCGCCTTTGTTGGCTATCCTGTAGAAGACGGTAGTGTGGGCAGCGCCTTTTTCCCCTCCTTTGTTCGTCTGTCCATGTCGTCCGCCTGTAAAAACAAAGAAGCCGCATGGGAGGTCATCCGGCAGTTGCTGTTTCCCCGATATACCAATCAGCAAGCCGTTGCAGATGCTTATATTACACATAATATCCCGGTGAACCGCGCTGATTATGAGATAATAAGGCGTACTTACATGGAGAAGGACTTTCTCAACAGGGAGTATGGATTTTACAGAGGTTTCCAGAGCATTTCCTTCCGGGAGGTCACAGAAGATGAAATTTGCCGGTTTGAAGATCTGTTTAACAGTGTGGAGCGAATAGAATTGTCTGACAGCGAATTGCAGGGAATCGTTATGGAGTCCGCCGCCCCCTATTTCGCCGGAGACAAGACCCTCGACGAAACCGTAGATCTGATCCAGCGGCGGGTACAGCTATATGTGAATGAGACAAGGTAATTCACCACCAGACTGTTGTGGACTGTCAGGTAGCGGGGGCGCTGCCGGAAAGTGGAGAAGTATGTCTTTAACGGGACAGTCCTGACCCGAAATGCTCCATCATTTCCCGAGTCATAACAGCAAGGCTGACATCACCGTCAGGGCTATGCCCCATTATTTAAGAAATGTCAACGGTATGGACTTGACGTTTCAGGCAAATTTTGCACTTGCCTGAAACGTCATGGACAAAGCGGGAAGAATATGGTATCCTACGACTATCAGCGGCGCCTCTGAAAACCAGATCCACCAGCCGTTGGATCAACATTCTATCATAATTGGAGGAAACACAAATAAAGCGTACAAAGAGACTGCTGGCCCTGGCGCTGGCAATGATGATGGCGTTTGCCATGCTGGCGATTCCCGCGGCGGCCCACGGGGACAAGGACGAGGACGAGGGGATCATGCCGCTGGGACTAGTTGGCCCCTGTAAAGAGTGCGGTGCAATGATCTCGATCGAAACTTCCAGTGAGTCGAAAGAAGTCCGAGTTAACGAGCCTGGCAGTTCATATACTTGCAATTCAGTCACTATTGGGCATGCACACTTAATTACAATATACAGGCGTTCCTATGTGTGCCCGGAATGCGGAGATAGGGATTATAGCGTAAATACATATCATCACTGCTACGGTGGACAATAATAAATTCGAACTTATGAAATTTCGCAATACACGATATATTGCCTGCTGCTTTTTTGAACGACAACTATTCAAAAGAAGATATCAGAATTACAGAAGATGATTTTTATTTATCAGCAGATATCAATTTTGAACTTGATAATAATGTTACTGGCTGTATTAGTATTACTAAATACAAAAGTGCTGATATAGGTGAAATGCTCGTTGGTCAGG
>OFFE01000538.1_pt1 | contig 31990 bp, 31 predicted proteins | sample 1521371 | NCBI WGS metagenome assembly OFFE01 (sample SAMEA3504131, study PRJEB24116) | mouse gut metagenome | biome: mouse gut; feature: mouse-associated habitat; material: faeces | place: Denmark | collected 2011 | reverse complement strand
ATGCATGATAATATGAAAAAAAGCAACACTAAGCCAAAAACAAAGCTGCGGCCACACATCCCATCAATTGTGCCGCCATGAGCTATCCACTGGACGCCCGTCAACCGGGCAAGGAGGCATTGATATGAAAACATGGAAATTGGTATCCGGTATCCTGTCCACAGTCCTGTTCCTGGTGGTGATGGTCCAGTCCTGCGCCGCCGGAGTGGCGGATGCCATTGCCGGGCAGGGCGGAACCGGCGGGGGCGCGGGGATTCTTGTGGGGATACTGATGCTGTCGGGCGGGATCGTGTCCATTTCCACGCGCGGCTCCCAGAAGAAAGGCGGGGACATCGCCCTGATTGTGCTGTACGGGCTTGCGGCCCTCATCGGCTTCGCGGGCTTTGGGATTTATAAGGATTTGATTGTATGGTCGATCTGGTGCCTTGTGTGCGCTGCGCTGGCATTCGTCTCCGTCAGGAAGAAGTAGGCGGACAAGGCATAAGAAAAGGGGACTGGCAGAGGCAGTCTCTTTTTTGACCACATATATCCGGTCTGAATGGCGAAATTCAGAGCAAGACAGTGTCATACATCGTCAAAACCATGACAAAGAAGAAAAGGAGCAGGAAATCCACAATCGCGATGCCCAATATGCGCAGGGCCAGGTTCCGGCTCCGGCAAAGCGGGGTGCGGGCGTGTATGCCCCTGTAATCTGCCGAGAAGAAAGTGGCGCTTAAAAAGAACAGCAGGGAGAGGATGCGCTCCAGCTGCTGCCTGGGGCCGGATACGCCCTCCACCTCCATGGTCAGGCATGCCCAGAACATCATGGGATACCCGATTGCACCCAGGAGCATGAAGAGCACGTTCTGTCTGCGGAAGCCCGGCGGCAGGAAGGATTTCCAGCCATCCGCATCTGCCTGCCGCCGGGATTTTCGCTGCCAGCTTTCCAGGGCTTTCTGCACATCCGGTGCGGAGGAATACCGCTCTGAGCGCTCCATCATGATACATCTGCGTACGATGGAGGCCAGTGGGCCGGAGACCGTGCATTCGTGGGAAAGCTCTCCGGAGAGCAGCAGGTTCATGAGGATGCCCAGGGCATAGATGTCCGTCTGGGCGTCGGAGGCGCCGAAGCCGTATTGCTCCGGCGCGGCAAAGCCGGGCGTGCCCATGAGCACGGTATCCTTTGCCGAAGCGCCTCCGGCGCATTTCGCGGCATTGAAGTCGAGGAGCTTCAGGATGCCGTCTGAGGTGACGATGATGTTGGCCGGCTTTAAGTCGCGGTGGATGATAGGGGGATTGCAGCTGTGCAGGGAATGGAGGATGCCGCACAGCTGTACCATGTACTCCACGACCTGAGCCTCCGGCAGGGCCTTTTGGGCATCCAGGAGCTCCTGAAGACTGGTGCCGGGGATGTACTCCTCTATCAGGGTCAATACGGCATCCTCCTCCACGGCTTCGTAGATGCGGGGGATGCCGGGCAGGGGATGCTCCATGAGCTGGCGGAATACAGAAATATTATATGCGCTCAGCAATTTTTGGACATAAAACTTCCCGGTCTCCTGATGCTGGATCAGGCAGATGCCATGCTCCGGATTGATGTCGGCTACCTTTCTGTAATAGGACAGGGCAAGGGAATCTGCGAGCGTCATGGGAATCCTCCTCGGTAGAAGCTGATGGAACTATTATAATCTGCCGCAGGGAGGGGCGCAAGTCAAAGATTTTAGTATCAGGAGAAAGATAAAATGAGTGGGAAATCAACCGAAAAACTGGAGGACATCCTAAAGAACGCCTACACCTTCGAAGCCAGAAAATACCTGAAGGAGAACGAAGAAAGCCTCCTGCGGGAGGACAGGCCCTTCTGCGCCTACATAAAGGAACTGATCCGGGAGAAGAACCTGCGACAGCAGGACATCTTCATCCAGGCCGACATCCCGGAACGCTATGGCTACAAGCTCCTCTCCGGGGAGAAGCGCACCCGCCAAAGGGACGTGATACTGCGCATCTGCTATGCCGCGGAGCTGACGCTGGAGGAGACCCAGCATGCCCTGATGCTCTATGGCATGTCCCCGCTGTACGCAAGGATTCCCCGGGATGCCGTCCTGATGATAGCTTTCAACCGCCACGCCGGCAATATCCTGGACGTGAACGCCATGCTGAAGGAGCAGGGCATGGAGCTGCTGCGCACCAGCGGAGCACAGGAGTAAGACAAAAACACGAAAGTGAGGGAAGCAATATGGCTAAAGTATGCCCAAAGTGCGGGAGGGAGTTTGAGAACAGCCGTGTAAAATGTCCGATATGTAAAATCGATTTGGTCAGTGACGGAATCGACAACTCGGAATCCGCAAGGATGGAGAGGCTGGAAAGATTGCGGCAGCAGCAAGGGAGGGGACAGGGGGCACAGCCGAGGCAGACACGGACGGCAGCGCAGATAAGGCAGAATAGCGGAGGGACAACGGCGGCTCAAAGGAGCCTCCCGGCGGCTCCCATAAAGGATGGGCCGTCCGGCTTGAGCATCACAGCATTGGTGTTTTCATTGTTAGGGTGCTTTTCCGTGGTCGGGCTTGTGCTTGGGATTGTGGACCTGTGCATCAATAAGCACAGGAAGAAAGTCTGCTCTGTTCTTGCATTGGTGTTTTCAGGACTTTGGATAATCGGTATGGCGGCTTTTTTCGGAGGCAGCGATACCCCGAACAGACCAAAGATAGCGGGCAATAACAATTCTCCTAAGCAGTATTCGGTCGGAAATACAATTTCAGGAGATGATTGGAAGATCAAGTTGGAATCTGCGAAAATGTATGATGAGATAAGCGGGGAATATTATAATGATGTCCCGGCGGATGGGAAGAAATATCTTGTTCTGTTCTTTGAGGTAGAAAATGTTTCAAACAAGGACGATCATTTCAACTACCTCTTCCTGGAATCCTACTTGGATGGATACAGTACAAGCTCTGTCATAACATTGAATGAGCCAGAGGGATATGGAGAACTGGCAGGAGATGTCGCGGCGGGCAAGAAGATGAAAGGATGTCTGAAATATGAAGTCAGCCCAAGCTGGAGCGAACTGGAGGTTTCTTACAAGGAATGGATAGGGACTTCTGACAAAATCGCTACATTTGTCGTGACGCCAGATAAAGTGAGGTAAGGGTATCGATAAGAAATCGAATATCGGACAATATGGCGGAAAAGCCTCTGCCGTTACCATGCTGCTGCAGGAGAAATGCAATGGACATGGATGAAAAACTCCGGGAACCCGCCCGCAGGCGGACTTCCCGGAGTTTCGCATACATGAATATCAGGCCCGGCCAGATTTTACATCTGCCCGTCCGCGGCTGACCCTGCCTGGTCGGGATCCACTGCCGTGTGCTCGCAGCTATTGTAGCGGAGCTGTAGGAACTGGGCGCGGTCCTTGTTGTAGAGCTTCTTCAGCTCATCGGAATAGCCCACCACCACCCAGGGAAGCGTGGCGTTGAAGTAGTTCAGCATATCCTGGGACACGGCCTCGTTGGCCACGGAGAAGGTAAGGCCCTTGGGAGCGGTCTCGCCGTACACCATCACATTGTAGGTGGTGCCGGTCTTGACGCCGTTGGTGCGGTGGGTCACGGTATTCTGGTAAGCCCACATCATCTTGTTGTTGGGAATCGCCCTGGGGACGGAGCCCGACATATAGTAGGTCATCAGCTTGCCCACCCGCAGCGTGCCCTTCTTGTCGAAGAACTTGGCGTTCCTGAAATCGGATTCGACAGAGCTTTCCGTGAAGCCCGCGTCCGCGATGTCCTTGTGGAGCTTCTTCAGGGAGCCGCCGCTGGCCGCGCTGGCGATCCGGATGATGCCGTAGATCAGGAGGACGACGCCCGCCACGAACAGCACTACGTAGATCATGGTGGCGGGCTGCCAGATGTAATCAATGTAATAAGGAAGCGTCTCCGCCTCGATATCTTCATCCGTCCAATCGACATCCTTGAAGAAATCCTTGAAATAATACATCTCTTCGCTGTCCAGCTTCTTGATTTTGCCGTAGAAGGTCATGGGAGTGGTCTCGCGGCCCTCCGCGGTGGCCATTGCCATGGCATCCAATTCGCTTCCGTATCTGGCGGGAACCTTGATGGACAGGAAGCGGTCGTCCATAGCCTCGCCGTCCCTGGTCAGGATGATGTAATAGTAATCTGTGGTAGTGGTGGCATGGGTCTTGGTGTTCTCGGAATACGCTTTCAGATAGCAGCCGAAATTGTAGGCCAAATCGATTTTTACCACTTGATCTCTGATCTCCTCCGGCGCCAGGCTTGCGAAATCCGTATAGCCTGTGACCACCTGGAGCGCGTCCATGGCATTCCACCCCGCCAGCCCCAGACCTGCCAGGATCAGGATGATGGACCAGGCGAGAGTGCTCTTTAATGCCCGTTTCTTCAACTCTTCAAACATGTTTTTTCCCTCCGAATTATTTATAAAAATATGTAAAAAAAGTTATCTCCATTCTATCACCAGCATTTTGAAACCGCAAGATGCAGCTTATATAATTTTTTATAAAAAATAAAGACAAATTTTACACTATCGGGAGGCGCCTTAGACGGAAAGGCCCACAGTTCCTCAAATAGCTTGAAAAAGCCGTGGAATCTGCTATAATGGGAAGGATGATGGAAAGCGGCTCTGGGAATCCGTAAGGAGAAGCGGAAAATAACAGGAAAGGGAGAGGAAACGGAATGAAATTCAAGGATATGCCATATGAGCGCGTGGACTTTGAGCAGGTGGAGCAGGAGATGAGGGCCCTGATGGAGGCCTTCGACAGCGCGAAGGACGGCGAGGAGCAGTTCGCGGTGCATCAGAAATATTATGCCCTGACGGACAGGGTGGGCACCCAGATGACCATCGCCCACATCCGCTACGACGCGGACACCACGGACGAATTCTACAGCGCGGAGCATGATTACTACAATGAGAAATCCCCCATCTACCACAATCTGGCCCTGGAGTATGAGAAGAAGCTCTACGCCTCCCCTTACCGGGACAAGCTGGTGGAGAAGATCGGCCCCGTGGCCTTCAAGAACATGGAGATCGCCCAGAAGGCCATGGACGAGCGGCTGATTCCCCTGATGCAGGAGGAGAACAATCTCACCACCGAGTACAGCAAGCTGATTGCGGGCGCCAAGATTCCCTTTGACGGGCAGGAATTGAACTTGTCCCTGCTGCGCCCCTACACGGTGCACCAGGACAGGAGCGTGCGCGCCGCCGCCTGGAAGGCCCAGAGCGAATTCTTCGCCGCCAACGCCCAGACCCTGGACGAGATTTACGACAAGCTGGTGAAGAACCGCACCGCCCAGGCCAGGGCGCTGGGGTACGACAATTACCTGGAGCTGGGGTACTACCGCATGTGCCGCAACTGCTACGGGCGTGAGGAAGTGGAGAACTTCCGGAAGCAGGTGAAGGAGGATTTCGTGCCCTTCGCCGAGAAGCTCCACGACCGCAGGAGGCAGCGCCTGGGCCTGGAGAAGCTCAGCTGCATCGACACGGCCGTCTACTTTAAGGAAGGCAATCCCGCGCCCCTGGGCACGCCCCAGGAGATCCTGGAGGCCGGGCGGAAGATGTACGGCGAGCTCTCCCCGGAGACAAGGGAATTCTACGATTTCATGATGGAAAATGAACTGTTCGACGTGCTTGGGCGCAAGACCAAGCGGGCCGGGGGCTACATGACCTATATGCCTGTGTACCAGGCTCCCTTCGTGTTCGCCAATTTCAACGGCACCAGCGGGGACGTGGACGTGATCACCCACGAGTGCGGCCACGCGTTCCAGGGGTGGCTCTCCGGCAAGGATCCGATCAGGGAGCACTCCGACATCACCATGGAGACCGCGGAGATCCACTCCATGTCCATGGAGTTCTTCGCCCAGAAATGGATGCCCCTGTTCTTCGGGGAGCGGGCCCGGGACTATATCGAGATGCACCTGGAGGACGCGGCGGCCTTCATCCCCTACGGCTGCATGGTGGACGAGTTCCAGCATACCGTCTATGAGAACCCGGACATGACCCCGGCGGAGAGGCATGCCGCGTGGCTTGAGCTGGAGAGGCAGTACAGGCCCCACCAGGACTACGGCGACGATCCTTTCTTCGGGAAGGGCGGCTTCTGGCAGAGGCAGCAGCATATCTACACCTCGCCTCTGTACTACATCGACTACAGCCTGGCCCAGAGCTGCGCGCTGCAGTACAAGGTGAAGATGGACGCGGATTTTGAGGGGGCCTGGGCCAGCTATCTGAAGCTGTGCAGGCTCTCCGCCAGCGATTTCTTCACGAATATGGTAAAGGAAGTGGGCCTGGACAGCCCCTTTGAGGCCGGCTGCATGAAAAATATCGTGGAAAAGCTTGAAAAATATGTGAAATAGCTTTTCGGACGCGCGAAATCATGGTAAAATAAGTCGGTATCGGCGGCAAGGGCTGATATGCGATACGGGACCGGACAGAAACCGGGAAGGAACCGGACAGGAACTGGAACGGACAGGAACTGGAATAAGAAAGGAGACATTCGGCATGTCCAAGAAAGAGACACAGAATGCGGATCAGGCACCGGAGAAGGTGATGACGAAATATGATCTGAAGATGCAGCGGAGAAAGGAGGAGAAGGAAAGGGCGGAGAAGAGCAGGCGCAGGGACAATATCCTGGGCGTCGTGATCGTGGCGGCGCTTGTGTGCCTGGTGGCGTCCTTCCCCATCCGCAACTACCTCACGGTGCACGGCAGCTACGTGAAGGTGAACGGAGAGGACGTATCCAAGGTGGAGTTCGACTACAATTACAATGTGGCGGTGAGCAATTACCTGAGCCAGTACGCCTATTACCTGTACATGATGGGCATAGACCCCACCAGCGACTTCACCTCCCAGATGTATTCCGATACCCTGACCTGGGGAGACTACTTCCAGCAGATGGCCGTGGAGAACATGATCAGGAACAAGAGCCTGCTGGCGGCGGCAAAGGCGGAGGGCTTTGCCTACGATACCGCCGAAGATTACGCCATGTACAGGGAGTCCCTGGAGAAAGCGGCTTCCGAGAACAACACCACGGCGAAGAGCTACCTGAAGGAGCTGTACGGCCCCTATGCCACGGAGTCCAGGCTGAAGCCCTATGTGGAGGAGGCTCTGTACCTGGCGGGGTATTATGACGAGCTGTCCGAGCGCCAGACCCCTTCCATGGAGGATATCCAGGCCTATTATGAAGAGAATAAGGCCAGTTATGATTCCGTGGACTATTATCTGATGACCGTGGACGCGGAGCTGCCCACTGAGCCCACAGAGCTGGCGGATCCCGTGGAGGAGACCGAGGGCGAAGAGGAGGCCGGGGCAGAGGACGGCGCCGAGGGCGGGGAGGAGCAGGCCTACCAGCCCTCTGAGGCGGAGATAGAGGCGGCCATGGCGGAGGCCAAGGAGAAGGCCGACGGGGCAGTGGACACCGTGAAGGCAGACGGCGAGCTGCAGGAGAACGTGAAAAAGAGCGCCGCCACCTATCTGCTCCAGGACTGGCTGTTCGACGAGGAGAGGAAGGCCGGGGACTCCACGGTGATTGAGGACTCCACCGGGCACCGCTATTACGTGGTGGAATTCGCAGATCGTTATCTGGACGAGGTGCTCTCCTCGGATATCCGGGTGGTGGTGACGGACGCGGAGAACGGACAGGCCATCCTGGACGAGTGGAGCGCGGGGGCTGCCACGGAGGAGAGCTTCGCGGAGCTGTGCGACAAGTACAATGATCCCGCCGTGACGGTGACGAAGGGCGGCCTGCTGGAGGCAGTGACATCCTCCTCCGTGCCGGCCGACATCAACGCCTGGATCCGTGACGAGGCCAGGGCTGTAGGTGACACGGCTGTCATTTCTCCCGAAGGGGAGGAGAACACCTTTGTGGTGTACTACAGCGGGACCAATGAGGCGGAGTGGATCCTGAGCATCCGCCAGACATTGATCGGCCAGCGGATGAACGAGTATGTGGAGGAGCTGACGGCCGACGGCAAGGTGGAGGATCCCAAGGGGAACCTGCGCTACCTGAAGGTGCAGGCGGAGGCGGAAGCCGCTGCCCAGGAATCCTCCGCGGCGGCCGAAGGGGAGGGCTCCTCTGAGGACGCGGGCTCTGAGGAAGGCTCCGAGGCCTCCGGCGATGCTGGGGAGTCCTCAGAGGACGCAGGCGCATCAGAAGAGACAGGAAGCCAGGAAGGCTCCGAAGCCTCCGACGGCGCTGAGGGCTCCTCAGAGGACACAGGCTCTGAGGAAAGCTCTGAGGCCTCCGACGGCGCTGGGGAATCCTCAGAGGACACAGGCTCTGAGGAAGGCTCCGAGGCCTCCGGCGATGCTGGGGAATCCTCAGAGGACGCAGGCGCATCGGAGGAGGCAGAGAGCCCGGAAGACTCCGGGGAAGCCGGAGAATAAGGCGCGGAAGGCGGTGGGGCTCCTCACCGCCTTTTGCCTACACATGCCCGTGGGCGGTGCCGCGGGCAGGGCGCGGAGAGGGACATTTTCCCGCAGGAGGCCTCTGTCCCGGTCAAAAAGGGGGAGGCGGATTCGGCGGATGGAGGACAGGGAGGCTGACATGAGAGTGAAAGTGCTGGTATTGGACATTGACGGCACGCTGACGAATTCAGGGAAGGAGATTGCCCCGGCCACGAAAGCGTGCATACTGGACGCACTGGAGAGGGGCCATAAATGCGTGCTGGCCTCGGGCCGCCCGGCGCATGGCTGCGGCCGCTACGTCCGGGAGCTGGAGCTGGAACGGTACGGCGGATACCTGCTCTCCCACAATGGGGCCCGGAGCGTGGCCTACGGCACCGGGGAGACAATCTACGAAAAAGACTGCCCCTGGCCGCCCTGCCCGGCCTGTACGCCTTTGCGGCGGCGCATGGCTGCGGGCTGGCCGCCCATCAGGAGGACACGGTGATCTCCGCCTTCGCGCCGGACAGATACGTGTCCTGGGAGGCCCATATCAACGGGATGCCCGTCAGGCAGACGGAGGATTTCGTGGGATACGTGGATTTCCGGGTCTTCAAATGCTTCATGACAGCGGAGGACGAAAGGGCCGTGGCCCTGAAGAAGGAGCTGCAGACGCTGTACGGGGAAGGCCTGGCAGGCGGTGAAGGACGCGGCGGATTACATGGCGGGCACCAACGATGAGGACGGGCTGCTGGAGGTCATCCGGCGGTTCGTGCCAGCGGACGGGGCGTGAGGAGAGGGAAGGCAGGCAGCGTCCGGAGGCGCAGGACAGTATCGGCAAGGAGGTTTCGACAGGGCCATGGAACAGGATATCAGGATAACATTGCCCCCGAAGGGGAAGCATATCATAGAGACCCTCCGGCAGGCGGGCTACGAGGCCTATGCGGTAGGCGGCTGCGTGCGGGACTCCATTCTGGGCAGGGAGCCCCAGGACTGGGACATCACCACCTCCGCCCCGCCGGAGCGGGTGAAGGCCCTTTTCCCCAGGACGATCGACACCGGACTTGCGCACGGCACGGTCACCGTCATGCTCCAGGGGGATGGCTTCGAGGTGACCACCTACCGGATCGACGGGGCCTACGAGGACAGCAGGCATCCCAGCCAGGTGACCTTTACCGGGGAGCTGGGGGAGGACCTGCGCCGCAGGGACCTGACCATCAATGCCATGGCCTACAACGACGAGGCCGGGCTGGTGGATCTCTTCGGCGGCATGGCGGACCTGGAGGCCGGGGTGGTGCGCTGCGTGGGGGATCCACGGGAGCGCTTCCGGGAGGACGCACTGCGCATCCTGCGGGCCATCCGCTTTGCCGCCCAGCTGGGATACGGCATAGAGCGGGAGACGGCGGCAGCCATGGAAGAGCTTGCGCCCTCTTTATGCAGGATCAGCGCGGAGCGGATCCAGGTGGAGCTGGTAAAGCTTCTGGTGTCGCCCCATCCGGATTTCCTGCGGATTGCTTATGGCATGGGTGTCACAAAAGTCTTCCTACCGGAGCTTGACAAGGCGTGTGAGACCCCTCAGAACCATCCTCACCACTGCTACAGCGTGGGGGAGCACATCCTGAAGTCCCTGGAGCATGTGGAGCCGGACAAGGTGCTGCGGCTTGCCATGCTGCTCCACGACATCGGCAAGCCCGCCGTGCTCACCGTGGACGAGGAGGGCAGGAGCCATTTCCACGGCCATGCGGCGGTGGGCGCCCGGATGGCGGAGGACATCCTGCGGCGGCTGAAATTCGACAATGATACCATCCACAGGGTGTGCAGGCTGGTGCTGCACCACGACTATGGGAATGGCGCGGAGATAGACATCCGCATGGCCCGCAGGGCCATGCACAGGATGGGCGAGGAGAGCTTTCCGGCAATCTTCGCCGTCAAGCGGGCCGACATCCTGGCCCAGAGCGGATATATGCGCCGGGAGAAGCTGGCCATGCTGGATAAATGGCAGGATATCTATAGGGAAATCCTGGACAGGAACCAGTGCGTATCCCTGAAGACCCTTGCGGTGAGCGGCTCGGATCTGCTGGCCGCGGGCTGGAAGCCCGGGAAAGAGCTGGGGGAGGCCCTGCAGCGCCTTCTGGAGCTGGTGCTGGAGGAGCCTGAGCGCAACACCAAGGAGGCCCTGCTGGCCGCGGCGGAAGAATATCGCAGGTAAAACGGGCAGGGAATGTTCTGCTTTCAGAAATCCTCTCATATGATAGGTTATGAACCAAACTGAACACAGGGCGGAAGAAACCAATCAGGAGGGGACGGTAATGAACGACAGGGCGGCTGAGTTGCTGGAGCAGTATGAGATTGAGGTGCTTCGTACCAGAAAGGGCCGGGGCGCGATTCTGTGCGACACCGACAGGGGATGTCTGATTTTCAGGGAATATTCGGGAAGCCTGGACAGAATCAGGCTTCAGGACAGATTGCTCCGGCAGGTAGAGGATGCGGGGCTGGTGCGCGTGGAGAGCATCATCCCCGACAGGGAAGGGTCGCTTCTGGTAAAGGACGCGGACGGCACCGGGTATGTGCTGAAGACATGGCAGGAGGGCAGGGAGTGCAGCGTCCACGACAGGGGGGAGTGCGTGGAGGCGGTCAGGCTCCTGGCCCGGCTCCACGGGAGCATGGAGCTGCCCGGGGACACCCCCAATCTTCCAGTGGCTTTTTCTCCGGAAAAGGAGTATGATAAACACAATAAGGAGCTGAAGCGGGTGCGCAAGTACCTGCAGCAGAAGGGGCAGAAGACATGGTTCGAGACCAGCCTGCGGAAGGTCTTCGACTCCTTTCTGGAGGAGGCCCTTGCCGTGACGGAGCAGTGGCGGGAATACTGCCGCATGTTCCAGGGGGAGGGACAGGGGCCCGCCCGGAAAGCGGACAGGGTGGCTTTCTGCCACGGGGACTACCAGTACCACAACATCCTCCAGGGGGTGGGCGGGTGGTTCGTGGTGAATTTCGAGAAATGCATGTGCGATGCCCCTATCCGGGACCTCTATCTGCTGCTGCGCAAGCTCCTGGAGAAGAGCAACTGGTCGGTGGCCCTGGGGGAGGAGCTGCTCTCCGCCTACGAGAGGGAGCGCCCCATACCGGCGAGGGACTGGATCGACCTGTACTACAGGCTGGCCTATCCGGAGAAGTTCTGGAAGATCGTGAACTTCTACTACAATTCCGGAAAGGCCTGGATCCCCGGGAAGAACCAGGAGAAGCTGGAGCGGGTCATCGAGCAGGAGAAGGGGAAGCAGCGGTTTCTTGATCAGATATTCCGGGACGTGGGGGCGCGGTAAGCCCCGGGGCCCGGCAAGGCTGTACGAAAAGGAAGACAGAGGAAAGATGCGATACAGGAGAGACAGAAAGAAGACAGGGTGCAGGGGGAAAGGACTGGCGGCGGTCATTATGACAGTGCTGTCACTTTCTGCCTGCACATTGCCCTTCACAGGGCAGGATACGGATCCGTTTTTGAAGGAAGACGGGGCGGCGTCCCAGGAGCGGGCGGACACGGGCTTCGTGGTTCCGGGCCCGGAGAGCTTCGACTCGGCGGATACGGCAGTCCTGGTGGGCATGGACGGCGAGGAGGGCACTGTGACCCTGCTGAACCTGGAGCTGGGCAGGAACTATACCCTCGCCATGGACGGCACCACCAGGCTCTATGACAAATACGGGGACGCGGTCTCCATCGGCCAGATAGAAAAGGGGGACATCGTGGACGTGACCTTCCTGAAGTCCAAGAAGCACCTGACCACCATGCGGCAGTCGGTGAACAGCTGGACCTACGCGGACGTGGAGCGCTATGAGGTGAACCCGGTGCGGGGGGAGGTGACCATCGGCCAGGAGACCTATAAGCTCACCTCCAACACCCAGTACCTGTCGGAGGGCATGAAGATAGAGCTGATGGATCTGAACCCGGCGGACACGCTGAGCTTCCAGGGCATCGGGAACCAGATCCTGAGCGTGCGGGTGGAAAAGGGGCATGGCTACCTGCGGCTGGAGGGCGATGAGAAATTCGTGGGCGGCTGGATAGAGGTGGGCCAGTCGGTGATACAGCGAATCACGGAGGACATGCTGCTGGTGGTGGCGGAGGGGGATTACCAGGTGAACATCTCCCACAAGGGCGGAGGCGGCGTCAAGAGCGTGCGGGTGGACCGCAACCAGGAGACGGTGCTGGACATCAGCGACCTGGAGATTCCCGAGCCCCAGACGGGCACCGTGCTGTTCTCCGTAAACCCCTCCGACGCGGAGCTGTACGTGGACGGCGGGCTGGTGGACACCTCCGTGCCCCAGACGCTGGAGTATGGCCTGCACCAGCTGATCGCCAGGGCGGAGGGGTATCATTCCATTACCCAGTACATCCGGGTGGCCCAGGAATCCCTGGCCTTTGACCTGACATTGGAGGAGGCGGACGCCGGAGAGTCCCAGGAGCCCTCGGACAGCGACAGCTCCACGGTTCCCACGGACACCACCACGGACTATTATAAGGTGTACGTGGACGCGCCGGAGGGTGCGGAGGTGTACCTGGACGGCAGCTATGTGGGGATCGCCCCCTGCAGCTTCCGGAAGGTGGAGGGTGCCCATACCATCATCCTGCGGAAGGCGGGCCATGAGACCAGGAGCTATACGATCCAGGTGGACAATGAGGAAAAGGACATCTCCTTCTCCTTCGCGGATCTGGCGGCATACGCCACGGAATCCACCAGCTCCCAGGAGAGCAGCAAATCCTCCCAGGAGAGCAGCAAATCCTCCCAGGAGAGCGAAGGATCCTCCCAGGAGACGAAAGAGTCCTCCGGGGAGTCCGAAAGCGCCTCCTCCTCCGGCTGAGCACGCAAGGCCCGGCCCTGCTGGACTTTAGAAGATTCGTTGTGAATATTTGCGTAAAATGCCTTGACAAACCAGGGAAAACCATATATATATATTTATAGGCGTTTCAGAGGGATAACTTAGAAATGTACACCAACAAAGAAAACTCATTATAGGAGGGTTCAATATGAACAAAACTGAATTGACCGCAGCAATCGCCGAGCAGGCTGGGATTTCCAAGAAGGACGCAGAAAAGGCTTTGAAGGCTTTTACGGATGTGGTTGCTGACGAACTGAAGAAGGGTGAGAAGGTTCAGCTGGTTGGCTTCGGGACTTTCGAGGTAGTGGAGAGAGCGGCCAGAGAAGGCAGGAATCCCCAGAACGGCGAGCCCATGCCGATTGCAGCTTCCAAGGCTCCTAAGTTCAAGGCTGGCAAGGCTTTAAAGGATATGGTGAACGAGTGATAGCATCAGCCAATATGTGATGAGTTCAAAGCCCGGTGGAGAATGTGCTCCGGGCTTTTTGCGTCCTATTCGGCTGGCATGGGAAAGGCGTGGAGTTATGAGATTGGATAAATACCTGAAGGTGTCCAGACTGATCAAGCGGCGCACCGTGGCCAACGAGGCCTGCGACGGCGGCCGGGTGACGATCAACGGCAGGGTGGCAAAGGCCTCCGCCGAGGTGAAGCAGGGGGACGTGATCGCGATCTCCTTCGGCAACCGGGAGGTGAAGGTGGAGGTGCTGGATGTACAGGAGACCGTGAAGAAGGAGGCGGCCGCTGAGCTTTTCCGCTACCTGTGACCGCAAAATCTGCCGGGCGCGAGTTCTAACCTGCCCGTCCCCCTCATATATTTTATTCAGACGACGGAAAAACCGGACAGAGGTTTCCGGCAGGGGGGAGGGCCTTATGGAGGATCTGAGCGGAAGCGCGCGCATGCACAAGGTGGCCATGACCAATCGGAGGAGCTGCACCATAGGCGGCGTGAAGGATGTGCTTTCCTTCGATATACATGAAATTCTCCTGGAGACGGAGCAGGGGATGCTGATGATCAAGGGGGATGAGCTGCATGTCAGCCGGCTGACCCTGGAGAAGGGCGAGGTGGACATCGACGGCCGGATCGACAGCCTCACCTATTCCGACGCGGGCGCCGTGGGCCGCAAGGGCGAGTCCCTGCTGACCCGCCTGTTCAGGTGAGCCTATGGTGGACGAGAACGTGTTCCTCCTGCACTCCCTGCTCATGGGCATCTTCATCACCTTCGTGTACGATCTGCTGCGGATCTTCAGGCGGGTGGCGCCCCACGGGCAGTTCCTGGTGTCGCTGGAGGATTTGGCTTTCTGGGTGTACTGCGGCGGGGAGGTCTTCCTGCTGATGTACCGTGAGAGCAACGGGACCCTGCGGTGGTTCGCCGTGCTGGGGGCCCTGGCTGGGATGTTCTTCTATAAGAAGACAGTCAGCCCGCTGCTGGTGAGATACGCCTCCCTGCTGCTCACGAAGCTCCTGGCCCTCCTGAAAAAGGTCCTGGGCTGGCTGTGGAAGCCCTTCGGCCTGGCGGGCAGGAAGACGGGCAGCGCGGTACACAAAGCCGGAGGGCGGTTCAGGAGGCGGATGGGGAAATTGCGCCGGGCCGTGAAATTAAGGTTGACGTTTTTCCTGAAAGCATTTAAAATGAACTTCAAGACTTGAAACGGGGGTGCGTATGGCGAGAAGGCAGAGGGTTGCATACAGAAAGAGACAGCAGAACCGTTTCAGCATGTTCCTGGCGACGCTGGTGGTGGTGCTCATTTTGGTGCTGGTCGGCGTCAAGAGCATAGAGCTGCGGGACAAGATCGACCAGAAGAGGACGGAGGCGGCCCAGCTGGAGACACAGATAGAGGCGGAGATGCAGCGCACCTTGGAGATCGAGGCCTTGGGCAAGGAGGTACAGACCAAGGGATATATCGAGGATGTGGCCAGAGAGAAGCTTGGACTTGTGTATGAGGATGAGATTCTTTTTAAACAGGATGAATAGGAAGCGGCAGCGGGATGATGAGCGGGAGCGTGAGGCCCCCGCTTTTTTTGTCGCAAAACTTTAAGGGGGGAGATCCTCGTTTTTGACAAAAAATGGGGGAGGCGCTCCGTATAATAAGTACCGCTGCGGGGCTTTGGGCCGTCCGATGCCCGGGCCGACAGCGGAAAGGTGTGGATATGGCATGATGAGGAGAAAAAGGGAGGAGAAGGAGCTGCAGACGGCGCAGGTATCGGATCTGTGCAGGCGCAGGCTCCTGGGCTATGCGGACAGCTTCCATGAGCTGGCCCGGAGCTATGACCGCGAATTCGTGCCGGAGACGGACGACAGGGAGGCAGTCCTGGCACAGCGCAGGCTCTGGGAGAGCCGGCAGATCATCAGCGGTCATCTGGAGGCAATGGCGAAGATCATGACGGAGGCGGCCTGTGAGGTGCTGTCCTTCCATCCTATGGAGAACAGGAAGAGGCGGCTGCTGACCCAGGCCCTGGCGGAGGAGGGGATACAGGTGGAGAGCCCCCACTACCTGCCCAGGGAGGACGGCAGGCAGGCGGTGGTGCTGACCATGAGGACCCAGAGGGGAGGGAAGGTGTCGGCGGAGGACGCGGCGGACATGATTTCCGTGCTGCTGGACAGGAGGCTGATGCCTGCGGCGGACACCCCCTATGTGGTGGAGCCGGATCCCCAGAGCTTCATCCTGGAGGAGGAAGCGGGATTCCTGGCCCTGACGGGATTTGCCAGGGCGACAAAGGAAGACGAGACTGTCTCCGGCGACAATTACGCCGTGGTGGAGTCCGAGCGGGGCAGGGTGACGGTGATGCTCTCGGACGGCACGGGCTCGGGGGAGAGGGCAGGGAAGGACAGCGAGCGGGTGCTGGACCTGATGGAGAAGATGCTGGAGGCCGGATACGACATCGACGCCGCCATCAACATGGTCAATACGGCCCTGTTCGCCGCGGGGGAGGACATCAACCACCCCACGCTGGATATCTGCGACATCGACCTCTACGACGGAAGCTGCCAGCTTCGGAAGGTGGGCGGAGCCGCCACATTCCTGAAGCGGGGCCAGGAGGTGGAGCGGGTGGCCATGGGGAACCTTCCCCTGGGCATCTTCGGCCAGATGGAGATCCTGCCGGTGGAGCGCAGGCTGCAGGACGGGGATTATCTGATCATGGTGTCGGACGGGGTGGTGGATGCCTTTGGGGAGGAGTATGAGGATTCCATGGGCAGCGTGATCGCCGGGATACAGGAGTGCAGCCCCGGGGAGATCGCGGAGCGGCTTCTTCGGTTCGCCCTCTGTGCCAGCGGGGGCAGGATCCGGGACGATATGACCATAGGGGTGATCGGCATATGGACGACCTGATTTTTTCCGGGAGCATTTGACTTTTTCCCCGTTTTGGGATAAGATTTGATGCATGGGAATCAGGGAAGAGACAGAAAAAAAGGTGTTTGCCTATATAGAGGAGCAGGGCATGCTCTCCGCCGGGGACCGCATCGTGGCCGGGGTGTCCGGGGGTGCGGACTCCGTCTGCATGCTGGCATTGCTTCTGGCCTGGCGGGAGAGAAGGCCGCTTTCGCTGGCGGTGGCCCATGTGAACCACGGGCTGCGCCGGGAGGCGGGGGAGGACGCCGGATATGTGGAGGAGCTGTGCGGGCGGGAGGGCATCCCCTTCCTCCTGACGGAGAGCGATGTGCGCCGGACGGCCCTGGAGGAGGGCTGCTCGGAGGAGGACGCGGGTAGGCGGATCCGCTACAGGGCCTTCCGGGAGGCGGCCGGGCGGACGGGCGCGGACAGGGTGGCCGTGGCCCACAACAGCGATGACAACGCGGAGACCATGCTGTTCCACCTGTTCCGGGGCAGCGGCCCGGCGGGGCTCGGCGGCATCGCGCCCCTGCGCCGGGAGGAGGGCGGGCTGTGGATCCTGCGGCCCATCCTGTGCCTGGAGCGCCGGGAGGTGGAGGCGTACCTGAGGGAGCGGGGGATCTCCTGGCGCAGGGACGGCACCAATGAGGGGGACGATTACTGCCGGAACCGCATCCGCCACCACATCCTGCCCTACGCGGGGGCGGAGGTGTCGGAAGGGGCCGTGGGCCATATGCTGCGGACGGCAGGGCTGCTGCGGGAGACGGAGGGGTATCTGCGGCAGCAGACGGAGGAAGCCCTGAGGCAGTGCGCGGTGCGCGATGGGGGCGAAGTGGCCGGAGAGCCGACAGGGATGGGGGCGGATGCCCGGCCTGAGAGCGCCGTTTCGGCAGTGGGCGGCGGGGCGGGGTATCAGGTGGACGTGGAGGCCTTCCTGGGCTTCCACAGGGCCCTGCAGGGGAGGATGCTGCTGGAGCTTTTGAAGCGCCTGTCGCCCACGGGGAAGGACATCCTGGCGGTGCATGTCCAGGACGCGCTGGCCCTGTTCTGGAGGGAGGGGAACCGGTATGTCACCCTGCCCTTCGGCATCACGGCCAGGCGGCAGTACGGCCAGGTGCTGCTGGAGCGCGGGAAGACCGGGGAGGGGAATGAAGACGGGATATCGTCATTCCTGGGGGAGCCTGTGGAGGTGCCCCTGACGGAGGCGCTGTTCGGGACGCCCGCGGTCTTTCGCCTGGGGGACTTTGGGGAACTGGAATTTTCCGCTTTTTTCATAAAAAAAGAATGGGAAGTTCCCAAAAACCGGTATACGAAATGGTTCGACTATGATAAAATAGAAGATATGCATTCCATGGAAGAACCCGCAGTCATCCGCAGCCGGGAGCGGGGAGACTACCTCACCATAACCCGGGGGGCCGGGAGCATGGCGCACAAGTCCCTGAAGGATTACATGATCTCGGAAAAGATACCAAGGCAGCTCAGAGACCGGATTCCGGTGGTGGCCCTGGGGAACCATGTGCTGTGGCTGGTGGGCTGGCGGATCAGCGAGGCCTTCAAGGTAAGCGGGGATACGAGGCGCGTGCTGCAGGTGAGGCTGACAGGACAAAACGAGGAGAGCGGAACGGAGGAGAAAGATGTCGGAGCACATTAACGTACTTTTGCCGGAAGAGGAAGTGGACGCAAGGATCCAGGCCATGGGGGAACAGATCAGCAGGGACTACGCGGGGAAGCAGGTGCACCTAATCTGCGTGCTGAAGGGCGGGAGCTTCTTCCTGTGCGAGCTTGCAAAGAGGATTACGGTGCCGGTGTCCCTGGACTTCATGTCGGTGTCCAGCTACGGAGGAGGCACCGAGTCCAAGGGCGTGGTGAAGATAGTAAAGGATCTGGACGAATCGATCCGGGACAAGGACGTGCTGGTGGTGGAGGACATCGTGGACAGCGGAAGGACCTTGAGCTACCTGCTGGAGATGCTCAGGAGCAGAGGGCCTAAGTCCCTGCGCCTGTGCACGCTGCTGGACAAGCCGGACAGGCGGGTGATGGACGTGGACGTGGACTATACAGGATTTCAGATTCCGGACAAGTTCGTGGTGGGCTATGGTCTGGACTATGACCAGAGATACCGCAACCTTCCTTACATCGGTATCGTGGAATTCGACGAGGCATAGGGATACGCGGATGAACAGGAGGCTTGCAAGTTGAGGCAGAATAGCAGAGGATTCAATTCATATTTCATATTCATCATCCTGCTCCTGATGGGAGTGGCGCTGCTGACATCCATGAACGGCTCGGAGGAGGCATATACGAAGGAGCAGTTCATCGCGGACATGGAGGCGGACAGGGTCTCTGAGGTGGTTGTCAGGCCCAACAGCGAGGTGCCCACGGGATACCTGGCCGTGGAGCTCAGGAGCGGCGCGGAGCGTAAGCTGTACGTGACGGACATCGGGGAGGCGGAGGCCCTGGTCAGGGACCACGGGTTCGACCCGGTGGTGAAGGACGTGCCCAGGGAGGGGTGGGTGCTGACCACTTTGGTGCCCATGCTGATCGTGCTGGCGGTGGGCATCTTCCTGTTCATGATGATCAACGCCCAGAATGCCGCCGGCGGCAACGGCAAGATGATGAACTTCGGCAAGAGCCGGGCCAGGCTGTCCATGGGGGACAAGAACATTACCTTTGAGCAGGTGGCCGGGCTGAAGGAAGAGAAGGAGGAGCTGGAGGAGATCGTGGATTTCCTGAAGGATCCCGGCAAATATATCAAGGTGGGGGCCAGGATCCCCAAGGGCGTGCTCTTAGAGGGCCCTCCCGGGACGGGCAAGACATTGCTGGCAAAGGCTGTGGCCGGGGAGGCCGGAGTGCCCTTCTTCAGCATATCCGGCTCCGATTTCGTGGAGATGTTCGTAGGTGTGGGCGCGTCCCGTGTCCGGGACCTGTTCGAGGAGGCCAAGAAGAACGCCCCCTGCATCGTGTTCATCGATGAGATCGACGCGGTGGCCAGGCGTCGGGGCACTGGCATGGGCGGCGGCCACGACGAGAGGGAGCAGACCCTGAACCAGCTTCTGGTGGAGATGGACGGCTTCGGCGTCAACGAGGGCATCATCGTCATGGCGGCCACCAACCGGGTGGACATCCTAGATCCCGCCATCCTGCGCCCCGGGCGCTTCGACCGGAAGGTGGCTGTGGGGACGCCGGACGTCAGCGGCAGGGAGGACATCCTGAAGGTACACTCCAAAAACAAGCCCCTGGCGGAGGATGTGGACTTGAAGCAATTGGCCCAGACCACGGCGGGCTTCACCGGGGCCGACCTGGAGAACCTGATGAACGAGGCGGCCATCAACGCGGCCAAGAAGGGCAAGGGCTTCGTGGCGGAGGAGGACGTGGAGAAGGCCTTCGTCAAGGTGGGCATCGGTTCCGAGAAAAAGAGCCGGGTGGTCTCCGACAAGGAGAAGCGCATCACGGCCTACCACGAGGCAGGACATGCCATCCTGTTCCATGTGCTGCCGGACGTAGGGCCTGTGTATACGGTGTCCATCATCCCCACGGGCGCAGGCGCGGCGGGTTATACCATGCCCCTGCCGGACAAGGACGAGATGTTCCTGACCAAAGGGCAGATGCTCCAGGAGATCATGGTCTCCCTGGGAGGGCGCATCGCGGAGCAGATTATCTTCCAGGACATCACCACCGGGGCCTCCAGCGACATCAAGAAGGCCACCAAGGTGGCCAGGCGGATGGTGACGCGCTTCGGCATGTCGGACAATATCGGCGTCATCTGCTATGACGATGACGACGATGAAGTCTTCATCGGCCGGGATCTGGCCCATGCGAAGGGCCACAGCGAGGCCGTCTCCGGCGAGATCGACAGGGAAGTGAAGGCCATCATCGACGAGTGCTACGCCAAGGCGAAGGAGATCATCCTGGCCAGGGAGGACGTGCTCCATGGCTGCGCGAAGCTGCTGCTGGAAAAGGAGAGGATCGGCAGAGAGGAGTTCGAGGCGCTCTTCCCGGAGGGGAGGGCAGACGCTGAGGCATAAGATGTGCATGTACAAAATAGACAAAAAAACCTTGCTTTTTTCGTCAAGCTTGTTGGTTTTGGGAATTGGCAAAATGGGGGACGGATGGTATCATATTACTTGTAACCCCCAATACATTATATAGTTTTTTGCTATACCCCATAAGAAATACCTTCTCTAAAAAGGACAGTCACCCCATGGCTGTCCTTTTTACATGCCCGGATTCGTCTGTCTGTCCGGGATACTTGCCTGTCCGGCTTACAGATTTTCGCTGCCTGTCCCGGCTTTCTCAAGCCGCTTCCGATACAGGATTCCCGTGATGTCCGCCAGGATCCAGCCGATGGGGATGGCGCTCCAGATGCCGTACACCCCGATCCAGGGGACGGGAGCCAGCAGATAGGCCAGCAGCACCCTGGTCCCCAGGGAGATGACCGTGAGCACCAAAGACATCTCCGGCCTGTTGACGCCCCGGTAATAGCCGTACAGCAGGAACAATATGCCGATGCCGCAGTAGAAGGCCCCCTCGATCCGCAGATACCCCACGCCCACGGCGATGATCTCCGCCTCCCCGGGGCTGACGAATATCATCATCAGATAGCGGGCGGACAGGAAGATCAGCAGGGACACCGCCAGGCAGAAGCCCATGGACACCCGCAGGGCGCTCCCCATCCCCTGCTTCACCCGGTCGTCCCGGCCTGCGCCGTGGTTCTGGGAGATGAACAGCGAGAAGGCATTGCCGAATTCCTGGGCGGGCATGTAGGCGAAGGAGTCGATCTTCACAGCCGCGGCGAAGGCCGCCATCACCACGGGGCCGAAGCTGTTCACCAGCCCCTGGATCATCAGGATGCCGAAGTTCATGACGGACTGCTGGACGGAGGAGGAGAAGGCGAAGCGCAGGATTTCCGCCATGGAGGCCTTCTCCCCGCCCTCCTGACGCCTGTGGAAGCGCAGCCTGGGCTCTCTGATCCAGGTGTAGGCCATGAGGCCTATGCCCGATACGGCCTGGGCGATCACCGTGGCCGCCGCCGCGCCGCCTATCCCCCAGCGGAAGACCATGACGAAGACCAGGTCCAGCACGATGTTCAAAAGCGCGGTGCTGCCCAGGAAATACAGCGGCGCCACGGAATTGCCAACGGCCCGCAGCAGGTAGGCGAAGTAATTATAAAGGAACACAAAGACAAGGCCCATGAAGATGATCCACACATAGCTGTGCATCATTTCCATCAGCTCGCCGGGGGTCCGCAGGAGGCGCAGGATCGGGCGGCAGAACGCCATCACCAGGAGGTTCAGGGCTACGGTGACCCCGCCGATCAGCAGGAAGGACAGCCGCATGCAGCTCTTCATGCGGGCCTCCTCCTTCCGGCCGAAATAGTAGGAGAACAGGGCGCCGCTGCCCATGGCCATGCCGATCAGGATGGAAGTCAGGAATGTCATCAAAGTGTAGGCGCTTCCCACCGCCGCCAGCGCGTCCGGCCCCAGGAAGCGGCCCACGATCAGGGTGTCCGCGATATTATAAAACTGCTGCAAGAGGTTGCCCAGTATCATGGGGCCTGCGAACAGCAGCATGTTTTTGGTTACGTTTCCTTGTGTCAGGTCTTTTTTCATTTTATCAGTCTTTTATCCTGTCCAGTTCAGCCAGGTTGAGCCTATTCTTTTATTTCATCGATATCTGTCAGGTTCACCCCCGCTACATTCAGAATCGCTTTCAGCGCAAGGTACTCCTTTTTCAATTCGGCGTATGTCTCGGCTGCGTTCTCTTTTCGGGCCAGAAGCATGTACCTCTGGATTTTCTTTAAATCATCAATGGCAGCTTTCGCGATTTCGAGACCGTTTGGCATATGATCACCTGCTTTCTGAAATGCCGTTTCATTGTTTCTGTGACACTTTTATCATAACAGATTTCCGGAAGGGTGTAAAGGCTTTCGGAATCGGAAATGGCGATTGCAAACGGCTGTGGGTGCGGTTATAATGAAGGGGGGCGGCCCGGTTTGTAGCAAAAATGATGCATTGGTGGGTTATGATAGCAATCATGATCGGGGGGAATTCGTTTTCCATGACGAGACAGGCGGAGGACGTGTCAATGGGGAAAAAGAGGACAGCGATTATGGTCGCGTGCATGCTGGCCTGCGGGGGATGCCTGGCGCGTCCGGCGAAGGTCCGGGCCCGGGAGGAATCCATTGCGCTGCTGGTGCAGCAGTATGAGGCCTATCGGGAGGCTTTCGAGGCCATTGGATCTCTGGCGGACGTGGAGGAGGCGGGATATGACATCATCGAGGAGCAGAGGTTCCCGGTGCAGCTTGAGACCTTCGGCGAGGAGCAGGTGGAGCTGGTGCCCATCCTGCACAGGGAGTACCACAGGCTGGCGATCCTGATCGTGGACGGCAGTGGGAACGTGCTGTTCAAGACCAACCAGCTGGAGACCAACTACAAATATCCGGGGCAGCTTTCCCAGCCCACCAAAAGCCTGGAATCCGTATCCTTTCAGGAGCTGGACCACGACGGGCTGACGGACATCGTATTGATCACCGTATGCGAGAACGATGCCGGGGACTACGCGGGGAAAAGCTACAGGGTGGGGGACGTGCTGTTCCAGCGGGACGGGGACTTCTACCGGGACTGGCGGGTGTCGGACAAGATAAACCGCTTCAGCATGAACAAGAGCGCGGACTTCATCGCCTCCTATGTGGGGGAGGGGAAGTCCACGGAGATCCTCTATACCGCCACCACCCTGAAGGAGCTGCAGGAGCACGGCTTCCAGCTGGTGCGGGAGCACAGCTACACCATAGAGTTCGAGAAGCAGGGCAGCCTCCTGGTGGCCCCGGGCTTCATCACCATGGCGGATTACGATGTGTTCATGATCTACCTGGTGAACGGGGAGGGGGACATCGTCTGGAGCTTCCAGCCCATGGAGGATTACGACAACCTCTACGCCCTGAAGGGAATGGTCTGCCGGGACGTGGACGGGGACGGCATGAAGGACGTGGTGGTGCTGGCCAGGTACAGCTATGCCGGCCCGGAGGGGGAGCAGCTGATCGACACAAAATGCGACATCTACTACCAGCGCACGGACGGGTTCCAGGCGGAGGAGAACTTCGGGGAGATCTATCAGTGCACCGAGGAGGATACCATGGAGGAGCTGGTGGAGATCATCAGAGAATACTGGGGGTGGCCAAAAGAGGAATGATCAAGATACTGATTGTAGACGATGAAAAGTCCATCTGCGACCTGATAGACATCAACCTTTCCGCGGCGGGATACCACTGCAGGAGCGTACAGGACGGGCTGGAAGCCATTGACCTGATCGAGTCGGAGAATTTCGACTTGATCCTTCTGGACATCATGCTGCCCGGGGCGGACGGCTTCGACATCATGGAGTACATCAGGCCCATGCGGATTCCCGTGATATTCATCACGGCGAAGCATGAAGTCAGGGACAGGGTCAAGGGCCTGAAGCTGGGGGCGGAGGACTATCTGGTGAAGCCCTTCGACGTGGTGGAGCTGGTGGCCAGGGTGGAGGTGGTGCTGCGGCGCTACAACAAGACCGAGACCACCCTGACGGCCGGGGACGTGGTGGTGGACACGGAGGCCAGGAAGGTGACGAAGGCCGGGAAGCCCGTGGTCCTCACCAACAAGGAGTACGGCCTGCTGGTGCTGTTCATCAGCAACAAGAACATCGCCCTGTTCAGGGAGAACCTCTATGAGAAGGTGTGGGGGGACGAGTACCTGGCGGACAGCCGGACCCTGGACCTCCATGTCCAGAGGCTGCGCCGGAAGATGGGCTGGGAGGAGAACCTGGTGGCCGTGTACAAGGTGGGCTACCGGCTGGAGATCTGAGCATGAAGTTTGTATACAAGATTTCTCTGTGGACGATCATCATCATGGCTGTGGCTTTCGGGCTCAGCGGGTATCTCTTCGTGGACTCCGTCTTCCAGAAATCCTTGGAGCGGGAGGTGGCCCAGGCGCTGGACGGCAGCAATATATTGCGGTTCGCCTTTGAGACGGCGGCCCTGAACATCCCCACGAAGTACAATGTGCTCCAGGACGTGGCAGTGGAGCAGATCGGGGGCAAGCTGGAGAGCAGCGGCCAGGGCACGGAGCGGTATCTGCGCCTGTCCAATGAGGAGAGGGAGGCGCTCTATCAGAGCAACGGCTTCGCCCAGGACACCGGCCTGCTCCAGCAGATCGGCGAGGAGACCAAAATCTGGCAGGTAGTCCGGCAGGAGGGGCGCTACTATGTCCACACGGGGATCATGGTGGACGCGCTGGACAGGAACCTGTACCTGGAGACCCTGGAGGACGTGACGGAGGTGTTCGAGGAGCGCACCATGGGCTTTGCCGTCTATCGGCGGGTGACCCTGGCCATGCTGGCGTGCAGCTCCATCGTCATGTTCCTCATCTGTACCTGGCTCGCCAAGCCCATCCGCCTGCTCACCGGCGCCACCAGGCGCATGGCCCAGGGGGACTACAGCTACCGGGCCAGGAAGGTCAGCAGCGATGAGCTGGGGCAGCTCACCGTGGACTTCAACAGCATGGCCAACGTGCTGGAGGACACCATCGGAGAGCTGCAGGAGGCAGTTCGGTCCAGAGAGGACTTCATCGCGGCTTTCGCCCATGAATTGAAGACGCCGTTGACTTCCATCATCGGCTACGCGGACCTCCTGCGGTCCAGGAAGCTGGACGAGGAGAAGCACTTCCTCTCGTCCAACTACATCTATACAGAGGGGAAGCGCCTGGAGAACATGTCCTTCCGCCTGCTGGACATCATCGTCACTAAGCGGGAGGCCATCGATCCCCAGCCCGTGGCGGCAAAGGTGCTCTTCCAATACCTGAAGGACATGTTCGCCGGGAACAAGGAGCAGAGGATTCGGTTCGCCTTCGGCAGCGGCACCGTATACGCGGAGGCCAATCTCCTGAAATCCGTCCTGCTGAACCTGGTGGACAATGCCTGCAAGGCGTCCAGCGAGGGCGGCCTGGTGGAGGTGCTGGGGAGGCGCCTGGAGGACGCCTACGCTTTCCAGGTGAAGGACTACGGCGTGGGCATCCCCGAGGAGGAGCTGATGAAGGTCACCGAGGCCTTCTACATGGTGGACAAGTCCCGCTCCCGCAGCAGGAACGGGGCGGGCCTGGGCCTTGCGCTGTGCGTGGAGATCCTGCGGCTCCATGGCAGCGAACTGGAGATAGAGAGCAGGATGGGAGAGGGCACCTGCATCAGCTTCGTCATTCCTGACAAAAAGGGAGAGGCAGGGGCGGACGGAGCCCGGAGGCAGAACGCGGAGGAGACCCTCCTGCGGAATGAGATAGCCCACAATGCCCTGCGGGAGACACAGGCCGGTACAGAAAAAGAAAATGCCGGACAGGAACAGGGCGAAGCCCCGCGGCAGGAGGCAGAGGGGGATGCGGAGGATGAAGATGACGAAAAAGAATTGGGAGAAGCTTAGCCTGTTTCTGATTCCTCTGGCGGCAATCATCGTAGGGCTGGCCGTGTGGGGGCCCGAGGCGCTGGCCAGATACCGGGACAAGTCCATCCTGAACCAGATCCAGGCCCAGGAGACCCATACCGGGACGGAAGGATACCGCTATTCCCTGGGCGCCAACGAAAAGGTGTACATCCTCTCCAAATGCCTGAACAACCAGATACTGCCGGAGAGCGAACAGAACGCCATGACGCGGAACGGCCTGGACTATGAGAACCTGACGGGCATCTACGCCTTCGTGGCCAACAAGAAGGATGCCTCCGGCCAGGACGTGGAGGAGAGCGCGGGGATCCAACTGGCCAACCGGGGCCTGGCGGAGCTGAAGGAGCGGGGGATATTGCCGGAGGGCATCCAGGAGATGACGGAGGACTCCTACAGCGCCGTGCTGTATTCCGCCATCGATGTGCCGGATCCCCAGAACAATGTGCTGGTCTGGAAGATCAGCCTGGATACCAGCCTGCAGAATGCCAACAAGGAGAACCGCCTGCTGGATGCCTATGTGGACGCGGACACGGGCAAGATATACGAATTCTACGCCCGGACGGGGATCTCCTCCTGGGAGGCCGTGGACGCGGACGGCATGGTGGCCGCCTGGGCGGAGTACATGGAGCTTGGGGAGCCGCAGGAGTATGGGAACATCAACCCTCTGTCGGAGAATACCCCCTACTTCAGGAAGTACACCTTCTCCGGGATGGAGAAGGAGGACGTGGTGGCCACTGTGGGGTATTATGAGGGGATCAACGAGCTGTATCTGAAGATTTCGAAGTAGGCGGGACGCATCCCCATGTTACAACTTTGATACAAAAATGATAAAGACCGGATACAGAAAAGATGTCACTTTGATGTGGCAGCCCTCTATACTGTACCTGACACACATGGGAAGAGGGGGCGGAAACATGGGCGCACAGGGTGGCAGAGGACAGAGGCGGAGGATGAGGAGGCTGACGGGAACGGCATTGTTCGTGGCAGCTTTCTTTTTGTCTGCCGCCCTGGCGGGAAAAGGGTGCTTCCTGCTGGCGGACAAATGTATCAGCGCCTTTGCCCGCGGCTCCTCCGGGGAGGAGGGGGCGGTGGAGGCAGCAGACACCGGAGATTCGGGCGGCATCGTCATGGTGAGCGATGAGGCGGGGCTCACGGGGCTGGTGGCCATCGATGCCGGGCACGGCGGGGAGGACGATGGCTGCTACCGGGACGGTGTGTCGGAGGCCAGGGTCAATCTGGAGCTGGCGAAGGGGCTCTCCGGGAAGCTCCAGGAGCTGGGCTTCGACACGGTGATGCTGCGGGAGGACGACGAGAGCCTGCCCTCCCTGGAGGAGCGGGTGAAAGCGGCGGAGGCGGCGGGAGCGGACATCTTCGTCAGCATCCACCAGAATGCCTATGACGGCACCCAGGCCGGGGTATCCGGCATCGAGACCTGGTACTGCGGAAACCTGGCGGACAGCGGCCGCCTGGCCGGGCTGGTGCATAAAGGGGCCGTGGAGAAGACAGGGGCCGTGGACAGGGGGACGCAGGAGACGGATGAGCTGTATGTGATTCGCTACGCGACCATGCCGTCCTGCCTGATAGAGACCTCCTTCCTGTCCGACAGCGCGGAGCGCCGGGCCATCACCTCCCAGGCCTACCAGGACAAGCTGGTGGAGGGGATGGCGCAGGGCATCGCGGAGTACTTCGGCGCAAAATGAAGCGTTTTTTGAAATAATCCTTGCGATCTGTGCAAAACTGTGCTACAATTTTCTTTGTTCAGGGCGATGGTCCTGCATGGATGGGTTCCCGAGTGGCCAAAGGGGACAGACTGTAAATCTGCTGCAAATTGCTTCGGTGGTTCGAATCCACCCCCATCCATTTATGGAACATAGGCAGGTATGGTGGAATAGGCAGACACAAGAGACTTAAAATCCAAAGCGCCATTTTCATAATTTTTTCTTATCCCTTGATTTTACAGGGTTTTTTGAAAACTTACAGGATATTTCCTGTTGATATCCCTCCTGACATCCCTCCAAAAGTTTTGGAACCTTTTGGAAGAGAGTGGAACGGGATGGAACTGCAAACAATCTGCTGGTATGGCGGAATAGGCAGACGCAACAGACTTAAAATCTGTCGAACATTTGTTCGTGCCGGTTCAAGTCCGGCTACCAGCATTGGTTTATTGGGAATCCACGCTTTCAGTTCGCGGCTGAAGTGGATTCTTTTTCTTTGCCCAAAAGCCCTATAATCGCATTGGCGGAAGAAAGCTTCTTGTTAAAGTCCATATGCGTATAGATGTTCGCAGTGGTAGAGATGTTGCTGTGCCCGAGCCATTCCTGGATTTCCTTCAGGCTTACCCCATGTGAGAAAAGCAGCGATGCGCAGCTGTGCCTCAGATCGTGGAAGCGTATTTTGCGGAAATCATTCTTCTCCAGCATCAGACTGAAGTGCTGCGTCACAAAGTCAGGACGGATCAGCTTTCCAACGGGGTCAAGGTAAATGTATTCCAAATACTCCGTGCAGTAGCTTTTTCCGCAGACTCTGCGCTGTTCGGCCTGCTCATCCTGAATCCGAAGCAATATCTCTCTGAAAGGCGCCACTAAAGGCAAGGTGCGCAGGCTTGACTTGTTCTTCGCCCTGTCCTTTGCGATGGTGATAAACTTGCCGTTTACAGTGGCCTGTGTCACGATATGCCGGATGGTGATGGTGCCTGCATCAAAATCAATGCAATTCCATTTCAGCCCTACCACCTCGCTGCGCCGCAGCCCGTAGAAGCTCGCTGTGATTACCGCAAATTCCAATGGGTCGCCCCGAAAGAGCCGGAATAATTCCTGAAGCTCGTCTTCGCTGTATGCGCTTCCAGAAAAGGTATTTTTCTTAGGGCGTTCCACGCGGTCAGCGGGATTGGAATTGATCAGCCCAATCTGATAGGCATATTGCAGACACTTACGGATGTTTGCATGCCTGTGGATTACCGTGTTGGTTGTGAGCTTCTTCTCCAAAATCTCATACTGGTAATAGTCCTGAATGACATTCGGGTTATTCTCCAGATCCTTGAGTGTAAGGTGCTTCGGCTCAAAATACGGGACAATGCAGTGCTTGACAGTTTGTTCATAACTGCCATAGGTGGTAAGTTCAATGCTCCTCTTTACCATTTCCAGCCATTCCAGGATGAAATCACAGAATGGAGGAGACTCATCCCCGGTTTCCTTGCTGGTGTTTTCAGCATTTCCAGCTACTACCGTTTCCTCTCCCGCTGATTCTTCCTTGTCGTCACAGGATTCAGGCAAAAAAGACTGGCGGGCGGCGGTCAGCATCCTTTCCGCATTGCGCTTGTTGCCTTTTACCTCTAACCCGGTTGAAATGGATTTGGTCTTACGCTTTCCGTTCTCATCCTTATAGCTCAAAATCATTTGATAATATCCATTCTGGATACGCAGATGTCCTGCTACCATTCGTCTAACCTCCTTTTCGGTAAACAGCTCCCATCTGCCATGATAAGAGCTATTATAAACGTACAAGCCCTAAAAGAAAAGGGTTATTCGGATAATTCCAAATATTTTAGTACATGTACTTTGGCGATTCTATATGTCCCTTCTATGTGGATGCTCTTTATTTTTTCTTCTTTCAGAAGCTTGTAGGCCGTCTTCGTGCTGATACCGAGCATTGCGCTTAACTGCTCTACATTGACTATATCTGGATAATCAGTAAAAAGAACCTGATGGTTCATGTCTTCTTTGCTCATAAAATTCCTTCTTTCCAAGTTAGTATGAATTATAAGTTTCCCAATCAGCCGTACTATAGAGGTGCAGCAGATCAGGTGTTTTTCCTTGGCCGCCCCCTTGGTCGCTTTGGTTTGTCTTCCGCTGGATTTTTCCTCGGCCTGCCCCGCTTTTTAGGCGCTGGCTTAGGAATCGGCTTTGAAAGACCAAGGGCTTCCAGCTCATCAAATACATAACCCAGCGTATGTCCCCAGAAACCATCATCTGTGGCAGGCTCTTCTGGCGAGTCAACCATGCGCCATGCACTGGAAAGATCATCAAGCAGCTCGCCATAAGATACCTTTTCTAACAGCCCGGTTTCCCGCGCTTTGCGCAGCATACGGCAGGTGAGCACCGTGGAAATGAAGTTTATAAACTCTGAGCCAAGCAGCGAGAAATCGCCCTGGACTTCTGTCCTGTCAAGGCATTCGTCGCTCTTGTAGCGGTTGAACACCAGCTCCAGCAGCCACCGGTCGTCATAGCAGAGATAGGCAGCCCTGGGATCGATATCCTGGTTTGACTCGAACACGATCACCCCAAAGACGCGCCGCTTCTTTTCATACGCGTCAGGGCGGAAATCGTTCTGCTTCTCCCTGCGGGCCAGGTAGGAAGCCTCCTCTGCTGAAGCTTTCCTTGCAGACCTGTAGGCGTAAAGATAGCGGCCTCCCTGAATTGGGCACTTCCTGTACAGGACATGGTCGTCGATGCCGGAGAGCACGCCCTCGAAAGAGAGCATGTCATTGTTGGCGATCCTGGCATCGTTCCTTTTTATCGGCGTCAGGAAGTGCAGGTCAGGCCGTTCCTCCAGCTCCCTTTTGATCTGGCTGGGCGGGAATCCTTTGTCGGAGACGATGATTCCCCTGCGGATGTCGTTGTCACGTATGAAAGAGGCATAGGAACTGGCATCGATGCTGTTGCCGGGGAACACTTCCGCGCAGATCGGCTCCATTGCCTCGATGTCATAGGCATAGAGCACGGAGACTTCCTGACAGCCTTTCCTCCGCGCCTTGTAAGAAAAGGCCGACAGGTCATTTACTGTGCTGCTGTCCTGTTTGAGCGTCCCGTCAATTGCGATATGGTGGCTGGCAATGACAGCGGCGGCACGCTTCTGGTAAAAAGCTTTGCGTCTGCTGCCGTCCTGCCCGAGCTTCTGCAGGAAAGTGCAGATGGTATTCGCGGACAATGCTGCCCCCGGGTAGTGCTGGCAGACAAATGTGCGTCGATAGTGCGTTCCCATACGGTCAGCCGTGATGGATGGGCGTATGATCCTGAGCGTGGCAATTGCCATTACAGTGCATGCGTCCTTTGCGGGATAGACATCCAGAAGGTCAGCCAGGATATCGGCCGAAACGGATTTCGCAAATGCGGCTGCCCCATACGATAACATGTCCGGTCCGGATGCGGCTGTTTCTCCATTAAGGGGGATGTATGCCCCATCAAAAATATGGCCGATGACCTTTCCGTTTTTCGGCTGTGGGTTTCCGTCCCGGATGTATTTTGTCCCGGCTCTTTCGCGGACAGCATATCGGTTTGGGCCATCTTTCCCGTTGTCCACTACAACAGTATTGACAGGTCTCGGCACTTTGCGGATGTATTCTGGTATAGCCATAAAATCACCTCTAATATAGTGCATTATATCATTTCCGGTACTATATTTCAAGGAATTTGAAAGACAATCTGTCAAAGATTGATGGCCTGATTTCCAGTCAGGACACACTAAACAGAGTATTAGTGTACGGAATTCTATATGTAATAAAGTCCGCAAGATGGAAATCAGCAGTTTTAATGGTTCAAAAAGCAATTTCTATAGTACAGCAGATTGGGAAAGTTTTAATGAATATAAATGTCATCGACTGAGGGAGGAACAAAAAGTGGTTTACAGAGATTAAGTTGTCTTTCAGGCCTTTGGGCGATGACGCAATAAATAGTAGGAAAGGAGTAGAACGGATGTGTCGCAAAAGCCGTTTTTGGATTTTGCGATGTCGCATGAATGCTGAGAACCTTTTGCGACATGGATTTTTACGGAGGAGGACTGTCATGGCGGCAAAAAAATTTGGGTATGTCCGCGTCAGTACCCGTGAGCAGAATCCGGACCGGCAGATACATATCCTACGGGACGAGGAGGGAATTGACGAGCGTGACATATATGTGGAGAAGGAGTCCGGGAGGCAGTTTGAGCGCCCGGTGTACCGCTCCCTGGTTGACAACATCCTGCGGG
>OFFE01000536.1_pt1 | contig 32099 bp, 29 predicted proteins | sample 1521371 | NCBI WGS metagenome assembly OFFE01 (sample SAMEA3504131, study PRJEB24116) | mouse gut metagenome | biome: mouse gut; feature: mouse-associated habitat; material: faeces | place: Denmark | collected 2011 | reverse complement strand
GCATGAATTTTGGTTTTGTATAGTGAAAATTTACAGAATATAAAGCCAATATAAAACCAGAATGGTAAAGCCGTAACATCTCAGTGCCTTGTCTGAACTGTTACATAAGATCAGAGTCATGGGCAGGTATGCGGAATTTTATGAACTGGCGCTGCTGTAATTCCTTATGGCGCGTTTCCATACGCATCTCACTATCAGGAAAACCAGAACCGGCACCAGGGCTCCCCACAGTATCAGCCCGGCAGAAAGCTCTCCCATAAGGAACAATCCCGGAAAATTGGTGATCACAAAAACCGGCAGGATAAATGTGCCGATTCGCTGCATCCATTTCCCGTAAATGGCGGAAGGCATATTATTGAAATCCCATAGGGCAGCAGTAATATCCCCGATGCCGCCCACCGAAAGCGTCCAGAAGCACAGCAGGTATGGCAGCAGAAACATGCTGTAAGTCAGCAGGCTCCCGGTAATCAGGAAAAACACAAAGCCTCCCACCTCCACAAATCCCACCGGCAGCCCTGCCCGTTTCCATCCTATGACGATCAGCACAATCCCCGCCACAAAATCCGGCGCCAGCAGGGAAAAATCCAGTCTCCTCATAGTCATGTAAAACTGCAGGGAAACCGGCTTGACGATATACAAATCCAGTTCGCCCCGCTGCACCATCGCCGGCAGGGAAGAGAAGTTACCGTAATAGAGCATGTAAATCCCCGTCATCAGTGTGTAAATTCCCACAAAAAGCATAATATGGTCCGGTGTCAGGATGCCGATACTCACACCTGCTTTGTATACAATGGCCACGTACAAAAGCTTGATAATCATCCATCCGCTTTCCACCAGCACACCCGCCGCAAAATTGATCCGGTATTCCATGACTGACATCAGGGAATATTTGATAATAACACCCAGAAGTTTTATATATCGTTTCATATTTTACTCCATTTCTGCATGGTTTTCATGCATGGCAGTCCTATTCTACCCCATTTCTGCACGGTTTTCGTGCATCGCAGGCCTATGGTCTGTTATAGTTTACTCCCGGGCTTTCAGCCTCCCACTGCCATGTATCTCTTGATTCCCTGTCTCCACATAAGTTCCCCCAGACAGACAAACACCAGGATCCATCCTGCCTGAAAAGCAAAACCGGCTCCGATTTTCTCCCAGCCAAACCGGCCGTTGATAATATTTACCGGAAACTGGGTGGTATATCCAAAGGGCAGCAGGCCGGCCAGAACTTCCACGATTCCCCCGAAAATATCCATGGGAAAGATACCTCCGCTGATCACTGTAATCACGATGCTCACGGCGCCGAACAGTTTGTCCACATCCGTCAGCCAGTAACCCAGCAGGCCGATACAATAAAAAATATAAAAATTCAGGACCACTGCCAGTACAAGGCTTATCAGAAATGCCAGACCTCTTGCCGCAGACAGAGGCATTCCTCCAAAAAGACCGGCTCCCAGAATGATCACTGTTCCCACCGGCCCGATCACCATAAACCTGGGCAGCTTCTCTCCCAGAAATCCGCTGAGCCTGTATTCTTTATATCCCACCGGACGAACCAGATATTTGCTTAGCCCCCCCATTTTAATGTCATCATTGATCTCCCACTCCACCCCGGCGCCTACGATCTGGGACACCAAAGTGGCAAGCAGGGTATACATCAGTATCTGTCCATGCCCATAGCCAAAGACCGCCTCCGCGTCCGAATGCCCGTAAATATAATTCCACATGGCAGTCTGTATGATGATGGGAAACAGCGCGCTCAGCATGCTCAGCAGAAAGCTGACCCGGTATTCCAGGGCCTTTTCCATCCCCATCAAAAACACACATCGGTATGTTTTCATAGCATTGTCACCTCTTATTCCAATTTTGTCCCTATGCAGACCGGCCTCCTGCCAATCCGGCAGGGGAACACTCGGTTCTGTTATATGTGTATCCTTCACGCTGTTTTTCGCTTCCAGCTCCCTGTCCCTCATCCCGTTTTCTGGTAATACCGGGCAATGCTTTCTTCCAGCGGAACCTCCGTCACCGTGAAGTCCTCCACCGGCAGGGCCGCCATGACGGATGCCAGAATCTCCCTGGTCTTGTCCCGGGGTACCTCCAGCACTGCTCCCCGGGGATTCATTTCCCTGACCCGCCCGAAGGTTTCCCACTGCTCCCCGGCAACCGTCTCCGCGGTTTTGATGGACACCAGTCTCTTTTCGCCGAAAAATCGGTTTATGTCGTTCAATTTTCCGTCATATACCAGCTGTCCCTGGTTGATGATCACCGCCCGGTCACACAATGCCTGAATATCTGCCATATAATGACTGGTGATGATCACGGTGGTCTTCCACTGTTCATTGTAATATTTCAGAAATTCCCGCAGCTTCTGCTGGGAAAGAATATCCAGGCCTATGGTGGGCTCGTCCAGAAACAAGATCTTCGGTCTGTGAATCAGGGCCGCCATCACCTCCATTTTCATCCTTTCCCCCAGGGAAAGCCTTCTCACCTGCACATTTACCAGTTCTTTCACATCCAAAAGCTCTGCCAGCTCTTCCACCACATCCCGGTATGCCTTATCCTCGACGCCGAAAATGCATTTGTTCAGATAAAAGCTGTCACTGGCCGGCAGATCCCACCAGAGCTGGTTTTTCTGCCCCATCACAATGGAAATCTGCCTTTTAAAATCATTTTTCCTCTCCCAGGGCACAAAACCGTTGATATCCACCGTTCCCCCGGATGGATGCAGGATGCCCGACAACATTTTCAGGGTGGTGGTCTTTCCCGCGCCGTTGGGGCCGATAAAACCGGTCATCTCCCCTTCTTCCACGAAAAAGGAAATATCCTTTACCGCCGACTTGACCAGCATCTCCCTATGAAAAATATTATGCAGGGATCCCCTGATTCCCATATCCTTTTTATAGAAAGAAAAGTCTTTTTTTAAGTGTTCCACGCGAATGCTCATTTTCGTTCTCCTTCCCGCCGCGCCGCCGGCTGTCCAGGCACAGACCGTCTGTGCCTGGATACTCCGGCGCTGGCCCGGGCCGCCATGCTACATAAATCCCAGCCGCCGGATATAATTGTCAAACTGGAACCGTACCTCCTGAATCCTGTACCGGCTGATATAAAGCCGCTCCCCGTTTGCCATCTCAATGAAATCTTTTTCCATGCTTTCAATATGATACATATTCACCAGCAGGCTTCTGTGAATTCTCACAAACCCAAGGCCTTTCAGCTTCTCTTCGCACTGCGTCAGGGTTTCTGTGACCGTTTCCACTCTTTTCCCGCCGCAGGAAATTTCCCCTTCCGGCAAAATATCCCCGTTCCCGGCAGCATTTCCCTTCCGGCACTCTCCTCCGCTCCCGGCAGCATTCCCCTTCCGGCACTCTCCTCCACTCCCGCAGACTTCTCCGCTGCCGGGAGGCTCCCTCCTCCGGGAGGAGGCTGTCAGATGCAGCCGGACATCGTGATGATCGCTTTCCAGATACAGAATATCCCTGCGCCGCACCAGCAGTTTCTTTCCGTTGCACACAAAATCAATTTTCTCTGTCAGGGGTACTTTGAAATGCGTGATTTTTCTGACGGCAGCCCGCAGATCCTCCTCCAGGGCAAAACTCCGGACCGTATGGAAAAACGGCATCCCCAGCGCCCTGAAAATCTCTTTCACATCCCGGGCGATAAAGATAACCGGCAGATCGGGAAGCTCCTCCCAGATCCGCTCCGCCAGCAGAAAGGCTTCCTCCCCCTCTTCCCGGCCCAGAACCAGATAGGAACATCTTTCCAGCTCCTGCCTTTTTTCTTCCGAAAGCAGCAGAACCGGGGGATCCAGCCCGCTTTGGGCAAAAAGCAGTTCCAGAATCTGCGCAATCTCTTCCCCCAGCTCCTTTGGGCTGCATAAAATCCCGATCCTGAGCATGGTCTGCTCCTTTCTTCAACTCTGTTGCATAAGCCGTTCAGCTTCTGAAAATGCGGCTATTCTTAACATTTTTATGCGGAAATCCCACTCGGCAATATCCGGAATTTCCGCATAAGGAAGATTATTGTTACAGTTACGCCTCAACTGCATGGTCAGAATAACAAAAAAATACCATTGATGCAAGCCTTCCCGCCCCAATGGCAGAAATCCCCTCCTCAATGGTATTTCTCATGTCCATACGTCCCTGCCGCAGGGCAATTGCACGACCTTCCCGTTTTGCAAATGAGTTTCACATTTTGAAAGCGGCCTGAGTCCCACCGCCCCGCCGGCGGCAGCGGCGGGACGCGGAATTTAAAATTCCCCGGTCTTTGTCAGCGTATGTGCGTTCCCTGGGGCGAAGCCGGATTTACACGGCACAGCCCGGTTTTCCCCCCTTGCGGGAAGCCCCGGTCCCATTTTCCGGAAAGGGCCGGAACAGAAAATAACAGATTCCGGCCAGCAGAACCACCGCCGCTGCCACACCCGGCACACTGCCGCTGCCGGCAAACAGGCTTCCCAGCTGGTAGATGATCAGGGAAACCACATAGGCCAGCCCACACTGATACCCGATGGCAAACCAGGTCCATCCGGCGCTGTTCATCTCCCGCCGGATGGCGCCCATGGCCGCAAAGCAGGGCGCACACAGCAGGTTGAAAGCCAAAAAGGAATATGCGGCTGCCCTACTCATATTCACAAAATCCAGCACCCCGAACACTCCCACCACTTCTTCCTTTGCCACCAGTCCCATGATGGTGGCGATGGCGGCTGTGGCGTCCCCGAAACCCAGGGGCAGGAAAATCCATTTGATGCCATTGCCCAAAACACCCAGCACGCTGTCCGACAGTTCCAGCTCCGTGCTGAATCCAAGGCCTCCGTTCACCATGCCGAAGCAGGATCCCGCCCAAATCAGAATGGAGGAAAGCAAAATAATGGTTCCGGCCTTTCTGATAAAGGAATACCCTCTCTCCCACATGCTTCTGAGCACATTTCCCGCCGCAGGCCAGTGGTACGCGGGAAGCTCCATGACAAAAGGAGCCGGTTTTCCCGCAAATCTTTTCGTCTTTTTTAAAATGATGCCGGAGATAACCACAGCCGCCACCCCCAGGAAATAGGCGCTCACCGCAATCAGCCAGGAACCCCCGAAAAGGGCGGTGGCAATCAGGGAAATTATGGGAAGTTTTGCGCCGCAGGGAATAAAGGTTGTGGTTATAATGGTCATCCTGCGGTCCCTCTCATTTTCTATGGTGCGGGATGCCATGATGCCAGGCACCCCGCAGCCGCTGCCGATGAGCATGGGAATAAAGGATTTTCCGGAGAGCCCGAATTTCCGGAACAGCCGGTCCATGATAAACGCCACCCTGGCCATGTAACCGCAGGCTTCCAGAAACGCCAGAAACAGAAACAACACCAGCATCTGGGGCACGAATCCCAGCACGGCTCCCACGCCTCCGATGATACCGTCCAGAACCAGGCTCTTTACCCATTGGGAACATCCCGCCGCCTCCAGGCCTTTTTCCGCCAGCGCCGGGATACCGGGCACCCATATGCCATATTCCGCAGGTTCCGGCGCTTGCTCCAGCTTCGGGTCCACCATTCCTGAAATATCCCATCCCGCCTCTGCCAGGGAATCCCCGTAAGCGCCGTAAGCCTCCTCAAAACCGCCGAAATCAGCCTCCTCCATGGCATACAGAATCTCCCCGGCGCCCGTCACACCTGCCTCTGCCGCCCCGGAAACCTCTGCCTTTAATTCTTCCGTAAACAGCACATTCTCCGCAAATGTGCCCCGGGCCTCCTCATAGGCCCCACTGCCCGTGCCCGGCAAATGCCAGCCATCCCCGAACACCCCATCATTCATCCAGTCCGTGGCAATCGTGCCCACTGTGGTCACGGACACATAATATACCAGCGTCATCACCAGTGCAAAAATGGGCAATGCCGCAAAACGGTTGGTCACAATCCGGTCAATTTTGTCCGAAACCGATGACTTCCGGCCGTCTCTGCGGGATAAACACTCCTTTATCATGGCCGAAATGTAAACATATCTCTCATTGGTGATAATACTTTCCGTGTCATCCTCAAAAGCTTCTTCCAGGTCTGCGATCTCCCGGGACACATCCGGCAGCTTCCCGGCCAGATCCGGTATTTTCTCATCTTTCTCCAGCAGCTTTATGGCAAAAAATCTTTTCTTGCCATCCTCCACCGCATCCCCCAGCTTCCCTTCCACCGCGCGGATGGCAGCCTCCACCCCGGGGGCAAATCTGTGAACCGGCGCTGTCACTTTCTTCTCCCGTGCCAGGGAAAGGGCCCTGGTGACCGCCTTTTCCATGCCCTTTCCCTTCAGCGCGGAAATTTCCACCACATCGCAGCCCAGCTTCCGGGTCAGTTTATCCACATATATGGTATCCCCGGATTTTTCCACAATATCCATCATGTTCACTGCCATGACCACCGGTATGCCAAGCTCCAGAATCTGGGTGGAGAGATAAAGGTTTCTCTCAATATTGGTGCCGTCCACAATATTGATAATGGCATCCGGCCTTTCATGAATCAGATAATTCCTTGCCACCACCTCTTCCGGTGTGTAAGGCGACAAGGAATAGATTCCCGGCAAATCCGTGATGATCACATCTTCGGAACCTATGTCCGCGTACTCCTTTTTCAGTTTCCCTTCCTTTTTTTCCACCGTCACTCCGGGCCAGTTGCCCACGAACTGACCGGAGCCGGTCAAAGCATTAAATAAAGTTGTCTTGCCGCAGTTGGGATTTCCTGCCAGCGCAATTTTTATGGCCATTTTCTTACTCCCTCTCTCCTGATTTTCCCCTGCAGTGCCGCCCTTTGTCAGCCTTTTCACGGGCCGGCACATTTCTGCCCCTGCCGGAGGCGCGAAAAACGCCCGGGCTCCCCTTCTGGCAGTTTTTGTTTCTCAAAGGCATTTGCTGCAGAATGGTGCTGTTTTATAATTTGTCACATCTATCTTTTATTAGTTTAAACTAACTATCGCTCCCAAAAAAGGATGCAGCATGAACGATGTAGACTGCTTATTCCACTTCGATCATCTCCGCATCTTCCTTCCTCAGGGATAATTCATATCCTCTCACAGTGACTTCCACCGGATCTCCCAGGGGCGCCACTCTTTTCACATAAATCTCCACGCCTTTCGTGATACCCATGTCCATGATACGTCTTTTTACCGGTCCCTCACCGGACAGTTTTTTCACCTTCACAGTCTGCCCGCAGGCAGTCTCCTTCAATGTTTTCATGTCTCCCTCCTTTTCAGCCCCCTGGGGCTTTTTTCCTTTCCGTTTCCTCCCTTTGTTCCGGGCCTCCCTTTCAGGACGGTTCCTGCCGGACCATAATCCGGTTCGCCATATCCCTTCCGATGGCGATTCTGGACTCTTTCACATTGACGATCAGATTCCCCCCGGCTTCCGAAATCACAGTCACTGCACCGCCCACCACAAAGCCCAGGCTCTCCAGAAATTTTCTGGTATCTCCCTTTCCGCCTATTTTTCCGATCACATGACGCTCCCCCTTTGGGGCCATTGACAATGGCATATTCATCCTCCTTCCCAACTATTTTCCATATATCCGGTTCCGCCTGCATTTTCCGGCCGTTCCCATATAGTTTTATATAACTTATATTAGTTAGTATATACTAATTCATATTAGTTGTCAATCACCAAGTGGAAAAATTTGCAAAGAGATATTTTCCATGCTATACTGAACCAAGACACCCTTGCGGCTTGTCCCACCGCCATACACAAGAGTCCGGGAATCCGGCCGCAGTGTTCAGGGGATTTTGATTGAAAAATGCAAAAGAAGGGAGCATGCCATGACAGTGAATGAATCGGCAGAGAATTACCTGGAAACCATATTGATCCTGAGTCAGAAACTTCCCGTGGTCCGTTCCGTGGACATTGCCAACGAACTGGGTTTCAAAAAACCAAGTGTCAGCGTGGCCATGAAGCATCTGCGGGAAAAAAAGCATATTTCCGTGGACGGCTCCGGCTTCATCACGCTGACAGCTTCCGGCAGGGAAATTGCGGAGATGATTTATGAGAGACATCAGTTATTGTCCTCCTGGCTGACACGGCTGGGCGTCCCGGAAAAGATTGCCGTGGAAGACGCTTGTAAAATCGAGCATGTCATCAGCAAAGAAAGTTTTCAGGCCATTAAAAATCATGCGGGGACACAGTGAATCCCCGCTTTGAGTCATATTTTGGGATCATTCTTCCAGGCAGACCGTCCTTCCCAGACGCAGGGATTCCTTCACGTCAATCAGCCGCTGATTTTCGGAGCCCCGGAAAGCCAGCCGGAGGTTTTTCTGCTCCTCCATAAATTCCCCGTCCACCAGTACATCCAGCAGCGCCAGAATTTCATCGATTCCATCCCTGCAAAATTCCGTCCCTCTCCCGCCCCGGTCCGGCGGAATTTCCGTCCCTGTTCCACCCTTCCGGCCCAGAAGATCCCTCTCGTATTCATATCCGGTGTAGCACCAGATGTCCTTTCCGGGAAAACGCTGTCTCACCTTCCGGAGCAGCCCCAGCACCGTTTTCCGGTTTTCCGGCTCCAGGGGTTCCCCGCCCAGCACGCTGAAACCCCTGATATAATCCGGCGCAAGCGCCTCCAGAATCTCGGCCTCCGTCCGGTCAGTATACTCCTGGCCGTAATGAAAATCCCAGGCCTCCGGGTTGAAGCATCCCCTGCAGCCATGGGTACAGCCGCTGACAAACAAGGACACCCTCACCCCGGGGCCGTTTGCCACATCCGTTTTTTTGATAACCGCATAATTCATAAATGAAGCACCCTGGATTTGATTTCCTTTGTCTTTCCGGTATTCCAGAAATTCTCCCCCAGATAGCCGCAGGTACGCCTGGTCACATTCATTTTGGCGTGATCCTTATTGTGGCACTGGGGACATTCCCACTCATTGTCCTCATTGATGCGGATTTCCCCGTCAAAACCGCATACATGGCAGTAATCTGACTTTGTGTTAAACTCGCCGTACTGAATATTGTCATAAATAAAACGGATCAGCGTTTCCACCGCCTGCACATTGTTCAGCAGACTGGGAATCTCCACATAGGAAATGGCGCCTCCCAGGGACTTATTCTGAAACTCACTCTCAAAAGTGAATTTCTCAAAGGCATCAATGGGCTCCCGCACATCCACATGGTAGGAATTGGTATAATATCCCTTATCCGTCACATTGGGAATATCCCCGTACTTTTCCTTATCTATCCTGGCAAAACGGTAACAGAGCGTCTCCGCGGGCGTCCCGTAAAGGCTGAATCCGATGCCAGACTCCCGGCGCCATTCTGCCGCCGCCTCTTTCAGATGATCCATAACCCGCAGGGCAAATTCTTTTCCCCTGGGAGCCGTATGGCTGCAGCCCTTCATCAGCCAGGTCAGTTCATAAAGCCCGATATACCCCAAAGACATGGTGGAATAACCGTTCTTCAGCAGTCTGTCTATCTTTTCCCCCTTTTTCAGCCGCGCTATGGCGCCGTACTGCCAGTGTATGGGGCTCACATCGGAAGAAGTGCCCAGCAGGGCCTTGTGCCTGCACATCAGGGCCTCATGGCATAATTTCAGGCGCTCATCCAGTCTCTTCCAGAAAATTTCCTCATTGCCCTGGGAGACAATGCCGATCTGGGGCAGATTCAGGCTGACCACGCCCTGGTTGAAGCGGCCCTCCCATTTGTAATTCCCCTCTTCATCCTTCCAGGGCGACAGAAAGGAACGGCATCCCATACAGGAAAATACATTTCCCTCGTAATTCTCCCGCATCTTTTTAGCGGAAATATAGTCCGGATACATCCTCTTTGCAGAACACTCTGCCGCCAGCCTGGTCACATAGTCATATTTCCCGCCCTTGAGACAGTTGTTTTCATCCAGCACATACACCAGCTTGGGAAACGCCGGCGTCACATACACCCCCATCTCGTTTTTGGTTCCCTGGAGGCGCTGTCTCAATATTTCCTCGATAATGCGGACCGTCTCCCCGATATAGGGATCTTCGTCATCAATATGCAGAAACAGCGTCACAAAGGGAGACTGTCCGTTTGTGGTCATCAGGGTGTTGATCTGATACTGTATGGTCTGGACCCCGGAGCGCAGCTCGTCCTGAAGTCGCATCTCCACGATTTTTTCCTTTGTGTCCCCATCCAGGCTGCCGCCGAACTCTTCTTCCAGCTGCAGGGTAAACTTTTCCCTGCTTTTTCTCAGGTATTTGCCCAGATGCTTAATGTTCACGGACTGCCCCCCGTACTGGTTGCTGGCCACGGCCGCTATGATCTGTGTGGTAACCGTGCAGGCCACCTGGAAACTCTTGGGTGACTCTATCATTTTTCCGTTTATGGATGTACCATTGTCCAGCATATCCCTGATATTGATCAGACAGCAGTTAAAAATAGGCTGGATAAAATAGTCCGCGTCATGAAAATGAAACACGCCATTGTCATGGGCCATGGACAGATGCTCCGGAAGCAGCATGCGCCTGGTCACATCCCTGGACACCTCGCCCGCGATATAGTCCCTCTGGGTGGAGGCCAGCCGTGTATTTTTATTGGAATTTTCCTCTGCCAGCTCCTTATTTTCATTGCGCAGCAGCTTCAGAATGGATTCATCCGTGGTGTTGGATTTCCGCATCAGGCTCCGCTGGTAACGGTATACAATATATTTTTTGGCCAGGGCATACTTGTTTCCCTGCACCAGATGCTGCTCGATCACATCCTGCACATGTTCCACGGCCTGCAGTTCCCTGCCCTCCTCCTGGACCGCGTCCAGAATCTCCCGGATCAGGGCCCCGCCCGCCCTGTCCTTCTCTTCTACTTCATTGTTTGCTTTCTCAATGGCGGCTGTGATTTTATCCTCTTCATAAGGCACAATACGCCCGTCCCTTTTTTGAATCCTCATGCTTACCCCCTGCACAAAAAAACCGCACCGCAAGCATTTGCGGATACGGTTTCACTACATATTGTGGTGTTTTATTTGCTGCGTATCTACATCTTGTTTTTCCATTATAATCGAAGTGGCTGCAAAATGCAAGAACCAATCCGGAGTCTGTCCGAAAAATCCTTCCTGCCCTCCGCAGGTCCCGTATTGCATACTTTCCGCGCCGGATTCAGGTTACACGGACAGGTGCTCAGTAATAATACATTCCGTGTCCCCCGCAGCACCCGCCGCCAAGACAGCAGAAATTACAGATCATATTGGCAATCATGAACTTCAGGCAGAGATTCCCCCCGCCAAAGGTGGGATAACCATATGCCGCCTGGCGCTGTTCGTACCAGCTTCCCCCGCTCTCAAACTGCTGCACCAGCTGTCTGTAGTCAAAATTGTCCGGTTCCAGGGCCGAAGCTTTTCTGGCATGTTCCAGGCCCGCCACATTGTTTCCCAGGCCCGAGTGGGCGATGGCACTGTAATAATACCATCTGGCGTTCCGCTCACGGCTGTCCACATTGTCCAGCGCCGTCCTGGCCTCTTTGTAATATCCGTTGCGGATATAGTTGCCCGCCGCCCTCAGGTACGTATTTTCCTCATATCCGGTGGTCTGCCCCTGGCCGAAGCCGCCAAACCCGAACCCGCCGAAGGGGCCGTATCCGAAGCCGCCATAAGAACCTCCCCGGCTTCCCGTCCTGCCGTATCCGTTCCCGGTCCGGGAAGCGCCCCCGTAATTCGGTCCGCCGTATCCTGATGTACGCTCTTTCATAATCTGCTGGTAAGCGCCCTGAATCTCCTTGAATTTCTCCTCCGCCTGGGCCTTGTTGGGATTGTTCACATTGGCATCCGGATGATACCTGCGGCTCAGCGCTTTATATGCCTTTTTGATCTCTTCCTCGGAAGCATTTCTGCTTACGCCTAACACACTGTACGGATCGTACATGTTCTCCTCGATTCCGGGTCCTTCTCCCTGAAAAAGGCCTGGCCCGGCCTCCTTCACCACCCCAAAAATTAACTTTCGTTTTCCGAATTTCCGGCCATGCCGTCAGCGCTGCGCCCCATTTCCTTCTGGCGCTTCTCACGCACTGCCTCATACCTGCACCAGACCCCGGAATACAGAATATTGCGGAGAATTTCCACATTTTCCAAAATGGGCAGACGCTCGAATTCCCTGCAGCACTCCGACATCATCATCATCAGTATTGTCTTACATTCTTCCTCAAAATCCAGGTTTTCATACTTTTGCTTCAGGGGATTGGGCGTTCCCTTCCTGATATCCTGCTCCACATCCTCATATGCGTCACAGAGATAAATGAATTTTCCCAGAAAAAATCCCAGCTGGCGCAGCCCTTCTGCCCATTCGTCCTCCCGGGCCGCCACAATCTCAGCCATGACCCTGCCGAACAGCCCTCCCAGAGTGTCGATGTCTGCCTTCGCCGACTGCTCCGCGTCCGAAAAATCCTGCATCAGCAGATTCAGCCTCCTGATTTTCTCCGCGTATGCCAGTTTGAGCCTTCCGGTTTTCCCCTCCAGAAGTTTTCCCAGAACCAGCTTCCCGATCTTTTTTTCGTCTTCCCAGTCGTCCCGGCATTTATAGCAGGCAAACAGCACATTCATGTCCGCGGCATATTCCGTAAAAATATTATTCCTGGTCTCGTGGCTCTCAAAGGGATGCGCAATGCATTTACAGCTGCCCCGCCTTGTCTGCGGTTCATACAGGCCGGTCAGCAGTATGGCCAGAAATGTCATGTCATAGCTCAGGGAAATCTGTCCCAGGGCGCCGTATTTCCGTTTTAAATCCCGGCAGATACCGCAGTAATAAGAATGATAAACATCAAATTCCTTAAACTTCATCTCGGCCTTATTTACTATAATATACCCGAACATTCCACCCTCGCTTAACTCTTTTTGATAAACTCGTTACCACACTTTCTGCAGCTGATGGCAATCCTGCCCCTGCCCCTGGGCACCCTGATCTTCTGTTTACAGTTGGGACATTTGTAAATATGGTATATTTTACGCTGCCCCCACTCATTTTTCTTCTTTGTGAAAAAGCCCCTGACCTTCATGGTCTGCCTGAGATATTTCTGATTTTCTTCGGAACGTCTGCTGATATTTCTGGAAAACATGCGAAAATATGCATAAACCATGATCACTGTGGCAATCATATAGAATAAGCCGCCGCCAAAAAAAGAAATGAGCAGGCTGGCAAAAGCACATGCCAGCAGAAACTGGTTGAATTTGTCATTTCCGTAACGGCCCCACATAAAACGCTGCAATTTCTCCCTCATATTCATTGCCTCCTGACAGATGAACAAACATATCTTTAGCTGCTACGTATCATTTTAAACTTTTTCACGGAAAATACAATTAAATAAATATAAACAAATGTAAAAAACGCGCGAAAAAAAATCGCGCGTCTTTCCCGACAGCAAATGCCCGTTATTCCGTTATTCCGTTTTCACTGATTCCCTGCCACCGCCATGTCCCTGACCATCACGGTGGGCGAACCAAACCTGCCGTTCACAAATTCCAGGTCTGCCCCTGTCCTTTCGATTTCCTTCAGCAGGGCAAAAAAATTGCCCGAGATTGTAAAGTTCTTAACAGGCGCGTCTTTTCTGCCCGCTTTCACCAGAAAGCCTTTGGAAGAAAGGGAGAAATCCCCGGTGACAGGATTCGCCCCCGCGTGAAGACCCGTCACTTCCGTCACATAGATCCCCTCTCCTGCCGCCGAAAATAATTCTTCTTTTGTGCCCTCCCCGGAGCTGATGTAAAAAGTAAAGGGACTGACTCCCACCACTGCCGCATAGGAAGTCTTGCTGGCGTTTCCGGTGGATTTTACCCCCGCCCTGGCCGCGGTTTTCAGATTGTGGAGCAGCGTGACCAGACGTCCCTTTTCCACCACGTTCTTGGCGTAAGCCGCCACCCCTTCCCCGTCAAAAGTCCTCTTGGCGGCACTGTCTTCGTACCTGGGATCATCCACAATGGTAATTCCCTCCGCCGCAATGTTTTCTCCCTCTTTTCCCGCCAGCAGGGACATTCCCTTCTGGGCCTGTTCCGCGGAAAAGACGCTGGAAAACGTCCCCAGCAGGGTGGCCATGGCCTTGCCGGAAATCAGGACCGTATACTTTCCGCTGGCAACACTGCCCGCGCCTATGCAGGACACCGCATCCTCCACTGCTTTCCCTGCCAGGGCTTTCAGGTCAAACTCCTTCCGGTTTCCCCTCCTGTCCGCAAAGCCATCATACATTTCACCGTCCGCTTCCACCAGGGGCAGGCAGTAGCAGGCATCATAAGAAACTTTGTCTTCCAGGTCCAGGCCGTTGGAATTACAGATGGCATATGTTTCTCCTATATGGGCCGCAGCAGACTGGGTGCCATCCGTCACGCGTCCGTCTGCCCGGTATAATTCCCTCTGCAGCGCCAGGGCCATGTCAATGATCTCGCTGCCATTGGGTGCAGCTTCCTTCTCCTCCCCACAGACGGCATAATTGTCCCCCTGCTTATGGATGAAAGATTCTTCCTCACTCTCAATGGATCCTGCGTTGTCCATTGCCCTCAGTACCAGGGATTTTGCCTCTTCTTCCGTCATGTTCTCAGTGGAAGCATAACCCGTCTTCCCGTCCACGATACAGCGGAAACAGATTCCCATGGCATTACTGCTGCTGTATCCCTTAACCTCTTCCCTGAAAATCTCCGCTTTCGTGGATTCGCTCTCCTCATAATATAATTCATAGTCGGTGACCGCATTCTCCACGGCATATTTGACCACGGCATCCTTAAATTCCCGATATATCATTTCAACCTCTCATTCTTCCGTTTCAAACGGCACGATATTTCATATCCCATTCCAGTTACAGGGCATGTCTGCCAATTCTTCCCGCCTTCCGCGGCTTCCCCTTTCCGGCAGGTTTACCGCATGCAGGCAAGCATATTTCAGGCATCCCTCTGCGTCATCTTCCCCCCACCGTAATGGAGGATACGCGGATCAGCGGCTGTCCCACATCCGTGGGAATACTGCCGGAAGAAGCGCCGCACATTCCCTGGGCCCGCTTCACGTTTTTGCCCACCATGTCAATATCCATGATAATATCGGAACCCCTGCCGATGAGACTTGCCCCCCGCACAGGCTCACAGATCTTCCCGTTCCTGATCATATAGCCTTCCAGCACCGCAAAATTAAACTGCCCGGTGACAGGGTTTACGGATCCTCCTCCCATACTCCTGGCATAAAGCCCGTATTCAATGGAAGCAATGATATCCTCGTCCCGGTCTTCCCCCGCCCCGATATAGGTATTGGTCATTCTGGAAGTGGGCTCAAACTGGTAACTCTGGCGCCTGGAATTCCCCGTGGACTCCATGCCCATTCTGCGTCCGTTCAGCTTGTCGATCATATATGACTTCAGAATGCCGTTCTCAATGAGTACGTTTTTCCGGGCAGGCGTGCCCTCGTCGTCAATATTCACGGAACCCCATGCATTGGGAATCGTTCCGTCGTCAATTGCCGTTACCTTGGTGTTTGCAATCTGCGTCCCCAGCTTTCCCGTAAACTGGGACTGGCCCAGGGCCACATGGGAGGCCTCCAGGGAATGTCCGCAGGCCTCATGGAAAATAACCCCCCCAAATCCGTTCTCTATGGCCACGGGCATGGTGCCCGCCTTGATATAACCGGCGTGGAGCATGGTGACAGCCTGGGCGGAAGCCTTCCTGCCCAGCTCCTTCGGGTCCAGATCCTCAAAAAGTTCCAGTCCTTTTCTGGCCCCGGGACTCATGCTGCCGGTCTGGTTCTCCCCATCTTTGCTGGCAATGGAAGAAACCGAAACCCTGGTGCGAATCTGCCGGTCCTGTGCAAACAGCCCCTCACTGGTGGCAATGAGGATCTTATGGTCCACTTCCATATAGTTGCCGTTGACCTGGGATATTTCATCGTGATACTCTTTCGCCGCCAGGCAGGCCTCCCTGAGGTAATCGATTTTATAGGAATTTTCCACTCCTGCGGGCACAATTTTCACCGGATGAATGTCTCCGAACAGTCTCTCCCGCAGTACAATATCCGAAATCCCGCTGCCCTCCGCCATGGCGGAAGCCACCCTGGACGCACAGTCCAGCACTGCCTCCGGCGCCAGGGAGGAAGCGGATCCTGACACACACCTGGTTCCCTTAAAAATCCGGATTCCCACGCCAGAGATCACCGCATCCCCGATTTTATCCGTCCTGCCGGATATCATGTTGATATTTTTGCTCAGCGTATGCTCGGCAAATACCTCCGCATAATCCGCACCCGTAGCCAGCGCCCGCCTTAAAGCCTCTTTACACAAATCCTTTGTCAGCATACATGCCTCCTTTTCTTTCTCATAAAAATTCCATCCATATTGCGGCGCCGCCTGCTCCCGGACTTGTATGTATGGCGGTGCCGCCCTCTTCCCCGGGCGTCTTTTGCTGCTGATTTCCTCACGCGCCCCTGCACAATTTTCCTTATGCACCCGTGTACAATCCAGTAGGGGAATGCTCTTCTCCACTACCCGCCGCGCCGGGTGCATGTTGCGTCAGCAACTATTTTCCTTATGCACCCGTGTACAATCCAGTAGGGGAACGTCCCTCTCCACTACTCGCCGCGCGGGGCGCGTGCAGCTTTCGCTGCTAATTTCCTTACGCGCCCCTGCACACAAAAAGGAATCCCGCGGACGGGATTCCTGGTTTTTTACTTCTGTGCCACGTCCTTCATGGAGAATCTGATTCTGCCCATGCGGTCCTTGCCCAGGCATACCACGTTCACCATATCTCCCAAAGTCAGCACATCTTCCACACGGTTGATTCTCTCCCTTGCAATCTTGGAAATGTGAACCATTCCCTCCTTGCCAGGTGCAAACTCGAGAAACGCACCGAATTCCTTGATGCTGACCACCTTACCCCTGAAGATCTGGCCTTCCTCAAAGTCAGTGACAATGATCTTGATCATATCCACGGCCTTGTCCATCATTTCCTTGTCCGTGCCGCATACGGATACATTGCCATCGTCGGTGATGTCAATCTTCACGCCGGTGCGGGCAATAATCTCATTGATGGTCTTGCCCCTCTGGCCTACCACATCCCCGATACGCTCCGGATCAATCTGGATGGAGATGATCTTGGGCGCGTAAGCCCCCACTTCCGGTCTGGGAGCCGCAATGGCCGGCTTCATGCAGTTATCCATGATAAAGAATCTTGCCTCCCGGCATCTTGCAATGGCGCCTTCCACAATGGCTCTGGTAAGACCATGAATCTTGATATCCATCTGAATGGCAGTGATACCCTCCGTGGTGCCCGTCACCTTGAAATCCATGTCCCCGAAGAAATCCTCCAGTCCCTGGATATCCGTCAGCAGCACATAATCATCATCCGTCTCCCCTGTGACCAGTCCGCAGGAAATACCGGCAACCATCCTCTTGATGGGAACTCCTGCCGCCATCAGTGACATACAGGACGCGCAGGTGGAAGCCATGGAGGTGGAACCGTTGGACTCAAAGGTCTCTGACACGGTACGGATGGCATAGGGGAATTCCTCCTCGCTGGGAAGAACCGGCAGAAGGGCTCTCTCTGCCAGGGCGCCATGTCCGATCTCCCGCCGTCCCGGTCCTCTGGAAGGCTTTGTCTCTCCCACCGAATAGGACGGGAAATTATAATGGTGCATATATCTCTTGCTCACTTCGTTTTCGTCCAGCCCGTCTATTTTCTGCTGCTCGGACAAAGGCGCCAGGGTACATACATTGCAGATCTGGGTCTGTCCTCTGGTGAACATGGCGGAACCATGCACCCTGGGAATGATGTCCACTTCCGCTGCCAGGGGACGGATCTGGCTGATGGAGCGTCCGTCGGGACGCTTGTGATCCTTCAGGATCATCTTGCGGACCGTCTTTTTCTCATACTGGTAAACTGCCTCGCCCAGGACAGCCAGCCACTCTTCGTTTCCGGCAAAAGCCTCCTCCAGCTTTGCAGTGATATTCCGGATATTTTCCTCCCTGGTCTGCTTGTCGTCCGTAAATACGGCTGTCTCCATCTCCTCGGAGGGAACCAGTTTCCTGATCTCCTCAAACATTTCCTCCGGAATGGCGCAGCTGGTATATTCATGCTTTTTCTTTCCCACCTCTGCCACAATCTTGTCGATAAAGGCAATGATGGTCTGGTTGATCTCATGGGCCTTGTAGATGGCCTCGATCATTTTGTCTTCCGGAATCTCATTGGCGCCCGCCTCAATCATGATCACCTTCTGTTTGGTGGATGCCACCGTCAGGTTCAGGTCACCGTTTTTCCAGGCTTCCTGGGAAGGATTGATCACCAGCTGCCCGTCTACCATGCCAACCTGGGTCATGGCACAGGGGCCGTCAAAGGGAATGTCCGAAATACTGGTAGCGATGGCGGCGCCCAGCATGGCAACCACTTCCGGGCGGCACGCAGGGTCAACGCTCATGACCATGTTGTTGAGAGTCACATCATTGCGGTAATCCTTGGGAAACAGCGGGCGCATGGGCCTGTCGATGACACGGCTGGTCAGCACCGCATTCTCGCTGGCTTTTCCCTCTCTCTTATTGAAACCTCCGGGAATCTTGCCCACAGCATAAAGCTTCTCCTCATACTCCACGCTTAAAGGGAAGAAATCGATTCCCTCCCTGGGTTTTTCGGATGCGGTGGCCGTACTCAGCACAACCGTATCCCCGTAATGCATAAACGCGCATCCGTTGGCCTGCTTGCCCACCCTGCCTATATCGACTTTCAGGGTGCGTCCGGCCAGTTCCATTTCATAACTCTGATACATATCTTTCCTCCATTCCACCGCTTTCCACGGTAATATGATATTACAGTGAAGGCATTCCTGACTGCCCTCCCCTGCGTTACAGGAACAGAAGACACCGAAACTACTGAAAAACACATGGCCTGTCTCCATACCCTTTTCAGCGGTCTCGGAACTTTCTTCTGTTCCAGGTAAATTCTGAACATAAACTTTCGGATTCCCGCCGGCTTACGCGCCGGGAACCTGCAGTCAGTCCCTCCGCGGCATTCCCAAGCCAATTAAAAATTGGCTTTAATATCCATGTAAACATGGCGTTTTTCCTCATTGCCCGCGGGAATAAACAACGCGAAAAAGCGGAGAGCCGAATATTCTTCAGCTATCCTCCGCTTTTATCTGACTTATTTTCTCAATCCAAGTCTCTCAATCAGGGCACGGTATCTCTCAATATCCTTCTTTTTCAAATACTCCAGAAAACCGCGTCTCTGACCAACCATCTTCAACATACCGCGGCGGGAATGATGATCCTTGGGATTCACTTTCAGATGCTCCGTGAGCTCCTGAATCCTGGCTGTCAGTACTGCCACCTGTACCTCAGGAGATCCGGTATCCCCGGGAGTCCTGGCATACTCATTCATAATCGCTGTCTTTTTTTCCTTTGAAATCATGTTTCTTCCTCCTTGCATTTTGACCACCGGACACTAAGAACGGGTCGGAGTCTCCCGGTTCTGGGCGTCGGCTGGGACGGATTATCATTTTCCGTCTTCCATACTTATTTATCATAGCACATTCCCGCCGGCTTGTAAACTTAAATTTTCCTTTGGGACATATAATGTCCTTGGGACAGATAATCATGGCTTTCGCTTACTGGCTCAGGATGCGCACATACTTCACCGGCGTGCGGTATTTGTAATTGCTGATCTTGATTCCGGTTCTGGGGCTGCTGGCATGGATTACCTGGCCTCCTCCGATATAGATGGCCACATGATTTATGGTGCCCCGGCTGTTGGAGTAAAATACCAGATCTCCCGGCTGCAGATCCCCTGCGGAAATCTTTGTACCGCATCCCGCCTGGGAACCGGAATGATGCGGCAGGGAAACACCGAACTTCTTAAACACGCTTAATACAAATCCGGAACAGTCGGCGCCCTTGGTCAGACTGGTACCGCCCCACACATAAGGATTTCCCACAAACTGCTTTGCATATTCCACCAGTTCCACGCGCACATCGGACACACCCTGTCCATAGAGAAGCTCCGACATGGTGATTGCCGTGTCAAGACGCTCTGTCACAGTCACAAACTCTGAGGCCACATAGGCCTCTTCCCCGTCGATGGACACCTTGATCCACCCGTCCAGGGTTTCCACATACTCGATCTCCTCTCCCTTGGGCACCTGGGTCAGCACGGCGCTCTCCGTATTGGGTTCGTCCCTTACATTCAGGCCGTCCCCGTTTACCACCACAACCGTGCGCACGATATCGTCTGCCTTGAGTTTCGCGTCGGGTCCGGTGAGCAGAAATTCCATGCTCACATAGCCTTCCACTTCACCCGACTTAATATGTGCCCAGCCATCCGCCGTATCCAGCACTTCACAGGCGGAATCCTTTGGCATCTTGCCCACCATCTTTCCGTCTGTGGAGGGAGTCTCCCTCACGTTCAGATTTCCGGCCTCCACATTGGCGATTCCGATATTGGTATATCCCCAGGCTGCCCCCTGTGCCTGCTGGCCAAGTTCAAGATACTCCTCGGCTGACAGCTTTGTCTCCAGAACCGATGTCACACCTGCGGCCTGCAGCACATTTGTCTCCTCCGCATATGCCGTGATGGGATGCAGTGCCATGCAGAGCATCAGGCCTGCGGTCGCTACCATTGTCTTTCTGTTCTTTAAATATCTCATGTACGATTCTCCTTATGCCATTGTCCTATGGGACAACTTGTTGCGCATCTTCTTCCGGCCGCGTCTTTCCCTGAAAATGATTTCCCCCGCCTGTTTTCCGCTTTCGGAAACCTCCGGGACCCGCGGGCATGGATGCGCTTTCCCCATTTTCCCAATTTTAAATATCTTTGACGAATTTGTTACAAATTTGTTACGCTTCCAAAGGAAATTATACATTCATGAGACAATTCTGTCAACATCTTTATGAAATATTTTTCATTTTTTGTAATAGCCGCCACAGCCGGCCCCTTTTCCTGCCTGTCAGGTCTCACCGGCACAAACCGGATTTCGAAAAAGTCAATCGAGTAGTGGAATGTCACGCGCCCGCGCGCATAAAAACAGTCCAGAAACTTGTCTGGACTGTTACATGGCAGCCTGTCCCCGAACTGCTGCAAACATTATTTTCATTCGTCGTCCGCGGTGATGATGGCAAAGGCGATATTGGTGGCATGGTCAGCCACACGCTCCAGCCCCGATGCAATGTCCGAAAACAGCATGCCGGCTTCCGGGGAACATTCTCCCCTGGTCAGCCTCATGACATGGCGCTTCTGCATGTCCTTTTCCTTGGCATCCACCTGGTCTTCCAGGGCAATGACTTCCTTCATATGGCTCTCATCGCTTCTGGCAAACATGTCTATGGCATACCGTATCAGCTTATTTACCATATCCAGCAGCTCTCCCAGTTCCGTCTGGGCCTCCCTGCTGAGCACAATCCCCGTCTCTTTCCGCTGCTTGGCCGCATCCGCCACATTTTCCGCATGGTCTCCGATCCGCTCTATATCGTTCACTACATGGAAGAGGGCGCCCAGACTTTTCAGGTCTTCTATGGGAAGCGTGGTCTGGTTGATTTTCACCAGGTAATCCGTTATGGCATGGTTCAGGAAATTAATATTTTTCTCCACCTCATAGACTTCGCTGATGTCCTCCTCATCCAGAGTGACCAGCGCATTCATGGCCCTGGTCAGATTTTCGCTTGCCAGGGAAGCCATGCGGTCCAGCTCTTTTACCACTTCCACAACAGCCGTTGCAGGATTGAATACCACCTTGTCCCCTATGTATTTCAGCTGATAGCTTTCGCGGTAGCTGACCTTCACATCCTCCCCGGGAACACACAGGCAGGACAGCTTCACAATCCCGTTGGAAAAAGGAAACAGCACGATAACCTGGAATATCTTGATAATGGTGTGGGCATTTGCCACAAAACGGCCTTTGTCCGCCGAAATAGCCCAGATCATCTTCATCACAGGTTCCTCTGCCACAAAAAGAATCATGTACAGAAGCGCCGTACCGATCACGTTAAACCAGAAATGAATCAGGGCCGCCCTTTTGGCGTCTTTTTTACCTGCCATGGATGCCAGCAGGGCCGTGGTACAAGCCCCGATGTTACAGCCCAGGATAATGTACACCGCAATCTGCAGCGTCAGCAGATCCTGGTTTGCCAGCAGCAGTACAATACTCACCGTGACGGAAGAACTCTGTATTACGGTGGTCAGAAGCAGCCCCACCAGAGTACCCACCAGCGGGGTTTTCAGGGAAGCCATCAGATTCACGATCTCCGGAACCTCCCTCATGCCCGCCATGGAGCCGGACATGGTGCTGAGTCCCAGGAACAAAACCCCGAAACCGATGATAATGTCGGCAAACTTTTTGATTCTGTCGTTTTTGCAGAACATCACCGTCAGCACACCCGCCAGCAAAATGATGGGCGCATAGGCCGACAGATTGAAGGAAACCAGCTGGGACGTGACTGTGGTACCGATATTGGCACCGAATATGACACCCGCCGCCTGATACAGATTCATCAGGCCGGCGTTGACAAAACTGACCACCATGGCCGTACAGGCCGAAGATGACTGAATGATGCCGGTAAAGACAATTCCCACCACCATGCCGGTAAAACGGTTGGTGGTAAAAATTTCAAGAATACGGCGAAGTTTCGCACCTGCAACCTTTTCTATGGAATCGCTCATCACGCGCATCCCAAACAAAAATAGTCCCAGACCTCCCGCCATTGACAAAAGTATACTTGCGCTCATTTGTTTTCTCTCCCGAGTAAACTCGTTTTTAAAGTTTCCAATAGTTTTCTATGATTTTCCGGCATCAATATCCTGGCGTACCTGCCTCTGCAGCTCGTCCACACTGTCAAAACGCCGCTCCGGCCTGTGGAATTTCAGCAGATATACTTCTGCTTCCTCCCCGTAGATATCCCCCTCAAAGTCATATAGATAGGATTCCACGCCTGTTTTTTTCTCTTCCGTTACCGTGGGTTTACAGCCTATATTGGTTATGGCCCGGTATTCTTTTCCTTTCACGCACACCCGGGAAGAATAAACCCCGTTGGGTGGCAGAAGCTTGGTATCCGGCGGCAGTATATTTATGGTGGGAAAGCCAAGTGTCCTTCCCAGCCGCTTTCCACCCACCACCCTGCCGGCAATCATGTACGGCATTCCCAGCAGCCTCCCTGCCCATTCCATATGGCCGCTCTCCACCCGGGTACGCACGAAAGTGGAACTGACCTCTGTCCCGTCCAGGGACACCTTTTCTATCGTCCTGACCTGAAAGCCCAGTTCGGGACCCAGTAAGCCCAGAAGCGCCGCGTTTCCGGCGCCTCCCGCCCCGAAAGAAAGATCCGTCCCCGCGGCGAGAAAGCGGGCGTGCATCCCCCCGGCGAGAACCTCCCGGGCAAAACGTTCCGGCGGCGTGGCAGCCGTCCGGCGGTTCAGTGGAAATTCGATGAGAATATCCACGCCCATACGTTCAAACAGGATCCGTTTCTCTTCCTTGGTAGTCAGCTCTTTTCCGTCAGCGCCGCCGAAAAGTACCGCCGGCGGCGGATCAAACGTAAAAACACAGGCAGCCAGGCCTTCGGATTTCCTTGACAGGATCTCCTCCAGAAGTCTTCTGTGGCCGATATGAATCCCGTCAAATTTTCCAATGGCGGCTGCCGTCTCCCTCTCTAAACGGATTTCCGTTGTATCAGTAATGATTTTCAATTTGAAATCACTCTTTCCCTAAAAACATTTTTACAGGCTTATAGCATTTTCTTTCCGGGCTATAGGCATAAATACCCGCAAAACTGCCCTCCGGCCTGTATACCCTCACCCGGCGTTCCGGGTCGTAACATTTCTTTTCCATGGTCTGCTCCGGCAGGATCACATTGCCATTGTCCAGCAGCCGGCAAAACACCGGCTCCACATGAAGCGCCGGGCAGTCCGCAAACACACTGTCCACCGGAAGAACCGCGTCCTCCAGCCGGTTTTCATCCTTTTTGTGCTGGAGTTCTTTTAGGGTAAAAGCATCCTCCAGGCAAAAGGAGCCAACCCTGGTGCGCTCCAGGCTCTGCATGACTCCCCCGCAGCCCGCTTTCTGTCCGATGTCCGCACACAGCGTCCGGATATAGGTTCCCTTGGAACACACCACCCGGAACAAAATCACCGGCAGACGGCATTCCAGTATCTCCAGCTCATGTATCATGACCCGGCGGGCCTTCCGCTCCACTTCTTTTCCTGCCCTGGCAAGCTCATACAGCTTCCTGCCGTTGACCTTCAGGGCCGAATACATGGGAGGAACCTGCCAGTATTCTCCCACAAAAGAATGCATAATCCGTCGGATTTCCTCCTCCGGGGCCTGCACCGGCCTGTCTGCCAAAATCTGCCCTGTGGTATCCTGGGTATCTGTCTCCAGCCCCAGCAGAAGTCCCGCCACATATTCTTTGTCCCTGTCAGCCAGCATGTCGCAGATCTTTGTGGCGCTCCCCAGACATACCGGCAGCACGCCTGCCGCCATGGGGTCAAGGGTTCCCGTATGGCCGATCTTTTTCTGGCCGCAGATTCCCCTCATCTTCGCCACCACATCATGGGAGGTAAATCCGGGTTCTTTCTGTACTATCACAATTCCGTTTATCATGTCTCATTCCATCTTTTCAGCTGCTTTTCTATATGTAAGGAAAGATTATTCACACAGTCATGAAAAGTGCCCGACATGGTACAGCCCGCGGCCCTGGCGTGTCCGCCGCCCCCAAAATAAGCGGCTATATCCGCCACATTGACCTTTTCACCGGAACGCAGGCTCACCTTATACTCCAGCACATTGGTCTGGTACATAAATATGGCACATTCAATGCCCTCAATATTGCGCAACTGGTTCACTATGCCGTCAAGATCTTTGGGCTCCGCGTGATAAAATTCCAGGGTCTTTTTGTCAATGGCGCTGACGATACAGCTCTCGTCCAGGAAACGGATGCTCTCCATAAGGGTTCTGCCCATGATCTGTGCCTGCACATAGGTTTTCTGGTAAAAAGTCTCCTGAATCAGCCTGGGAAAATCCACGCCGTGGCTGATAAGCTTTGCCCCTTTTTCAAGGGTGGCCGGGGTGGTGTTGGAGTACTGGAACACACCGGTGTCATGAATCATGCCCACATAAAGCGCCGTTGCCAGTTCCCTGTCCAGCCGGTCCGGATCTATCAGATCATAGATCAGCTCGCTGGTGGATCCCACCTCCGGATGCACTTCACTGATGTGGCCGCTGCCCGGATTGCTGATATGATGGTCTATATTTATGGTCTTTTTCGCGGTCTGAAAATATTTCCAGGCATCCCCTATCCTGCCGGCTTCAGCCACGCTGTCCAGCACGATAAATACGTCGAAGGGCTCCTCTTCGGGATACGAGGAATCAATCTCCCCAAAACCTTTTATCTCCCGGAAAATATCTGCCGGCTTCTCCAGATACACCTGCACCTTTACGCCGGGAAGACACTTCACAAGATACTGCCAAAGGCCCAGGCAGGAGCCCACACAGTCGCCGTCCGGCCTGACATGTCCGCTGATCCCAATCCTCTCTGCATCTTTACATTCTTCCAAAAGGTCCAGTTTCATCATATTCTACTCCCCCATGCCTTCTTCCACATCTTCTTTTCTTTCCTCCGCCGGTTCCGTGTCCTGCCGGTTCCGGGCCTTTTCGTCATCCGCCGCAATCACTTCGTCAATCTTTCTGGACATACTGACCCCGTACTCGATGGACTGATCCATGACAAAAGTAATCTCCGGCGTATTGCGCAGGTTTATGATCCTGGCAAGCTTGTTCCTGATAAATCCGTCCGCGCTCCTTAAGCCCTCCAGGGTGGCCTTTCTGGCCTCCTCATCCCCCAGAACGCTGATCCATGCCTTACAGCTCTTCAGATCCGGAGCCACTTCCACGGATACCACGCTTGTCCAGGGGCTGATCCGGGGATCCTTGATCTCTCCCCGGATAACCTCTGCCAGTACACGCTGCACTTCCCCGTTGATACGGGTATTTTTTACATTGTTTTTTTTCATATTTACACCCTAATAAAGAGTCCGGAAACCTATCGCGGCACTTCCACCATAATATAGGCTTCCACCACGTCAAATTCCTGTATCTTGTCAAAGCCCTCAAATACAAGGCCGCACTCGAATCCTTCTTTTACTTCCTTCACATCATCCTTAAACCGCTTCAGGGAAGCAAGGGATCCCTCATAAATCTGCTCTCCCTCGCGGGTGATGCGGACCTTGCATCCTCTCTGGAAAATACCGTCCATAACATAGGAACCGGCAATATTTCCGATCTGGGAAGCCTTGAAGATCTGCCTGATCTCCGCATGGCCGATAACCTTCTCCTCGAATACGGGATCCAGCATACCCTTCATGGCCGCTTCCACATCCTCGATGGCCTGGTAAATCACCTTGTACAGTCTTACGTCCACACCTTCACGCTCCGCCGTGGCTTTTGCCGTGGAATCCGGACGCACGTTAAATCCGATGATAATCGCGTTGGAAGCGCTGGCCAGCGTCACGTCGGATTCGTTGATGGCGCCCACACCGCCGTGGATACATTTCACCACAATCTCCTCGTTGGACAGCTTCATCAGCGACTGCTTCACCGCTTCCACACTTCCCTGCACATCTGCCTTTACGATCAGGTTCAGTTCCTTCAGATTACCTTCCTTGATCTGGGAGAAGAGATCGTCCAGGGACATTCTGCTCCTGGTCTCCTCCAGCATCTTCTCCTTATTCTGCGCCAGGTAGGTCTCTGCATAGGATTTCGCCGTTTTGTCATTTTCATGCGCCAGGAATACTTCTCCCGCGCTGGGAACATCTGACAATCCCAGAATTTCCACAGGAGTGGAAGGGGTTGCCTCCTTGACTCTCCTGCCCTTGTCGTCTATCATGGCCCTGACTTTGCCGTGGCATGCGCCTGCGGACACAAAATCTCCCACATGCAGCGTACCTTTCTGTACCAGGACTGTGGCCACCGGGCCTCTTCCCTTGTCCAGCTCCGCCTCGATGACCAGACCCCTGGCGCGTCTGTCAGGATTCGCCTTCAGCTCCATGATATCGGCCGTCAGAAGGATTGTCTCCAGCAGATCGTCGATTCCCTGGCCTGATTTTGCGGATACCGGCACAAACTCCGTGTTGCCGCCCCAGTCCGTGGCCACCAGTTCATATTCCGTCAGTTCCTGTTTCACTCTCTCAATGTTGGCGGAAGGCTTATCGATCTTGTTCACTGCCACCACAATCTCAATGCCAGCCGCTTTGGCATGGCTGATAGCTTCTATGGTCTGGGGCATCACGCCATCGTCCGCCGCCACCACCAGAATGGCAATGTCCGTGGAATTGGCGCCGCGCATACGCATGGCGGTAAAAGCCTCATGTCCCGGTGTATCCAGGAACGTGATTTTGCGTCCCTCTACGGTTACCGTGTAAGCGCCGATATGCTGTGTGATGCCGCCGGCTTCCCGGTCCGTCACATGGGTCTTTCTGATGGTGTCCAGAAGCGATGTCTTACCGTGGTCCACATGGCCCATGACACAGATCACAGGCGGTCTCTCCTGCAGCGCGGAGGAATCTTCCTCATCCTCCTTCAGCAGTTCCTCGATCACGTCCACCTTCACTTCCCGCTCGCAGAGAATATCGTATTCCATGGCAAGATTTTCCGCGTCTTCGTAGGAAATCTCCTGGTTTACCGTCACAATCTTTCCTTCCAGGAATAACTTTTTCACGATCACGGAGGGCTGTACTTTTATCTTTTCGGCAAATTCCTTTATGGTGATGCTGTCAGGCAGGATTACCACCTTGATAACCTCCTCCACAGCCTCTTCCTTTTTCTTTTCAGGCTTAATGAATCTGCCGGGTTTCTTCTTCAGTGCCTCGTCTTCCTCATAAATATGGTCTTTCTTGGAGCGTTTGCCCTTCTCCTGGCTGTTTGCGCGCCTCTTTTCTTCCTCGCGCTTCTTTTCCATATCCTTTGCCGGAGCCTCTCCCACAAAGCTTTTACCCGGTTTATTATCTCTGAATCCGGTTCCCTGTCCTCCAGTGCCTCTGCCATCGCGCGGAGCACCGTTGAAACCCCGGTTAGCGCCCGGACCAGCACCCGGACCGCGGCGATCACCCATACCGCCCGGAGCACCCGGCCGGCCGCCTCTCTGAAATCCACTTTGTCTGTCGCCCTGCGGTCTGCCATTCTGCGCGTTTCCTCCTCTTTGCTGGAACTGTCCGCGATCCTGTCTGTTCCCCTGGGTTCCCTGGCTGCCGCCCTGGCCCCGGTTGTCTCTCCCGCGTCCATCCTGGGCATATCCACCCTGGAAACGCCCCGGCCTGGCAGGTCTGTCCTGGCTGCCGCCCGCGTTCTGGGGTCTGCTGCCCTGGCTTCTGTCCCCCTGGAATCTGTCGCCCTGGGGTCTGTCATTCTGGAAACGGTCTCTTCTGGGTCTGTCCCCCTGACCTCTGTCATTCTGGGGCCTGTCATGAAAAGCCCTGTCTCCCTGGGCTTTGTCGCCGGAAGGCCTTTCGTTTACGGGCCTTTCCGCGGAAATAACTTCATTTCCGCTCTTTTCGGGCATGGCCTTTTCCACCGCAGCTCTCTCGTTCTGAACCTTTTCGGGCTGGATCTTTTCCGTCTGAAGTTTTTCGGGCGGCATCTTTTCCACCGCAGGTCTTTCGCTCCGGATCTGCACATTCTGCTCTTCCGCATTCACCGGAATCTGGGGCTTACGGTTTTCGGCCGGTTCCGTCCTGGTCTTAACCGGAGGCTTGGGCGGCACCATCTGCACGGACGGTGTGGGCGACGGCGGTGTCAGCGGCTTAATCCGCACATTGGGCTGGGGTTTTTTCTCGCCGCGGTCTCCTCTGTCATTTCTGCCGCCGGAACTGTTCTGGGCCCTGTTGTTCGGTCCGCCCTGTCCCTGGCGTTTGTTCGCTCCCCCCTGTCCGGGCCGCTGTCCCTGCATCTTGGAATTCTGGGGATTGCTCACAAAAATAATGGTCTTCTTCTTTTTGGGCGCTTCTGCCGGTGCCTCCGCTGCCCTGGCAGGCTTTGCCCCTTCCCTGACGGGAGCCTTGGATGCCCCCTCTTTTACCGTTTCTTTTCCTGTTTCCTTACCGATGTCTCTTCCGCCTTCTTTCTTTTTCGCCGCGTCGGCTTTTTCAGGAGCACTCTTTACACCCTTGCCGAATGCCTTCCTCACCAGCGCCGTGGCTTCCTCATCTATGGAACTCTGTGCAGCCTTTGCTTCTATTCCTTTTCCCTGCAAAAAGCCCAATATGTCTTTGCTTTGCACCTCTAACTCCCTGGCAAGTTCATGTACCTTTACTTTCGCCATGCTTTCCTCCATTTCTGCCCTCAACGGCGCTTTGTTCCTCTTTCAGTTGTTTGACAATCGCATCCGCTAATCCCGCTTCACATACGCCCAGTGATGACCTCAAATCCTTCCCGATGGCCCCTCCCAGAGACTCCTTTGTCCCAAAATATACAATGGGTACCTGATAGTAGGAACACTTATCGGAAAATAATTTTCTGGTATTATCTGACGCATCTTCCGCAATGATTACCAGCATGGCGGAGCCTTTTCTAATTGCCTCCAGAGTCTGGAATTCACCACTGACCAGATTGCGTCCCCTCATAGCAATTCCCAACAGCAACAAAACTTTATTTTGTTTCAAGCTTTTCAAACTCTCCCTCTAACATATCATATACATCGTTTGGAATACTCATTTTGAAAGAACGCTCCAGACCCTTGTTTTTTCTGGCTTTCAGCAGACATTCCCTGCTCTTACAAACATATGCGCCTCTTCCGTTCTTTTTGCCTGTAATATCCAGGCATATCTCATTTTCGGCTGTCTTCAGGACCCTCATCATGTCCCTTTTTCCCTTCATCTCACCGCAGCCCACACACTGCCTCAGAGGAATTTTTTTTGCCATAAAATCGCTGCCCCTTATATTTTAAACCCACTGTAACGTCTCATTCCCTGTCCTCTCCGGAAGTTCCGTATTCCGGCTCCTCCTCACAGGCTTCCGGAAGCTCCGCGTCTGCATATTCTTCCTGCATTTCCGGTTCCTCCGGATATTCTTCCGGCAGTTCCTCTTCTTCCTCCGGGAACCCGGGATCTTCGCCTTCCCCGTAAGGCTCCCCGCCTTCGTCCTCATAAACCGGCGTTTCCTCCGTGCCTTCGCCGGTTCCAGACAAATCCGGTTCTTCATATTCCCCGTAAGTCTGCTCCGGTTCCCCCTCCGTCAGGCCTTCCTGTCCGTACTCGTCACCTTCATATTCCTCATAGTCCTCGTAATCCCCATAGTCTTCCTCTATGTAATCCTCATAGCGGAAGCCCGGAGCGTCCTTGGCCTGCGTCTCTGATTTGATGTCGATCTTATATCCCGTGAGCCTGGCGGCCAGTCTGGCATTCTGCCCTTCCTTGCCTATGGCCAGGGACAGCTGGTAGTCCGGAACCACCACCTTGGCCGTCTTCTCCTCCGGGTCCGCGAACACTGCCACAATTTTTGCGGGGGACAGGGCATTCTGTATCAGGTTGCCCGGATTTTCGTCCCAGTTCACGATATCAATTTTCTCCCCCCGGAGTTCGTCCACAATGGCATTCACCCTGGCTCCGTTCATACCCACGCAGGCACCCACCGCATCCACGTTGGGATTATTGCTCCACACGGCAATCTTGGTGCGGTTGCCTGCTTCCCGGGCAATGCTTTTGATCTCCACCGTCCCGTCCTTGATCTCCGTGACTTCGGATTCAAACAGGCGCTTCACCAGCTCCGGATGTGTCCGGCTTACATTAATTCTGGGTCCCTTGGGGGTATTCTTGACTTCCAGAATGTAGACCTTGATCCGTTCCGTGGGCCGGAACACCTCCTCCTTCACCTGCTCTCCCTCGTTCAGCATGGCATCTGCCTTGCCCAGGTTGATACTGATATTTTTTCCCATATAACGCTGTACCACGCCGGTCACAACGTCCCGTTCTTTTTCATAATACTGGTTATAGATAACGCTTCGTTCTTCTTCCCTGATTTTCTGCAGAATGACGTTTTTGGCATTCTGAGTGGCGATTCGTCCGAATTCCTTGGACTTGATCTCCACATGGAGCATGTCCCCGACCTGGGCCCTGGAGGAAAGTTCCCTTGCATCGTCCAGGGAAATCTGCAGACAGCCGTCCTCCACATCCTCGGCGGCGGGTACAACTTCTTTTTCCGCATACACCAGGAAATCGCAGGTCTCCCGGTCAATCTCCACATGCACATTGTCTGCCTTGCCAAAGTGGTTCTTGCAGGCAGTCAGCAGTGAATTCTCGATGGCCTCAAATAAGGTTTCCTTGCTGATCTCCTTTTCCCTTTCCAAAATGTCAAGCGCTTCCATTAACTCCTTATTCATCATTTCCTCCATTCCGGCTCTTCGCCAAACCTCTCACCAGGCATTTGCCTTTTCCCGTCATTTTTCAGGTCAGACTCCCAAAATTATTGTCAAAAGTCAATTGCAAGACGGATCACTGCCATGTCGGCGCGCTTCAAAGTCGTCCTGCCCTCTTCCTCCAGAATCGTCACACTCTCCTGGTCAAAATCCTCCAGTGTCCCGGAAAAATCCTTTCGGCCGTCCATGGGTCCAAACAGCCGGATCTCCACCTTTTCCCCCACCGAAGCGCGCAGGTGCTTTTCTTTCTTCAGGATACGGCCCAGTCCCGGACTGCTGACTTCCAGAATATAGGCATCCGGAATAAAATCCTCCCGGTCCAGCTCTCCGGACAGCCTTCGGCTCACATTCTCGCAATCCTGGATATTTACGCCCCCGTCCTTGTCAATATAAGCCCTGAGATAATAGTCACTGCCCTCTTTTACATATTCCACGTCATATATGGAAACACCACATTCCTCTGCAATGGGTTCCAGCAGCTGCTCGGTTTTTGTTTCATATTCTTCTCTTCGGGACATTTTATATGCCTCCCCTCTGTTCCGGGTTCCTCCCGGCTCCCGCCCATTCTGCCCTTTGTCCGGACCGGCTTCCTGTATCCGCCCTGCCCTGCGCGGCAGAAGAGCCCTGCGCCAAAAATTTGCTCCAACATACAAGCAAGAGTGGCCCGGAAGCCACTCTTACTATAAACGTAACAACATCACATTAGTACTAATATAAACCCAAATATAGGAAATGTCAATATTTTTTTCATATTTTGGTATTATTTCTTTCTTTTTTTCATTTTTCCTCCATTTCTGCGCGGCCTTTTG
>OFFE01000521.1_pt1 | contig 32672 bp, 25 predicted proteins | sample 1521371 | NCBI WGS metagenome assembly OFFE01 (sample SAMEA3504131, study PRJEB24116) | mouse gut metagenome | biome: mouse gut; feature: mouse-associated habitat; material: faeces | place: Denmark | collected 2011 | reverse complement strand
GGCGGCCCTGGGGGCAGTGGACTGGCTGAACTGGCTGACCCTGGGGGTGACGCAGGGATTTGCCCAGGGGTTTTCCATATTGATGGCGCAGAAATTCGGCGCAGGCGAACATGGAAAACTGCGCCAGGTCATTGCAAATTCCATTCTGCTGGCTTCACTCTGCGCCATATGCCTGACTTTTGCCAGCGAGGCCCTGGCCGGCACCGCCATATCTTTGCTGAAAACACCTGAAGAAATACAGCCTGTTTCCATGGCGTACCTGAGAATTCTGTTCGCCGGACTGCCCATAGTGATGGCATACAATCTTGCGGCCGCCATTCTCCGGGCCCTGGGAAACGGGAAAACGCCTTTGGTGGCAATGGTGATTGCTTCACTGACCAATATTTTGCTGGATTTCGTATTTGTCATGGGATTTGACTGGGGCGTGCAGGGTGCCGCGGCAGCCACGCTGATTGCACAGTGCCTGTCGGCAGTTTACTGCATCCGGCATATCTGCAGGATTCCCCTGATTCACCTCACACGGAATGACTGGAATCCCAAATGGCCGCTGTGGGGCACGCTTATGAAGCTGGGACTGCCCATGGCATTCCAGAATACGGTGATTTCGGTGGGCGGGATGATTGTACAGACCATCGTCAACGGATTCGGTGTGATTTTCATCGCCGGCATGACCGCCACCAACAAGCTTTACGGGCTTCTGGAAGTGGCCGCCACTTCCTACGGATACGCCATGGTGACTTACGCCGGACAGAATCTCGGGGCGGGCAAAATACGCAGAATCTCCCAGGGAACACGGGCCGGTCTGGTCATCGCCACAGGAACCTCCCTGCTGATTGCGGGTATTATGCTGGGCTTCGGAAGGCAGATTCTGGCATGGTTTATGCCTGCGGACGCGGCCGGAAGCGTGCAGGCCCTGGAAATTGCCTATCATTATCTGGCCATTATGGCTTTCTGCCTTCCCGTACTGTATCTGCTGCATATTACACGGAGCTGTATCCAGGGGCTTGGAAATACGATCCTGCCCATGGTGTCCGGCGTGGCGGAATTTGTCATGCGCACCGGCTCCGCGCTGCTTCTGCCATATTTCTTCGGGGAGAACGGTATTATGTATGCGGAAATTCTGGCCTGGCTGGGGGCTGACCTGATTCTGGTGCCCAGCTATCTGGGCCTGATGAGGCGGCTGCGGCAAAGGCAGGAGAAGGAAATATAAGATCGCAAAATCGAAAAAAGTGGTTGACTTTTTTTCCCATTATGCTTATACTGTATAAGGGTCAGAAAATTTAGAGGAAAGGAGGCAGAAGATCATGACCAACAAATTATGGAACGGAACAGGATATATTCATATTGTGAAATTGCCTCCCGCGGATAGAGTAGATTAAGTTTATCGGCAGTCTTTGTATGATGCCGGAAGATGGTGAATGGAACCATGGCTGTCTGCTTTGCAGGAGCCATGGTTTTTTGTCACTATTTTCCGGCTTTTTTATGACCGGATCCATGCCGGAAGTAAGCTTTCCTCCGGTATACGGTATCGCGGAGCCGGCAGCTGCACTTAGTCCTGAAAGGACGCTTCTGTTTGCGGTTTTGCGGGAGAAAAGACTGGGAGCGCGGGAGAATGACTGGCTGTAAAAGCATTTGTGACAGTCAGATACTGGAACGGGAACGGAGGAAGGAAATGAATTTACCAAAAAGTTTTGTCAGCATCGCCGGAAAGTACGGGATCGGCAAAGACGACATCATTTTTGCGTCCATGGCTGATTTCGATGCGGAATACCGGTTCGCGGATTCCATTGTGGCGCTGACCAAAGACAGGCTGGCTGTGGCGGCATATCCTTACCGGGAGAAGTCGGAGCACAGATTCGGCGGTTACGGTGGCTGGCAGTTTGGGGAAGAGATGGCGAAAAAAGAGCTGACGCTCATGGAGGAGCCGGCCATACAGATTTATGAGCTGTCAAGTATCGGCAGGATGGAAGTGATCAGGCAGGTGGCAGCCGGTGTGCTGCTGGCCGAAATTGACGGTGTGGAGCACAATATCTGTCATTTTTCCAACACAAGAATGGAGATGTTTCTGCGTCTGTGCAGTCTGCTGGAAAAGGTTAAAAAGGGAGAAGAGATCTCGGAAGAAGACCTGAATGTGAAAAAAGGAAAGGAATGCTGTCCCAAATGCGGCATGATTTATCCTGACCAGGAGAGGAAAGTATGTCCCAAATGTATGGATAAGAAATCCATTCTGCTGCGGGTGGTGTCGTATTTCAAGCCATATAAAAAGTATCTGGCGCTGATGATGTTCTGCTATCTGGGAACGGCGCTGCTGAATCTGGTATGGCCTTACCTGAGCGGAACGGTTCTCTATGACCAGGTTCTGGCCAGAAACGAGGACTTTCTCGCCATGCTCCGGATTCCCTCCGGACGTTTTGTGACAGCCCTGACCATGCTGGTGATCACCATGATTGTGACGAAAGTGATCATTCAGGCACTGGGAATCCTGCAGGGGGTGCTGACGGCCAGGATTGCACCGGAAGTGGTGGGCACGCTGAAAAGCCAGGTGTTTACTTCCATGGGGCGGCTGTCCATCAGTTTTTACACCAAGAGGCAGACCGGCGGCCTGATGACCCGTGTGTCAGATGATGCGGAGGAGATATCTGCCTTCTTTATTGACGGTATTCCGTATTTCTTTATCAACATGGGAAATATCATTGCCACAAGTGTGATCATGTTCTGCCTGAATCCCCTGCTGGCGCTGGTGTCCGTGATGCTGATGCCGCTGCTGGTGATCTTAAGTTATCGGATGGTACCGAGGCTCTGGCATTTTTACGGCAAAAGGCATCGTGCCAACCGTCGTCTGAAAGGGCAGATGAACGAGAATTTCACCGGGGCCAGGGTGGTGAAGGCTTTTGGGCAGCAGGAGCAGGAGATGACGCGTTTTTCCAAAAATAACAGAAAGGTGAAAAATGCGGAGCTGGATGTGGCCCGTTATGATATTAAGTTTTTTGCGCTGTATTTTGCAGTGGAAGACACCATCAGCTTTCTGGTGTGGGTTGTGGGCGGCGCCCTGATGATCAGCGGGGCCAGTGTGGAAGTAGGTATGCTGCTCACATTCTCCGGCTATGTGGGACAGCTCAAAGGCCCCCTGGAATTTTTTTCACGCAGTGTCCGCTGGTATACGGAATGTATGAATTCGGCACAGCGTATGTTTGAAATCATGGATGCGGTTCCGGAAGTAAAAGAAGTGCCGGATCCCCTGCGGCCGGACGAACTGAAGGGTGAGATCGAACTGAAAAACGTTACTTTCGGCTATGAAGCAAATAAACCGATTTTAAAAAATATCAGTTTTCACGTAAATGCCGGCGAGGTGTTCGGCATTGTGGGTCGGTCCGGCGCGGGTAAGTCCACTCTGGTGAATCTGATCTCAAGGCTTTATGACGCCCAGGAGGGCGAGGTGCTGGTGGACGGAGTCAGCGTGAAGCAGTACGGATTCCGTGAACTGCGCAAAAATGTGGCAATGGTGTCCCAGGAAACTTATATTTTTATGGGAACCGTGGCGGAAAATATCGCTTATGCCAGGCCGGAGGCCACGCGGAAGGAAATTATCCAGGCTGCCGTCCAGGCCAATGCCCATGACTTTATCTGCAAAATGCCCGAAGGCTATGATACGCTTCTGGGTTCCTCCAGCCGGTCTCTCTCCGGCGGGGAGAAACAGCGTATTTCCATTGCCAGGGCCATTCTGGCAGATCCCAAGATACTGATTCTGGATGAGGCTACCTCAGCGGTCGACACGGAGACGGAACTTGCCATACAGAAATCGCTGGAGCGTCTGGAGAAGGGAAGGACCGTGCTGTCCATTGCCCACAGACTTTCCACCCTGCGCAATGCCACCCATCTGATTGTGCTGGATGATGGCAGACTGACGGAATCCGGAACCCATGCGGAACTCCTTGCCAAGAAGGGAACCTATTATAAACTCAGCGAACTCCAGACAAAAGCACTGGCCATGAGAGGCCTGGAAGGCTGAGAAACAGACACAGCCGCAGATAAATGAACCGGTGGGAGAATTTTCAGATGTGTACTTAACAGCTGAAAATTACTCCCCCCAAGGGCATGTACCTGTAGAGACATAAAATCACGAAAGGAATATGGAATAGATGGAAGGACCGGAAAACAACAATATAGATCTGCTGAATTTGCAGGAATTCGATGAAGAAGCCCTGAAGCGGGAATCGGAAGAACTCCTGGAAATGCGTTTCCTGAACGGGGAGAACGCCACTTTTTCCAGGACAGCGGGCGGATTTATCGCATTGAAGACAGGGGAAAAGGAATATGCCAGAGTGGGAGTTTATCTGACATTTCCGCTGACCAATCCCGAAGAGTTTATCTCCATACGGGAGTCAGACGAGAAGGCAAAAGAGATCGGTATGGTAGAAAAATTATCGCAGCTGCCCCAGGATCAGCAGGAAATGTTGCGGGAGCAGATCAAACTCCGCTATTTTATGCCTGTGATCACAAAAGTTCTGGATGTGAAAGATGAGTACGGTTATGCCTACTGGAATGTGGTGACTACTTTCGGTGCATGCCGTTTTACCACCCAGATGAGCGGGAATGCCGTGATTCACCTGAGTGATTCCAGACTGCTGGTGACGGATATTGACGGAAACCGTTATGAGATTCCGGATTTCTACCAGCTGGGCGTTATGGAACGGAAAAAGCTGGATCTCTTTATTTAAAAGAAAGGCAGTCAATTTATGAAACTATTATATACATTAAACGGGCAGCAAATGGACGCCCTGGGACTGGCGCCCGGGGAAGAACCCATGTACTGTGTTCCCGTGGACCTGGAATTCGACAGCCGGAAAATGCAGGCCGTGGATGCCTATGCGCAGAAAATCTGGATTGTGGTGACCCAGGAACGTTTTCTGGTGCTGGACGGAGATACGGTTTCGGCGGCTTTCCTGCTGGACGAGTGTGAAAAAATCAAGTGCGAGCACCAGGTGCACAGCGGAATCATCACCGTGACAAAAAAAGACGGGGAAATGATCTGTGCGGCGCGTTTTTCCATGCGGCATATCGTCAGGGTTGCATATGTGGCCAGAGGCGCCCAGACCATACTGATGGCCCGCAGAACCGGGGAAAAGCCCGGCCAGGTGGAGAGCCTGGAATATGAAAAATACTGTGAAAAATGCGGCCGGGCACTGCCGGGGACAAGCAAGTGTCCTTACTGTGAAGGAAAACTGGATTTAGTTAAAAAATTTATGGCGCTCTGCGGCGATTACGTGGGAAAACTTCTGGTGATCTCCCTGCTCATGGTATTTTTATCGGCAATGGACCTGGCCATTCCCATGATACAGAGGGAATTCATCGATGGCGCGCTGACCACGGGAAAAGGAACCTGGACGGACTGGTGGATTTTCCTGGGCGCCACACTTTCGCTGCTGGTGGCCCGTATCGTACTGGGCAATTTCCGGTACTGGCAGTGTATGTCCCTGGGCACTTCCCTGAGCATGACGCTTAGGCAGAAACTTTATTACAAGATACAGTCTCTTTCCCTTTCCTTTATCAACAACAGAAAGCCGGGAGAGCTGTTGAACCGTGTCTCCCGGGATACCAGGCAGGTCCGCGACTTTATGGAAGATGTGTTCGGAGACATGTTTTCCACTTTGCTTACCATGGTGGTATCTTTGGTAGTAATGTTTACCATCAGCTGGCAAATGACATTGATGTCCCTTGTGTTTATCGTGCTGGTGTTTGTGATTACCAGACTTTTCTGGCACCATATCCACACCATCTTTCATAAACAGTGGCTGAAATCGGACGATCTGGCCAGCAGTCTGCAGGATATTATCTCCGGCATGAGAGTGGTAAAATCTTTCGGAAAAGAAGAGCGGGAAGCTGCCCATTTCCGGAAAAAGACAGAGGAATTTGCAAAAATCAGTAAAAAGAACGAAACCTTCTGGGCAGTATTTTTTCCGATTCTGACATTTTTACTGGGCGCCGGTTCTTATATTGCGGTGTATTTCGGAGGACTGGATGTGCTGAAAGGAGATATGACTCTTGGCCAGCTGGTGCAGTTTATTACCTACTGTGGTTATCTGTTCGGACCCTTAAACTGGATGACACATATGCCCAGAATGGTGATGCAGATGGTCACCAGCATGAACCGTATTTATGATGTGCTGGACGAGGAGCCGGTTATTGCCGACAAGGAGGACAGCAGGCAGTTTCCCATTCAGGGTGCGTTTACCTTTGAGCATGTGTCCTTTGGATACCATACGTATGAGCCGGTGCTGGAGGACATCAATTTTCAGGTAAATCCCGGGGAAATGATCGGTCTGGTGGGTGCCTCCGGCACAGGGAAATCCACTTTGATCAATCTGATTATGCGGCTGTATGATGTGGACCAGGGAAAAATCACCATAGACGGGGTGGATATCCGGGACATTAACACTGAAAACCTGCATTCCCAGATCGGTGTGGTGCTCCAGGAGACATTCCTTTTCTCGGGCAGCATTCTGGCAAACATCCGTTTTGCCAGGCAGGATGCGTCCCTGGCGGAGGTGATTCAGGCGGCCAAAGCGGCCAATGCCCACGATTTTATCTGCAAGACTCCGGATGGCTACAACACTTACGTGGGAGAGCACGGCTATAATCTCTCCGGCGGGGAACGGCAGAGGATTGCCATAGCCAGGGCGATTCTCAACAATCCCAGACTGTTGATTCTGGACGAAGCCACGTCTGCCCTGGACACGGAAAGCGAATTCCTGATCCAGCAGGCCCTGGACCGGCTGGTAAAGGGCAGGACGACCTTTGCCATAGCCCACCGGCTTTCCACCCTGCGCAACGCTGACAGACTGGTGGTAATTGACAAGCATGGCATCGCCGAGATCGGCACACACAATGAGCTTCTGGAGAAAAAAGGAATTTATTACGGCCTGGTGACGGCACAGCTGAAGATGGCCGAAGGGAAATAAAGACGGTTAATAGTTTGATACCCCGTTGCCTGCAGCGGGGTATTTGACTGGTTGAGCCGGAAAATATGTTGGAAAAGCAGGAGGAAAGTATCAGGCCCAAAATTCCTCCATTGTTTTATTAAATTCCTGCGGTACATCCATATTAACACAGTGCCCCGCATTTTCAAAAAGAACCACTTTGCAATCGGGTTCGCTGTTTTTCCATGCTTTGATTGCCTCCAATTCCATTGGAATATCAAATTTTCCGCATCCGATCAACAAAGGATAATCCCTTTGCCCGGTTTCATACTTGTTTACCATATGATGGAGCGCTGCCAGAAACATAAATGACTTTTTGGGAAAGAGTATATTCATGTCATAAAAGTCATTTTGGGCCTGTGAAGTATACGCGGAAATTTTCTTGTTTGCTTTTGCAAACCATTTCACCGAAATGAATGCTTTCAGCATCATAAGCTTCTGTTTTGCACTATTTTCATTTTTCATTTTTCCGTCAAAATGATTGATATCATATCCTCCAAAGCAAGCCAGCGAGCTTACTGCGCAGGGATATTGATTGGCAAAATCCTGTGCCAGGACTGCGCCCAATGAGACCCCCACGATATGTACTTTATCAATATTTTCGGTTTTTAAGATGTCGAATATCCACTTTGACATCTGATCTATCCGGTCACCTTTCCGGGTATCGGTTGACTGTCCGTGGCCAATGATATCAATGGCCAGGATATGATATTTATTCTCAAAGTATTCAAACTGTGCTTTAAACATATTGTGATTGACGAAAGCGGCATGGATAAAAAGTATCCATTCGTCCCGCCCGTTCCTGCTTACATAATATGTAATTGGTGAATCGGCTGATTTTATTGGCTTCATTGTTGTCTGCTCCTCATTTCCCGGGAATTTTTTGATACCATGAAGTTGCCGGGGCCTTCCCCGCAGGCAGTTCTTTCATTGTTATTTTCTGCCACTTCCTCGCAAATGGTATATATTCATTATACTGCTCTTTTTCTGATTCAGTCAACACGGCAAACGCATGTGTCAATAAATTTTGAACAAGCCTCCTTTAAATAAGATTTGGTTGTGGAAAGAAAAGACCATGCCACAGAGACGGTTCGTGCCAGACCTTTTGCTAAATAAAACATTTTGTTTTCATTGCATTTTGATGTATAATCAGGTAGAATAAAAGGAATGATAAAATTATGATAGAATTAAGATAAGGAGGCGTGATGTATGATACAGATCAGACCTGTTTCAGACCTTAGAAATAAATTCCCGGACATTGAAAGGCTTGTGAATGAAGGAGAACCAGTATATCTTACAAAAAACGGATATGGTGCTATGGTGGTCCTCAGCCTGGACATGTATTCCCAGCTTACAGATGGCGTAGAGGCGGCACTGGACGAGGCAGACCGGGCAGCAGCGGAGAACAGCAGAAGAATGACCCATGAGGAAGTGTTTGGAAACTTGCGGGGGAAAATAAATGTATGATAAGAAATACAAGTTACGTTACCTGCCGATTTGATTCTATTATAGATTTATGATAATAGAATCGTTTTTTGATTCTATTATAGATTATGGATTTATGCCGGCAGAGACTGCACGGCAATAGATTAGTTGAGGAAGGAAGTGGTCCGTATGCCGCCAATCGTTTCCATGGGAACACAGAGTTTTGAGAAGTTACGCCAGAATCATTCCTTTTATATAGATAAAACCCTGCTGATTCAGGAGTGGTGGGAAAGCCAGGATGATGTGACACTGGTCACGCGTCCCCGCCGTTTTGGAAAAACCCTGAATCTGGATACACTGGAATGTTTTTTTTCAAATCAGTACGCCGGACGCAGCGACTTGTTTGAGGGCCTATCCATATGGGAACATGAAAAATACAGAAATCTTCAGGGCGGCTTTCCGCTTATTTTTCTGAGCTTTGCCACGGTAAAAGGAAATACCTACGAAACAGCAAGGGAAGGGATTATACAGGTAATTATCAATTTATACACGAAATTCAGTTTTATGCTGCAGGGAGACAAACTGTGTGAGCGGGAAAAAGAATATTTCGATTACATGAAGACAGACATGTCCGATTCCATGGCAGCCATGTCGCTGCACCGGCTGTCCATCTGCCTGAACCGTTATTACGGTAAAAAAGTCATCATTCTGCTGGACGAATATGATACGCCCCTGCAGGAGGCATATGTGAACGGTTACTGGGACGATATGGCAGAATTCATACGAAGCCTTTTCAATGCTGCATTTAAGACGAACCCGTTCATGGAGCGGGCGTTTCTGACGGGCATTACGCGAATCAGTAAGGAATCGATTTTCTCGGATCTGAACAACCTGACCGTGGTAACCTCCGTTTCGGAAAAGTACCGTACTTGTTTTGGTTTTACCGAAGAGGAGGTATTCCACGCGCTGGATACTTTCGGAATGGCCGGGGAAAAAGAAGCGGTAAAAAACTGGTATGATGGCTTTACCTTTGGCAGCCGGAGAGATATCTATAATCCCTGGTCCATTACCGGATTTCTGAAGGAAAAAATTTATAAGCCCTACTGGGCCAACTCCAGTTCCAACAATCTGGTAAATTTCCTGATCCGCAGCGGAACCCCGGGACTCAAAATGACAATGGAAGACCTGCTGGCGGGAAAGGCCCTGGTGACGGAAATGGATGAGGAAATTGTGTATCACCAGCTGGGGAAAAAGCGGGGATCTGTGTGGAGCCTGCTTCTGGCAGGCGGCTATCTGCGGATAGAAGATACATTTTTTGACCGGGAGACGGGAAATTTTAGCTATGCCCTGAAACTTACCAACAAAGAGGTTTCCGTAATGTTCCGCAATATGATCAGAGACTGGTTTGCAGGAGATGATGTGCCTTACAATGATTTTATCAGGGCAATGCTCAGGGGAAATTTGAGGGAAATGAATCTCTATATGAACCGGGTGGCGCTGGAAACCTTCAGCACATTTGATTCCGGAAAAAAGCCTTCGGCCGCATCAAATCCGGAACGCTTCTACCATGGTTTTGTTCTTGGGCTTATGGCCGAACTGACAGGAAAATACCTGATTACTTCAAACCGGGAAAGCGGATTCGGAAGATATGATGTCATGCTGGAACCAGTGAACCGGGAAGATTCCGCATTTGTGCTGGAGTTTAAGGTACATGACCCGGAGGAGGAAAAATCCCTGGAAGATACCGTGAGAGCCGCCCTGGCACAGATAGAAGAGAGGGCATATGACACGCAGCTGACTGCAGGCGGCATTCCGAAAAGCCGGATCCGGCATTACGGCTTTGCGTTTCAGGGAAAGAAAGTATTGATTGGATAATGGAATACCCCCATACCCGGACGCAAAAGGCTTGTCCGGAGGAAGGGGGTGTTTCCTGTTTTTTGCAGAAAAGAAATTTTACAATCCCGGCATTTTGTGCTAGAATAGTCCGGAAAGCACAATTTGTTGTATTGACGCTGTTGTATTGACGCGGCAGTCCCGGTATTTACCGGGAGACCTGCAGGCACTTTTTCCTATAGGAGTGTCCGCTGTAAAACAGATATAAAAGCGGCCGGCCGCCGCAGACATTTTACGAAAGAACAGGAGAATACCTATGGAGGAACGGATTCCCTTGGGGGAGCTGACACCCATGATGCAGCAATATATGGAGACGAAAAAACAGTATGCCGACTGCATCCTGTTTTACCGTCTGGGAGATTTTTATGAAATGTTTTTTGAGGATGCCCACACCGTATCCAGGGAACTGGAAATCACCCTGACGGGAAAGTCCTGCGGGCTGGAAGAGCGTGCGCCCATGTGCGGCGTTCCCTATCATGCCGTGGAAGGATACCTGACCAAACTGGTCAGCAGAGGTTATAAAGTAGCCATATGTGAGCAGGTGGAGGATCCAAAACTTGCAAAGGGACTGGTGAAGAGGGAAGTCATCCGCATTGTCACCCCGGGCACCAATCTGAACCTGCAGTCCCTGGAGGCATCCAAAAATAATTTTCTGCTCTGCGTGGCCTACACGCCCACGAAAATCGGCATATCCGTGGCTGATGTGACCACCGGGGACTATTATCTCACGGAGGTGGAAGATTTAAAGAAGCTGAATGATGAGCTGATGAAATATGAGCCTTCCGAGGTCATATGCAACGAGGCTTTTCTGGTCAGCGGCTTCAATGTGGAAGAACTGCGGTCCAGGTACCATATTTCCGTCAATGCGCTGGAACCCCACCTGTTTGACGACGATGGATGCAGAAAATGCCTTCTCCGTCACTTTAAGGCCGGTACCCTGGCAGGTCTGGGAATTGCGGACTTTCCCACCGGACTCACGGCGGCAGGCGCCCTGCTGCAGTATCTGTATGATACCCAGAAGACGGATCTTGCCCATATTACCCATATTTATCCTTACCTCACCAATAAGTACATGCTGCTGGATTCCTCCACCCGCAGAAATCTGGAACTCACCGAGACCCTGCGGGAGAAGCAGAAAAGGGGTTCCCTGCTGTGGGTGCTGGACAAGACGAAGACTGCCATGGGCGGGCGGCTTCTGCGCAGTATGCTGGAACAGCCCCTGATCGATAAGGATGAGATGGAAAAGCGGCTGGACGCAGTGGAAGCGCTGGGCAGGGACAGTGTCTCCAGGGACGAAATCCGGGAATACCTGAATCCGGTTTATGACCTGGAAAGGCTTCTGAGCAAAGTTACCTATAAGACTGCCAACCCGAAGGATTTTATCTCCTTCCGCAATTCCCTGGAGATGTTTCCCCATATCAAGGCTGTGCTGAAAGGCTTCTCCGGGGCAGAACTGGCCGGAATCGAGACGGATATGGACGGGCTGCAGGATATTTTTCAGCTGATTAAAGCCTCCATTGAGGAAGAACCCCCGGTGACCGTCCGGGAAGGCGGCATCATCAGGGATGGCTTTGACGAGACGGTGGACAGGCTCCGCAGCGCAAAGCGGGACGGAAAACAGTGGCTGGCGGAACTGGAAGAGAAGGACAGGGAGCGGACCGGCATCAAGAACCTGAAAATCAAGTACAATAAAGTATTCGGATACTATTTTGAGGTGACAAATTCCTACAAGAACCTGGTGCCGGAGGATTATATCCGCAAACAGACCCTGGCAAACGCGGAGAGATATACCACTCCCCGTTTGAAGGAGCTGGAAGACACCATATTAAACGCGGAGGACAAGCTCACCACCCTGGAATATGAACTGTTCTGTAAAATAAGGGATTCCATTGCCATGGAGCTGGAGCGCATCCAGACCACAGCCAAGGCAGTGGCCAGGCTGGACGTGTACGCCTCCCTGTCCCTGGTTTCGGAGCGAAACCGTTATATCCGTCCCAGACTCAATGAAAAAGGTGTCATCGATATCAAGGATGGAAGACATCCCGTGGTGGAACAGATGATCAACAATGATATGTTCATCGCCAATGACACCTTTCTGGACAACGGAAAGCATTGCATCAGCGTGATCACCGGTCCCAATATGGCGGGAAAATCCACTTATATGCGTCAGACGGCCCTGATTGTGCTGATGGCACAGATCGGCTGTTTTGTGCCGGCAAAAAGCGCCAACATCGGAATTGTGGACCGGATCTTTACCCGGGTGGGGGCGTCGGACGACCTTGCCAGCGGCCAGTCCACTTTCATGGTGGAGATGAACGAGGTGGCCAATATCCTGCGCAACGCCACGTCCGACAGCCTGTTGATTCTGGATGAAATCGGCAGGGGGACATCCACCTTTGACGGGCTGAGCATCGCCTGGGCGGTGATCGAGCATATCAGCAGCCGCAAGCTCCTGGGGGCCAAGACCCTGTTCGCCACCCATTACCATGAGCTCACGGAGCTGGAGGGCAAGATGAGCAATGTGAACAATTACTGCATTGCGGTGAAAGAGAGGGGAGACGACATCGTCTTCCTGCGGAAGATCATCAAGGGCGGAGCGGACAGAAGCTACGGCATCCAGGTGGCCAGGCTGGCGGGGGTGCCGGACATGGTGATAGACCGGGCCAAGGAGATCGTGGAGCAGTTGACGGACAATGATATCATAGAGAAGATACAGAACATCACCGTGGACGTAAAGGACACCAAGGTGAAAAGACAGCCGAAGCCGGACGAAATCGAGCTGTCCCAGATGTCCCTGTTCGATACGGTGAAGGACGAGGACGTGCTGAAGGAGCTGATGGAGGTGGAGGTGAACACCCTTGCGCCCATCGACGCCCTGAATGTGCTCTACAGGCTGCAGAATAAGCTGAAGAACCGCTGGAAGTGCGAAGAAACCCGCAGGCCTGACGCGGCGAAGGGGAAGGTGTGATATGGCGCAGATACATATTCTGGATTCGGAGACGATTGACAAGATCGCTGCCGGGGAGGTGGTGGAGCGGCCCAGCAGCGTGGTGAAGGAGCTGGTGGAGAATGCCATTGACGCGGGGGCCGGGGCCGTCACGGTGGAGGTGAAGGGCGGGGGAATCGAATTCATCCGTGTGACGGACAATGGCTGCGGCATGGAGGGGAGCCAACTGCGGAGGGCTTTCCTGCGGCATGCCACCAGCAAGATAGAGGACGCGGAGGATCTGACGCGGATTTCCAGCCTCGGGTTCCGCGGGGAGGCGCTTTCCAGCATCGCGGCGGTGGCCAAGGTGGAGGTCATCACCAAGACCGCGGACAGCATGACGGGGTGCAGAATCGCGCTGGAAGGGGCGAAGGAGACGGGCTTCGAGGAGGTGGGCGCACCGGAGGGCACTACTTTTCTGGTGCGCAACCTTTTTTTCAATACCCCGGTCCGGCGGAAATTTTTGAAGCAGCCTGTGACGGAGGGCGGCTATATCGTAGACCTGATGGAACATCTGGCGCTGTCCAGGCCGGATATCTCCTTTAAGCTGATTGTGGGCGGGCAGATGAAATTCCACACTTCCGGCAACGGGGATTTGAAAGAAGTCATCTACCGCATTTACGGGCGGGACGCGGCCAACGAGCTGGTGCCCGTTCAGGTGCAGGGAACGGGTGTTCGAGCGGAGGGGTATCTGGGAAAGCCTGTACAGGTGCGCTCCAACCGCAATTTCGAGATTTACTTTATCAATGGAAGGTTCATCCGCAGCAATGTGGTGTCCAGGGCCGTGGAGGAGGGCTATAAGGAATATCTGATGCAGCACAAATTCCCGTTCTGCGTGCTGCATATCACCATGGACGCGGGGCGGGTGGACGTGAACGTACATCCCACGAAGATGGACGTGCGCTTTGACGATGCGATCGGCTTCAGCAGTTTCCTGATGGAAGCCGTCCGGGAGGCGCTCCGCAGCAGAGAGATGATTCCGCAGGCCTCGCTTTCTACGGAACGGGAGCTGCGGGAGGCCAGGAAAGAGGAGAAGAAGGCAGAACGGTCCGCCCCGGGAAAACAGTCTGCTCCGGAGCCCTTCGAGCACAGGCGCGGGCGAGATTTCCGGGTGATGGAGGAGGCCAGATATGACGCGGGCAGGCCGAAAGCCCGGGAGTTTGCCCGGAATCCTGTGTGGGAGCGGGTGAAAGGCAGCTCGGCGGCCGGGGCCGAAGGCGGAACGGAACCTGCTGAATTTTCGCAGACAAAAGAGACAGGAATGGGAGCCGTGACGGCAACGGAGACCATGGAGACGGCTTCCCCGGAGGAGGAAGAGCTCTTCTTCACGGAGACTTCAGAACTGCCGGAGGAACCTGTGGAAGAGGAGCATCCGACAGATAATCCCTTATCCGGGAGCGCGTTGACGGATGACGAAACTTCGGATTTCCCCTCCGCCGCAGCGCAGCCAGCCGAGCCTTTCCGCCCCTCGACTGCGGGGAATGCCGCGCCGCTGCCCGGATACCCTTCCGCGGATCAGCCGGAGACCTACAGCGGTGAGCAGATGAACCTCTTTGAGGAAAAAATCCTCACCCTGGAAAACCGCAGCCGCTTCCGCATCATCGGACAGGTCTTCGACACCTACTGGCTCATCGAATTTGAAGACAAGCTCATGATGATAGACCAGCATGCCGCCCATGAGAAAGTCAATTACGAGCGGCTCATGAAGCGATACCGGGAAAAGAACGTGCTGTCCCAGGGGCTGATGCCCCCTGTGATCGTCAGCCTCTCCGGCCAGGAGGAGGCTGTGCTGAAGGAGCATCTGGACACCTTCGCGGCCCTGGGCTTTGAGATAGAGGCTTTCGGAGGAAGCGAGTACGCCCTGCGCAGCGTCCCGGTGGATCTCTACGGCTGCGACGAGCGGGAGATGTTCCTGGAGGTGCTGGACAGCCTTCTGGACGGAACCGGTTTCGGCAGCATCCGCGTCATCGAGGAAAAAATCGCCTCCATGTCCTGTAAAGCCGCTGTGAAAGGGAATAATAAAATCAGCGTACCGGAGGCGGAGACGCTGATCGATGAACTGCTGACCCTGGACAATCCCTACAACTGTCCCCACGGCAGGCCTACCATCGTGACCATGACGAAGGCGGAGATGGAGCGGAAGTTCAAGCGCATCGTGAATTGACAGGGAAGTTATGAATGCAGAGTTGTAGTCAAACGTTTCATGAGAGGGCACCGAATATGTTTGATAAATGTTCTTTGATGCAAAGACTGAAGGAACTCCCGTTTTCCGAAAAAGAATACTGGGTAGTCGCCGGCGGCGCCATGGTTTTACATGGATTTCGTCCTCAGACACATGATATTGATTTGGGCTGCAGCGCGCGCCTGGCAGATGAGCTGGAACAACAGGGGCATGCGGTTTCACGCTGTGAAGACGGAACCAGAAAAATCTTATATTCGGAAGACATCGAGATTTTTGAGAACTGGATTGAGGGCACAGTGGAAACGATAGACGGCATTCCCGTTGTGTGCGTGGACGGACTTATACGGATGAAAAGGAACCTTGGCAGGGAAAAGGATTTGGCGGATATTGAATTGATTGAAAAGAAATTGAGCGAAAAGGCAAGAGGGCCATATGCGGCCAAGCCTCCCATGGTCATCCTCTCAGGCCCCACGGCAGTGGGGAAGACCAAGCTGTCCATCGCCCTGGCAAAGGCCATCGGAGGTGAAATCATTTCCGCGGACTCCTGTCAGGTCTACCGCCACATGGACATCGGCTCCGCCAAAATCACGGAGGAAGAGATGCAGGGCATCCCCCATCACATGATCGACATCCTGGAGCCCTGGGAGGACTTCAGTGTGGCGGTGTTCAAGGAGAAATGCGAGCAGTGCCTCCCCGGAATCTACGCCCGGGGCCATATCCCCATCGTCACCGGAGGCACCGGCTTCTATGTCCAGGCCCTGCTGCGGGACATCGACTTCGGCTCCGGCGAGGAGAGGAGCTGCCCCACAGGAATCTGCCCCACAGAAGGCAGAAAGAACATGCGTTCTGATTCGAGCGGCATGCCATCGGAGGGAGACTCTGCCTCAGAGAGGCCGTCATCACCGCCATCAGATTCCGGAGAATACCGCATCCGTCTGGAGAGGCTGGCGGAACAGAAGGGGCCGCAGTATCTCCACGATATGCTCCGGGAGGTGGATTCCGCCTCCGCAGAAGCCATACACCCAAACAACAGAAAGCGCGTCATCCGGGCTTTAGAATTTTTTCATTTGACGGGGGAACCCATATCGCGCCATAATGAGAGGGAGCGTGAAAAGGAGTCCGCCTACAATGCCTGCTATTTCGTGCTCAACGACAGGCGGGAGCGGGTTTACGAGAATATCGGCAAGAGGGTGGACGAAATGCTCCATCAGGGCCTTGTGGCCGAGGTGGAGCGCCTGCGGGAGATGGGCTGCCACAGGGGCATGATCTCCATGCAGGGACTTGGCTACAAGGAAATCCTGGCCTACCTGGATGGAGAGCTCTCCCTGGAGGAAGCCGTGGAAATCATCAAACGGGACACCAGACATTTCGCCAAAAGACAGCTCACCTGGTTCCGCCGGGAAAAAGAGGTCATATGGGTGGACAAGGAAAGCTTTGGCTGCGACGAGGAGAGGATACTGGAATATATGCTGCAAGAACTGCGGACAAAAGGAATCGCAGCTTCCGCACCGGAGGCTCCCTCCATCTACCTTTTTTCTGGCCCCTGCGGCTGCGGAAAGTCTACCCTGACCAATGCCTGGGCAAAGAAGCTGGTAAACGAGGGCAGGCGCAGGCAGGTCTATGTCATCCATGGAGACGACTTCCATGCAGGCTTCGTGGAGACGGACTACAAAGGAGACTTCTTTGAGGGCGGCAAGCCTGCGGATGTCCTGGCCTGGGAGGAAATTCTGAAATTCAACTGGGAGTGCATCCTGGACACGGCTGGCAGGGCGCTGTCCCGCGGCCTGGACGTGGCCGTGGACTATGTGGTGGAGGAAGAGCTGCCGCTGATGCGCCGACTGGCAGAGCGATATCGCGCAAAGCTTTACTATGTGGTCCTGACCGCCGGGGAGGAGGCCATCCGGCAGCGCATCGCCGGGCGGGGGGACGTGGAAATGACGGAACGGGCTCTGTTTTTGAAAGACGAACTGGAGCACAGGCCTGAGAATCAGGGCTATCTATTCGACACTACGGGAAAGACCCTGGAACGGGAGCTGGAGGAGCTGGAGATAGAAAGATTCCTGCTACAGGAACCCGGGCATAGGGTTGAGCCACAGGAATGATGTGCCAGGGCCTGCCAGGACATAAAGATATGGAAAGCGCGGAACACGCGAAAAAAGAAGGAGGGCTGCCGTTCGGCAGCGTCTGAAAAAGCAATGGCAGAAATACAGAGCATGTACGCCCAAATGGGCATAGACAGCGAAACCTGGGAATACGGGGAAGCCATCCTGGAGCGGCTGGCAGAGCGTTTCCGGAAAATAGACGAAATCGCGGAGTACAATCAACTGAAAGTGATCAAAGCCATGCAGGACTGCCAGGTCGGCGAGGCCTGCCTGCTGGGCACCACCGGCTACGGCTACAACGACCTGGGCAGGGATACTTTGGAGGCGGTCTACGCGAAAATCTTCCACACGGAAGACGCCCTGGTGCGCCCCCAGATTACCTGCGGCACCCACGCCCTGGCACTGGCGCTGATGAGCAACCTCCGCCCCGGGGACGAGCTGCTCTCCCCGGTGGGGAAGCCCTACGACACCTTGGAGGAGGTCATAGGCATCCGCCCTTCCAGAGGCTCCCTTGCGGAATACGGCGTAAGCTACAGGCAGGTGGACCTCAAGGAGGACGGCAGCTTCGACTACGATTCCATAGTGGAAGCCATAAATCCTCGCACCCGCCTGGTGACCATCCAGCGCTCCAAGGGCTACCAGACCAGGCCCACTTTTTCCGTAAAGCAGATAGGAGAGCTGATAGCCTTTGTGAAGAAAATCAAGCCGGACGTCATCTGCATGGTGGACAACTGCTACGGAGAATTCGTGGAGCCGCAGGAGCCCAGCGATGTGGGGGCGGACATGGTGGTGGGCTCCCTGATCAAGAACCCCGGAGGCGGCCTGGCCCCCATAGGAGGCTACATCGCCGGAAGAAAGCAATGCGTGGAGAACGCCGCATTCCGGCTCACGTCCCCCGGGCTTGGCAAGGAAGTGGGCGCGTCCCTGGGCATCCTGAAGGATTTCTACCAGGGCCTGTTCCTGGCCCCTACGATAACGGCCTGCGCCCTGAAATCCGCAGTCTTCGCCGCCAATCTGTACGAAAACCTGGGCTACGCTGTGGTGCCGAACGGCAGCGAGAGCAGGCATGACATCATCCAGGCCGTGACTTTCGGCTCCCCGGAAGCTGTCATCGCCTTCTGCCAGGGCATCCAGGCCGCAGCCCCCGTGGACAGCCATGTGACCCCCGAGCCCTGGGACATGCCGGGGTATGACGCCCAGGTCATCATGGCGGCGGGTGCGTTCGTGTCCGGCTCCTCCATAGAGCTCTCCGCGGACGCGCCCATCAAGCCTCCCTACGCGGTCTATTTCCAGGGAGGGCTCACCTGGCCCCACGGGAAATTCGGCATTTTGAAATCCCTCCAGTCCCTGATAAACAGGGGATTGCTGGATAAAAACCGCCTGAAGCTGTAGCTTTATGTAGAAAAAACTCAAAATAAATTCTATGATTTTTGTGTACAGTCCTGGTATTTTGTGGTACTATATAAGCGTGCGCATGCGGAATCCGTGAGGGGACGGATGCGCATAGGCTCGCAGGGCATATCGCATGCCCCGGGACAAAAGAAGGAAGAGGTATCGGCTTGAAGAAAGTAAACTGGGTATTGCTGGTACTGATACTGGTGGGATTCGTCATCGGCAGATTCATCGGCACTTATTTTTCAGGCACTTTCCTGAACTATGGACAGTCCTTCGGGCTCAGCTCCCCTGTGGTGCTTGACCTGGGATTCATCATCCTGACCTTTGGGCTGACAATCCAGATTACCATAGCAAGTGTCATAGGCGTCATAATCGCGCTGGTGATATATCGCTTCATCAGGTAGTCCATGGGCGGCTCCGGGAAGGCCGTTCGGAGATGCGTCGGAGAAGGGGAAGGAGACGCATGGACAAGCACGGGAAAATGGAAGAAAAAGAAAGGCATTCCAACGGAAACGAAGAGACGAAACGGAAGGAAGGCGCTCCCAGGAGGAGCAGTCCACAGAAGAGAAGCAGCGCGCCGAAAAACGTGCTGAAGACGGCCTCGGAGCTTCCCTATGAGAGGTTCAAGCGGTTCGGGCCGGAGAACCTGACGGAGATAGAGCTGCTGGCCATCATCCTACGCACCGGCACCAGGGACAACCATGTGCTGCAGGTGGCGGAGGAGGTCATGAGCCTGGCCAGATATCCCAAGGAGGGGCTTCTGGGCCTGTACGATGTGACTTTGGACGAGCTCATGGGTATCCGGGGAATCGGCGAGGTGAAGGCAGTGCGGCTGAAATGCCTGACAGAGCTGTCCATGCGGATGAGCATGGCAAAGGCCAGGGAGGGACTGAACCTCACCAGCTCCGGCCAGGTGGCGGCTTATTTCATGGAAAAACTCCGGCACCGGGAGACCGAGTGCGTGGTGGTGGCCTGCGTGGATGCCAAGGGACAGCTGATATGTGAGAGGAAGCTGTCGGAGGGCAGCGTCAACATGTCGCTGATCTCCCCCAGGGAAATCTTCCTGGCGGCGCTGGAGAGCCGGGCCGTGAACATCGTGCTGGTACACAACCATCCCAGCGGAGATCCCACGCCCAGCCGGTCCGACAGGGAGCTCACCCGTAATGTGCGGGACACCGGAGAGAAGATGGGAATCCGGCTGCTGGATCACGTCATCATCGGCGACAACCGCTATGTCAGCTTCAGGGAGAGGGCATGGTTTTCGGAGGAGCCGCTGTACCCGGGGCCGGAACCGGCGTGACCGATCGGGCCGGAGGAAAGTTTTTACAATGAGAAAGGGGTTGTCATTTTGGCAAACAACGCATTCGGTATCGATTTAGGTACAAACAACATTAAAGTCTATAGCAGGGGCGATGACAGCATCATGGTAGAAAAGAACATGATCGCCATAGAGAACAAGAAGGTCCTGTTTGCATATGGGAACTCTGCATTTGAAATGTATGAGAAGGCCCCCGGCAATATTCATATCTCTTACCCCCTGACCAACGGCGTCATCGCTGATATCAAGAATATGGAGACATTGGTACGGTATTTCGTCACCGACCTCCAGAAGGGAAACTGTAGGCCTGCGGACTTCTATATCGCGGTGCCTACGGACGTTACCGATGTGGAGAAGAGGGCCTTTTACGACCTGATCAAATATGCCAATGTAAAGGCGAAGAAGATCATGGTGGTGGAGAAGGCCGTGGCGGACGGCCTGGGGCTGGACATCGATGTAAAGAATTCCCAGGGCGTGCTGGTGGTCAATGTAGGCTTCGAGACCACGGAGATTTCCATATTGTCCCTGGGCGGCATCGTGCTGAGCCGCCTGATCAAGACCGGGGGCCTGAAGTTCGACGAAGCGATCCGGGCCGCCGTGAGGAAGGAATTCAGCCTGGTCATCGGCGGCAGGACCTCCGAATCCGTGAAGATTTCCCTGAAAGATCTGGAGCAGGAGGGCAAGGGCGCAATCGTCTATGGCAGGGACATCGTGACGGGGCTTCCCATAGAGCGGGAGATTCCCACGAAGCTGGTGGTAGAGTGCCTGGAGGAGCATTTTGCTTCCATCATCGACAATGTGAAGGTCATTCTGGAGAGGACGCCCCCCGAGCTGGCGGCGGATATCTACCGCCACGGCATCTACCTGACCGGAGGCGCTTCCCAAATCAGCCATCTTGCAGAGCGGCTGGCCGCAGGAACCGGGCTTCGGGTGAACGTTTCGGAGAATCCCGTCACCAGCGTGGTGCTGGGCCTGGCCAAGATCATCAAGGACGACAACTACAAGTCCGTAGCTTACGCGATTGAAGGGATGAGCAAATGAGTCCAATCATCAAAAGAAAAGGAGAGCGGTTTACCTTGCCGAGTAAATATCTCCTTTTTATTTTAACGGTGCTCTGCACTGTCATGATGCTGGTCACTTTTGGCACGGATGTATTCAATCGGCCGCTTAACGTGGTGGTGGGATACGTGATCGTGCCTTTTCAACAGGGTATCGAAAAGGTGGGCGGATGGCTGTCCAACCGTTCCGAGGAACTGGTGCAGATCCGCACGCTCCTGGATGAAAATGCCCGGTTGAAAGAGGAGCTGGCCGCGCTGATTGAGGAGAACACCCTGCTGCAGCAGGACAAATATGAGCTGAACAAGCTCAGGGAGCTGTTCGAACTGGACGGCCAATATGCGGAATACAATAAGGTGGGGGCCAGGATCATCGGCCGGGACTCCGGGAACTGGTATTCCTCCTTTCTGATCGACAAGGGGGAGGATGACGGCCTGGAGGTGGACATGAACGTCATCGCCCAGGGCGGCCTGGTGGGCAGGATCACCTCCGTAGGGCCCGGCTGGGCGCGGGTGACCTCCATCATATCGGACAATGTCCATGTCAGCGCCATGACCCTCTCCACGGAGGACAACATGACCGTGACGGGGGATCTAAGGCTCATGGCCGAGGGCTGCATCACATTCAGCCAGCTTGTGGACGGCCAGGACAGCGTGCGGGAGGGAGACAAGGTAGTCACCTCTAACATCAGCGACAAATACCTGCCGAACATCCTGATCGGTTACATCAGAACCATCAGCAAGGATGCCAACAACCTGACCAAATCGGGCGAAATCGTACCTGCGGTGGATTTCGAGCATCTGGGGGAGGTGCTGATCATCACGGACAGGAAGCAGGCCGTGGCGGAATGACCGACAGCCGTAAGGGGAGTGCGTATGCTTCGTAAAATAATTGTGACAGTATGTATCATCCTATGCTTTGTCCTGCAGTGCAGCGTCTTTGACAGCCTGAGCTTTGCGGGCATCATACCGAACCTTATGATTGTATTGACGTCTTCCTTCGGGTTCATGCGGGGAGAGCGGGAGGGGCTGGTGATTGGTTTCTTCTGCGGGCTTCTCAGCGATATCTTTTTCGGCGGCTTCCTGGGCTTTTACGCGCTGCTGTTGATGTACATAGGCTTTCTGAACGGGAAGTTCTGCAAGATTTTCTACCCGGAGGACATCAAGCTTCCGCTGGCGCTGATCATCGTAAGCGACCTGTCCTATGGAATCATATGCTATATTTTGACTTTTATGCTTCGCGGCAGGTTTGAATTCGCCTATTACTTTCTCCACATCATCCTGCCGGAGGCCCTGTATACCATTGTAGTGACCCTGTTTTTATATCCGGCTGTTCTGAAGGTGAATGAAAAGCTGGAGAATCATGAGAGAAAGAGAGCGCAGAAATTTGTTTGATGAGTTCAAGGAAAAAATAATCGGCGTCATCACCAGCAGGCTGACAGTCTTCACGGTTGTATTCTGCCTGTTTGCCGGCGTGCTGATTTACCGCTGCTTTGAACTTCAGATTGTCCACGGGGAGGAGTATCTGGAGGAATTCGTCCTGGAGATAGAGAAGACCCGGGACATCGCCAGTACCCGCGGCAATATTTATGACAGGAACGGCAATGTGTTGGCCTACAATGAGCTGGCCTATTCCGTGAAGATAGAGGATGTGTTCGAATCCGGGCGGCTCAAGAACGCCAGGCTCAATGACATGATTCACCGCCTGATCCAGATGATCGAGAAGAACGGAGACAAATGCATCACGGATTTCAAGATATTCCTGAATGAGGACAGGGAATTCCAGTATTCCGTGGAGGACACCAGCCTCCTGCGCTTTCTGGCGGATGTGTACGGCAAGGCCGACATCGGCGATCTGAAGGACGAGGAGCGCACGGCCACGGCGGACGAGATCATGGAGTATCTGAGCAGCACCAAGAATTTCGCCATCGGAAGCTATGCGGACCCGGAGGACTCGAAGAGCGAGTTCCTGGTGGGGGAGGGCTACAGCAAGGAGGAGTGGCTGACCATGGTCACCATCCGGTACGCCATGAACCTGACCTCCTTCCGGAAATATATCGGCACCACGGTGGCCACCAATGTCAACGAGAAGACAGTGGCCGTGGTCATGGAGAATTCCCAGTCGCTGCCGGGCGTCACCATAGAGGCAGACACGGTGCGGCGGTATGTGGACTCGGAGTATTTCGCCCATGTGCTGGGGTACACGGGGAAGATCTCCTCGGAGGAGCTGGCTGACCTGAACGCCCGGGCGGCGGAGGAAAAGAGCGCTGAGGGGCAGGGGACGGACAGCGCGGAAGAGGAAAGCTCCGACGCCTACAGCCTCAATGACGTGGTAGGCAAGAGTGGCATAGAGTCCTATCTGGAGACCACTCTCCAGGGGGAAAAAGGATATGAGAAGGTCATCGTGGACAATATGGGCAAGGTCATCTCCATCGAGGAGCGCAAGGAGGCCAAGGCCGGCCAGGATGTGTACCTGACGATCGACAAGGATCTGACGGAGGCGATCTACCATATCCTGGAGCAGAAGCTTGCGGGCCTTGTGTCCAGCAAGATCATCAACACAAAGGAATATGTCCCCGCCAGGGGCGCGGACAGCAGCGATATCAAGATTCCCATATATGACGTGTATTTCACCATGTTCGACAACGCCGTCATCGACATCAGGGCCATGGCCGAGGAGGATGCCCAGGAGACGGAGAGGGAGGTGTACGCCGCCTACCTGGCCTACAAGGAAAACGCATACAATCAGCTGCGCTACGAGCTGACGGAGGGGCTGACCCCTTATAACCAGCTGTCCAAGGAATATCAGGTCTATCAGAGCAATATCGTGACACTGCTGCGCCGGAACGGCATCATCATGTCGGAAGCGGTGGTATCGGACGACGCCACACAGGTGGCATGGGCCACGGAGGAGGTCATCAGCCTCAGCGAATACCTGAAATACTGCATCTCCCAGAACTGGATCGATGTCAGCAAGCTGGAGCTGGACGACAAATATTCCGATTCCTCGGAAATCTACGATGAGATCCTGGAACATATCATTGTCATGGTAGAGAACAACACGGAATTCCAGAAGCGCTTTTTCAAATATATGCTTTTGAACGATGCCATAAGCGGCAGACAGGTATGCCAGATCCTCTGCGAACAGGGAAAGGTCTCCGTACCGGAAGACGACAGGGCTGCAGTCTTTGAGGGGCAGATGAGCGCCTACCAGTTCATGATGAACCGGATAGACCATCTGGACATCACCCCCGCACAGCTGGCGCTGGATCCCTGCAACGCCTCCTGCGTTGTCACGGACGTGCATTCCGGCGATATCCTGGCCATTGTGTCCTATCCGGGCTACGACAACAATAAAATGGCCAATTCCATAGACGCGGCGTATTACGCCCAGTTGAACGCGGACAAGTCGAATCCGCAGTACAATTATGCCACCCAGTACGCGGCGGCTCCCGGCTCTACCTTCAAGATGTTGTCATCGGCGGCCGGGCTCATGGAGGGGGCTGTGGAGATAGACAGCATCGTCAAGTGCAAGGGCATCTTTACGGAAATCGATCCGCCGCCAAGCTGCTGGAACCGGTACGGGCATGGCAATGAGACACTTGTATCAGCCATCCGGGATTCCTGCGACTGTTATTTCTATGAGATAGGCTACCAGCTTTCCATGGGCTCGGGCACATACAATGAGACCGAGGGGCTGGACGTGCTGGACAAGTACGCGGAGCTGTTCGGGCTTACGGAGAAATCGGGCATCGAGATATCCGAGGCTTCCCCGAACGTGTCCACGGAAGACCCGGTGCGTTCCTCCATCGGCCAGGGCAGCAACAGCTATACGCTGACAGGGCTGGCCAGATATGTAGCCACGGTGGCCAACAGCGGCTTCTGCTACAATCTGACCCTGCTGGATAAAATCACGGATTCCGAGGGCAATGTGGTGGAGGAGTTTCAGCCGAAGCTGCGCAATACCGTGGACATGCCCGGGGAATACTGGGACGCCATCCATCTGGGGATGCGCCAGGTGGTGGAGAACAAGAGCTATTTCGACAACCTGGCGGTGAACGTGGCCGGCAAGACCGGTACGGCGGAGCAGACCCTGGACAGGCCCAGCCACGCGCTGTTTGCCTGCTACGCGCCCTATGAGCAGCCCGAGATCAGCATCGTCACCAGAATCCCCTTCGGATACGCTGCGGACCATGCGGCCCAGGCCTCCAGGGATATCCTGAAATACTATTATGGCCTGGCAGAAGTGGACGAGCTGATCACCGGCACGGCGGACGAGCCGGACGGCGGCATTACCAACGAGCATTGAACGGGGGGCATGGCGGATTATGAGAGAAGCAGTGATCATCAAGAGCTTTCCCAACGGGATAGCGCTGTATCTGAACGGGGAGATGCCCTTCGAAGACCTTCTGGCGGAGATAGGGTATAAATTCTCCGATGCCAGGAATTTCTTCGGCACGGTCACCATGGCATTGTCCATAGAGGGGCGGCCCGTGACGGATATGGAGGAAATCCGGATACTGGAGACGATCCGCGACAACAGCGACATCAACATCGCCTGTATCGTGGAGAAGGACGAGACAGTCAACAAAAATTACGTGAAGGCGCTGGAGCGCACGGAGAGAGAGCTGGCCCAGAAGCCGGAGGGGCAGTTCTTCCGGGGGGACCTGAAGGACAGGGAGGTGCTTGAGACGGAGAACAGCATCATCATGCTGGGGGACGTCTATCCGGGGAGCAGCATCGTCAGCGCCAAGAACATCATCATATTGGGAGGGCTCTACGGGAAAGCCCATGCCGGAGGCAACGGCTGTGAGGGGGCCTACATAGCAGCGTTTGAAATGGCGCCGGAGAGAATCAGGATCGGCGATTTCAAATATAAACCAGGTACAAAACAGGCAAGGTGGGGAATCAGACCGAAGGTACGACCGAAAATCGCATATGTGAAAAACGACCGAATCATCATCGAGGCGCTTACCAAAGACCTGCTGAACTGCTTCTGATTCTATGTGTGCTATATAGCGGGCTGTTGCCTGCGAAGCGGACGATGGGAGGGTTCAGAGGACGACAGACGAAATTCTTTTATGGAGGGCAGAAAGTATGGATGAAAAGCATTCCAGGGAGCAGCAAAGCTCCAAAGTCATTGTCGTCACTTCAGGGAAAGGCGGCGTGGGCAAGACCACCACGACCGCAAACGTGGGAACGGGTCTGGCGAAGCTGGGAAAGAAGGTCTGCCTGATCGACACGGACATAGGCCTTCGCAATCTGGACGTGGTCATGGGACTGGAGAATCGCATCGTCTACAACTTGGTGGACGTGGTGGAGGGGAACTGCCGGGTGAAGCAGGCATTGATTCGGGACAAGCGCCATCCGGGGCTGTACCTGATGCCCTCTGCCCAGACTAGGGATAAGTCTGCGGTGTCCCCGGGGCAGATGGTGAAGGTGATCGAACACTTAAAGGAACAGTTCGACTATATCCTCTTAGACTGCCCGGCGGGCATCGAGCAGGGCTTCCAGAATGCCATCGCCGGAGCGGACAGGGCGTTAGTGGTGACTACCCCCGAAGTGTCCGCCATCCGGGACGCGGACCGCATCATCGGCCTGCTGGAGGCCAACGGCTTCAAGCAGATGGATCTGATCATCAACAGGCTGCGGATGGACATGGTCAGACGTGGGGACATGATGTCCGCCCAGGACGTGGTGGACATCCTTGCAATCCCGCTGATCGGCATCATACCGGACGATGAGAGCGTAGTGGTGGCCAGCAACCAGGGAGAGCCCCTGGTGGGGAGCAGCTCCCCCGCGGGACAGGCCTACGCGAACGTAGTACATCGGGTGGAGGGAAAGGAGGTGCCCTATCTGAATTTCGACAAGGGCATTTCGTTCTGGACCAGGGTGACTGGTATTTTTCATAAGGCATAGGAGGAGTGGAGATGAGGCATTTTTTTCGCAGAAAAAGCTCCTGCCAGATTGCAAAGGACAGGCTGAAGATCCTGCTGATATCGGACAGGGTCAACTGCTCGCCTGAGGTAATGGAGTTGATCAAGCTGGACATAGCCAAGGTCTTGTCCAAGTACATGAAGATAGATTCCGAGAATATGGATATCCAGATTAATACAAAGGGGAACAAGTCCGGGCGGGGAAGCAAGATGCCGTCCCTGTACGCCAATATCCCCATCGTGGACGTCACCGCAAAGGATCTGGCGAAATGAATTCTGGTATGGGATTCCGGTTTAGAGGAAGTGTCGCTTAGAGGAAGATATGTTTAAAAGATACAGATTACGGGATTATGATTTTAAGCTTGTGCTGTTGATACTGGCGCTGTCGGCGGTGGGTGTCATCGCCGTAGGCAGCGCGGAGCCGTCCCTGCAGAACAAGCAGCTTGCCGGAGTGGTCGCAGGGGTGGTTCTGATGGTGGTGGTCTCCCTGTTTGACTATACCATGGTAATCAGGCTGAACTGGCTGATGTACGTGGCCAATCTGGTGCTGCTGGTGGCCGTCTGGCAGCTTGGGGACGAGACGAAAGGGGCCACCAGATGGCTTACGATCGGGGGACTGCGATTTCAACCTTCAGAAACTGCAAAAATTTTGTTGATTTTATTCTTTGCACAGTTTATTATGAAACATAGGAAGAAATTGAACACCGTGGTAATCATAGCCAGCTGTGTCGTCATGTACGCGCTGCCCTGGATTCTGGTCTGGAAACAGCCGGATTTGTCCACCAGCATCGTGCTCCTGGCCGTGTTCTGCATCATCATGTTCGCCGGGGGCATAAGCCTGAAGCTGGTATTCGGGGCCATAGCGGTGGCGATACCGGCGGTGGCGCTGGTGATATCGCTGGCGCTGCAGCCGGACAGCGACCTTTTGACGGACAATCAGAAGACCCGTGTACTGGCCTTCGTCAACCCCCAAGAATACGAGACCACCTACGCATATCAGCAGCTGAATTCCGTGACGGCGATCGCATCCGGGCAGCTGGAGGGGAAGGGGTATAAGAATAATGAGATTACATCGGTAAAAAATGGCAATTTTCTTTCGGAGGCGCAGACAGACTTTATATTCTCCGTAATCGGAGAGGAATTCGGCTTCAAGGGGAGCGTCGTGGTAATCGTGTTGCTATTCTCTGTGGCATTGGAATGCATCTCGGTGGCCCGGAAAGCGAAGGATGTGGCAGGGACGATCATCGCCGCCAGCATGGGAGGGCTCGTGGCCTTTCAGGGGTTCTTCAATATCGGCGTGGCAACTTTCATCCTGCCTACCACAGGACTTACGCTTCCTTTCGTCAGCAATGGTCTGACTTCGCTGCTGAGTCTATTTATCGGCATGGGGTTTGTCCTGAACGTAAGGCTTCAGGCAAAGAAATCGAAACAGTAGAAGATGCTATGGAGGAGGTACACTTATGAACATTGCGCTGATTGCACATGACGCAAAAAAGAAGCTGATGCAGAATTTCTGCATCGCGTACAGGGGGATCCTGAGCAAGAACGATCTGTATGCCACGGGCACCACAGGACGCCTGATCGAGGAGGTCACGAACCTGAACGTCCACAAATGCCTGGCGGGGCATCTGGGCGGGGAGCAGCAGATCGGTGCCCAGATTGAGAACAATGAGATAGACCTTGTGATATTCCTGCGCGATCCCTTGAGCCCAAAGAAGCATGAGCCGGACGTGAACAATGTGGTGCATCTGTGCGACACCCACAATATTCCGCTGGCCACGAACCTGGCGAGCGCGGAACTGTTGATCAAGGCTCTGGACAGAGGGGATTTGGAATGGCGTGAACTTTACAAATAAGAAGAAAATCATTTCATTGATAGGCGGCGTGGTGACGGCAGTCTGTTGCCTCACGGGGTGCGGCAGCCTGTCCTACGACATGGCTTACCATGTGGATTACGATGTCAGCAGCTTCAACGTGGTGACCAGACAGGAGACGCGCACGGCCCTGCCCTTCGCGGCGAATCTGTGCGTGGCGGCGGGGAACGTGCCCAGCGATACCGTGGACATGTCCCACGCGGAGGCGGCGGGGCTGTTCGGCCTTGACGAGAGGCAGGTACTCTATGCCCAGAACATCCATGAAAGGCTCCACCCGGCCAGCCTGACCAAGGTGATGACGGCTCTGGTGGCATTGAAATACGGACAGCTGAACCAGACGCTGACGGCTTCCGATGTGGTCAACATCACGGAGCCGGGCGCGGTGCTCTGCGGGCTGGCCACAGGGGATACCATGACCCTGGATCAGGCCCTGCGCATCCTGCTGGTGTATTCCTCCAATGACGTGGCCATGCTGATTGCGGAGAATGTGGGGGGGAGCGTGGAACGTTTTGTGGAAATGATGAACGAGGAGGCGGCGCGCCTGGGGGCTACCAACACGCATTTCATGAATCCCCACGGACTGACGGAATCGGAGCATTACACCACAGTCTACGACCTGTATCTGATTTTCAATGAGGCTGTCAAAAACGACACCTTCAATGAAATCATACACATGTCCAGCTATCAGACCGTGTTCTATGACAGAGACGGCCGGGAAAAGGCCTTTGACCGGCAGAACTCGAACCAGTACCTGCGGGGAGAGCGGCAGGCTCCCGCCAACGTGACGGTGATTGGGGGCAAGACCGGAACGACGAATGCGGCAGGCTACTGTCTGATGCTGCTCTCCAGGGATGAAAACGGCCGTCCCTATATCTCCATTGTGCTCCGGGCAGAGGGGGTGGAGGAGCTTTATGGAGAGATGACGGATTTACTTGACGAGATTCATAAATAGAGGTTGTTTTTTGGTCGTGTTTCACTTATAATATAAATACTAATACTATAGGAGGGTTTCCAATGGTCCAGTTAATTGTAGGCAATAAGGGAAAAGGTAAGACAACGCAGCTATTGGAGAAGGTGAATAGCGAAATCAAGGAGATTGCGGGCAATATCGTGTATCTCGACAAGAATACCAAACATATGTACGAGCTGAACAACAAGGTTCGTCTGATTGATGTCTCTCAGTACATGATTGAGGACAGCGATGAGTTCGTGGGCTTCGTCAGCGGCATCATCTCTCAGGATCACGACCTGCAGCAGATGTATTTCGACAACTTCTTAAAGATAGCGTGCCTTGAGGGGCAGGACATCTTGGCCGCTATGAACAAATTGGAAAAACTCAGCAATAATTTCGATGTGGATTTCATCCTGAGCATATCCATGGATGAGTCCCAGCTCCCGGAAGGTTTGAAGGAGAAAGTCATAGTATCCCTGTAATGGCAATTCGGCCACGGATTGTATGGTGGTTTTTGCATGTTTATGTAGTCACGGGTATAATTATAGGATCGGATTACACACGAAAGCCTCGGAAAGCATATGCCGGGGCTTTTGTATGGAGGCGTGGGATTGGCAAAGGGCAGGAAATCGAACAGACGCACGCAGAGGGACAGGCATGCTCCCCGGAACAGAGACGTTCCCCGGAGCAGAGAAGTTCCCCAGAGCAGAAGTGCTCCCCGGAGCAGAAATGCTCTCCGGAGCAGAGACGTTCCCCGAAACCGGGATGATTCCCGGGAAAGGGGCTCCCGGGAAAGAAACGGCTCTGGAGAGCGGCGAGCCTCCCAGAAGGGAAGAGGCGCTCCGAGGAAGGTAACCAAGATAAAAAAATACCGCAAGCCTCTGAACCTGAATATCGGGATGCTGATTTTCGCTGTCATTTTCTTCTATGTGGTGGTCTGTGTCATCCTTTATTTCCAGACCAGCCACATCGTCCGATACGAAGTGAAGGAGGGCTCCCTTGCCACGGACACGGTATATAGAGGGGTGGCGCTGCGGGACGAGACAGTGGTCTGCGCCGAGACGGCAGGCTATGTGAACTACTATGCCAGAGAGGGAGAGCGGGTGGCCAAGAATAACCTCGTCTACATCGTGGACGAGACGGGACGCCTGAACGAGGAGCTGGAGAACCTGAGCCTTGGGGAGAACTCCCTTTCCGACAGGGAGCTGATGGACTTCAGGAGCGAGATTGTGAATTTTGTCCATGGCTTCCGGCCTGAGCAGTACGACAGTACATATGATTTCAAATATTCCATGAAGAATACGGTTCTGAAGCTTGCGAACACGAACATGCTTCAGAGCGTCAGCGACCTGAGCGGCACTACGGGAGGGAACATCGTCAACTACTTCCATGCGCCTGACACGGGAATCGTTACCTACTGGACGGACGGCTACGAGTCCCTGACGGCACAGGACGTGACAGAAGACCTCTGGGACGATACGGCCTATGAGAAGAAGCTCATGATGGGAAATTCCCTGGTGGCCGCGGGGGATGCGGTCTATAAGCTGGCCACCAGCGAGAACTGGTCCATCGTCATCCCGGTGGAGCCTGACAGAGGCGCGCAGCTCCAGGAGGAGGGCTTCGTGAAGGTTCGCTTTCTGAAGAACCAGTACGAATCTTGGGGAGAGACGAAGCTGCTCACCAATGGGGACGGAAACACCTATCTGCAGCTTTCCTTCACCAATTCCATGGTCACCTTCGCCACGGACAGATTCCTGGATGTGGAGCTGATCGTAGAGGACGAGACAGGGCTGAAGATACCGAAGTCTTCCATCGTCCAGAAGGAATTCTTCCTGATACCGGAGGAGTATGTGATTCCCGGAGGCAACAACGGCGGGGACAGCATCATGCGGCAGACCGTCCTGGAGGACGGGACCATTTCCAGCGAGGTACTGGAGATAGAGGTATACTATTTTGACGATGAGACAAAGGAATACTACCTGGACAGCTCTATCCTGAATTCCGGGGATAATATCTACAAACTGGACAGCCAGGAGACGTTTACGGTGAGCAAACGGGCGACGCTGACCGGTGTGTATAATATAAACAAAGGATACGCCGACTTCAAGCAGATTACCATTCTGTACGAAAACGACGAGTATGCAATCGTAGAACCCAATATGAAATACAGCCTGAGCGTGTATGACTATATCGTGCTGAACGCGGAGACTGTCAAGGACGATCAGCTCATCAGGCAGTGAGCCAAGGAGGATGGAAAAGTGGTACGGGAAAATTTGGAGGCTGTGCAGGGAATCATAGAGGATGCCTGTGAAAGGGCAGGGCGCCCCGGGGACGGCGTGACGCTGATCGCGGTGAGCAAGACCAAGCCGCTGGAGCTTGTGCGGGAGGCCTATGAGGCTGGGGCCAGGGATTTCGGGGAGAACAAGGTGCAGGATCTCCTGGATCGGATAGAGGCGCTGCCCTCGGACATCCGCTGGCATATGATAGGGCATCTGCAGAGGAACAAGGTAAAGTATATCGTGGGCAAGGTGGCCATGATACACAGCGTGGATTCCCTGCGGCTGGCGGAGGAGATCA
>OFFE01000510.1_pt1 | contig 33000 bp, 23 predicted proteins | sample 1521371 | NCBI WGS metagenome assembly OFFE01 (sample SAMEA3504131, study PRJEB24116) | mouse gut metagenome | biome: mouse gut; feature: mouse-associated habitat; material: faeces | place: Denmark | collected 2011 | reverse complement strand
GTCAAGACGCCGCCCTCTCACGGCGGAAACAGGGGTTCGATTCCCCTATCAGCTGCTGGAAACCTTGAAATCTATCTCAATAGATTTCAAGGTTTTTTCTTGTTTCAGTTTCTCTCAGCTTCCGCCCCGCCTGCCGCTGCTGAGACATCCCATTCCTCCGCCCCGCATAAAAAAATTATACTGCTGTTGTGAAATCTGCCGCCACAAAACAAGAGACGGCCTAAGCCGTCTCCATCTTGTAAAAATTCATCATGGCAATAATCATAAAGATCAGCGTCACCAGCCCCAGGCACACATTCATCAGCACATGGGCAGCCCTAATCCCCCCGGCAGCAAATCCGGCCCAGGCCCCTGCCACCGCCGCCATAATGGCGACGCTCTGGAACAGCATCTGCAGAAACTGCTTTCCCGTTCTGCCCAAAGTACTGCCCCCTGCAGCCTCCGCCATCGCCAGGGCATAGAGCTTGTTGGCGGAGAACAGCACAAAAAACAGAAGGCACAGCAAAGTGATGTCCGGCGCCAGTCCCATAGCCACCGCCCCAGGCAGGATGAAAAGACAGGCATTCACCAGTCCCTGCACATGCTGTATGGCCGTGGCGAACAGGAGCTTCCGGAAAGCCGTATCCGGGATCAGATAGGTGTAGGGAGATTTGAGCTCCTTTCTCCATTTCCCGGTCAAAGCTGTAAAGATAAAAATCACATAGACCGAAGCCCCCGGCAGCACAAAACTGTTCTCCCCTATGGGCAGCCAGGCCAATCCCACTCCCGCAATGGCCGAGGCCAGACTGCCCCCGTCAAAGATAAAAAAGCGGCTTTTCTTGTACTCCAAAAGCTGTCTGTAGAACAGCGCTGCGGCTCCCTTTCCCCGCCAGCGTACCCCGGCTTTCCTTACTTTCTGTCTCCTGCCGGGCCTTTTTCCCATGCTTCCCTGCCTGCGGCTCTCCAGAATCTCCTCATAATCCTCTGAAAACTTAATGGCATCCTCATAATAGGCGCCGGTACAGTTCATCCTCCAGGCCGCCGCAGCCAATACCACCAGAAGCAGAACATAGGCTCCGGTACAGATTAGATTTACCGTCGTGGGCTCTGTAAACAGCAGATGCACCACCGCCCCGTACCAGCCCGCCACCGGCACCAGCTGCACCATATCACTGTGCAGAAAATCCTTAAGCATCTGCCAGCTGAATCCCTCTTTCAGGCAGGCGTACAGAGCCATAAGCACCAGCAGTCCCGCCAGGCCGTATGTCGCCTTTACCACCATTCCCCGTTGTCTCTCCCCCAGCTTCTCGGAGCCATAGAGCAGCATCATAATACTTCCCTCCAAAAGGTTGTGCACCACCACGGAGAAGAGAAAATAAAGGCACAGACGCCAGAGTTCCACAGAAAAAGTCATTCTGCCGAACACCAGGACACACAGGTTCAGCATCAGCTGCAGCGTCAGGGTCTTCAGATGCGCGTACAGCAGCACACTTTTGGGCGATACAGGGGACGGGAACAGAAAATGCACATCGCTCTTCCGGTACACCAGCCCCTTCCGCCTGGCATAGGCAATCAGATTTGCGGGGATCACCCAGAGGGCATAAACTGTCAGCACCGCCGCCATGCCCTGGGGCGAGTCCATACCGGCCTGTTCCGTGACCATTTTCAGGGAAAAAGGAAGAGCAAAGATATAGAAGCCAAGGATCACCAGGTGCACATACGTCCCTGGCCTGCGCAGAGCCTTTCTGACACGGTTTACAAATGTCCTCACATAGAGATAACGAACCGCTCCCATGACTACCTTTCCCTCCCTTCCGGCCCACCATTCCCGGAAGATTCCACGGCCCGATTCTCCTGCCCGGATTGCCCCCTCTGCCCAACACCTTCCTGCTGTCCTGTGACAGAAAAGTACAGTTCTTCCAGGTCCTCATTCCCCAGGGATTCCCTGGCATAAGTCCCCAGTATCTTCCCCTTGTCCATCACAAAAGTCACATCCCAGAGCTCCTTCACCATCTCCAGCATATGGGTGCTGATCAGGATAGTGCACCCATCCGCCCGCCGCTTCAGCAGCTGGGCTTTCAGCTCCTTGATAGCCCCCGGATCAAGCCCCACCATAGGTTCATCCAAAAGGATCACCCTGGGCCGAATGGCCAGAGCGCAGCAGATGCTGACCTTCTGCATCATTCCCTTGGAGAGTTCACCCCCCAGCTTTTCCTGCTTATCCTTCAGCTCAAAAATCTCCAGAAGCTCCAGAAGTTCCTCCCGGGAAACCTCCACCCCGTAAGCCCTGGTGATAAACTCCAGGTGCTCCCGCACAGTCAGCGCCTCATACATATAAGGCAGTTCCGGCACATAGGCAAACTGCCTTTTAGCCTCCTGAGTCCGGGAATCCATCCCCTGAATACGCACCGTCCCCTTGTAGTTCAACAGCCCCGCAATGCTTTTAATGACTGTGGACTTTCCCGCCCCGTTGGGCCCTAAAAGTATCCCGGTCTTCCCGTCCGGCACCGTAAATCCCACCTTGTCCGCAGCCAGATTTTTCCCATATTTTTTTGATAATTCCATCACTTCGAGCATACTCTCATCCTCTATCCGCCCTCCCGGCGGTACCTTTCTGTGTCCTGCTTACAGCTTTTCATTTCACGGCCCGGCGCCTCAGACATCCCGTCACATAAATGTCCCCACATTTTCAAGCCCCAAAAGCACCGCCGTCAAATACAGCAGCAGAAGATGCGCCGGGTAAAAGGCATAGAAGAAATACTTCATCTTAAGCCCCCTGCGGCCATTGTAAAGGGCTACAGGAATCAGGGTTAAAAAGGCCGTCACTTCACTGACGGACATGATCGTGAGCACAATGCAGCCCGCCAGCATGGACCTGACCCTGCCCTTCCGGAACGCATACATGACCGCTATGGTCAGCACACCCATGCCGCCATAATCCGTTCTCAGAAAATCAGCCAAAAGCATCAGCACAATCAGAGCGGTCATGTCGCCGCAGAGCACCTGGACACTGCCGGGAACCTTGTTTCTGCCGTACAGGTAGTAGATCCCCCCGGCGCCCCCGCAGAATATCCCGTACAGCAGAATTGTAACCGCCTCACTTTTCACCACCACCAGGCTGTTGACCAGGCTCACCAGGTAAAACCCGGGGAACAGCACACCCCCCGCCATAAGAAGAATTCCCACAGGCCGGCTCAGTCTTTTCTCCCCTTTAAATCTGCCCAAAAAGCCAAAGACACAGAGGGCCGCCAGCCCCAGAAAGAGAGTAAAATACACATTTTGATATCTCTGGTCAAGCAACTTTCCTGTGAGTGCCAGATTGAAAGGAACCTCGGAGATCAGAGCAAACATCCCCATCCTCAAGGCATACTTTTTTACATTACGAGTCTTCTGGAATCCCTCCACCAGCAGAAAACAGAATATGGGAAAACCAAGCCTCCCGATGAACCGCAGAAGCCAATAGGTGAAATAGAGACTCCCGTTTTCCATCATCCATTTGTTGATCTCCTGCGCATTCTGTGAGCCCATGGCCCCCCAGAAACCATTGACCGCAAGCACCCTCTCCAGCACCACTGCTCCCACATGGTCAATGAGCATGGCAATGACAGCGATAATCTTTATGGTACTGCCGCTGATTCCTCTTTTCTGCCCTGACAAGGGCGTGCTGCAACTGACTCCATCCATTTTCCTGTCTCCTTTTCCCGGCACCATGGCCGTTCCCTATCCATTCCATGCTCCGCCGTTTTACGCTATTAACACTTTATCCCTTTAAACTCCATATGTCAATAGGCTGTTGTCGATCAGCGCTCTTTCGGGCCAAACTCTCCTATGGAAACCAGCACATCGCAAAAGGGCGGACCCTGCCGTCCGCCCTTTATGCGCCATAATCACTTCTATATTTCCTGTCAGAACCAGGACTCCGCTCTCTTAGTTCCTGCTTATCCCACTTTATAGCCATTTCCCCAGACCACTTTCAGATAGCGGGGCTCCTTGGGATTGGCCTCTATCTTCTCCCTGATGTGGCGAATATGCACCGCAATGGTGTTGTCCGCCCCAATGGCCTGCATATGCCAGATGTTCTCATAGATCTGACGGTTGGACAGCACCTTTCCCCTCTGCTGCACCAGAAGCCGGAGAATTTTATACTCTATAGGAGTGAGGCGCACGCTCTTGCCCTCCACCGTGACCTTCCTCTGGGTATCGTCTATCACCAGGCCGTCCACACGGTAAATCCGGTCAATATTGGCGCACATGTTCACCAGCTGGGTGTACCTGCGGATCTGAGACTTTATCCTGGCCAGCAGTTCCAGGGGGTTGCAGTCTGTGGTCACATAGTCGTCCGCACCCGCCTCCAGAGCCATGATCTTGGCCGTCTCCGCCGACTGGGCCGATACCACAATAAGAGGGATACTGCTCCTGCGCCGAAGCCCTGCGATCATCTCTATTCCCCTGTCCCAGCCCTTGTCGTTCAGCTCCACATCCACAAGCATCAAATGCAGTTCCGAGCTGCCAAGCCGCTCCTGAAGCTGTTCTATATCCGCCGCCACCAGCACGGAAAACCCTTCACTCACAAGAAGGGACGCCATTTTCTCCCCGATCCCTGTCTGATTGTTATACACCAGAATATTTTTCTCCATACGTATCTTCCATCCTTTCCATAAATTTTATATCAATTCAGCCATAGTCATTCTCCAAAATAAACCGACAGGTCCATGGAATCCAGGACCCGCTCCACTGTCTCCTGGTCGAACCCCTTGAAGGTGGCGGACATATCCCATCCATTCAGAGAGATAACCGCGTGAACGCTTCTCTCTTCCCCTTCCACTGTATCGAACATCACAAAGCACAGACCCTGGCTTGTGACAAAATGTCTCTCATTGCAGCTCTCACCGCCGTAGACGGTGCTGCTGCTGTAAAATTCATATCCCCTGTTGTCGCACTGGTTCATGAAAAAATAAGAATTCCCGTTTGAAAGCCGCAGGAAAGTCCGCCGGCCCTCCTCTGTGACGGTGACGCTCTCTGTGGTGAACTCCGTGCCAAACACCTCCTTGGAGGGAAGCACCGCAGACACACTGCCGTCTGCCAAAAAATCCTCAATGGAATTGTATTCAACGGTCTCAAATTCAATGATTTCAGGTTCACAGATTTCGTAGCTGCCTTCCTCTGTCTCCTCAGGGCCAGCATCCGCTGCAGTAAATACCCCCCCTAGCTTGAAAAATGAGCCCTCCTCCAGGACGCCCTTGCTTTCCTTCTCATCCTGCAGACTGGTGATGGTAAATCCACCCTCCTCTATTTTGATTATGCTCTCCCGGTAGCTGTTGGCCGCAGCCGTCCCCACGCCGCAGAGCAGGAACACCACGGCAGCCGTACAGCCCCTGGCAATCAGGTACCTGCGCACCCTCTGTGCCTGACGGGGCAGCCCCTCTCTGATTTTCTCAGCGTCCATGGAAATATGCGGCAGCCCTTCCGCCGCCTGGCGGTATGCATCTTGAAATTTATCCAAAGTCGTACTCCTCCTTCAATGCCTTCCTCAGCAGCTCCCTTCCTCTGGTGAGCTGCGATGTCACAGTAGACTGACCCCGGCCGGTGACTTTTGCAATCTCCTTTACGGACAGATCCTCATAGTAGAACAGGTGAATCACTTCCCGGTATCTGGCCGGCAGGCTCAGCACCTCCCTTAACAGTCTGTGCCTCTCCTCCTGCTTTACCGCCGACTCCTCCGGCCCTGGAGCCGGGGACGGAACACCCGGGGCCGTGCCGCCTGACGCCGAACCCTGTTCCTCCCCTATCTCCGGCCAGTCCATGTCTGCCGCCCTGTCGCTCCTGCGCCGCCTCCAGGCACTGCGCCAGACCTTCCGGCAGGCATTCACGGCCACCTTCAGAAGCCATGCCTTCTCATGCTCAGGACTCTGGAAACTGTCCCCGCGCTTGAGATACTGGTAAAACACTTCCTGCACCACGTCCTCCGCATCCTGCACATTCTGCAGACGCACATAGCAGAGCTTAAACAGCATGTCACCGTATGCTTCAATCTTCAGTTGTAGGTCTCTGTCGTCCGCACCAGTTTTGATCATCTTGTGTGTAAAACCTTTTCTTCTATTTAATAATATCCCTCTGGATATCCTTTTACTGCATAGATTCTAAAATAGTTTTGTATCAAAGTTGCATATCTTCATGCATAAATTTATGAAATGCTGTCACCAAAAAAGAGTGTGCATTCCACACACTCTTTCACCGATTTTCGGCACGAAAGCACAGCCGCGCCTTTATAATAGACGATATCCGGAACAGAAAAGTTTCAACAAAAAGAAATAAAATAAATTATTTTTTTACAGCATCCACTCCGGAGCCTTTTTCCCTCCCCGAAGCTGCAGTCTCCTCTGAGGAGATCGGCTCCAGATCCTGCAGATCCTCCTTCTCCAGCCTGCGGAAGCGGTTCAGCCCCGCCAGAAGAATCAGCAGACTGTTTCTGGTGGTGTCAAAAGCGCCGTCCTCATAGAGGGTATAAACCAGCAGCCCCACCGGGACAGCCACAATCATTCCCACCACCCCGCTGAGTTTGTAGCCTATGTAGAGCAGGAAAAGAGTGGGCAGCGGCGGAACCCCGATGGAGTCCCCCACAATCTTAGGCTGAATCAACTGCCTGGCAAGCTGGCCTACGCCCCAGATAACCAGAAGCCCAATGGCAGTGCGGTACTCCGCCGTGAGAATCCGAATCACCGCCCAGGGAATCAGCACCGTCCCGGTGCCGAAAAAGGGCAGAAAATCCAGAAAAGCAATCCCTAGGGCAATGAGGGCAAAATAATTCACCCGCAGAATCCCCAGACCGATCACCAGCAGCAGGTACATCCAGACCTCTATCTTCAGCTGAGCCTTCAGATAGCCTCCCACAGAGCCGGCCAGGCTGCGGCGTATCATGCGATAGCGCGTCTGAACAAAGGCCGGGGTGTGCTTACGGCACCAGTCGTTGAGCTGCTGTCTCTCTGCCACAAAAAAATAAGCCGATAGCAGCGCCATAATCACTCCGATAAAAATAGAAGGAAGGCGTCGGGCAAAATTTCCAGCGGCCTCAATGGTGGGAGAACTTATTTTTCCCAGGAAATCTCCCACATACACACCCACCTCCTGGGCGATGTCGTCCAGGTCAAAGCGTGCATCCAGATCAAACCTTCCCAGAAGGACTTTCATGCGGCTGTTGATATCTGCCAGATCCGCGGACATGCCCTCCCACATCTGGGGCAGAGCTCCCACCAGCCCCAGCATCTGATCCAGAAGCTGCGCGCAGATCCCATAGAGAAGCACCACCACCAGGCCAATCACCACAATTATCACAAAAGCGCTGCCAATCTTCCGCTTCAGCTTAATCTTCTCCTCAAAGAACCGCACCAGGGGACCTGCAATCAGCGCAATCACCCAACCCACCACAAAGGGCGAGAAAAAAACAAACGCCTTGGGCAGAAGCCAGACTGTGCAGAAAAAAATTACCGCCGCCACCATCAGATTCACCAGGGCTTTACTGTATCTCCTCATAGCCCTCCTTCCTGCACAGGTACGCCCATGCAGTCACCATCCCACAACATTTCCCTCTCAACCCTCTTCCTCCAAAAGCGCATCCAGAACCTGGTAGATCTCCTCCCTGCCCTGTCTGTTCAGCGCAGAGAAAGGAAGGATCAGAGTCTCACCGCCCGCTTTCAGGGCGGATCTGATTAACGTCGTCTGTTTCTGGACCTGGCTCCGTTTTATCTTGTCAAGCTTCGTGGCAATGATCACGGGCTCGTAGCCACTCTCCACAATCCACCTGTACATAAGCTTGTCGTTCTCTGTGGGCTCATGCCGGATATCCACCAGAAGGAAAACCCTCCGCAGCTTTTTTGACTTGTGCAGATAATTTTCCACCATCTTCCCCCACTGGGCCTTAACCTTTTCGTTGGCCTTTGTATACCCGTACCCTGGCAGGTCCACGAAATAGAGCGCGTTGTTGACATTGTAGTAGTTGATGGTCTGGGTCTTGCCCGGCTGGGAGCTGGTGCGGGCCAGGGATTTGCGATTCATAAGGGCATTGATCAGGGATGATTTCCCCACATTGCTCCTGCCTGCAAAAGCCACCTCCGGCAGACTTCCCTCTGGAAGCTTGCTGGTGATGCCGCACACGGTCTCCAGGCTGACATTTTTGATCACCAAATTCAGCCACATCCTTTCTATCACATGAACGCCGTCCTTTTGGGCGGCGTTCATGTTTGTAATCGTCTTGATTTTGCTTATTTCGCTTTTCTTTTCACTTTTTCTATATTGCTTTGTCCATATTTCTGCGGTGCTCGTTCCTGCGGTATGTCACTGGAGCGCTTCCCTCCTCCACCGTACCTTTGGTGATGACACACTGCTCAATACTCTCATCGGAAGGAATCTCATACATAATATCCATCAGGATACCCTCCATAATGGAACGCAGACCCCTGGCGCCGGTTTTTCGCTCAAACGCCTTGTCCGCAATGGAGTTCACGGCCTCCTCCTCGAAGGTAAGTCCCACCCCGTCCATGTCAAACAGCTTCTGATACTGCTTGATCAGGGCGTTCTTGGGCTCCTTCAGAATGCGCACCAGAGCCTCCCTGTCAAGGCCCCTGAGTGACACGCAGATGGGCACACGGCCCACGAACTCCGGAATCAGGCCGAATTTCACCAGATCCTGAGGCGTCACCTCCTGCAGCAGGTCACTGAGTTCCTTGGTGGTCTTCTGAGAGACCTCCGTGTTAAAACCGATGGCCTTGCGGTCCAGTCTGGCCTCCACAATCTTGTCAAGGCCGTCAAAAGCCCCTCCGCAGATAAAGAGAATGTTGGAGGTGTCAATGGAGATCAGCTCCTGATGAGGATGCTTCCTGCCTCCCTGAGGCGGCACATTCGCCACCGTGCCCTCCACAATCTTCAGCAGAGCCTGCTGCACTCCTTCCCCGGACACATCCCGGGTGATGGAGACATTCTCGCCTTTTTTGGTAATCTTGTCGATCTCGTCGATATAGATGATCCCATACTGAGCCCGCTCCACGTCATAGTCCGCCGCCTGGATCAGTTTCAGCAGGATATTCTCCACGTCCTCGCCCACATACCCTGCCTCCGTGAGGGTGGTGGCATCTGCAATGGCAAAGGGCACATTGATGATCTTCGCCAGTGTCTGGGCCAGATAAGTTTTGCCGCAGCCGGTGGGACCCACCATGATGATATTGCTCTTCTGGAGTTCCACATCGTCCAGATCCCTGGGCGCCATTACCCTTTTATAATGATTGTAGACGGCAACTGACAGTATTTTCTTCGCCTCTTCCTGACCCACCACATACTCGTCCAGGAAGCGTTTCACCTCAACCGGCTTCAGGAGGTTGATGTCTGGCCTTACCGATTCCTCCTCTTCCTCATCCTGCAGCTCCTCCTCAAGAATATCCGCGCAGATCTCAATACAGTCGTCGCAGATATAGACCCCCGCAGGACCCGCAATCAGCTTGCGGACCTGGTTCTGGGTCTTGTTGCAGAAAGAGCATCTGATATCGTTTCCGATCATTTTTCCTGCCATTCCTTCACTCCTAAACTATTTTTCACTCTGGGCATCATGGGAGGCGATCACCATATCCACAATGCCGTATTCTTTTGCCTCCTGAGCGCTCATCCAGTTGTCACGCTCCGTATCGGCACAAATGGTCTCATAGTCCTTGCCCGTATTCTCCGCCAGCATACGGTTCAGCTTTTCCTTGTTCCTCAAAATATGCTTGGCGGCAATCTCAATGTCAGTGGCCTGGCCCTGGGTTCCCCCCAGAGGCTGATGGATCATAATCTCCGCATTGGGAAGGGCAAAACGCTTTCCTTTGGCCCCTCCTGCAAGCAGGAAGGATCCCATGCTGGCCGCCATGCCGATGCACACGGTGGACACGTCGCACTTGATATAATTCATGGTGTCATAGATGGCCATGCCGGCGGTGATAACTCCTCCCGGGCTGTTGATATACAGATGAATGTCCTTCTCCGGATCCTCCGCCTCCAGGAACAGAAGCTGAGCCACCACAATGCTGGCAGAAGTCTCGTTGACCTCCTCCCCCAGAAATATGATCCTGTCTTTCAGAAGCCTGGAATAAATATCATATGACCGCTCCCCTTTGCTGGTCTGCTCTATGACATAAGGTACTAAGCTCATCTCAAATCCTCCCTTTTATACATCCTGCCCCCGGCTCCCTTCTTTGAGGGTCTTCGGGGCAATGCCGAAAAGGGTGCCGCCCCGCTGAGGACACCCTTTTATGCTTAAGCGTTCTCTTCCGCCTCTTTGTCCTGTGCATTCTCCACCAGGAACTCCATTGCCTTTTTAACGCAGATATCCTGGGATATCTCCTTGCGTCCGCTCTCTCCGTAGGTCTCTTTCAGTTCCTCCACATCCCTGTTATAAGTCTCCGCCCTGGACTCGATCTCCTCGTCAATCTCCTCCTGGGAAGCCTCAATGCCCTCTGCGGCCGCCACAGCCTCCAGAACCAGCCTGGACTGAATCCGCTTCACGGCCTGGGGCCTCAGCTGCCTTGCCAGCGTCTCCCTGGTCATGCCGGTCATCTCCAGATACTGCTCCAGGGAGATCCCCTGGTAGCGAAGCCTCCTGGCATAATCCTGTGCCATCTGGCTCACCTGGGTGTCGACCATGGGCTCGGGAAGTTCCATCTTGGCCTCCGCTGTCACCGCCTCAAGGACTGCGTCCTCCAGAGCGCTCTTGGCCTCCCTGCTCTTCCTTTCAGACAGCTTATTGCGGACTTCTTCCTTATATTCTTCCACCGTATCGCTCTCGTCAGATACCTCGCTTGCAAAATCATCGTCCAGTTCCGGAAGCAGCTTCTCCTGCAGCTTTGTGACGGTGCACTTGAACATTGCATCCCTGCCCGCCAGATCAGCAGCCTGGTAGTCCTCAGGGAAGGTCACATTCACTTCTGTCTCCTGGCCGATGACAGCTCCCACCAGAGCCTCCTCAAAGCCTGGGATAAAAGCATGGGATCCAATGGTCAGGGGATAGTCCGTTCCCTTTCCGCCCTCAAAAGCCTCTCCGTCCACAAAGCCTTCAAAGTCCAGGGTGGCGATATCACCTTCCTGCACCGCTCGGTCTTCCACCTCGACGATCCTGGCGTTCTTATCCCTCTCCCTGTCAATCTCAGCGGCAATTTCCTCTTCTGTCACGGCAGTATCCATCTTGACCACCTTGACTCCCTTGTAAGTGCCCAGGACAACTTCGGGCTTCAGGGCCACCTTGGCTGTGAAGATAAAAGGCTTGCCCGCCTCAATCTGCACCACACTCAGCTGGGGATAGGAGACGACCTGCTCGTCCGTCTCTCTCAAAGCCTCCTCATATGCTGTGGGAACCAGCTCGTCCGCCGCATCCTGATAGAAGACATCTTTACCATATGCCTGTTCAATCATCCTGCGGGGCGCTTTTCCCTTGCGGAAGCCCGGAAGACTGATTCTCTTTTTGCTCTTCTGGTAAACAGTCTCAATAGCCTTTTCCAGTTCTTCAGCAGGCACCTCAATTGTCAGCACTGCCATATTATTATCCAATTTTTCTACCTGTAAACTCATTGCCGCGTTTCCTCCTTCAATCACATTGCCTGTGCCTGCTCTATCCCGTCTGGTTTTGGCACAACCTCAATCATCTCCAGATTATAGCATAGGCACTACAAAAATACAAATGTTTTTAGGCAATTCTTTTATTTTGATTTTTTTAAAATTAGCTCTTCCCATTTTCTCCGGTTTGTGTTATAGTAAGGGCATGGAAGCATAGCTCAGCTGGGATGAGCGCTCGCCTGACTAGCGGGAGGCCAAGGGTTCGAGCCCCTTTGCTTCCATTTTTTATGTAAAGCCGCAAATCAAGGATTTTTTAGTAAAATCAATGGTTTGCGGTCTTTTTATCAGCATGGTTTATTCTATGTATTAATGCCTCTTTAAGGACTTTAACACCGATTTTTGTCATCAATAATGCAGCTAAAATTTTTTCTCTCTTTACTTAAGTTTCAGACTCTTTCCCCACAGACAGGCTGCGCGTTTTCGGTAGAATCCCCCATCAATTAAAATAGCTGTTTTCATAATGATCTCCATAAACAAATAAAGCCTTAGCTATCAACGGCTCCCGTATCTTGGAAAGCTTACTACCTTAGGCTTATTTACAGTAATGACCCGCCGCACAGCAGCAAAGAAATTGACCTTTTCTTTCTTGTATGGTATCCTCATTTTAGAAAGGAGGTTTTCATGTGAGCGAAAGTAACCCTTGAGGCTATTGTGGATGAAAACGGATGCAGCACAGTAGTAACGGATACAGAAGAGACATATATAAAAAGTCGCTCAATTTCTGCTCAGAACATGGACTTGAATGGTTCAGGCACCACAGGAGCAAAAAAAGATAAGAAAACAGTTGGTTAGACCCCAATGAAAAAGGAGACTCTTATGGCTTACTTTTTTACAGCTATATTTTTACTCAGTCTGGTATTTATTTCATTTTTTCTCGTAATGGCCCTGATAAATGTCATTCGCAAGCGCCGACCTAAAAGGCCTTTGATTTCCGCCGGTATATCGGCTGTTGTTCTTGTGATTAGTTTCGCCGGTGTTGGAGTAACAGCGGAACCTGCTTCCAGAAACGGCCCAGGTTTAGACAGTGCTGGTATTGAAGCTCTTGCGCCTGATACAACACCAAATATAGTTATGGCCGCTGCTTCTTCGCCGCCGACTGCAAAGCCTGAGAATTCAACTCCGGTGCCCACGCTGGTTCCCACACAGGCTCCTACTCCGGTTCCCACACAGGCTCCCACTCCGGTTCCTACACCAGAGCCCACACAGGCTCCCACTCCGGTTCCTACACCAGAGCCCACTCCGGTTCCCACACAGGCTCCTACTCCTGAGCCCACCCCTGTACCTGCAGAGACTCCTGTAAACCAGGGAACGGGCACTGGCTCACAGGATAATAATTTTAACACCTATGACAATGCTGACCAACAAAATACCACCGATACATATGTGCTGAATATAAACCCAAAATCAATGAAGATACATTATCCAAGCTGCCGCTCTGTTCCCAAAATAGCTCCTCAGAATTATTCAACTTCAAGCGAATCCTTAGAAGAGCTAAAGGCAAGGGGCTTTACAACCTGTGGAATATGTTTTAAATAAGGCAGTCACACAATAAAACTTATATCAGATAAAGTAAATCGGCCGCCCCTGAAACCTCCCCCTGACAGGCAAAGGCTCAGAAGTCTCCTACACGGAAAACACTACCCGTTGGAGCTCTGAGCCAAAAAAGGAAGAATTGGCGGCTTTCGTTATCGGTTAAACTCCACAATCTGCGGCTCTTCTTTCTTTACGCCTGATACTTCTTCACCCCAAAGGACTCAAACACGCAGGCCCTGGCCTCTCTCAGATCCTTCAGCTCCCCTGCGGCAATCATCTGTATGGCCACATTCCCGATGGCGGTGGCCTCCCCGGGTCCTGCGTACACGGGCAGGCCGGTATTCCGGGCCGTGAGCCTGTTTAAGTATTCCGCGTTGGACCCTCCTCCCACGATATGTACACAGTCGAACTTCCGCCCTGTAACCTGCTCCAGCTGCCTGGCCGTCTCCGCATAGCATTTCGCCAGGCTCTGGTAGATCACCGCCGCCACCTGGTCCACGCCCTGGGGCACCTGCTGCCCGGTCTCCCGGCAGGCGCTGCGGACCTCCTCCGTCATATTGTCCGGAGCCAGGAATCGATTGTCATTGCAGTCCACCAGGGAGGCAATGTCACACTTTGAGGCCATCTCACAGATCTCCCCAAAACCAAGATCTCCCCCGATCTCCTTCTTCACAGACTGAATCATCCACAGGCCCATAATATTTTTCAGACAGCAGAACCGATCCCCGCAGCCTCCCTCGTTGCTCAGTCCCGCCGCCCTGCACCCGGGCGAGCAGTCCGCCCCAGTGAGCTCCGTGCCCATAAGGGACCAGGTGCCGGAACTGATATAGAGAATACTGTCGCTGTCCGCAGGAACCGCCGCCACGGCAGATGCGGTGTCATGAGTTGCCGGCACCACCACCCTGCAGTTGTATCCCACTTCCTGCTGCACCTGGGGAGACAGCTCTCCCAGTACCGTCCCGGGTGTTACGATTTTCTGGAATATTTTCCCCGGAAATCCAAGTTTTTCCAGCAGCTCCCTGTCCCAGTCCCTGGTAACAGGGCTCACCAGCTGTCCTGTGGTGGCCTCGGTGTACTCCGTGGCTGCCACGCCGGAGAGCAGGTAGTGGAAATAATCCGGCATCATCAGCATGGTCTCCGCCGCTTCAAGCTCCCCGGGTTTCTTCACCTTCAGGGCCATCAGCTGGTAGATGGTGTTGAACATCTCCTTCTGAATCCCTGTCCGCGCGTATAGCTCCTCCTCCGGCACCAGTTTATATACTTCCTCATCCATTCCTTTGGTGCGCCCGTCCCGGTAAGCCACTGCGTTTCCAATACGGCGGCCCTCCCCGTCAAGCAGCACAAAGTCCACTCCCCAGGTGTCCACCCCCACACTGACAGGGATTTTGCCCAGCTCTGCACATTTCTTCATTCCAAGCTTGATCTGTGTAAAAAGCTCCTCCACATCCCACACATGCTCCCCGTCCTTCTCCACCATTCCATTGGGAAAACGGTACACCTCCTCCAGCTCCATTCTGCCCTTCTCCAGGTGCGCCAGAATATGACGCCCGCTGGAGGCTCCTATGTCAACTGCCAGATAATAAGGATTCATTTGTTCTGTCTCTCCTTCCCGTACACATGCCATTTTTCAAACTCGCGCTTAGGAACTGTTAAAGAATTAATCTTTACAGTTCCTTATGATTATACCACATTTTCCAGGATAAAGATAGCTGAAAATCCCGAAAAACCCACGGCCATTGACAAGGACCCTTTCTGCCCATATAATAAGAAACAGTTGGTAAACAGAATGGAGGTATCTTATGAAGTATGACGTTGTAATCGTTGGTGCAGGACCTGCGGGGATCTTTACAGCCCTGGAGCTGGTCCGGAATAAAAAGGATAAGAAAATCGTAATTGTGGAAAAAGGCCGCCCCATTGAGCAGAGACACTGCCCCAAAGATCAGACCAGAAAGTGCATGTCCTGCAAACCTTTCTGCCATATCACCACCGGTTTTTCCGGGGCCGGGGCCTTCTCCGACGGCAAACTCTCCCTCAGCTGTGAGGTGGGCGGGGATCTGCCCTCTCTGATCGGGGAAGATTTTGCCCAGGAGATGATCCACTACACAGATCAGATCTATCTGGAATTCGGCGCGGACCAGCATGTGGAAGGAGTACAGCAGGGCCAGGAAGTGAAAGAGATCCGGCGGCGGGCCATTCAGGCAGGACTGAAACTGGTGGACTGCCCCATCCGGCACCTGGGCACGGAGAAAGCCCAGACCATCTACAAGGCCATACAGGACTATCTGGAAGACCAGGGCGTGGAGCTGATTTTCGGCCATGAGTGCCAGGATCTTATCCTGGAGGACTCCCGCTGCCTGGGCGTGCACATCACCAACGGCCGGGAGAACCGCGAACTCTATGGCAGCCATGTGGTGGTTGCAGCAGGCCGCCGGGGCGCGGACTGGCTGGAAAAACTCTGTGCAAAACACGGCATCCTCCACACCCCCGGCACTGTGGACATCGGTGTGAGGGTGGAAGTGCGCAACGAGATTATGGAGCGGGTGAACAATGTACTCTATGAATCCAAGCTGATCGGATATCCCCGGCCTTTCAAGAACAAAGTGAGAACTTTCTGCCAGAATCCCGGCGGCTTTGTGAGCCAGGAAAACTATGACAATGATCTGGCAGTGGTAAACGGCCACTCCTACAAAGATTTGAAATCGGACAATACCAACCTGGCCATACTCTGCTCCCACAACTTCAGCGAGCCCTTCCACCAGCCCATTGCCTACGCCCAGAAAGTAGGGGAGCTGACCAACATGCTGGGAGCGGGCCATATCCTGGTACAGCGCTATGGGGACATCCTGGACGGCAAGCGCACCTGGCCCAAGGAACTGTCCCGCTCCAATGTGAGGCCCACCCTGCCGGATGCCCAGGCGGGAGATATCACGGCAGCCATGCCCTACAGGGCCATGGTCAACATTATCAATTTCATTCAGGCAGCCGACCAGGTGGTACCGGGGTTTGCAGCGGAGGAAACCCTTCTCTACTCACCGGAGCTGAAGTTCTACAGCAACCGGGTGAAGATGGACAAGGACTTCAACACCAACATCGAAAATCTGTACTGCCTGGGAGATTCCAGCGGATGGACCAGAGGGCTTATGATGGCCTCCCTTATGGGTGTGCTCATGGGACGCAGACTGGGGCGCGACTAAAAAAGCTCTCAGACACACTCCAGTGCCCGGCAGCACAGCACATTTCTACCTGCAGCCAAAGGGCGGCCTGTCACAAGGCCGCCCTTTAGCTGCGCAGCTTCCTTATTCCGGTGTGGCATTTGCCCCCTCAGGGTACACCAACCCCTCTCCTGTCAAATCTTCTCTTCGGACCACTGTGACTTCTCCCTGGCCGCATTGGATCTCCCTGCCGTCTTTTGATAAGACGAAAGCATCCCCGAAATTTTCAAGTCTCACGGCCTTCAGCTCCTGGGGCCAGTGATAGCACTCCGCCTGGAAAGCGGAAGGAAAAAACCTCCAGTCACACTTGCCTTCAACCACCACAAGAATGCTGTCCATATACATGCCCGTATGTACTATGACCTGCGCCTCCTCCAACACAGCTTCCTGGGGCTTGAAAAAAGCTTTTCCCACCCCCATGCCTCCCAGCATCTCCACATAGAGCTCCTGGGGCTCCAGCATTTCCAGAATCCGCCGCTGCTCCTCCTCTTCCCTCTTTTTCCCCAGAGCCAGACATTCTTCCAGATCCAGGCTGATCCCCAGTACCCCCAGGGCCTCCCAGGTGAGCTCTGTGTGCTTCATATTAAGATACGCCAGATCAAGCCTGTAACAGCTTCCCGAGCTGGTATACAGATCTATCTTCTTCCCCTCCATATCCGGCACAATCCTTTTCACCGGAGAGGTATGAATGTGCTGCCCTGCCCAAAATCTGGCATTTCCATAGCAGTTTCCCTCCCCTAAAACCATGCCGTCTTCCACCTCCCGCAGAAACCAGTTCCTCAATTCATACATTTTCTTCCACCCCCGTTTTTTCTTCTGTCTGTATCATACCACAAATTCCGCTCCGCTGCACACCAATCGTGGGATCCGCCGCAATAATTCCCGGGCAGAAAAATTCGGAGCAGAAAAATCTGCCCCGATTCTCTAAAATTGACTTCCTTATCCTGCGCTTAAACTATCTCTCCTTAAAAGTGGCACAGGCCGTGCTCTCGCAGTCGCAGGCGCCGCAGCCTCTGATATCCACATGTTCCGCATGGCATTTGTAATTGGTGTTATAGACACATTTCACCGCTTCACAGTCAATGCTGATGGTCCTGCTGGGATGGGAAACGGCGCTTTTAAAGGAATCCATTCCCTCCCTCTGCTGCCGGAAACTCTCGCAGCAGGTGCCGTCACAGCTGCAGGCGTGGTGTCCGCCCACCATAATGTCTCCCTTACAGCACAGATGCTGATCATTGTAGGTACAGTTTTCTACCGCACATTTTAAATCCGCCATATTTGCCTCCTTCTGCGCCGCTTACCGGAACAGCCATGCCCGACATATCCCACCGACAGCATTCTGCCGGATAAAAGTGCCTGTAAACCCGGCCGACAGCTCCTGACCGGCATGACCCTCTGACAAATCTGCCCAAAACGGCGCTGAAAAGGCAGATTCGGACAGGTAAAATACATGCCTGTCCGAATTAGTATGCCTCATCCCGGAAATCCTATTCCGGAAATTTTTATTTTCTTTGTAACGTTTCGCTCCGTACAAGACAGCGGATTCATAACGGCGCTTCCTCTCCGGGCACGGGTATATCCGCTATTTGGCTTCCTCCTGTACTTCTTCCTTCCGGATGGCCTTCGCCCGGATTTCGTCACAGATCTGCCCGATAAATGCCGCCAGCGGCTTCTGGCCCTCATCCCCCGCAAAGCGGCTTCTCACGGACACCAGGCCCTGCTCTTCCTCCTGCTGTCCCACTACCAGCATATAGGGCACACGGGCAAGCCTGGCCTCACGGATTTTAAAACCGATTTTCTCGGAACGGTTATCCGCCTCAGCGTCGATATCCATGGCTCGCAGCTCCTTCAGCACTTTCGCCGCATAGGACTCATACTTCTCGGAGATGGGCAGAACCCTGACCTGCTCCGGGCAGAGCCAGGTGGGGAACTTACCGGCATATTTCTCAATCAGCCATGCCAGCGTCCTCTCATAGCAGCCCATGGAAGTCCTGTGAATAATATAGGGACGGATCTTATCACCGTTCTGGTCCACATAATACATGTCGAACTGCTCCGCCAGCAGGGCGTCCCACTGAATGGTGATCATGGTGTCTTCCTTACCGTATACATTCTTCGCGTTGATGTCCACCTTCGGGCCGTAAAATGCGGCCTCTCCCACATCCTCCACAAAGGGAATCTCCAGCTCCGTCAGAATATCCCGGATGTGCTGCTCCGTCTCATTCCAGACATCCGGATCACCGATATATTTTTCCCGGTTTTCCGGATCCCATTTGGAGAGATGGTAGGTTACATCCTCCTCCACGCCCAGCGTGGTCAGGCAGTACTTTGCCAGGGCGATACATCCCTTAAACTCCTCCACCATCTGATCCGGGCGAACCACCAGATGTCCTTCCGTGATGGTAAACTGGCGCACACGGGTCAGGCCGTGCATCTCGCCGGAATCCTCATTGCGGAACAGCGTGGAAGTCTCGCTCATCCTGTAGGGAAGGTCTCTATATGATTTCTGCGTATTTTTATATACGTAATACTGGAAAGGACAGGTCATGGGGCGAAGGGCGAACACCTCTTTGTCCGTTTCCTCATCCCCCAGTACAAACATGCCTTCCTTGTAATGGTCCCAATGGCCCGACATTTTGTACAGGTCGGATTTTGCCATCAGGGGCGTCCTGGTGCGGACATAGCCCCACTCCTTATCCTCCAGGTCCTCAATCCATCTCTGAAGCTTCATCAGCATCTTTGTTCCCTTGGGGGTAAACAGGGGCAGCCCCTGGCCGATGACGTCCACCGTGGTAAAAAGCTCCATCTCGCGTCCCAGACGGTTATGATCCCGGCGCTTCGCATCCTCCATGCGCTCCAGATGGGCCTGAAGATCCTCTTTTTTATTATAGGCAGTGCCGTAAATGCGCTGCAGCCTTGCTTTCTCGGAGTCCCCCCGCCAGTACGCCATGGAGGAGGAAGTCAGCTTGAAGGCCTTGACCCCCTTTGTACTCATCAGGTGAGGCCCGGCGCACAAATCCACGAATTCTCCCTGCCGGTAGAAAGATATCTCCGCATCCTCAGGCAGATCCCGGATCAGCTCCACCTTGTAAGGCTCCTGCCGCTCCTCCATAAAGGCCACGGCTTCCGCCCTGGGCAGGGTGAACTTCTCCAGCTTCGCGCCCTTCTTGACAATTTTCTTCATCTCCGCTTCCAGGGCGTCCAGATCATCCCTGGAGAACGCTTCATGGTCAAAATCATAGTAAAATCCCGTGTCGATACTTGGCCCGATAGCCAGCTTCGCATTGGGAAACAGATTCTTCACCGCTTCCGCAAGGACATGGGACGCGGTATGGCGGATGGCAGCCAGCCCCTCCTCGTCGTTTGCGGTACAGATGCTCAGTTCGCAGTCCCGATCCACCACGGTCCGCAGGTCTGCCGTCTTCCCGTCTATTTTGGCGCAGCACGCCGCCCGCGCCAGCCCCTCGCTGATATCCGCTGCGATATCGTATACACACAATGCATTTTCATACTCCCTTACGGAGCCGTCCTTTAACTTAATTTTCATTTCTCTGCTCTCCTGTTCCAATTTCCCGCCTGTACTCTGCATGCCATATTCCCCCGCGAAACAGCAATCATAACCATTACCGCCGACAACAGAAAAAAGCCCCCTGCAATATTCCTATTGCAAGGGACGTCTCAACTCTTTGAACGCGGTTCCACCCTTGTTGCAGCTCCCTGAAATGAACGAAGCTGCCCCTTCATTGGCTGATAACGGATGCTTCCGGGCTGTATTAAAGCCACTCGGAGACGGTCTTCACAAGCTCCGCGCCAGACCGCTTCCACCACCGGATTTCCGGGCAGCCCTCTCTGCGGCGTTTTTAGCCTGCTACTCTTCTCTTCAACGTTTTCTTCATCATAATACTTTTCAAGTCAATTGTAAAGTACTTTTTATCGTTTTTTCTTACTCAACCGCCGTTAATGGCACCAACAATATGGTCTTCTACTTCCTTACGGCTGATATTCAGCGCCACGGCCAGTTCTCCGTAGAGGCTCTCCTCCGCCATATGAAAATACTTTGCATCCACCGCCGTCACCTTCCTGCCGTCCTTAAGCCGCTTTTGTTTCCTGGTATAAATTGTCTTCAGCAGCTTCACCAGCTCTTCGCAGTCATTCGTCCGGATACAGTCTTTATATGCCTGCTCCGACAGCCTGTCATTCGTAATCACCAACAGCGGAATCTCCGGAATCGCTTCAATCAGCCTTTCTGCTTCTTCCCGTCTGAGTGCCTTCCGCATGGACTCTTTCGGGGAATCCACCGGCACATAAACCGTACTTCCGGACATGTACAGGGGCTTCAGAATATAGTACTCCCTCTCCCTGTCCACCCCCGAAATATTCAGGGTGGTAATATTCTCCACCTCGCAGATACCCTTGTTGCCACAAATCACATAATCACCAATTCCAAACATTAGAACCTCACTTTCCGCATGCTTGCCGACTACAAAACACCTCCACTCTATGTTATAACCATATTTTAACAGATTTAATCCGAAATTGTCAGCAAAATATACGAGTTTGGATAAAGTTTGTGAAATATGCCTATAGCAAAGCCTCTGTACTTAAAGTAAAATTTCCCCGCTCCGAACGCCTCAAAGCCTCAGTCTACCACCTTAACGCTCTCGATCACAGGCTGGCTATCCTTCTCCACAGTCCCGTTGTTGTCCAGGAACGCATTCACGGTATCGCAGATGGCATCCACCACCTCTATCCCCTCTGTCACGTAACCGAAACATGCATACTGTCCGTCCAGAAAGGTGCTGTCCTCATGGACGATAAAAAACTGGGAACTGGCGCTGTCCATTTGTGAGGCGCGGGCCATGGAGATCGCCCCCCGGGTATGGGACAGGCTGTTCTCCACACCGTTTTCGGAAAATTCCCCTTTAATATTCTCATCGGAACCGCCTGTGCCGTCCCCTTTGGGGTCACCGCCCTGAATCATGAAACCAGAAATAATACGGTGGAAGGTCAGCCCGTCATAAAAGCCTTCTCCCGCCAGCTTCAGGAAATTCGCCACCGTAATGGGCGCCGCATCCCCGTCCAGTTCTACCGAAATCGTGCCGTAATCCTTTACCGTAATCTCCACATGGTGCTTACCGGAAACGTTTTCACCCGCTCCTGCATCTTCTGCCGACGGGGACTCTCCGCTGCCGGAAGCAGCTTCACCGTTCCCTGCGTCCTCTCCTGCCGCCACGGAATCTCCGGTGCCGGAATCCTTGCCCTCCTTACCGCAGGCAGCAAATGACAGCACCATTACCGCCGCCAGCATCAGGCCAATCAATCTCTTTTTCATAACATACTCTCCCTATACATATTTTTCGCACGGAATCGCCCTTCGAATACCGCTGTGACGAAGAATGTTCCTATGCAAAAGATGTAACGATTATAGCACACCCCAGGGCGTCTGTCCAGCGAAATAAAACAGCCCGGAGCGGTAAAAATACCTGCTCCGGACTGTTTTTTCAATCGCTCTTGCCGAATGCTTTTACAGAATTCGGCCTTTATTCCGCCTGCTGCGTTAACAGCTATTCTGTTTCGTCAGGCGTCTCTTCCACCGGTGGTTCTGTCGGAAGTGCTTCCGCCGGCTCCTCCGTAGGTTCTGCCTCATCGGGTGCTTCCGTGGGCTTCACTTCCCCGGGCGTCTCCGTGGGCTTCACCTCGTCAGGTGCTTCCGTGGGCTTCACTTCCCCGGGTTCCTCCGTGGGTTCCGCCTCATCAGGCGCTTCTGTAGGCTTCACTTCCCCGGGTGTCTCCGTGGGCTTCACTTCCCCGGGTGTCTCCGTGGGCTTCACTCCGTCAGGCGTTTCCGTGGGTACCGCTCCATCGGGCGTCTCCGTAGGTTTCACTCCGTCAGGTGCTTCCGTGGGTTTCACTTCCCCAGGTGTCTCCGTGGGCTTCACTCCGTCAGGCGTTTCCGTGGGTACCGCTTCCGCCGTTACCGCAGGCGTGGAACCTTCAATCAGAATCAGGTCCACCATCGTAGCCGCATAAGCGGCATCCGCGTATTTGTACACTTTTCCTGTAGCCGGGTTAATCACATACAGCGCCATTATCCCGTCTCCAAGCGTGTTATCCGCCGTGGCAATAAATATCATGTTCAGTTCCGCACTGTAAGCCATTGCGTTACTGTTGCCGCTGGCAAACACACCCTGTGCCCATGCCACCTGGCTCAGCGAACCATCCTCTAAGGACATCCTGAAAATATTATCCTTGAGAGCATCGTAAATAAAAATCTCATTCTCCCCGGCGAATACAAACTCGTCAGGCCTGCCGATCTCCATCGGAACCTCAGCTGCCATAGCAGATACACCGGTTTGGAGATCTATCTGGTAGATATAAAAATGCATCGCCTCGCCAAAATCTTTGTCTTTTTCTACGCCCTGTGCCAGGACATAAACCTTGTCGTTAAACGGATTGCCCGCAATGTCAATAACCTTCGGCGCGGAATATTCATTCTCAACTCCCAGGAAGTCATTGTAATTACTCAGCTGCCTTACTACCGTATCCGCACCTATCTTCTGGACGGTCTTCAAATCCTCCGTATATTTCCAAAGGTATCCGTCGGTGCCTACCGCATAGAAATACCCGTCGCCGCTGCAGTAGGTTGCGGTCACTATGGTAAATCCAGCGTTCTCCGGCAGTTCAACCGCTTCGGAAATCTTATCCGGATACAGCAGCGGTGAAACTTCCCATCCGTTGGTATTTACCGCATAAACCACCTTATCTTCGCCTACTACCCGTATGTTGCAGCTTGCCGAAACATCCCCGGCAGAAACTGTAATAACCGCGGTACCCGCAGACACGGCAGTCACAAGCCCGTCTTCATTTACCTTTGCTACATCCGTATCCGATGATTGATAGGTAAACCGTACTGCCGTAGGATTCACGCTTAACGGATATGCAATGGCAGAAAGCTGTACCTCATCTCCCGCCTTCAGCATCTCCGATTCGCTGCCCATTAAAATCTTCGTAATTTCCGGTGTCCCTAACTGGATTTCCTCCTCCGGGATGGTATACAGTGAAGTAATCTGTGAGCCAACCACCCCGACCATGCCCAGGTTCAGCACGGAAGCATCCGTGGTGTCAACCAGGAGCAGGTTTCCGGTAGTCTGCATCATCGCATCCCTATTTGCCTGTGCCCAGTAGAGATTTCCTGTATTGTAGTCATATGCCATGGACTGGTACAGGCTTGCACCGTAGCCGGTTTCACCGATCCGGTACAGTTCGCCGGTTTCCTTATCAATCCGGTACAGCACGCCGTCCTTATCCACGCCGTAGAGTTCACCCTCCGCGGTACATGCCAGGGTCATTATCCGCGCTGCCATGCCGGCAACCTGATACGCCTCCCCGGTGCGGATATCTACCGTATAAAGCGTGGTATTGCTCTCTACATTCCTTACTCCTCCCACAGCATACATTGAACCCTGGGTGTAATCCATAGCCATATCCTGCATATCCGGGAAGGTTCCCTCAATAGCTTCATCAAGCGTAAAGCTGCTGCCGTCAATTACCATATACTGGTAAGCATACGTACCGGGGTTAACGCCGTAACCATATATCTTGCCGTCATACCAGGTACCTGCATTGAGAATATAGCCTGCAGCGTCCGCAAGTCCCTCGCCCTCTGCCAGATTATTATCAAGGAAGCTTCCCCAGAACTGTCCGCCGCCGGTTGAAAAATCGGAAGCGATATACCCGTACAATTTCCCTGTAGATTCCAGTACTTCCAGGGTAAACGTAACTGTTTGGACATTCCCCTTGATTTCCTTCGTTCCCGTTATCACAGTGCTTCCGGCCTTCTTCGCCGTTATCATACCGCCTTCAACGGAGGCAACCTCACTGTCCGCTACCGTCCACGCTACCGTACGATCCGTTGCATTGTAAGGAAGCACACGAACCGGCGCAACCTGCCTGCTGCCAGCCAGCATCCGCAGCCTATCCCCTGCAATCGTCAGCTCCATGCTATCCACCGGTACATCCGGCCTCTCCGGTATTGTCTCCGGCACGACATACATGGAAGTAACCTGGGCGCCGCCGTCGAATGTGCCGAGGTTGATCGCGGCTCCGGTCCTGGTATCCACATACATAATACCCGCCTCGCCGGTTCCGGAAAGCATCGCCCAGTAAAGCTCGTCGGTATTGTGGTCATACGCCATACACTGTGTATATTGAGAACCTGAGTTGCCGGTGTAACCTATCTTCTCTAGCTTGCACGTTTCCGCATCAACTGTATAAAGGATGCCAGTGTATGTAATGACGTAAATCGTACCCTCTGTAGAAACCGCAAGCGCACATGCGCCAGCGTCGTATTCGTCCGCAATGGTCCCTATGGTCCGGGTTTCACCTGTCATCGTATCAATGATAACGAGGCTGGTTTCCCCGAGCATCATATCCTGGGCAATTCCATACATAAAGCCGCTGGAATAATCATAGGCCATATCCTGCATGATAAAGCTGCTGTTGCCGTCGGAAATCTTCTCGGCAGTCAGCTTCTCCGCATCAATCCTGTAAAGTTCCGTAGCAGAAGAGTATGCATAGATATACCCGTCCAGATATTCTCCGGCAAAAAAGTCTCTGAAATCGGCTTCTGTCAACACTTTTGCCTTCCTGACATCATCTGCCGTAAAGCTTACCCACTGATTCTGAAGCGACTGTCCTGCCAGTGCAAAACCCTTCAGCGCAGACCGGGGGCTAATAACGGACACATCACAGGAAGCCTGTAAAGAGCCATCCTCATTGCGCACCGTAATCACTGCCTGACCGGCACCGATTCCCGTTACCTCGCCGCTCTGCGACACCTCTGCAACCTTCGGATCGCTGCTGCTCCAGGAGAGTTCCTGCTGCTTCCCGTACCACGGTGTCAGAATCAGGTTCAGCTGCTTCCTGTTTCCTTCCAGCATGCTTATGCTCTGCTGTTCCAGGCCGATCCCGGTAAGCTCTGCCTCCGGAAGCTGATAACCTCTGTCATCCAGCTTTAACAGGCCCACAACCTCTGCATCCCCCGCGATGGTGCCGATTTCCGTGAACGTTTTGTCATCTATGGAATAGCGGTAAAGCGTCCCAACGTTTCCGGCCCAGCTATAATCAAATGCCGCCCAGTAAATCGCGTTTTCACCGGAATCATATGTCATGGACTGTGCATAGTACGGCATAAATTCTGTCTCTTTGAAGGTATTATAGACTTCATCCCCCCAGGTACCGTTCTCCTTATCCAGAATCCGCAGGCTTCCCATGTCGTCAATTCCGTAAAGGACGCCGTCATCGTCACAGGCCATTCCCATCACTGTCGATAAATAGGTACCGATATTTGATACCACGCCGGAGGCGATGTCAATTGTACACAGGCAGCCATCCGTACTGTTATACGCGTACAGCTTCTTTCCTGCAGGGTCAAATGCCATCTCCCTGATTTTTACACCCAGCTTTGCAATCTGGGTTCTCTCGTCCCAATAACCGGGTTTAATGAAGACCAGGGTATTATCCGCATCCACCGCAACAATATATCCGCCGATATATTCAGCCGCCGTCAGCGCGTAATCAACGAAGTACTCGCTGTCATATACAGTTGTTTCCGCCCCTTCCTTATCGATGCCGATCCATCCGTACACCCTGTCGTCCGTATATTCACTGTCGGCAACACGGTAGCCGTACAGCAGGTTCTTATCCAGAATCGGATCGTTGTCTTCCGTGCGGATTACATAGGTCCTTTCATTAAACGCATAATCGCCCACAACCAGATTGAACTGGTTTCCGAACCCAGTGATATCAAAACGCATCGTACAGCTTTCCCCCGCTGCCGCATGCTCCACCGGATACTGTTTCAAGATTATGGTATTGCTCTTATTCAGGAAATTCATTGCCGCTACCGCAACATTGTCCTGGAAGGTCAGCTCCAGGTAGCGCTTTCCGTCCGTCTCATCCACATAAATGTTCTGTGCTTCTACGACGGGCGCCTCTGTGTCAACGATAACCGGCAGCTCCCACACGGCTGAATCATTGGCCTGCTCGTGTACGTCATAATCCAATTCCCCGCGAATTGTGAAATTCAGCTTCGTATTATTGGCAAGGACATTGCCCTCTGCATCCGTAAAGTCATATGCAGCCATATAATTGGAGTAGACGAACGGGATAATCATCTCGTTACCATCATCATAGCATGATTTGGGCACACGATTAAGCATGTCGTCAAAATATACCGCCCCGGTTCCCGCATCTGCATAGGTAAACTGCAGTACGCTTGCGTTACGCAGCAGGGACAGGTAGATCTCCTCAAAATAATCCCCATAGCCGTCTCCGTTGGGGGATACAGAAATGTGGTTCACATCAAACGGCTCGTCCACGTATGGGTTTACGCCCGGATACCAGTACTTGTCCGGCCCGTAATTTGTAAAAATCACGTTCACATACTGGCTAGCCTGCATTTCCTCATCGCTCTCCCAGTAGAAGCCTGAGTCGATAAGGGGAGCCTCGGTCCAGTCCCCATAAAATCCCATGTAGGGAATCGACAAATCCACGCCGCCTGCATTTTTTGCCTCCAGCATGGTAAAGCCTTCCACATAGATGCCGTTCTCGAAATTGGAATCCATGTAGCTCTTGCCTGCATCCGTCACCTGGATGTTCACCGACACAGACGCCTCTTCTCCTTTTGCCACTTTGAGGACCTGCTCCTGCAAATCCACATCGTATTTCCCTACGAGGGCATCCAGATACGTCTGCACGTCCTGTATGCCGGCATCCTCGCTGCCGTCCAGGTCATAGCGGAAACTGTCGTTTGCATCGGCCGCCTCGTTCCGTATAACCTTTAAGTAAAGGCTGCGTGCATCGGAACTGTTGGTTTTTCCGTTTTCGTTATAATCATAGATATAGACAAGATTGTCGGACGTCTCCCTCGTGCCGGCGTCCAGTGCAACGGGCGTCATATCCATGAATTTCATCCCGGTCTCTTCAGATTCATACACATTCTCTGTCTGGACATTGGTACTTAGCTTATAATAAGCATCCGCATCTCCGAAGTTATGTACGCGGAAATTGAATGTGTATGCACCTGTTTTCCCAGGGTCATCCATCAATTCCGCCTTGGGCACTTCCATGCCGTCCACGGTAAGATACGCCTTCGTCGTAACTGCCTTAAACGCATTGGTAAGCCCTGCCCCCTGGCTTCTGGGAGAAAACATGGTGGCCTCGTCGTAAGACAGGGGTTCCGCCGTACTCACCAGGAGCGCGTTCACAAACGCATGCAGCTCTGACGCGGACATTTCCGGATACTTATCCTTCGCATACTGCATGATAAGCGCCGAAATACCCGCCACATTCGGCGTAGCCATGGAAGTACCGCTCATCAGCCCATACTTTCCGCCGTCCAGGGTAGAATAAATATTGCCCCCCGGCGCCGTGACATCCGGCTCCAGCAGCAGATCCGGAGAAATACCCCAGGATGAGAAGGAACTCATACGGTATGCCGTTTCGTTCGGTACAAACCCTTCCTCTCTGGAAAATGCCATTTTATATTCCGGATTCTCCTCATATGCCGCCGCAAAAAGCGCCCCTGTCTGCATGGTAACGGAAGCACAGGGAATCGTTGACTCGCCGCCTGACATATCCATGCCGAAGCTGCCGTCCTCATTGTTATAAATCAGGCAGGCAACCGCACCGGCATTTTCCGCAAACTGTACCTTTTCGCTGAAGGCCGTGATGCCTCTGGACACAACCGCCACCTTTCCGGCCACATCTGCTCCCGTAAAGTCGGATTGTTCCTGCCCGCAGTTGGGAACCATGGCAAATCCGTATTCGTTTCCGCCCAGTGTCCCAACTATAGGAGCGTTTGTACCGTTGGAGCCTTCAATATACCCCACTTTGGATCCGTTCACCTCAATGTACTGGCTTTTGAGCTTCGCATTGTCAACGCTGGCTACGGAAGTCGCGTTTACATAGGTTGCCGGTGAACCGATGATACTGTTATCCGGGTTGGAAGCAAGGTTCGTGTTGGTTCCCCACATATTTCCTTTTCCGGAACTGGTCGAATTTCCCGCCGCAACCGCCAGAATTGTATTCGTATCCGATACTCTTCCGTAAATCTCGTCCAGCATCTCACCGTCTGAGGTAAAACCCGCCGGGGAACCCAGGCTCATATTTACCACATCGGCACCCAGTATCAGGGAATCCTCCAGCGCCGCCAGAATGTCATCCGTATAGGCTCCGCCATTTGCGCCGAACACCTTCATCACATAGAGCTGCGCTTCCGGGGCAACCCCCACCGCCTCGTTGTTCTGCAGTTCGTTCGCCGCCGCAATTCCTGCCACATGGGTACCGTGGTCTCCCTGTGTGTCTCCCCCATGGTTAATCTGCAGATTTTCATCTACATAGTTAAATCCATAGGCAATCTTGGTACTGCGGTACACGTCGTCCGCTGTAATATCGGGGCGAAGCGCTTTCGCGTTCAGGGTATCCAGTACGTTGGAAACGGTTTCCCGTGTCGCCGAATCCCCGGTCAGCTGGGACTCAGAAAGCGCCGCGAAATTCTGGTGATCATCGTCGATACCGGTATCGATCACGGAGATCACAATCCCCTTTCCGGTATAGCCGCCCTTCCATGTATCATCCCTGCCGATCATCTCTCCGTCAGACATGGTATATGGCGTCACCGAATTTTCCGCAACATTGTACACCGGCTGCAGAATTACTTCCTTTACACCGTCAATCTGCCTGATTTCGTCAATGATACCGTAGGGCACTTCCGTCGCCACACCGTTTAACAGCCATGTATACTGGTAACGGACGTTCAGTGCATCTCCTTCCAGGATGTTGTCTTCGATTTCAGCTATGACAGAGTCCTGTTTTCTCTCCAGCCTCCGGCTCCGCGACCTTGTCAGGGCGTTTATATCCGCCTGGCTGTTGTTCTCGATTACGGAGTCTTCCTCCAGTATAATGATAACGCGGACCGGATCCTGTTCACCCACGGTCTCCTCGTTCAGAAGCTCTTTAACGGAGTCCTGTTTTGCCCCCCCGTTCCGGATCAGATCCGAGGCAGCCTCATTGCCTTCCGTCTCCTCCATGATAACCTTGCCGGATTTCTCTTCCTCTTCCTTCGGCTCCGATGTTTCCGCCCTGTTCTCCCGCTGCAGCATCTCATCGCTGATCTTAACGCCGGATGCCTGCTCTGCCGGTTTCTCCGAGGGTTTCCACACTTTCTCCTCTTTCATCTCTTCCGCCGGATTTTTGCTGAATTCCACGGTACCGCTCCAGGCTTCTTCGGATGCTTCGCCTTCCGACTCTGCCGCGCCGCTGTCCTGCGCCGCCGCTTCCTCCGCATGTACCAGGCCTGCATTTGAGAAAGGAGCAGATACGATAAGAGCTGCCGACATGATAAGTGCTAATACTCTTTTTAATTTCATATGCTCTTCTCCTCCTTATTGTCCTGACTTTTTATTGGCATCAGCCTTTGCCCGCCTGACGGCAAATACCGTTAAAAGTCCTCCTGCTGCCAGGGCAAGCACCAGATATGTAAAAATCTTCGCGTCATCGCCGGTCCTGGCCGATGTTGCGGAAGAGCCGCTGCCTCCGGCATCCTCTCCTGACCCCGTGTTGTCCTGGTCTCCGTCTCCCGTGCCGTTATGACCCGGATCCGGCGTCTCCGTTGCCGCGGGTTCATCCGTCCCTGCGGGCTCATCCGTCCCTGCGGGTTCATCCGTTCCTGCCGGCTCGTCCGTCCCCGCCGGCGGCACATCCTCAGACGTCTTTACAAGAACCGACTCCCCGTTTTCGTTAAAAGCTTCTCCCGTAAAACGGATGGCTGCTTCCAGCGTATCCTTATCCGCATTCTCGTCCACTACTTCAAAAGTAATCTCCGCAAGCGTGCCTGCCTTCGGTGCTTTCTCCGCAAGAAAACTGATTCTCACACTTCCGTCAACCACATTCACAGAATACATGTCCACAGAATCGGCCATTTGGATATCCTCTTCCGTGCATGTTACCACGGCGGCGTCGTAGCTTAGGGCAATTACGCCGTCCGTCGCCTTACCGTTTGTCTCAATGCTTACTGCCAGGTCATTCTCTGTCCCCACGGCTGTTTCGCACCATACATCGGAATCCGCTTCCGCATATACAGGTATCGACACAGACATGCCCAGTAAAAGCACTGTAAACAACATTGCAATTTTCTTCATCTGCTTTCTCCTTCTTGTTATTTTCACACCGGACGGTTTCTGCCCGCGCCGGTGAGGCTACCGGCATGGCTTCCGAATCCGTCCCATGCATTGCATGACAGAAAAATAGTAACATCTATACTTATTAAAGTCAACGTTTTCCATGGAATGCACTGATTTTTATCCAATCTAAATACACCGAAACGGCAGCGTGAACGCCTCCGGAGCATATCGGGCATGGGTGATTTTATCCCTGCCCGCCGCGCGGCCCGTGCGCCGCTTCAGCGGCAAGCTTCCAGGTGCAAGGAGTCGCACCTTGTACACGGGCCTGCGCATAAAGCAAAAAAACTGCCACCACGCCGATGACAGCTTTTATGCCTTGCTATTTCCTTATGCGTCCTATACCGTAAAATTAAACTTCTGTCCCGGGGAATCGTACCGTTCCTCTTTGACCTTGCTCCAGTCCACCTGTGCAATCTTCTCTGCCAGTTCTTCCACCGTAGGCGCAAATACCGTGGTCCGCTTCTCAGCAGGTTTTCCCAGCGCGCGGTACCGGGCAGCCTCCGCACTTCCGGTCTCTTTCGCCCCGTCCCGCTTCTCTTCGCGCTGCTTCTCAATGCGTTCCCGCTGCTTCTCGCTGTTCTTCTCCAGTTCCGCAAAGAAGGAAACCTCCCCGTCTGAACCGATGGTGATCCCGATACGGGTTACATCGTCAGCCTTGTCTCCAAGCTGCTCCTTCACTTCGTCCAGCCTGGACACCGCATTGTCCAGAATCTTCAGGTTCTTCTCCTTAACGCTGTCGTTGGCCGCCATCTTCTCCAGCTCATCCGCGGAAATCAGGGCGCTGTACTCCCCTGTTCCCCTTGACAGCAGGGATGCCGCTTCCTCCTCTGTCTCATAGTCCGCCACGATGAAATCCATATTTTTATAACTCTTCTGCAGTTCCTTCAACAGCTTCTGAGCGGCTTTGCTCAACGCGGGAGAATTCTTCTCCTCCTTTGCCGCATTTGTGCCTTTCGCCCTGTTCGTTTTCACCTGCTCCGCTTCCCTTGCGGCCTGTGCCGTCCTCTCGTAGACGCCGCTCTGATAATAGCTTCCTATTTTCTCCATCTCTGTGCCCTCCATAGCTTTCCCGGCATTCCTTCGTCCGGGCAGCATACCGCCCGGATGCCGTCAAATCCGTTTTTCCGCGGCTGCTTCTGCCCGCCGCTGGGAAATTGCCGCGGACCCTTCCCGATATCTTTTATTTCGGCGAAATCATTGGAAAACTTTACCGAAAAGGTCCCGAAGCGCTGCTTCTTTTCGTATTTGCTCCGAATGTCCGGAATATTCCTGATTTCCGAAAGTTTCAATTGCTTTTTGAACATGTATCCCTTATACTGTTGTCATATTGTCACCTTTTATCCGACACCCTATTTTGCTTTCGTTCTTTATTATACAGGGTCCGCTTACGCGCCCTCAGAAAAGGAGTCAGAATTTGAAACATTTTACACATAATTATGTCCCTGAACCTCACATGTCCCTTACGCCTGTGGCAGAAATCGAAGGCTTTCCCGTCCGTCCCGGACTCTTTGACGTACACGGGGCCACGATGCTTCCCCTGGGTGTGAACTTTACCGTCCACACCCATTACGGCACTTCCTGCACGCTCCTTCTCTTCCACAGGAACGCAACTGCTCCCTACGCCCGTCTTCCTTTTCCCAAGTCGTACAAAATAGGGGATGTGTATTCCATGATTGTCTTCGGGCTGGACATCGAAGAGTTCGAATACGCATACCAGATTGACGGACCCTACGAGCCGGAAAACGGACTGGTCTTCGACCCAAATGCCGTGCTGCTGGACCCCTATGCGCGCTCCGTGGCAGGTCAGCGCCTGTGGGGCGTGAAAAAGTCAGGATGCTATCACGCCCGGGTGATCAGGGATGTCTTCGATTGGGGTGCCATGCCCCAGTCCAGCCGCACCATGAGCGACCTGGTCATCTATGAACTCCATGTCAGAGGCTTCACCTATCATCCCTCGTCAGGGGTAACACACCGGGGTACCTTCGCCGGCCTGATGGAAAAGATCCCCTATCTGAAAGAGCTTGGGATCAATGCCGTGGAACTGATGCCCATCTTCGAGTTTGACGAAACCATGAATGCCCGGAGCGTGGACGGCCAGAACCTTCTGGACTACTGGGGTTATAATACGGTAGGCTTCTTTGCCCCGAATACCAGTTATATCGCCAATGACGAATACAACCAGGAGGGGACGGAACTCAAGGTACTGATTAAGGCCCTGCATGACAACGGCATCGAAGTGATCCTGGACGTGGTCTTCAACCATACCGCGGAAGGCAATGAAAAGGGTTCCACCTTCTGTTTCAAGGGATTTGACAATAAGGTCTATTACATGCTGACGCCCAACGGGAATTACTATAATTTCAGCGGCTGCGGCAATACCCTGAACTGCAACAATCCCATCG
>OFFE01000503.1_pt1 | contig 33459 bp, 27 predicted proteins | sample 1521371 | NCBI WGS metagenome assembly OFFE01 (sample SAMEA3504131, study PRJEB24116) | mouse gut metagenome | biome: mouse gut; feature: mouse-associated habitat; material: faeces | place: Denmark | collected 2011 | reverse complement strand
CCGCCCTCGGACCCTGCTTCTTTCCGTTTCCGGTAGCTCTCCTGGATGGGCGAGCCGTAGCAGTCCGTCCCCGACAGGAAGATGACATTCTCCTTGCCGATCCTGTCCCGCAGGAATCTGGCAAAAATATCGGCGTGCACGAACATGCCGCCCACATGTCCAAAGTGCAGGTTCTTGTTGCCGTAGGGCATGCCCGCAGTGATGACCGCCCTTTTGGGGAATGTGGGTCTTTCATCTTTCAATAGACGTTTCCTGAACATAGCTGTACCTGTATGATGCCTGTGTCTGTCATCGCATCATAATCCTTTCCCTGTGATATTCCTCTCCACTACTCGCCGCATGGCCCGTGCGCCGCCATGGCGACATATTTCCTCTGCACAGGCCCATGCATGAAAAAAGGCCGAAAACCCGTCATGGGCTTTCGACCGTTTTGTTCATGCCTATTGAGGTGGGGAACTGTCATGAACGCATTCCAAAAAGCCCATTGTCCGGATTGACAATAAGCTGTTGCTGCTGGTTCATGATGGCCTTGCTGTCAGATAGATAGACCATGGCTCTGCTCCCTTACCCTTTCGTTTTGATTGTCGATATTGTAGCAGATGCCGGAGCGGCTGTCAATATCCGAAATTCCTTTTTGCTTATCTTTTACCGGCTTGTTGCTCCTAAAATCTTACTCCGCCCGTTTCCCCAGCCGAACCTCGCAGTCCTTCCGGTAAAAAGAGATTCCATAGCAGCCGATTTTCCGATACCCTTCCGTCTGCAGTTCATCCATATACTTTTTATCGTATATCTGCCACAGGGCCTTTTCCGCATCGTTCTCCAGGTCATGGATGCTGTCCGAGACCTTTACTTCCAGCACAAACGCCTTGCCCCGCAGGGACGGGCTCCTTACACAGATATCCGAGCGGCCATTGCCCGACTCCCGGTTGGACTTCACCAGATAGTCCTGGCTCTGGCTCAGGATTCCGGCCAGGAACCCATGGTAGAAGTTTTCCGCACTGTCATAGAAGCTGATGGTGGAGAAAAGCTGGCTGCTTAAGATTTCCCCCATCTTTTCCGCATCCCCGTCCTCCATGGCCCGGTACAAGTCCCGGAAGTCCTGCTTCTCTATCCTCTTCCGGAACCACCCCAGAATCGTGTTCCGGTAGATTGTCTTCACTTCCGTATTGGGGATGCGCAGCTGCAGGAATGTCGACGAATCGCGGAAATCCTCACTTTTTTTCGTCAGGTACCCTGTGAAATAGAGGAAATTCCACAGATTCTCACCACTGGCCTGCATATCCCCATAGGTGACCTCTTCATGCACCTGTATCTCCAGGGTTCCGCCCTCCAAAAGCGTCTCAATCTGCCCCTGCGCCTCACGGTCAGCTCTGGCGATCATGTCCTTTATGATGTCGTTGGAGCTGGTATTGATCCAATAGGGGCGCGGGAAAGCATCAACCTTCGCATACAAATCGAACATATAGTTTATGACGCTCCATGGATTATAGACCTCCGTGTCCCCGAAAGTGTATCCGTCATACCATTCCTTCATGGTCGGAAAACGGCTCTCCACACCATAATATTCCATCATCCGCAGCACCTGGGATTCCGTGAACCCAAAATGCTCGCTGTACCTCTGATCCAGCACCGAAATAATCCTTAAATGGTTCAGTCCCGTGAAAATACTCTCTTTTGAAATCCGAAGACATCCTGTAATCACCGCAAACTGCAGATAGTCGTTGGTCTTCAGCCCCGCCTCGAACAGCGAGCGGATAAAGCTCACCATCTCCTCGTAAAAGCCGCTAAAATATGCATTCTCCAGCGGCACATCGTACTCGTCGATCAGCAGAACCGTATTTTTCCCCGTAACCTTGAACATGCACTTACAGAACAGCTTTAGCGCCCCCCTCAGCTGCTTTTCGTCCACTTTCTCTTCCGCAACGCTCAGGTATTGCTCATACTCATTGGGAGTCAGAAGTTCCCTGCCCCGTTCCAAGATATCCCTGTGCCTGTCAAATTCAGATGCGATTTCACACCGCATCATATAGCAGGCAGTGTCGTAATCTTCCTGTTTCGCCGACTTCAGCGTCAGGTTGAGCACCGGACAGCTTCCCATCTGCTCTATATATTCCTCTCCGGCCTCCATGATTTTCAGTCCCTGGAAAAGCGCCTTGTTCCGGGCATTCTTTTCCGCATCCCCGGTGTCCTCAAAGAAATACCGGAGCATGCTCAGGTTCAGCGTCTTGCCGAAGCGCCTGGGACGGGTGAACAGGTTCACTTTCCCTCTTAAATCCAACAATTCTTTTATAAAAATGGTTTTATCTATATAGTAATATCCTGTTTTTATGACATCTGCAAAATTATCTACCCCTATCGGCAACGGTTTCTTCATCACTACACCTCCTCGTCCAGCCACATGACATTATTATACCTTGTTTTTGTGCGCCTGGCGCACATGGAATCAAACGTGGGCACTCTGTCCTTCTGTGTCAATATTATACCCTGTTCCACCCCGATGCACAATCCATTATTTCTCCCCACTTGTCCGAAAGATGCCCTGTACCATGAGACGTCCCAGCAGTCTCCCGCACCCTCATCCACCCTGCCCTAACTGCCTCGCATGCTTTTTGAAGAAATCCTCCCTGGGCTTTGGCAACTTCCGTTCATGCCGGGCCAGATTCCCTGTATAGGAAAAAATCGGTTCCAGCCCATGAACCTACAACTGCCCTCTGCGGAGCCTGAAAACCACGTCAGCCTCTTGAATGCCGTCCACATTGGGAAGCATGATATCCAGAACGATCAGTTCCATGGGGTTCTGCTGAAAAAGGCGCAGCGCCGCCAGTGCGGATTTTCCTCCCCATACCTCTCTATCCTGCAATGATGCCGCCTTTTCCTTGCCGGCGCATTCCAGTCATAACTGCTTCCCACCAAAAGAATATCTCACGCGCCTGTAGCGAATCTGCTCCTTTCATTATACCCCCGCTGGCACTTTCTACAATCAAATATTTCAAATGGAGCATCTAGCAGTTTATACTGCTTAACGATTTCACTTGCAATGAAACCAGACTGCATAACGCTGACTGGTTCAATCGCATGATTGCATTAGGCAGTATTCAGCGTTATGCAGTATAGCTACTTTCTCGCTTTTATGGAATCACAGGAAATTCGTTTACAATGCCGATGTACGTTGCAGTGGTCAAGTCCTCGGAACGATTATAGAGGAAATCATTTAACCACAAATTTATAATATATGTAATATCGTCTCTTCCCATATAAGTCTCATGGGATGAAAAAAAGGCCTCCGGAATCCACATGCCATATCGAAACGCCGTCCTGACAATTTGAATATTGAGGGCATCATCGGAACTGGATTCTTCCGCTGTCAATATGCTCACTTTCGTGTCCGCTGCCTGTCGAACAGGCGGAAAACCTTCCGGAATCTTTCCGGGAGCCGCAAGCCTGACAACATAATATTCAGCATTATAGATAGAATAATCTTCATATTTTTTATCAAAATACATAACTACGATAGCATCCGCTTCTTTATACGCATGCAGATATAAATGCCTGATTTTGTCTGCATGCTGGCTAATAATATCATCGTTGACCTCTCCCTCAAATGTGACAATGATATAGAAAGCATTGATACGGCATAATGCATCCGTGGTATCGTCAAAGTATGTATCGACAACTTGAAATGCCGGTTCAAAATGACGGCTACCGCGCATTTGAAAGAACAGCAAAAACAAAGCAGCAGCTATAGGAACAGCAGCAATAAGCATTGCCACGGTTCTGTGAGGAATACGTTCCCATATGCCGGAAGGCGTTGCATCAATTCGATTGATGGTAGGTAAATCCCGATTTCCTTCCAGCAATTCTGGTATGGATACTTCCAAAATCTTAGCAATAGATTCCATTTTGTCTACATCCGGCAGATTTACACCAGTCTCCCATTTACAGACCGCGGAAGGAGATACGCATAGCAATTCTGCAAACTGTTTTTGGTTCAATCCCTTTTTCTCCCTTTCATTGCGGATAAAAGATCCTGTCTTCATAGGTTCCATGTTTCGGCCCACCTTTCAGAGTTTTCTATTATTATACAAAATTCGTAACTATTCAGCAGCCCCTTAAAATTACATGAAATCAAGAAAAAGTACTGGATCTTTTCCATCCTTTCTGATACAATATAAGCATCAAAACAAGAAGGAGGATGGTCTGGATGCCGTTCAATATAACGCAGGAATTTGTGCAGCAGCTGCTGGAACAGATCGCCCAGCTTACAAAGCAGGTCTCCGAACTGACAGCAGAGATATCTGAACTCCAGCAGACCATCAAGGAACTGGAGGAGAAGAAGAACAGGAACTCCAAAAACAGCTCCAAGCCCCCTTCATCAGACGGCTATGCGAAAAAACCTGCAAGCCTCCATGGCAGGTCGGGTAGGAAACAGGGCGGGCAGGAAGGCCATGAAGGTGCCAACCTTGCCCAGCGCAGGCCTGACCGGATCGTAGGGTGCATGCCCTCAAAGTGCGCCAAATGCCCACGCAGAGACGAGTGCATGGCAAAAGCCAAGGTCACCGAGAGCCGGCAGGTCATCGATGCCGTAGTCACCACCGAAGTCGTACAGTATGACAGGTACCGGGTCACGGACTGCCCGCTGCATGGGTGGAGCCGTGACGGCCGCTTCCCTGAAGGGGTCAATGGCCCGGTCCAGTACGGCGCCAGCCTGCAGGCGCTTGTGGTGGCGCTGAACACTGTGGGTGCAGTCAGCATCGCAAGGACACATGAGATACTGGCGAACGTGTTCGACGTCCCGCTTTCAGCAGCCACGATAAAGTCCATGGTCTCCCGGTGCGCCGGGAGGCTCTGCGACGCCATATCGGAGATTGGCCGCCGCCTCATGGACAGCAGCGTGGACAACGCCGACGAGACCGGGATAAGGGTGGACGGAAAGCTCAAATGGGCACATGTGCTGTGCAATGGGAGGTACACCCTGATCCGCGTCCATGCCAAACGCGGATGGGAGGCCATGGAGGACATCGGGTGCCTGCCAAGGTTCCACGGCACCCTCGTCCATGACTGCTGGGCCCCGTACTGGAAGCACCCTGGAGGCATCACGCACGCGATATGCTGCGCACACCTCCTCAGGGAGCTGACAGGCATCGAGGAGGGCCACCCGGACTACACCTGGCCGACAAAGTTCAAGAGCCTCCTCCTTGAAATGAAGAAGGCCAGGGACAGGAGGGCTGAAAGCGGTGACATGGAGCTGAGCCGCTATTACCAGCGTAAATTCAGCAGGATGTACGATGGGGCCATCGAAACAGCCTATGAAGAGACCCCTGTCCCAGAGCCAGGGCCCGGGAAGAAGAAGGGGCGCAAAAAACGCGGGAAGGTCCTGGCACTTGTGGACCGCCTTAAGGAGCACAAGGCCGCAGTCTGCCTTTTTATAAAGGACTTTGCAGTGCCGTTCGACAACAACCAGGCCGAACGCGACCTGCGCATGACAAAAGCAAAGACCAAGATATCCGGCTGTTTCCGTACCCTGGATGGTGCGCAGGAATATCTTGACATAATGTCTTATGCAAGTACCGCAAGGAAGCTTGGCTACAACGCTTATATGGCAATCCAAAATGCGGTTTCGGGCGACCCTATGTTTATCTTTTCATAGGGGATGCTGAACAGTTACGATTCTTGATGATATGCTGCTGCAAGCCGCCGTTTGAAAATGATTTGCACAATTTATCGGTATGAAGAATCCTGCTCATGTTTATCCCTCCATAGTGATTGAAAAGAAGTTTGTGTTTCTTTGATATTATACATCTTATTTCGGAAAAGTCTTTATCTGTTTACTATTTGTTTCTTATCTGTTTATTAAATTTGTTTTGGGGTATTGCATTATCACCTACAAAGTGTTAAGATGAATATATACCTACAAAACGTTAATATAAAAGGAGGACTATATGGCACAGCAAATTTCTGAATCCGAATTGGTACTAATGAAAATCATTTGGAAGAATGGAGGGGTAGCTTTATACTCCCTCATCATGAAAGAATTGGAGAAAGACAAGAATGAATGGAAGAACAACACCGTACTCACGCTGCTTTCCCGATTAGGAGAAAAAAAGTTTTTGAAAGTCAAAAAAATCGGCAGGAAAAATGAGTATGTGGCTACGGTAACAGAAGCAGAATACCAGACCATGCAGACCCACAGCTTTCTTGATAAAGTCTACGGCGGGAATGTGAAAAACTTAGTATCAACCTTGTTGCGGCAGGATATTCTTTCGGCAGACGAATTGAAAGAGATTGAAACATTTTGGAGAAAAGAAAATGAATGAATTTATAAAAATATTATTGTCGCTGTCTGTTTCCGGCGCACTGTTACTGCTTCTCATTTTGGGATTGAAGCCGTTGTATAAAAACAAATTCGGCAAACGTTGGCAGTATTATATCTGGATAGTTGTCGCGCTGCGTTTTCTGCTTCCATTTACTCCCGATACTACGATTGTCGGGAGCCTGTTTGAAAAATTCGACACAGCAGCAATAACAAATGAAATTCCTGCAAGCCCCAACGTATCCGTTCCGGCAGGCACGGGTAACAGCAAAGCAGAGCCGACACAGACAAACCGGGAAATAACCGGCACTGCTATGCGTGAGCCGTTTAATATATATGTCTGCCTGTTTTTTATCTGGTCAGCATCAGCACTGGTTTTATTTGTCCGTAAGATAACGGTTTATCAAGGATTTATCCAATATATCAAAGCGGGAAATAAAGAGGTATCAGATATAAAAATTTTGAATCTGCTATCTGATTGTGAAGAAAAACTGAATATCAAAACAAGGGTTGAATTATCCCGTAATTTTCTGGTTGCTTCCCCCATGCTGCTTGGTTTCTTTCGACCAAGAATCATTTTGCCTGTTGGCGAATTGGATGATAAAGAGTTGTCTTATACCTTTGTGCATGAGCTAACCCACTACAAACAGAGGGATATGTTTTACAAATGGCTGATACAGATTGTTGTGTGCGTCCACTGGTTCAATCCTTTTGTATACTTGCTGGAAAAGGAAGTGAATAAATCATGTGAATTGTCATGTGATGAAAAAGTTATATCTGTACTTGACGATATTGCAAGGCGTGAGTATGGAGATACACTGATTTCCTTTTTGAAGTCAAACAATCTTTACAAAAGTTCTTTGGCTTCCGTCACTTTGACAGAGGGAGCAGAACAGTTAAAAGAAAGGTTAGGTGCGATTATGAAATTTAGGAAAAAATCAAAAATAATGATTGGCGTCACTGCCATTTTTACGGTTGCTGTTTGTGTCTGCTTTTTTGTGACTGGTGCATACGCTGCCCCTTCTGTTCCTAATGATATGAAAACGTGGAAGGACAGTGAAATATTGAATGAAGTTTTAGCAGATAATGGAGTGTACTATATCTTTTGTGAAGGTGCGGACGAAGAAGATAAACCACAGGCATCTGTTTCAGTTGGAAGCATCAAGTTTGTTGTGGTGCGAAAAGACAGCTGGACATCTATTGGACCGTTTGACAATAAGGAAACACTTCTTGAAGATGTCACAGAACAGTGTAAATATATGAAAAATCTTACAGAAAAAGAAAAGGAATTGGTTATAGAAACTGCGGCATCAATATCAGAGAAGAAAAACAACGGAAGAGACACCTATATTTATGATGAAGATTTAGGGGTTGGTTGGTATCTGGATAATGAAAATTTGGATAGAACGGATTTTGAAAAGGATGAATCATACAAATACACTTATACACAAAAAGGATATTACTGCAATTCCTATATTATTGAAATGGGGTGGAACGTATATGCCAAAGCCCAGTCATACTATGGAGTAACAGAAATTGTCATGAAAGACAACTCGAAAGTGACGGTGTATTTTTCTGATACTGCGAAAGATTATATAAATGACAGCGGAGCTGTTTCGGCAATAGAAGAATTGATTTATTCTTTGAAAAGCGCCAATATTAGTCCGACAATAGAAATGCCTTTGATTATGAGCATAACGCCTGTTGCAACTGATGATATACCAGCATTGACGGAAAAATATTTTCAAAATGAGGACTTGATTAGATTTTCTGCACTCTTTTCGGTATTAGACGAAGCAGCTCAAAAAGATTACTACAAGAAAGCATATGACGCTGATAAAATTGCGCTCTTTTCAACTATTGTACAGGACATGGACGCAGATTTAATTTTACAGTATGTAGATAAATCGGAACAGGATAATAAATCAAATTTCTTTGCCGTACTTTCAGATTATATGCAATCAAGTGATTTGAAAAAATATGCCGAGAAATACTATGAAGCTAATAATATTGCCCGGTTTACAATTCTGCTTGATTGCATGACAAAGGAAGAAAAACAGGAATGGCTGAAAAGGGCACAGACAGATAAGAAAACTAATTTTGTTGCTGTCTTATCTGATGAATTGCTTGATTAAATTGTTATGGTTTAACAGGGGGCAGCTGACTAAAACAAAGCTGCCTCTTGCAAAATAAATAAACTTATCCATATTGTTTCCCATGTGGGAGAAAGAGGGGATTTTCTATGGACTGCACAGAAGCATACAGGGATTATAACTGTGCCAGCTTGTCCTATGTCAGTGAACCCAGGTTAAAAATCTTCCCAGTCAGCGAGTATGAACCGCTGTGCGGTGTTTTCCTATCGGCTATTTCTGTCAAGGATTTCTTGCGTTGTCTTTGGGGTGGCTTTTGCTTGTTGCGTTCCTGTATTTCGTGCAGATGTTTTAGTACGCTCTGCTTTTCGGGCGGTCTGCGTTGTTCCTTGTTGGCTGCGGATTTTCTTCGGCTTTGGTATTCCCACTCGGCAAGGTCACTCCTCCCGTTTCCCCAACCGCACCTCGCAGTCCTTCCGGTAAAAGGAAATTCCATAGCAACCGTTTTCCGATACTTTCTGTCTGTCGTTCTTCATGTGCTTTTTATCGTATATCTGCCACAGATTCTTTTCCACAAGGAGCATCGAGCATCCCTTGCACGGAAATGCTCCTTTTATCTAACAGCCTTTTCTACAGCCCCATTATAAATACTGGATTGCCTCTTCCGGGGTAAGCTCATAATTTTTCACCAATATCTCCTGGATTCGCTTATCGTCCGCACCCAAGTCACGGAAGCTTCTCACAGCGTTTAAAATGGATTTTTGAACTTTAGATTCAACAATCTTATTAATCTCAGGCTCCATAATCTCCAACAATGCTTTGCACATACTGTCATCTCCTCTCAGTTCTTCCACTATTTCCCAGTTCGCCTCAATACTTACTTCCAGTACAGAATCTGCCAGCTCCCTGTCAAACTTCTGCTTAAGGCTGTGCACGCGTTCCAATAATTCCCGCATCTCCTGCTTCTGTACCCGGTCAGACAAGGCCTTAATCCATGTATGCTCTTTCTGTCTCAATTCCCTGCCCACTATAATCTGCGTCTGGAACAGAACCGCATCCAGCACATAATAGATTCCCTCATATGGATTTGTTACCCGGATATCACGCTCCTTAAAATACCGGAACAGACCCTCAGGCTTGATATCCCGGATAATAGATATCGTAATATCATCCGCCGGACGCTCATTTACCGACTCACCATAAGACTTATACAGGCAGCCATATGCGGTCGCCTTATAAAAAGCATCAATATCCATGTGGTCTTCCGGAGACTTGTATTCCATGATATTGTGTCCGCGGAACAGCTTTCCTATGTCATTGACCATCCGGACACCCGGTTCCTTTTTGATTACCAGAAGGTCAATCTCCAGCGGCCCTGTATTCAGGTTGTACTCTTTTTCAAAAATGAGATTGTCCCTGTTATCTTCAAATTCCAGACTCATTGCCGCCACAAAACCAGGATGCCATTGTATTTTCGTATCGCCCATTTGCCATTCCTTTCCCTGTTCCTCTTCATTATAACACATTTTCTTCTTTACTCAACTATATGGCATTATTTTTCCAGCTGTGAGATTAACTCCGCCTGTTTCCCCAACCGCACCTCGCAGTCTTTCCGGCAAAAGGAAATTCCATAGCAACATTCAACAATCATCTATTTAAAGTAAATCCTTCACGTCCATCCCCTCGTCACCCCAGCCAGTCATATGCCTGACCGCCGCATCATATTGTTTTAAAAAAGTGTATCTGTAGCTGCCTTCCCTGGCCGTGTCCATGCACCTTTGAAGCCAGTCCAGGATTTCCTTCCGAAAGCTGATCAGGAAAAGTCTTTGCCTGTCCATACTGCCTACGCTCTGTCTGTCCGGCGCGCTCCCATTTAATGTCAGATAATATATGCGGTACGCCTTTCCTTTTTTCCTACAGAACATATCATATCGTTCCAGCTGTCTCTCCCCGTCCCCGGCATCAATCTTCATCTCAATCGCCGCACAGAACTTCTCGGATTCCATCACAAAGTCTATCCTTCCCTCCTCAAAGGCCTGCTCCCGGCACACCCGCCATGGGCCACCGATATATTGCTCAGGTATCTGAATCTCCCGCAAGAAAAATTTCAGGAAATCATTTTCCCCATCTTCGTCATAAGTCCTGTCCAACAGGAAATATATGATTTTAGAATGAATATGTGCCTCATCGCGTTCTTCACCAATCGCAGCCAGAATGTTGTAGGCCGGGGTCTCCTGGGCCATATGTTTTTTCTTCTTTCACATACTGTTTTTAATAAGTTCTCTATTCCATGGTTATCCATGATTTCTCCGCTGTCTCACCCTTTCCCCTCAAATCTCTCTATCCTGCAATGATGCTGCCTCCTCCCGGCGGGAGCCTCTTTCGAATAGCTGATGCCCACCAGCAGAATCTCTCCGCCATAACCTTCAATGGCCTTTGGGTACCGTTTTTCATGAATCTGCCTGATTGCCCCTTCCGCCGACTTGTTCCATTTCAGCTCAACCACCAAAGCAGGCAGCATAGAGCCTTTTTTCGGCAGATACACGATGTCCGCATAGCCTGCCCCTGAGGGCAGTTCCTCAAACATCATATATTCGTCTCCATAGCTGAAATAGGCCCGCTTAATCACACTGCGCAATGCCTGCTCATTGTTGTAATACAGCGGCGCTTCCTCCGCATGGATTCTTTCAATCTGCCTGGCCACAGCCTCTTCCTCCCCATGGACAGTATCCGCAATCAGCTGCTCGCTCTCCCTGACCCGCCGAAGCGTATCGTCCCGTTTCACCTGCCGGATAGCCTTGGCGAATTCCAGCCGAATCTCCTCATTGGGAATGCGCACCTTGCGCGTCTCCTCGTCATAAGCCAGATATCCCAGATGAATCAGCAGCGTCAGCACATCATCCCTGTTCCGGAACGTCACCAGGTCATTGGAAAAGCCGTAGGTGTCCACATTTGCCTCCACCCCGCCGATTAATTCCGCAACCGTCCTGCCAAGCCCGTCAAAGTCAAGATTGATGTATCCCATCAGGCTCTCGGCTGCGGATGTCTGTGTCCAGTAGGAGTCAAAGTCCTCATTTTGAATCGCTTTCATCACCGAATTGGGATTATAGATCGATTCCGCCTTTCGGAAACGGTAACCGTCATACCATTGCTTCATCTGCGCAAAATCGACTCCGGCATCCTGGCAGAGTCTCTTCACTTCTCCTTCCGTGAATCCCACATACTGCCCGAACTGCCTGGGTTTGATCATGGAATACTCTTCAAAATCCGATATGGCGGACTGAGAACCGTCCTTTTTGATGGGCAGGATTCCCGTCATATATGCCCCAGCGAATATCTTGTCTGTGGTTCCGCTGTTCTTGAACAGGGAACGCAGGAATTCCAGATACTCCCTCTGCGAATCAGGACGGTTTCCCGCCTCCCTGATCGGGGCATCCCACTCGTCGATGATCATGATGAATTTATTCCCTGTTATCTCTACCGCATTGGCCAGCGTTGGCACGAATCCTTCCACCACCTCCATCTGCGGATACTGTTCTTTCAATTCGCGGACTACAGTTCTCTTCACATAGGCCACCCTGTCGCCTGCCGCCGCTTCTCCGATGATTCCTGTCATATCCAGGTAAATCACGTCATACTGATTCAGATGCTCCCGGTACCCCGCATCACAGGCAATGGACAAATCCCCGAATAACTGCGCCGAATCGCAGGTCTTGTCATAATAGGCACATAACATTTTGGCCGCGAACGATTTCCCGAAACGGCGCGGTCTGCTGATACAGGTCAGACACCTGGGTGTATCCAATGTCTGATTGACCAGCCTTATCAACCCTGATTTATCCACATAGACACTGTTCCGGATTCTGGAGAATCCACTGTTGCCCGGATTTAAATAAGTTCCCATCATCTGCCTTTCCTCCTAAACACCTTTGTCTTTCCGAAGCAGAATCCTTTCCTACGCTCCCTACCCTGCACTTAAGCCTAACGTTGCTGCTTCCGTTCCAGATTGCATTCCGATGCTGACAACATTTCCCTAATCCTAAATTCATTATACCCCCATCGGCACTATTTCACAAACGGATCTTTCAATAGCCCCCGGATTCCTTTCCAGAAATGCCCTCTGTCCTCCCCGACTCTCATCCCAGGAGAACTGATTCTCCTTCTCATCTGAATACAACCGCCGGAATTCCTGTTATAATATCGTCAGACAACAGTCGAGCAGGGGAATCCCTTCTTCCCAGCTCGCCGCGCGGCCCGCATGCTGCATTAACAGCAAAATTCCATATGCGGGCCTGCGCAGAAAAAACATGCAAACGAGGAGGTTCTCTATGAAGAAAATACAGCTACGCCTTGCCGACCTGAGAAAACAAAAAAAGCTGACACAGCAGGAACTGGCAGACGCCATAGGCGTATCCTTCCAGACAATCAGCAAATGGGAGACCGCGGCCAGCATGCCCGACATCCCCCTTCTGCCGCCGCTGGCGGAATATTTCCAGGTGTCCACAGACCAGCTGCTGGGCCTGAAACCTCTTGACGGCGAATCGTATATTCCCGAACAGACAGGGACGAAGGATTTCTGGAACCATCGGCTGGACTATCTGCTGCGGACGCGGAAGCGATTCTGGAACGATGACTATATCCGTTTCCTCGTTTCACAGGTATGGAATATCCAAAAGCCCGTTTCCATACTGGACTGCGGATGCGGATACGGTTTTCTGGGACTGCTGCTCCTCCCTGCCATGCCCGGGGGAAGCACCTACACGGGAATTGATTTTGCGGAAAATCTGATCCAGGAGGGAAAGCAGCTTTTTGCAAATCAGAATATAGCCGCGGAATTTGTCTGCAAAAACGTTAATGAATACACGGCAGAAAACAAATACGATTTCGTGATATGCCAGGCAGTCCTCAGGCACCTGGACGACCCTGTCGCCTTTATCCGGAAAATGATTTCCTTTGCAAAGCCTGGCGGCTATGTGGTGTGCATGGACGTGAACAGGGAATTTGAGAGCTGCGGATTGTATGTGGACGGAATGGATTACCGGGAGCTGTGCCTCCATGAGGGTCTGGAAAAGAAATGGCAGACGGAGCTTGCCTTGCAGGGGAGGGATTACTCTGTGGCAGTCAAGGCTGCCCATATCCTGGAGAGTCTGGGGCTTGCGGATGTGGATGTGCGGATGAATGACAAGGTGGAATTCATGACCCCCAAGCATGCAGATTATGAGGAAGCCAGGAACGATTTCCTCCGGGCCAACCAGTGGACTTCCTGTATGGGACAGGGGGAAGAGAATGCCCTGATCCTCCAGCTTATGACCCATGGCATGTCCCGCAGCGAAGCCCGGGAATACTGCCTGCGGAACAGGAGAATCGCAGAATATTTTTCCTCCAACCCTGCCGCCGAATATAGTTTTGCCAGGGGGCTGCTGATTGCCTATGGGAGAAAAATGTAGGAATAAAGAGCCTTACTGTACTTACAGTGCAAATTATTGCAAGAACATACTTTATGCAGTTCCCTATTTGTTTTCCGGGGCAGGAACCATAGCTACCATATATCACTTTTCTTTTGAGAGGATGGCAAGAAAAGGAATTCCTGATGTGCTGTCGCCACTAAAAGTCGGCCAAAAAATAACCTCCAAAATATATGGAATGGCAGCCATATGAAAAACAAGTCTCCCCGCAACAGAACTGCGGGGAATCCTATCCTGCCAGATTAAATATAAGCCGAAATATCCGTTATGAACGCATAGGGCTCCGCCCACATCTTCAGCAGGGCAGCCGCGAAAAGCGCCCGGGCGTCGATCAGGTACGCGTTGGCCGCCAGGAGCTTCCCCCTGCGGATGTCCGGCTCCTCCAGTATCTCTTCAATGCGCTGGAACTCCGAGCCCCAGCCGTAGCCGTCATTCGCCACATACTGCCTGGCCTGGCCGTCTACCGTAAAGACCGGGGAGGGCGTCTGGCGGATGTAGGGCGGCTTCAGGATGGTCTCAATTCCGTGCATAAATATACAGGATTGCAGGATATCCCCGATGAAGAGCAGCTTTCCCCCAAAGAGCGGAAGCAGCATGAAGGGAGAGTGGGGCCCTACGGCGGTGTCGTCCATGGAATGGCCCACGGTCAGCCTGTGCGCCATCTTCCCTTTGGCGCACACGGAGTGGGTGGGGTGGACGCTGCGCTCCACGCCGGGCCTGTGCAGGAACGTCCTGGGCAGCAGCCCGATGCAGGGCTCCGTGGCGGCGCTGTCGAACACAGGCTGTTCGGCCGTCACGTTCTCATAGGTCAGGGCGGGCATCAGCAGCGTGCCCTCCTCCCCCAGCACCTCCTCCATGGCATCGATGATTTCTTCGGGGGCGCACTCTGTCCCCAGGGCTTTCATGGAAGAATGCACCAGCACCATATCCCCGGGCTTCACCCCCAGTTCCAGCAAATCTCTTTTGAATCTTTCCTTGTCAGTCATCTCGATTCCCTCCTTCTTGCGCCTGGTCCACAGGCAGCCGTCTTGTATTTTCAGTTCGGCAACGCGAATCCCTGCCCTCCACCCCAGGCGCGGACAGCCTCCTGGGCCTCCGAATCCCGGCGTGAATCCGTCTCTCCCTTCCCTGCCCGGGCCCAGCTTATGGGAGAAGCATGGGCCTGGAATGGGCAACCGGACCGGCGCGTCACGGCGGAGAATCACTTCATCACTTCGGCTGTATGGGCAGGAGCAGATCCACGCTCCCATCGATTCCCTGCCGGGGCCAGCCCGCATGGGCCGAGTACACCCAGTTGTAATGCTCCTCCAGGCAGCCCTCCGGATCACCCGCCCCGTCCTCCCAGGGGCGCGCCCGATACCTGTCATTGTTCTTCGCCCAGGATTTCAGGAAGTCCCATTCCTGGAAATCAGGAAAGCGTATGGCATAGGCGGCGTAAAGCCCTCCCGCAAAGCGCTTCTTTGCAAGCGGCGCAGGCACTACCAGATCCTCCGGTATGGTCACCCAGTTCTCATAGCTGTAGCTCCTGTCGTCCCCTTCGCCGTCAGCCGGGTTGAAGCCGAACAGGCGGGAGTCCGGCTTTTTCTCGTAAAGCCCCTCCCCGCGGATGAACCTGTCCATGACGCTTCCCACCTTCTCCTCCGGATTCTCTCCGAAATACCGGAAGGAAGCCACCGTGCACGGCGGCAGCAGGACGATCCGAATCTGTTTTTCCTTCTCCGATATCGGACAAAGAGCGCTTCCGTTCAGCTTGTATCTCTCCAGAGCGAGCAGCCCCGCCATATCCCCAAGCACCCTTTCCCAGGCCCGGTCCGCAGTGGAATCCGCCTCCCCGAGCAGTTCCCGCAGCCTCTCCAGGGCCGTCCGGATCGTCCCCATGGAAGCCAGATTCCGCTCCATATCCGCTATCTGCTCCTGTACCATGCCCGCAGCCTCCCGGGCGCTGCCGTCCATAATGACCCGGATCCTCTTCAAGGGCATCTGGAGTCTGCGCAGCAGCACAATCTGCCGGATTCTCCTGACCGCGTCCTCATCGTATACGCGGTAGGCGTAATTTTCCCTGTGCATGCTCCTTACCAGTCCCTCTTTTTCATAATACCGCAGCATCCTTGCGGAAACGCCCAGCATCTCGCTCACCTGGCCGATCGTCATCAAAGCCATCCGGTTACCTCCCCGTATGTATAGTATAGAGTGCGACATCGTGTCCGTGTCAAGCCACGGAATCACATCCCCGGCGGTTCCTTCCACCCGCCAGGCCCGCAGTCTTGAGTATATCACAATTTTCTCACTCATGCATCCATGCCGCAGCCTCTCACTCTGCTCTACTTTATTACACTTAAAACCGTCTGTTTAAAATCTTATATTCGTTCTATTTATTTCTTGACAATTCACCCTTATAGCTTTATAATGATTGAAAATCAATACAAACAAACCGTTGAAGCGGGGATAACGGCAATCATGTCCTTACAGAGAGCCTGCGGGGCTGAGAAGCAGGTGGGAAACAAGTTGTCAAATGGGCCGCTGAGGGCGCAGTGAAATGTGGCATCCACAGAGTATTCTGCGACGTTCGGGCAGACGTCATATGCCGGGGATATGCAGGTATCCCGCTAAGGGCACGGGTCAGGCCGTGAAGCAAGGTGGCACCGCGGATAAACGTACTATTTTCGTACAGTATTCGTCCTTGACAGAGCATCATCTTCTGTCGGGGCGTTTTTTGTTTTACAGGCTCCTGAGACAGAAGGAAGATTCGCGCCGGACAGGTTCCGTTGCCGGAAAAGGACAGCGTATTTCACTCGAAAGGAGACAGCATATGACATCGATGAAGCCCACAAAACGATGGCGTAGCCATGGACACCGCCCTGAAAGGCTTTCCGCAAGGCCCTGAGGGAAGCGGCAAACGCCGGGGACGGAAAGCTCACATATGCCACAGCGAAAAAACATTTACGGAAAAGCGAGACCGGAAAGACCGGCTTAAGACAAACAGAATATGGAGGAACCGATAATGCAGAACGAAAAAATCCCTTACAAAATCTATCTAAGCGAGAATGAGATGCCGAAAGCATGGTACAACCTGCGGGCCGATATGAAGCAGAAGCCCGCGCCCCTCTTGAACCCCGGCACCCAGCAGCCCATGACAGCCGAAGAGCTCTCCGGCGTCTTCTGTGAGGAGCTGGTGAAGCAGGAGCTGGACGACACAACAGCCAATTTCGAGATTCCCGAGGAAATCCGGAATTTCTACAAGATGTACCGCCCCTCTCCCCTGGTCCGGGCCTACTGCCTGGAGGAGAGGCTGGACACCCCGGCCAAGATCTACTACAAGTTCGAGGGCAACAACACCAGCGGCAGCCACAAATTAAACTCCGCCATCGCCCAGGCCTATTACGCCAAGAAGCAGGGCTTAAAGGGCGTCACCACAGAGACCGGGGCGGGCCAGTGGGGCACCGCGCTGTCCATGGCCTGCGCCTACCTGGGGCTGGACTGCAAGGTCTATATGGTGAAATGCTCCTATGAGCAGAAGCCCTTCCGCCGGGAGGTCATGCGCACCTACGGCGCATCCGTGACCCCCTCCCCCTCCATGGACACCCAGGTAGGACGGAAGATCCTGGCGGAGCATCCCGGCACCACGGGGAGCCTGGGCTGCGCCATCTCCGAGGCCGTGGAGACGGCAGTGGGGAGCGAGGGCTACCGCTATGTGCTGGGCAGCGTGCTGAACCAGGTGATGCTTCACCAGTCTGTGATCGGCCTGGAGGCCAAGGCAGCCCTTGACAAATACGGCGTGAAGCCGGATACGATCATCGGCTGCGCAGGCGGCGGCTCCAACTTAGGCGGCCTCCTCGCCCCCTTCATGGGCCAGAAGCTCCGGGGAGAGGCGGACTACCGCTTCATCGCCGTGGAGCCCGCCTCCTGCCCCAGCTTCACCAGGGGCGTGTACGCCTATGATTTCTGCGACACCGGCATGGTATGTCCTCTGGCCAAGATGTACACCTTAGGCAGCGGCTTCATCCCCTCGGCGAACCACGCAGGGGGCCTGCGCTACCACGGCATGAGCTCCACCCTGTCGGAGCTCTACCACCAGGGGCTCATGGAGGCCACCAGCGTGAAGCAGACGGAAGTCTTCGAGGCAGCGGAATACTTCGCCAGGGTGGAGGGCATCCTGCCCGCCCCGGAAAGCTCCCACGCCATCCGGGTGGCCATCGACGAGGCCAGAAAATGCAAGGAGACCGGCGAGGAGAAGACCATCCTCTTCGGACTCACAGGCACGGGCTACTTCGACATGACGGCCTACGAGAAGTTCCACGACGGTCAGATGGAGGACTACATCCCCACGGACGCCGAGCTGGAGCAGTACCGCAACACGCTTCCTAAGATCGGCTGATTGCGGACGCATTTGTGTTAATAAGGTTCTCCGCAGCGGACTTCGATGCGTCAACCTGAGATTAATTTCGTTCGCCATTATACTGCATAACGCTGAATACTGCCTAATGCAATCATGCGATTGAACCAGTCAGCGTTATGCAGCCTGGCTTCACGGCAAATGAAATCGTTAAGCAGTATATTTTCCGCCGGTATTCCCTCTCCGCACCGCAAGAGGCATGGAGGAGCACAGTTCGCCGATCAGTCCCTCCGCCTTTTTCGTCACCCTGCTGCCCATCCCCTGGAGCAGCTCTCTATAGGCCGCCAGAACCTCCTCCTTTTTCAGGAGGCCCGAAGCCGCCAGGGCGGGAATCTGTCTCGCCAGCCTTTCGGCTGTCTGCCAGTCAACGGACAGATTGAAATGGACATACTCTTTCCAGTCCCTCATGACCCTCTGGAAGCCGCCAGGCTCCTTATCGCAGATTTGCTCCAGCCCGGGATACGCAAACGCCGCATTCTCTGGTTTCCCCCGCTCCTCCAGAATCCTCTGCGTCGTTTCCGGGTCATAGCTGCTCATGTACTCGGTTTCCTGGAAAAGGACGCTGTAGAAACCACCGAAATAATGAAGCCTGCTGTACAGGAGAAGCGCAAATTCGTCATATGATATTCTTTTTTTCAAAAACACCTTCACTTCCGCATACAGTACCTCCATCTCCACCACACCGCAATGTCTGAGAAAGGCCTCTGCTGTTTCCACGATTTTGTCGTATTTCCTGCCTGACTTCATCCTTGAAGCATACACTTCTCTTATGGCTTCCGGCACCAGGACCGTATCCTGGTCCTCCCCGGAGAATTCGCAGAATCCGAAGGAGTAAAGCTGCGCAAGCGTACATCTTTCGCTGCCGTCGATCCATTCCATCTGCAGCAGCTCCGAAAGCATCTCCCTCATTCCGGCAGTCATGAACAGGAACATTCTGTCCGGATTCTCCAGCACGATCCTCTCCATCTCCCGGCGCAGCGTGTCTGCCGGTTCCTTCTCACAGGGACTCCGCCGTCCTGTAAGTGCGGCATGCTCGTCCCGAATCAAGTCATCTTCAATGGAGGCCAGGATATCGCTTACGTGAACCTGGTCAGAAACCTGAACCTGAAGCTCCATGTCCTCTTCCAGGCACAGATACTGCTCCGGCGCCTCTCCCACAGCCCTGATCACCTCCGGCATCTCCACCTCGCCCTCCCGGATTTCCAGGACACGGATGTCAAACTCCCACATGTCCCCAAAGTCAAACAGATAGCTGAACTTCTGCCCCTTTCGCAGATCCAGCTCCCCCAGCAGCGTTGCTACCGACAAATCCGTATTCCGGTTCATGGCCTCCGAGGGCAAATATGTCCTCTTCATCATCCCCGCTCCCACCGTGAACGAGAAAAGATGGTCATCGTCAAAGGAGACAGCCCTTTGGATCGCGTCATGCAGGGCATAAAGAGAATCATCCAGATTCATCCGGATGACCCGGACACAGTCCGTATGTCTCAGCGAAACCTCCAGGTCAATGGTCTGATTTGTATCAAGCGCTGCTGTATTCTCAAATATCTCTGACAGCTTTTCCTCGGCTCCCTGCAGAAACCTGTCGGCATAATCTTTATAGGCACGCTCTGCCGCTGTGCTTCTGTCAACGTCCCATCGCTCGTCCTCCTCTTCTATTTCTATCTCCGTATTTTCATAGATATCCGAGACAATCTCCAGCAAAGGCCGCGCCTCTATTTCCCACCAGCGTTCCCACCTGTCCTCTTCCGGCCCGGACCTTCCGCAGACCCTGATAAGGGCAAGCTCCTCCAGGTATGTCACCAGAAGGTTCAGGCCCTCCCCAAAGAGTCCTGTGTCTTCCTGCAGTCTCCTGGGTTCCCCATCGGCCCAGGGCTTCCCCGCCGCGGCCCATTCCATGACCTTGTCCACATATAAGTCCCACAGCCTCGTCACGCTGTCTGCATACCAGGAACCGTCCTGGCGCGCGAATGTCCCATCAAACAAAAATACCGCTAAAAACAATGCATACTGCTCCCACACCGATACTTCATGGAAAGCTGCGTAATTCCTCCCCGGCTCCAGTCTGTTCCCCGCCCCATTGGTCTCCAGGATTTTATATTTTATCGCCACATAATAGAAAAATCGAATGAGCGGGTACTTGCCCTGAGGATGAACCGGCTCCTCAAACTCCTCCCGCCCATGCAAGAGCATGTTTATGGCAAAGCAGTCCTTCTTGCCTATATTTCTCGTCCTTGGAGCCAGCTTTACCTTATTCTGGGCTATATAGCCGCAAAATGCCCCAAAGTCCTGGCAGATCACAGCCGCCTCCTTTTCCAGCTGTTCCCAATCGCCATTCTGTTTTCCGCTCCGTCTGTCTTCTTTCTTCATTCGTTCCCCTCCTTCCCGCATGTAGCTGTCCACTACAGCTCCCTGTCGTTCCGCCGCCAGTTCCCTGGTTTTTCCTAAACACCATTATATATCATTCTGATGGCTTTTGGAACAGGCTTTCACAGCTTATATCTGCGTCTTCGAATACCCCTCCCGCCTCACATACTCCCGAAACTCCAAGGGCGTCATGCCCATATGCCTTTTGAACACCTTGCTGAAATAATTGCCCCCGGAAAACCCGCATTCCATCCCTATCTCCCCAACGCTTCCTCCCCCGGCTGTCAGCATGTCCACAGCCTGGTCCAGACGGATCCTGGTCAGGTAATCGATGGGCTTCCCCCCGGTCTCCCTGTAGAATTCCCGGGAGAGATGGCTCTGGCTCACCTTCAGGAAGGCCGCCACATCCGCTATGCCTATAGGAGATGTGAAATGCATCCTGATATACTTCTTCGCCCGGGCGCTGAGGGAGCCTTCCGCGTCCCTGTCCCCCGAAGGTGTGGTACACAGAGCGCAAAGAAGGCTGAAGGCACGGCTGCTGAGCAGGAACGGATCCCGCGCCCTCCCCTCCCTCGCCATGGCGTGCATCTCAAACAGCAGCCGGACGGCTTCATGCCCCCGGGGCAGGGAAAAGACCTTCCCCAGATGGCTCTCTATCTGCCCGCAGTACCGCTCCGCCCCGTGGCATTCGAATATGGCGAAGAGGAATTCCCAGGGGGCCCGGTTGCGCCCCTCATCAAAATAATAGCCCTCCTCCCCCGGCATCCGCAGGAAGAAAGCCTTCCCCTCGTCCACGATATGCTCCTGGCCGCCTATCCGCACCGTGCCGCTTCCGGCCAGGGTATATTGGAGGAGATAGGATTCCCCTCTTCCGCTATTCTCCAGGTGATACCTGGCGGAATGCCTGGCCTCCCTGCCGATGGCCACCAGCTGTATGAAAGGCTCCTCCACGTCCTCCAGGAAATGGAACGCGTAATTGTCCAGTATGTCCGCTCTTTCCTCCTGCATCAAAAAATTACCCTTCCTTATCAAATACTTACCGTTGAAAAGTGCCGCCCATTTCTCTATGATAGAGGCAGATGACAGATTGCGGGATATGCCGGATTATGCATCCGACTCCTGTTTCGGATTCTATTATAGCATCTGTCGGCATGAAAGTATACTGCAGACCGCCAGAATTTACAGCGATGTCTCCAGGAAAGAGCCTGGCTGGCGGTCTGCAGTCTGGTTGACTGTAAGTTTAACCAGTATGCAGTATAAATCCCCGGACGTATCTCCGAAAGCGGTTTCACCACCACGGGAATCGTCTGCGGATATATGCGGCTCATCCGGGCAGGGGAACTGTCCGATTCCATATGAGTATCAAAAAATTACCAAGGAGGCAAAACCATGTCTTTTAAAGTAGCATTCATCGGAGCCGGCAGCATCGGCTTCACCAGGGGGCTTTTGGCGGACATCCTGACAGTTCCGGAGTTCCATGATATCCAGGTGTCCTTCACGGACATCAATCCGGACAACCTGCGGATGGTCACCCAGCTCTGTCAGAGGGACATCGACGAGAACGGCCTTGCCATCAAGATTCATGCCACCCTGGACCGCAGGGAGGCCTTCCGGGACGCGAAATACGTCATCAACTGCGTCCGCATCGGCATGCTGGAGGCCTTTGAGACCGACGTGGACATACCCCTGAAATACGGCGTGGACCAGTGCGTGGGCGACACCCTCTGCATCGGCGGCATCATGTACGGCCAGAGAGGAATCGCCGCCATGCTGGGATTTTGCAAAGATATCCGGGAGGTGGCTGCCCCCGGGTGCATCCTTTTAAACTATTCCAACCCCAACGCCATGGTCACCTGGGCCTGCAACAAATACGGAAAAGTGCCCACCTACGGCCTCTGCCACGGCGTGCAGCACGGCCACGAGCAGATAGCGAAGGCCCTGGGGCGGAAAAAGGAGGACGTGGACATCATCTGCGCCGGCCTGAACCACCAGACCTGGTACGTCAGCGTGAAGACAGACGGCGTGGAGCGCACGGGGGAGCTCTATGAATTGATGAAACAGGCCGACTTTGCCAAGGACGAGAATGTCCGCCTGGACGTGATGCGGAATTTCGGCTATTATTCCACGGAATCCAACGGCCATCTGTCGGAATACCTGATGTGGTACCGAAAGCGTCCGGAGGACATGGAGAAATGGATCAACTACAGCTCCTGGATCCAGGGGGAGACCGCCGGATACTTAAGGGTCTGCCGGGAGAGCCGGAACTGGTTCGAGACGGACTTCCCCAACTGGCTGAAGGAGCCTGCCAGGAAATTCACGCCGGAAAGCCGCTCCACCGAGCACGGCAGCTATATCATCGAAGGTCTGGAGACTGGCCGGGTCTATCGGGGCTGCTTCAACGTGATGAACAATGGCGCCATCACCAACCTGCCCGCGGAATGTGTGGTGGAGGTGCCCTGCTATGTGGACTACAATGGCATCTCCATCCCCAAGGTGGGCGACCTGCCCTTGGGCTGCGCCGCCATCTGCTCCGCCAGCGTATGGGTACAGAAGCTGGCCGTGGAGGCCGCCGTCCACGGGGATATCAGCCTCCTCTACCAGGCGGCCATGATGGATCCCCTCACCGGCGCGGTCTGCACCCCTGACGAAATCCGGCAGATGGTGGACGAGATGCTGGTGGCCGGCAGACAGTGGCTGCCCCAGTACAGCGAAGAGATTCCGAAAGCCGAGAAGCGCCTGGCGGACAGCCGCCTGCCCTTACATCCCGCCAAGGGCTTTAGGCTCCACACCAAGACCGTGGAGGAAATGGCGGAAGAGAAGGCAAAATACCGCGCCCTGGCCTCCGCTGCCGCAAAAGAAAACGTGAAATGATTCCCACGCACAGAGGGAGCCTGGCCGTCCTTTCCGGCCAGGCTCCCCTTCCGCCTCTCTGCCCGTCCCTACACGAACAGCGTGCATCCCTGGGCCCTGAACTGCTCTATTTTTTCGTCGATCCGCTCCACTGTCACCCCCAGCTTCGCCGACAGGCATGTCTTGCACAGGAAGCTTGTACTCCCCCGATTGACGAATTTCTTGTAGGCCCCCACCTCGTTAAAGGTAAGGGGCTTGCCGCACTGCATACAGCCGCCTGTCACAGCCTGACCACCTTGGCCCGGATCATGGCGCAGCCGAAGGGCTCCAGCTCCCGGATGATGGTAGCGTTCTGTACGGCCACCTTCTCTCCGCTCCACAGCTCCGTGGCGTCCAGCGTCCTGCCCGTGCTGAAGGGCAGCCCCAGCTCGTCCAGGTTCAGCCTGGCCACGGCCTTCCCCTCGCCCAGGTTGAACATGCCGATAGCGATGTCGCCGTTCTCCAGCTGCCTGGAGTACAACAGCAGATCCTCCCCGGACCAGTTGCCCACCAGCTTCACCGGCTGGCGGCAGAGCCTGTCCTGGTTGATGCGGATGACCTCCTCATTGCCCAGGATCTCCAGCGCGGCCTGGCTCATATTCCGGATGTCGCAGCCGATCATCAGAGGCGACCCCATGAAGGCCCAGATGGAGAAGTGGGTCCTGTACTGTACATCGCTGCAGCCCTGCAGGCCTACATTCCCCTTGCCGTACATGCCCACCACCAGCATGTCCATGTCGTTGAAGCAGCCCAGCCCGTTGTAGGAATGGAGCTTCTCCTGCTGGCGGGTCAGGTTCTTGATGGACTCCCAGGTGTCGAAGATGTCCCCTGTGGAGCGCCACATGGAAGCCCCCGTGGTCTTGATCCACTCGTGGGTCTCGTCTATGCCCCAGGAGCAGGCGGAGAACAGGATGTCGCGTCCGCAGTTCTCCAGTGCCAGCCCCATGCGTCGGTACAGATACTTTCCGGGGATGATGGGGCTGTGGTAGCAGTAGTCGTATTTCAGGAAATCCACACCCCACTCCGCGAAGGTCTCCGCGTCTACGAACTCATGCTCGAAGCTGCCCGGGTATCCGGCACAGGTCAGGTTCCCTGCGCAGGAATACATGCCGAATTTCAGGCCTTTGGAATGGACATAGTCCGCCACTGCCTTCATGCCGTGGGGAAACTTCTCCGGATCCGCCACCAGGCGGCCCTGCCCGTCCCTCTCCTTCAGCGACCAGCAGTCGTCGATGACCAGGTACTCGTAGCCCTTCTGCGGCAGCCCCTTCTCCACCATGGCATCCGCGGTCTGGAAGATCAGCTGCTCGTTGATGTGCTCCCCAAAGGTGTTCCAGGAATTCCATCCCATGGGCGGTGTCAGTTTCATCATATTGATTGCCCTCCTTCTGTTCTTACAAGCTTTCCTCTCCGGCAGCCGCCGGATTCTGCCGTCAGTCAAAAACCTATGCCTGGATTCAGTATAAATCCGTTCCCGCTCTATGGCAAGGGTAAAGCGAAAATCAAATACCCCGCTGCAAGCACGGCCGCCTGGCTCATTGCCCGCGGGAATATAGTCCCTATCGGTGCCTCCAGGTAGACCTGGTGGCCAGTATCAGGATGGGGAAAATCTCCAGCCTTCCCGCCAGCATGTCCCAGGTCAGCACCAGCTTGGAGAAATCACTGTACGCGGCATAATTGCAGGTAGGCCCCACCGCCTCGAAGCCGGGACCGATATTGTTGAAGCAGGCGAATACCGCAGACAGGTTCGTAGTAATAGAGAATCCGTCCAGAGAGACCAGGAGGAAGCTCAGAATCGTCACTATCACATAGGCCGCCAGATAGGCGTTGACGTTCTGCAGCACCTTCTCGTCCACCGGATGGCCGTTGAGCCGCACCACCTCCACCTTCTGGGGATGCACCACCTGGCGCACGCTTCTGTGGAGGCTCTTCGCCACCAGCAGGGCTCTGCCGCATTTGAAGCCGCCCCCTGTGCTGCCCGCGCTGGCTCCCAGGATCATCAGGCACAGCAATATCGCCTTGGACAGCCCGGGCCACAGCTCGTAGTCCGTAGTGGCGAAGCCGGTGGTGGTGATGATGGTCACCACCTGGAAGGCGGCATGGCGCACCGTCTCCCCCAGGGTATCGTAGAACCCCCGCAGGTTCCATACGATCAGCAATACGCTCCCCAGCACCGCCCCCAGGTACAGCCGCAGCTCCTCGTCCCTGAACACGCTCTTCACCTGGCGCAGCAGGAGCAGATAATAGCAGCTGAAGTTCACGCCGCACAGCAGCATGAACACCGTGCACACATTCTGGATATAGGGGCTGTAGCCGGCTATGCTGTCGTTCTTCACCCCGAAGCCTCCCGTCCCCACCGTGCCGAAGGCCGTGCAGACCGCCTCGAACAGGGGCATGTCCCCCAGCAGCAGGAATATCACGTCCAGCACCGTCAGCAGGATGTAGATCAGGTATAGAATCGTGGCCGTCTTCTTCATCTTCGGCACAAGCTTGCCCACATTGGGGCCCGGGCTCTCGGCCCGCAGCAGGTGCATTGTGAAGCCGTTGCCCCCGGAGGAGGAGATGGCCAGCAGGAACACCAGCACCCCCATGCCCCCCAGCCAGTGGCTGAAGCTCCTCCAGTAGAGAATCCCCTTCGGCAGTCCTTCCACCGTCGGCAGAATGGAAGCTCCCGTGGTGGTAAATCCTGAGACAATCTCAAAAAAAGCATCCACAAAATCCGGGATCACCCCGGAAATGTAAAAAGGCAGGCAGCCCAGCAGACTCATAACGATCCAGCTGATACCCACACAGGCAAGCCCCTCCCGGGCATAAAATTTCTTCTCACACCCACGGCCCGCCGCAAGCAGCACTCCGGCCACAGCCATGATCCCGGCCAGGCTCCACAGGAAAGCCCTCACTGCGTCGGCCTCCCCCTCCCACAGGCTGATCATCATGGCGGGCACCATAAAAACGGCTTCCACCACCAGGATCTTGCCTATGAATCTTCCCATCATTTTAAAGTTCATATCAGGCCCCTACTCCCCCGCACTGCCTTCTCCAAAGGCATTTTAGGGAAACATTACTCAAAGATGTCATTTAGCTGGCAGATTCCTTTCTCCCTCTCTGTGACTATATAGACGGTATCGCCTGCATGGAAGCTGGAATCGCCGTTAGGGATGTCCAGCCTGGCGCCCTTGACGATGCTCACCACCAGGACTCCCTTCTTCAATTTCAGGCTCTTCAAAGGTTCTCCGCAGTGCCTGGTGGTTTTATCCGCCAGAAATTCCATGGCCTCCGCCTGACCGTCCGCAATGGTGTGCACTGTCAGAGCGGCCCCGGTCTGATTCTTCATGGCCCTCACATACTGCACAATGGTATTGCAGCACAGCTCCTTCGGACTGACCACGCTTCCCAGAGAAAGATCTCCCAGAATATCCGCATTGTCAATATGCCCCAGCTTCGTGATCACCTGAGGAACACCCCGGCTGGCGGCGTACAGGGACAGAATCATGTTCTGTTCGTCCAGCCCTGTCATGGACAGAAGCGCATCGCATTCAGCGATTCCCTCCCCTTCCAGAAGAAACTGGCTGCTGGCATCCCCATGGATAAGGCAGGCCTTGGGCAGAAGCGCCGCCAGCTGGCGGCAGCGGTCCTCCTCCCTCTCTATAATCTGGACAGCGATGCCGCTGTTCTCCAGAAGCTTAGCCAGGTAATAGCTGACGCGCCCGCCCCCGCACAGGATCACCCGTTTCACCTTGTGGGTGATGATGCCCAGGTTTTTCAGCAGAACCGCCAGGGTGTTGGTGGAGGCAGTCACAAAGATACGGTCCCCCTCCCGGAGCACAAAAGTTCCGTTGGGAGCCACCGCCTTGCCGCCCCGCAGCACCGCGCAGACCAGTATCTTGCACTTTACAATGCCATACATGTCGTTCAGAGCCACATTGCACAGCTTGCTGCGCCCGTCTATGCGCAGCTCCACAATCTCCACCCGCCCCTTAGTAAAAGTCTCCCTCTTCAAAAAGCCCGGGTATTTCAGCAGCCTCTCAATCTCCGTGGCCGCCTGCCGCTCCGGGTTGATGGTCATGGACAGGCCAAACATCTCCCTCATGGCGTAGATCTGATCCGTATAGTCCGGGTTGCACACCCTGGCGATAGTGTGGATCCTGGGATTCAAGCCATGGGCCGTCATACAGCACAACAGATTCACTTCATCTGCCCCGGCCATGGCAATGAGCAAATCCGCCTCCTTCACCCCGGCCTGGAGCAGTATCTGCATGGAGGCACAGTTTCCCTGCACCACCATGATATCATAGCGTTCCTCACTGGACTCCAAAACCTTTAAGTTGGAGTCAATCAATGTAAGGTCTTCCCCCTCGGCAGACAGCTGGCGAACCAGGGCGGCCCCCATCTTCCCATTGCCGGCAATTATTATCCTCACAACTGTCAATCCTCTGCTTTCTTTTTTACGTCAACCCAAAACCTGCAAAACTAAATGATCCTGCGCACGGCCAGAATGGTCCTGTACCCTGCCCGGCTGACTTTGATTCCCCCGCTGGGATAGGGACGGCTGTTGCTGGCGTGAACAATCAGGTCTCCGCCGATATAAATTCCCACATGTCCGTCATAGCAGATCAGATCCCCCGGCTGGGCGTTGGAATAATTCACGCCCGTGCCTGCGCTCCTCTGCTGGGTGGAAGTCCTGGCAAGACTGTACCCGAACTCGCTGTACACTCTGTAAGTAAAGCCGGAACAGTCGGCTCCCCCGGTAAGGCTTGTGCCCCCTGCCACATAGGGTCCTCCTATGTACTGGCAGGCAAACTTGGCAATCTTCTTCCCCGGGTCGCTTCCCGAGGCAGCGTCGATCACCGCCGTATAATTTGTGGGGGTGTAAGTGGCATTGGCCGCATTGGAAGAGTTGGAAGAGTTGGAAGAATTCGCCGCCTTCTGAGCCTCCTGCAGCTGCTTCAGCTTCTGCTGGTCCTGCTGCAGCAGTTTCTTGGCCACCGCCGCCTCCTGTCTTGCCCTCTGAATCTCCGCCTCAAAGTTAGCGGACTCCTGTCTCTTCCTGGCGAGCATGGTATCCAGACCGGCCTTCTGGGTCTCCAGCTCAGCCCTGTCCGCCTGCAGCTGCTGCCTCTCCGCCACCAGGCGCTGCTTTGTGTCCTCCAGGGCCGTCTTTTCTTCCTCCAGAAGATTCCAGAGCGCCTGAACCTGGTCTTTGGTCTCAATGTACTCCGTGAGCACCGTCTGCTCATACTCGCACACTTTTTCAATGCGGTCCATCTGATTCAGGAAATCGGCCAGCCCCTTTCCCTCCAGAAGGGCATCCAGGTAGGAACTCTCCCCCCGCTCATAGATCAGCCTTGCACAGGCCGCCATGTTCTTCCTGTGATTCTCCTCCCGAAGGACGGCCTCCTCATATTCCGCCTCGGTTTCGGTGATCTGATGCTCTTTCCAGTGGATCTCGTCCTCCATGTGGGTGATCTCCTGCTCCTTGGCGGTGATCTCATCTTCCTTCATGCCAATGCTGGCCATGGTGTTAACAATCTCTGCATTCAGATCATCAATCTGTTCCTGGATCAGATCCTGCTCGTCCTCAAGCCCCATGATCTCACCCGTGATCTCATTCAGATGCCTCTGATCTTCCTCGATCTTGTCCTGAATGTCCTTCATGGATGTGGCCTCAGCGCTCAAAGGGTTCCACAGGCATCCCAGTGTCAGAGAACCTGCCAGTCCGCAAGTCACTATGCAGTTTAATAATGGTCTGTATTTTTTTCTCATGAGCAAAGCATATCACACTTCCTGTCAGTTTTCATCTTAAATAATCTTAAGGAACTTCACACAAATCACAGTTCACAGTTTTTGACTGTTCTGGGGAAAGGTATCACATCCCGAATGTTACTCATGCCCGTAAGATACATGACACATCTCTCAAATCCCAGGCCAAATCCCGCATGCCTCACAGATCCGTACCTGCGCAGATCCAGGTAGAAGCCATAGTCCTCTTTTCTCAGCCCAAGCTCCTTCATTCTGGCCTCCAGCACTTCCAGTTTATCTTCCCTCTGGCTTCCCCCGATGATCTCCCCAATGCCGGGCACCAGGCAGTCCATGGCAGCCACAGTCCTGCCGTCCTCGTTTAATTTCATGTAGAAGGCTTTGATCTCCTTGGGGTAATCCGTCACAAACACCGGGCGCTTGAACACTTCCTCCGTCAGATACCTCTCATGCTCCGTCTGCAGGTCACAGCCCCAGGACACCTTATATTCAAAAGCGTCGTTGTGCTTCTCCAGGATCTCCACGGCCTCCGTGTAGGTCACATGGGCAAAGTCGGAACCTGCCACATGAGCCAGGCGATCCAGAAGCCCCTTGTCCACAAACTGGTTGAAAAACGCCATCTCCTCCGGGGCGTTCTCCATCACATAGGCGATCACGTACTTCAGCATGCTCTCTGCCAGCATCATATCATCCTTCAGATCCGCAAAAGCCATCTCCGGCTCAATCATCCAGAATTCAGCCATATGCCGGGGAGTGTTGGAGTTCTCCGCCCGGAAAGTGGGGCCAAACGTATAGACATTCTTAAAGGCAAAAGCATAGGTTTCCGCGTTCAGCTGGCCGCTGACGGTAAGGTTTGTGGGCTTTCCGAAGAAATCCTGGGAATAGTCTGTCTTTCCCTCCCCGGTTTTGGGCACATTGTCCATGTCAAGGGTAGTGACCTGGAACATCTCCCCCGCCCCCTCGCAGTCGCTACCTGTGATCAGGGGCGTGTGAACATACACAAATCCCCTCTCCATAAAAAAGCTGTGGATGGCGTAAGCCGCCAGGGAGCGCACCCGGAACACTGCCTGGAACGTGTTGGTCCTGGGGCGCAGGTGCGAGATGGTGCGCAGATACTCAAAAGAGTGACGCTTTTTCTGCAGAGGATATTCCGCCGTGGAAGCTCCCTCCACAGTCACTTCCCTGGCCTGCATCTCAAAAGGCTGCTTTGCCTCGGGGGTGGCCACAATCTCTCCCCGGACGATCACAGCCGCCCCCACGTTGACCCTGCGAATCTCCTCGAAATTGGCCAGGCCATCCCCGTACACCACCTGAAGAGTCTCAAAAAACGTGCCGTCATTGAGAACCAGAAAGCCGAAATTCCTGGAATCCCTGTTGCTCCTGACCCATCCTCCCACGGTCACTTCCCTGCCTGCAAAGTCTTCCCGCTTCCGGTACAGCTCCTTGATCTGTGTCAAATCCATCATCATACCTCCCTGATTGCTTCCATCAATTTATGTGCCATATGCTGCCATATACTGCTGTTGAAACGCTGCGCGTTTTTGTGCGGCTGCCTGTCTCACTCTGTCACATCCGTGTTTTGTATCAGAAAATCCAGCACCTTTTCACACATGAAATAATTGCGGTATTCCTCCCTGTCAAACTCCTCCAGCAGCGCCTCCACGGATCCCCGCCCGGATGTCTGGGCGTACTGCTCCAGCTTTTCCTGCAGCTCCTGGTCATCCACGGTCAGCTCCTCCCTGTTGGCCACAGCCTGCAGCGCAAGCTCCTGCCTGGCCTGCAGCTGCGCCGAGGCAGTCACATACTCCTGGCTTCCCATATTGTAATAGTAATTTGTGAACACATCCGGCGTAACCCCGCTCTCTGCAGCCGCCTTTTCCAGGCTTGTATTGGTGATCTGCCTGTAAGATTCCAGAAATTCTTCCGGCAGCTCCTCAAAAGTGCTCCTCTCCATCAGCTGCTCCAGAACCGCCGTCTGGAGATTGTAGCGGTATCCCGCCTGGGCATCCGCCTCCAGGTAGTCCCGCACATACTGCCGCAGTTCCTCCACGGTGCCCGCCTCCTGCACTCCCAGAGAAGCCACAATACTGTCCTGCATTTCCTCCACCCTGGGCAGGATATAGTTTACCGTTACGGTAAATACCACTTCCACCCCTGCAAGATCCGCATTCCGATACCCTTCCGGGAACGTCAGGGGAAGCTCCACGGTCTCCCCCGGAACCACCCCTACAAGTCCTTCCTCAAATCCTGGGATAAACTGGCCTGAGCCGATGGTCAGAGCCGATCCTGACGCCGTCCCTCCCTGAAAGGCCACCCCGTCCTGCTTTCCCTCATAGTCTATGATCACCGTATCTCCCACTTCCACAGGCCGATCCATAACCCCGCCGTTGTCTGCGGTAACATACCTATGATAAAGAGCCAGCAGCAGTTCCTCCACCTGGGCCTCCTCCACTGCAGGCTGGCCCACAGAGACACTGAGACTGCCGTAATCCCCCAGGGTGACATAGCGCTCCACATCCATCACGCCAAGAGTCCTGTTCGTGGCAGGATCCTTGCCGCAGCCCCCAAGAAGAACCGACGCCAGCAATATCACTCCCGCCAGGAACCCTCCCGTCTTTTTCCTCATATAAATCCTCCATGTCTCCGGAACAGGCTTTTCCCGCCCGGAATTCTTATCGTTCTACTATACCACATCACTCTGCCAATGGAAAGTACTTTCTGAAAAGGTTTTCCGGCGCCGGAAAAGGCCGGAAAACCCTTCTTCTTCACATTTTGCCACAATTTTAGTTGCTTATCCATGCGCACCTGTGTTAAGATAAGATTATGAATGGATACTTAGGAGGCTGAATGAAATGAGACCATGGATGATCGTATTGATTACTGTTGCCGTAGTGCTTATCGTGGCGGTGGTGGTGCTGTATTTTCTAGGAAAAAAGGCCCAGAAAAAGCAGGCTGAGCAGCAGGAGATGCTGGAGGCGAACAAGCAGACCGTTTCCATGCTGGTCATTGACAAAAAACGAATGAAGCTGCGGGAGGCGGGACTGCCCCAGGTCGTCCTGGACCAGACTCCAAAGCTGATGCGCGGCTCCAAACTGCCGATCATCAAGGCCAAAGTGGGACCCCAGATTATGTCCCTCATATGCGATGAAAAAATCTTTGAATCCGTCCCTGTGAAAAAAGAGGTAAAAGCCGTGGTAAGCGGCATCTATGTTCTGGGGGTAAAAGGACTGCACGGCAAAAAACAGGCTGAGGCGGTTCCCCCTAAGAAAAAAGGACGTTTCCGCCAGGCTCTGGAGGCTGCCCGGGAAAAGGCAGGAGCAAAACCTTTAAAATAATGTAAGATAACTGCTGCGCCCTGAAGTCGAGGATTCGAGTGTCAGGGCTGCTTTTTACCTTCCGTTTTCTCCCTGTAAAATTCCTGCAGGGCAGAAAACCGGGCTGAATTTCAAAAAATCTAAAAATCGGGATTGAGACTATGAAAATTTATCAGATAAAAGCGCATGCTAAGATCAATCTGGGCCTGGATGTGACAGGAAAGCGGCAGGACGGATACCACCTGGTAAAAATGGTCATGCAGGCCATAGATCTGTGCGACCTGGTGACTCTGGAGAAAACCGGGGAAGGCATCACCCTCACCTGCGATTCCAAAGAGATCCCCCTGGGAGAGGACAATCTGGCCTTCCGGGCCGCCATGCTGATGAGGAAAGAGTACCATATCCCTCTGGGGGTACACATCCACCTGGAGAAGAAGATCCCCATGGCGGCAGGGCTGGCAGGGGGAAGCACAGACGCCGCCGCCGTTATAAAGGGGATCTGCCGCCTTTTTGACCTGGATATCCCCCTGGCCCGGCTGATGGAGCTGGGCTTGCAGCTGGGAGCGGACATCCCCTTCTGCCTTGTGGGCGGAACCACCCTGGCAGAGGGTATCGGGGAAAAAATCACTCCCCTGGCCCCCCTGCCCCACTGCCATATCCTGTTGGCAAAGCCGGAGGCCGGCGTGTCCACAAAATATGTGTACGAGCATCTGGACGCCCAGGTTCTCCAGAAGCATCCGGACATTGACGGCATGGCAGCGGCCCTCTGCCAGAGCAGCCTGCAGGGAGTCCTGGACCGGCTGGAAAATGTTCTGGAGACCGTCACCATCCCCGCCCTCCCCGTCATAGACGCCCTCAAGGCCAGGATGCTCTC
>OFFE01000494.1_pt1 | contig 33691 bp, 31 predicted proteins | sample 1521371 | NCBI WGS metagenome assembly OFFE01 (sample SAMEA3504131, study PRJEB24116) | mouse gut metagenome | biome: mouse gut; feature: mouse-associated habitat; material: faeces | place: Denmark | collected 2011 | reverse complement strand
ATACGGGGAGATTTTATTTTGTCAAAGTTCAAATTTCATTCTCTATAGGAATGCTATTCATAACCATAAAGCCCCTCAGAGCCCCACGAGATACTTTAAGAAGATCATAAAACAGAAATGTCAAGATTTGGTCAAACGGAAAGAATTATTTTTACAATACCGCCGCGGGGATTTGCATTCATAAACTGCAGACCGCCCCCGTGTTTTTCACAGAGCACCCGGCTGATGGCCAGTCCCATGCCCAGATGACCTTCCTGGGCAGATGGCAGGAACACTCTCTTGTTTTTACGCAGAATCTCCTCCGGAAACCCGCATCCATCGTCCGCGATGGTAATCTGTAAATTCCCCTGCTGCAGCGCAAAATCCACACAGATCCTGCTGTCCGCAAAACGCAGGGCATTTTCAAACATGTTTTCAAGAATCCTATAGACTACGGCGCGGTCTGCCCGCAAAGTACATTCCGGAAGCGCATGGCCAATCTCCAGCGTAACTCCCGCTCCCGCGGCCATAACCTCCAGATCACTGCGGATTTCCTCTGTCAGTTCCCGGGAAGAAATTTCCTTTTTGTCTATATTCATATCTTCCAGCTGGTTCAGTTCCCGCACGGATTCCGTATACAATTCCAGCCTTTTTGCCGCCTGGTTTAAATTGTTCACGATCCGGAGTATCTTCTCCTGATTCAGCTTTTTCCCGGGAAGATTCATCTGCAGATATTCCGTATAACCTTCGATTATGGCGATGGGATTGCGCAGGTCATGGGCTATGGAAGCCTGAATCAGCCTGCGCTGCTCCAGAAGATTCCACATGATTTTGTTATTTTCCGACAGCTCCCTCCGCATCAGCTCGAAAGACCGGCACAATGCTCCCAGCTCATCCCCGCAGGGATATTCCAGGGAAAAATCCAGGTTCTGCGCCGCTATCTGCGCCGTGGCCTCAGACAGGATTTTCAGCGGTACGGAAAGTCTCTGTCTGTAAAAGAAAAAACCGCAGAACAAAATTCCCGCCACGGAAAGCACTGCGGGAACTGCCACCATGGCACCGCCCAGCAGCTGGTAAGCCAGTTTCCGTTTCGGCGTCAGGGTATCATAACTTCTTTCGATTTTCTGTATGGAATATGTAGTGTCCGACACATTCTCCGTGACAATTTCCCACTCATGACTCTGCTCTGGCATCATTCCTTCCAGATCTTTCCCGCTGATCCCCTCTTCTGTCATAATACTTGTGCTGCCCTCATCCATTGCCACCAGTTCCGACAGCTTTGTCTCTTCCCCAAATGTCAAAAGATGTGTGGAGGCAGATATCTTGCCATCATCAAATACTCTCTGCACCGTGAGATAGACTTCATTCACACCCGGCAGAAGCCAGTGTCTGAACGCGGCGCATCCCCAGATAACCAGCCCGGAAAGCAAAACCACCCCGCAGAAGGTACCAAAAACAGTCAGGACGAAATAACTGCGGAGAGATACATCCCTGCCGGGTTTTATGGTATTTTTTTCCTTGTCGGGTTTCTTCTTTAATTGCTTCATTGCTTTCATAAACTCCCCTGTCTTCCCATTTTTCGGCAGTGACTGCCTCCTCAGATCCGTTTACATCCCTATTCTAACTCCCACCCCATAAAATGTCACGTCCATTTTTACCTTGTTTCCCCAAAACCATTTCCGCTTATAGGAACAACGGGGCGATAAAATATTATCCGGACTTTCTGGCGGACAAGGTAAAGGTGAACTCCAAAGAGTAATTTTCTGTGATAATAATTGGGCTGAAGACTCACTGCAGGAGCTCCAGCCCATATTTTATACAGATTCTTAAGTTTATGATGCCGGAGCCTGACTTTTTAATTGTTCAGGTCACAACTGCCACCGGGATATTCTACAAAATCAACAGACCACTCTGCACCTTCCACAGGCTCAAATCCCGGAACTCTGCCTTCCAGAAAATCTGACATTGCATATCCGGGAATTTTGCCGCTTTCAATATCTGCAATAATCTGCTCCATCTCCTCCTCCGTCCGCTTAGGACGCTGGGGCTGATAATGCAGTGCGTCAGGATGCCCGCCTTCCGGTGTGAAGCCGATGTCAGCATTCTCAAGATTATTGAGTTCGTCTGTTGGAATGCTGTGCTCAGCAGACAGACCATCGACTGTGTCGTCAGGGTCATAAAAGTATTTGCCATTTTCATCCACAGAAAATCTGGAAGCAATTATTGGCTGACCCTCATAAGTTGCAGTATTGCCTTCCTCATCCGTTATTCCATAATCCGGCTCCTGGCGGGCAGAGGTTGCAAAGGCCGTAGTCGCGCCAAAAATCAGAGAGAGCGCAAGAACAAGTGTAAAAATGGTGGTTTTCTTATACTTCATAATTGCAGTTATCCTTTCTTCTATTGCATTTTTGCTAAAATTGCTGCACAGTGGGACAAAACCGCTCCGGGTTTCTTCCATGCTGATTAGCATCCGCGCATAGGCCGCCCTTGTGTTTTCCCCGAAAAGCCGGACAACCGCCTCGTCGCAGGACAGTTCAATATCCCGGTTTGCGAGAATATACATCATCCATACCAAAGGGTTAAACCAATGCACACATAACACCGCAGTCAGCACTAATTTTGTCACACTGTCAAAACGCCGGATGTGCACATATTCATGTGCCAAAACGTATTGCAGCGCCTTTGTATTCTCCCAGTCAGTAGACATTGGCATCAAAATCACCGGGCGGAATACGCCATAAGTGAGCGGGGCAGTAAAACGGCTGAACTGCCGAATGGAAATGGAGCGTTTCATCCGATGGGTACTCAGCCAGCTTTTGATGAAATCATTGCTTACCGGCAGGGACATTTGAAACTCCTGCCTGCATTTCCAGTATGCTGTGGCAAAGACAAAAGCGCAGGACAGCATACCCACGGCCCAGACAATCATCCACATAGAAACGGGGCTTGCCGTATTTGAAATATTGCCGGACATGGCAGCCGTCCGCCCTGTCATTTCAGACAGCAGCACGCCGACAGTCCCAGGGCCTTTTGCGGGATTTACTGCGGGCACATGATTGCCTATCAGCGAATACACGCTGAACGCAGAGGGGATAGAAAACGGCAGCAATAGCCGCATGACTGCGATTCCCCAAAGCACCAGAAAAGTCTTTTTGGGCAGCAGGCTGATTGTCAGGGCGCGTATCACAATGATTGCCAAAATCATCATAGCCCCCGCAAAACTCATTTGAAACAGGCTCATTGATACCACCTCACTCCAGTTCACCGACAATCTGTTTCAGCTTTTCAATCTGCGCGGCGCTTAATTTTTTGCGGCCAAGCAGGGCCGCAAACAGCTTGTCGGCTGAGCCGTCATACACCTTGTTAATCAGCTCGTTTGTTTCTGCCTCCTGCACATCCTCTTTTGGCACAAGCGCATGACACATAAAACCGGGTTCCGAGCGTTCAATCGCGCCCTTTTTCATACAGCGCCTGATCAGGGTATAGGTCGTATTAACATTCCAGCCCAGCTCCTCGGTCAGCAGTTTCGCAATATGTTTTGCGGGAACATCGCCCTCGCGCCAAAGGACAGACATCACTTTCAGCTCAGAATCGAAAAGTTTAATGTCCATTCAGTCACCTCCTTTTTAAGACTGTAGTAGTGGCCACAAATAAATACTACCACAGTCTTAAATATTTGTCAATACTACTCTGGTCTTAAAAATCAGGCAGTGTGTATATCATCAGTTGACGGCGTTTCAATTCATCTTCCGGAACTCAGACGGTGAAACCCCTGTATGCTGTTTAAACTGCTTGCAAAATGAAAAAGAGTCCGAATATCCCAGCTGGACCGCAAGCTTCTCCAACGGAAGGTCTGAATGCAAAAGCAGAGCCTTGGCACGGTTAACCCTGACACGGATAGCGTACTGTCCAATTGAAATTCCGGTGTATGCCCGAAACTGCTTTCGAAGCGCCTCATAGCCCATGTTCATCTGCGCGGCAATCTCCTGTCCGGTGACCCGCCCGGAATGGCATTCAATGAGCCGACAGGCAAGCTGAATGCAGTCGTCCTCCTGCCGCGAGTGAACGCTGCGGGAGGTGATGGTGCATAAAAGCTGCTGAGCCTCAAAATACAGACGAATCAGTCCATGTTCATCTGCCCGCTGCATGGCTGACAAAAGGCTTTGGGCAGCGGGAAGGATCTCATCCACCACAGCTTCCTCACAGTTCAGAACCGGCTTGTCAGACAACACCCCCATGGAAAGCAGATTGTGGTAGCTCTCCGCACTGATGCAGATAAAAAATTCCAGCCATTTTCCGTCCGGCTTTACAATCGTAGAATGTTTTACACCCGGGAGCCTCTGGACAAAAGAGCCCCGGGAAAGCTTCACACAGACATGGCTGCGGTCGGAATATTCCCCTTCCCTGTCCAAAAGGAGCAATCCGCCGTAATATTCAAACGTAATATCCCGATTGCTCCCCCTGTCGTCCGGTTTATAAAGAAAACCGCAGGAAAGATTTCCGGCAGTCTTGTTAGGTCCCACAGTCCTATATGATACCATCGTCTTGTATTCCGGCATTCCTTCCTCCAATTTAAATCGCTGCGCGATAGCTCTAAAGGGTAAAGTCGCTTCGACACAACTATATTGAGAGGAACTTTTTTTCCAAAGGAATCTCATAAAAGTTCCTCTCCTGCGCCTTTGCGACTTTACTGTCCAGCACTAATTATTTTTCAATAGTTCTTGACATTTCTTTGCTGGACTATCCCATATTTGACATATAAAAATTCCCATAGCATACATTCCACTTCCAATAGTTTAAGTTTATCATAAATCAATATAGGAGTGCAAGCAGATTCAAAACCAAAACAGACATAAAAAACAGACCATGCCGTATTCTGTTTCATGAACAGAGTAAACCTGCGGCGAAAGAGAGGAAAAATGACAGAACGCGAAAACTTTTTTTCACTTATCAAAAGAACAGGATACGAACGAATTCCGGTGCTATACGATTTTTGTCCATATCTGCAGGAGACATGCAGTCAAAAAGTAAAGGACCTATACCGGGAAATCGGATTTACCCCCTGCCCCATGGCCTATGCAGGCGGAATTCCGGTCAAAGACAGCGACACGGAGAAATTCCGCAAGTATTATGATCATTTAAAAGAGGGAACCACCATCGATATCTACGGTGTGGCAAACGAACCCGGCAGCGCTGCCGCCATGCACATGACGCATATGCTCCATCCTCTGGAAAAACTGGAGACCCTTGAGGAGCTGGAAGCCTATCCCTTCCCGGAATTTGTCCGGGATAAGGAGGACATGGCCAGACAGCTTGCCCGCAACAATGCCCTAAAAGCCCAGGACAAGGTAATCTGCGGCAGTATGCAGTGCACCATCTGGGAAACTGCCTGGTACATGCGCGGCATGGAAGTGCTGATGATGGACATGATGTCCGAAGATGAAATGGCGGATTTCGTACTGGACAAAGTAACGGAACTGGCTATGGAGAGGGCAGAGTATTTTGTAAAAACAGGTGCGGAAATTCTTTATTTTGGAGATGACATCGGAATGCAGCACACCACCATGATGAGCCGGGAACTTTACCAGACCTGGCTCAAACCCCGCCTGAAAAAGGTGGTGGATGCAGCCAGGGCGGTTAACCCGGATGTGATTATCTTCTACCACACCTGCGGCTTCGTGAAGCCTTTTATTGAGGATCTGATTGAAGCGGGCATCGATGTGTTGAACCCCGTACAGCCGGAATGCATGGACTTCGGGGAAATCCATGCCAAATACGGCGACCGCATTTCCTTCCACGGAACCATAGGAACCCAGACCACCATGCCCTTCGGAACGCCGGAGGAGGTGCGGGCAGAAGTATTTAAAAATCTGGACATCGCAGGCAAAAAGGGCGGACTTCTGGTGTCTCCCACCCATCTTCTGGAGCCGGAAGTGCCCTGGGAAAATATCAGGGCCTACATTGAGGCCTGCAGGGACTATACAGAGTCGTCTATCCGCATGGGATAAAACCGGAAACCTATTAAATTAAATTAACAAATCAGAAAGGCCGGGAGGAAAAACATGAGCATTTTAAGCGAAATTTCTGAAAATCTCCAGAAAGGAAAGGCAAAGATTGTCAAAGAACTGATCAAGCAGGCCATCGACGAAGGCATCCCTGCACAAGATATTCTGGAGCAGGGTCTGCTGGCAGGTATGGATGTGGTGGGTGAAAAATTCAAAAAAAATGAGGTCTTCGTGCCGGAAGTCCTGGTTGCCGCACGAGCCATGAACATGGGATCCGAACTTTTAAAGCCTCTCCTCGCCGAAAGCGGTGTGGAAGCTATCGGCAGGGTATGCATCGGCACTGTAAAAGGCGATCTGCACGACATCGGCAAGAATCTGGTAAAGATGATGATGGAAGGCAAGGGGCTGGAGGTTGTGGATCTTGGGACAGATGTAAAACCTGAAACCTATGTAAAAACCGCAATTGACCAAAACTGCCAGATCATATGCTGTTCCGCACTGCTGACCACCACCATGCCGGTGATGGGGGAAGTGGTAAAAGAAGCAGAAAAAGCAGGCATCCGCCACAAGGTGAAGATCATGGTCGGCGGCGCACCTGTGACAGAAACCTTCTGCCGGCAGATCGGCGCGGATAAATACACGGCAGATGCGGCCAGTGCCGCCGACGCTGCCGTAGAATTCTGCCGCGCAACTGCATAAAAATGAAGACATGAAAAATACCGGGGCATGTGCGCTTCCAATGCCTGCGGCAATTACAGTCATATACCACAACTGCGGCAACGCCACAATGATGACGGATTCTATCGTCGCCACAAGCGCTGCCGCCTTCCATTTCAGCAACGGGGTGGATATGGAGGAAATGCTCCGGAAGATGCCAAAGGATAAGCCGGTGATGGGAAATGTCGATCCCGCAGGACACTTCAGAAACGGCTCGCCCGAATTTAAACGAAACACGTTTAATGTATGCGTTGGTACGCCAGTCTCTCCATTTTTTAATTGAGACATATGTGTATTCATGTTATAATAGGATCGTATAATTGAAAAGAAAGCAGGATGCGATTTTCTAAGAACTTTAGTTCTTTTAGATGCCCTCTAGTCTTATGAAAGAGGGTGGTGCCCATGAGCGTGATGGAAGTTTTGACATTATTGCTTGTTATCTTTGCGGCTCTGTCTTACATAGATAATCATAAAAAGAAATAAGCATCCCGACCCTGAGAAAGTTGGACGCTTATTTCTTTAATTAGCTAAAATTTTACTGAGGACAAATCGGAACTTCGTGTCCGATAAACCTTTCTGATTAGATTATACACTAGAGCCGCTTGTTTTTCAAGTGGCTCTTTTTATACTTGTTTGTGTAAACTTTTATGTTAATAATCTGATGGCAATAATGCTATTTTAAGGTATGGATGAGATTGTATATGCTTTGATACACTTATTCGTATAATCTTATGACACAAAATAATAATACTTTCTATTAATATGCACTAGATAAAGATTATTAATACACTTATATATGTAACTGTTTATTCCCAGTCCAATCCTTCTCCAACATTAGGATCATATCCTCCAGCACCATATTCGGGAAGGCCTGAGAATATTCCTCCACCCATGGGTGCACTACCAGGGTCTTCACCACCACTGGGTTGGCCTCCACCGGAACCGCCGTTGCCACCGCCAGAGGGTTGGCCTCCACCGCTAGGCTGTTGTGTGGTAGTGCTTTCACTTCCACCATTGGATTGGGGTTGGGGCTTGGTTCGGGAAACTAACTTCGCACTTACCATTTGGGTACTGTCATCCTCGGTTTTGAGTACTGACAACTCTTTGTCTCCATCCTCTACTTTTCCATTACATACTATCTCTTGCGCATATGTTAAACTTCCTACTTTGTCATAGTCTGTTCCAGGACAACCACGTAAATTACAGTTTTGTAATGTATAAAATGTTTTTTCATCCATTGGTGTTATTGTATATTCTGATTCTACTATTGTATCTTCCTCATTTATTGCACTTTCTTCACTTTTCTATATTGCCCTCGCTTTCTCATGAAACTATATCCTCTATATTTTCTTGTGCAGGCTCAACAGTGGGAGAGGGTGTAGGCTCTGTGCTTTCTACGCTTTCCTCTGGCTCTGGTGTCTCTACGGATGCATCCGCAATAACTGGCTCGGTCTGCTTACTGCACCCCCCTGCGCATCCACTGACGGATAACATGACCGCTGTTATTATGACTGCTGATTTAAACAATTTCTTATTTGCCATTCAACAATCTCTTTCCTATGGACTTAAATAATCCACCTGCTTCTTTTATTAAATTGAAGTCCACTCCTCCAAACAAACTTACATCAAAATTGAATAAAGTGAAATTCTCAAAGAGAACTATCTTTTTTCCCTCTGCGATATCCCTCTTTACCTCCTGTTCCAATGCTTCCAGTGCCGACTTTCCTTTTGGAGTAATCCCCTCTACTTCGGGCATCATATTGAACTCCAGTTCCTCCTCTGAAATCTCTGTCATATCTGATTTGACATATCCTGTTTCTGTCAGTCTGCAGATGTCCTTTGCAAGCCTGTTGAATCCTTCCGTGTCCTGGTTATCTGCAAAATTGCATACTGCTTCACTAAGGCTCGGAAAAGTCTCATGTTTGTCTGCTATAAACTCTTCTAAAGACCGGAGCAGTATCAGCGTTTCAAACTGCTCTTTTGTAATATCCTGTATATCCATATGTTTTTTCCTTTCGTGTATAAATTTATTTAGTGTTGATTATACCATCTTTCTGCATAGTTTTCAATGTTTTCAGAAAATCTTACATTTCCTAGAGCGTGTTTGAAAATTAAAAAAAGCACAAAACCTTTGTTTCCATCTTTAATTCATGCTAAAATAAAGAAAAAGGGAGCTGATACTATGTTAAGGCGTTACGAACTTACCGATCAGGAATGGGAACAGGTTGCATCTTTACTTCCCCCGGAAGAGACAGGGAAAAGTGTAAAAGGGTGCACTGGGGAGTGAAGAACAGCCTGCACTGGGTGCTGGACATAGGATTCCGGGAGGATAAGAGCAGGATAAGGGCCGGGAATGCGGCAGAAAATGTAAATGTGCTGCGTCATATAGGCACCAACCTCCTGAAGCAGGAAAAAGGCTGTAAGATGGGAATTGCAAGCAAGAGAAAAGCGTGCGTTTACTGTGCGGACCACCTTCAGCCCCCTTTTAAAAACCCTCTGGCATACATTATCTTACACTTTGTTGGAACTTTGTTGGAAAGCACCCTTTTTCACCGCTCTCCAAGCATCCGTTTCCAGGCACAAAAAAAGACCAGAAACCCTCTAAAATCAAGGCTTCCGGCACTTCTGCCAAGGAGTCGATGCGACAGGATTCGAACCTGCGACCTCTGCGTCCCGAACGCAGCGCTCTACCAAGCTGAGCCACGCATCGTTTACCAGCCCTAATGATAAATAAAAAAGGGCAGATTGTCAAGGGAAAAACGAATAAAATATTGAAAAAATTGAAAAAAGCCGGAATGGGAGGCTGCTTCATGCCGGCGTTGGGAGGAGAACAATGTATCAGACGGTTGTAAAATTGAAAAAAGGTCAGGGAAGGACTCTGAAAGCGGGAGGTATGTGGATATACGACAATGAGATAGACACCATTACAGGGGATTTTCAGGAGGGGGATGTGGTATCCGTCTGGGATTTTGACGGCTACTGCATGGGATGCGGCTTTCTCAATACCAGGTCCAGGATTGCCGTGCGCATGCTCTCCCGGCAGAAGGATGCGGTGATAGACCAGGCGTTTCTGGAGCAGCGTGTCAGGGATGCCTGGGAGTACCGCAGGCAGGCGGTGGACACTTCCTGCTGCCGTCTGATCTTTGGGGAGGCGGATTTTCTGCCTGGGATTGTGGTGGACAAGTTTTCCGATGTGCTGGTGGTGGAGTCCCTGGCCCTGGGGATCGACAGATGGAAGAAGGTCATTGTGGAGGCGGTGAAGAAAGTGCTGGCCCAGGAGGGCATTGTCATCCGCGGGGTATATGAGCGGAGCGACGCCAAGGTGCGTCTGCAGGAGGGTATGGAGCGAAGCAAGGGCTTTATGGGAGAACCTTTTGACACAAAGGTGGAGATTGTGGAAAACGGCGTGAAGTACATGGTGGATGTGGAAGATGGCCAGAAGACGGGATTCTTCCTGGACCAGAAGGGCAACAGAGCCGCCATCAGCCGATTCTGCAGGGGGAAGAGGGTTCTGGACTGCTTTACCCACACAGGTTCCTTTGCCCTGAATGCGGGCATGGCGGGGGCGGAGAGCGTTCTGGGTGTGGACGCCTCTGCTCTGGCAGTGGAACAGGCCCGGGAGAACGCCCGCCTGAACCACCTGGAGGACAGGGTACGTTTTCAGTGTGAGGATGTGTTTGAGCTGTTGCCCCGCCTGGAGCAGGAAGGGCAGCAGTTCGATGTGGTGATTTTGGATCCTCCTGCGTTTACCAAGTCCCGCAGTTCTGTGAAAAATGCCGTCAAGGGCTATCGGGAGATCAATATGAGGGGACTGAGGCTGGTGCGGGAAGGGGGATTTCTGGCCACTTGTTCCTGCTCTCATTTTATGGACCCGGATCTTTTTGCAAAGACCATTCGGGAGGCGGCCACAGGGGCCCGCCGGAGACTGCGCCAGGTGGAATTCCGCACCCAGTCCTGTGATCACCCCATCCTCTGGGCGGCGGATCAGTCCTATTATTTAAAATTCTACATCTTTCAGGTGGTCAGTGAGCGGTAGGGCATGGAAGTGACGGAAATGCTGAATTTCAGGGATGTTCAGCATTTCCGTGGTAAGCAGGTGAGGGCGGCGCTCACAGAAAAGAACATTCTGGCAGCTCTGTTTTTCTATCATTTGAATTTTCTCATCCAGGCGTCATACTCCTCAGGGGAGAGCTCCTCTTCTATCTGGACATAGGGATTCAGGGCCTCATGGGGCACTGACAGGAAGGACACATCAAAACTGCGGGTGGGACCGCTGTTCAGCAGCACAATAACTGCCCGGCCATCCACCATGGGAATACAATCCGGCGGCATCTCGCCCCAGATCATTGCCATGGCGTCGTCATTCTGAAAGTTCTCATGGCCTGCGGTGGTGTAATTGCACTCCATAAAGCAGGTGGTATAGGAGTATACCCAGACCTCCTCCGGATATTCCCCATGGGCCAGCCTTATGACAGGGTCCTCCGCCTGGAAATTGGCGCCGTATTTTTCCCCACATTTCTGAGCGATCTCCTCCTCCAGCAAAAACAGGAGATGGAAGCAGTTGTTCAGATCGTTCGCCGTGGCATAGAACCCCTGCCGCCTGCCGGGCTGAAGCACCAGAAGCTTCAGGTCACTGCAGGTTTTCAGCATTGTGTCCACATAGTAGATTGATTTCAAGTAGGGGCTGTTGGGAGTTTCCTCTATGAGAAATTCAATTTTTTCCGCCAGTTCAAGCTCTGCAAGAAGTGTCCGCAGGCCGGAATCCCTGGAGAGGAAGGCCATGGCGGAGATACACAGAATATTGAAGCCGCAGTAAGCCTTGGCCCAGGTGCTGTTTTGCTTATAGAGCAGGGGCAGATCCGGCGGAAGCGCAGCGCCAGTACTGCAGAACAGATCATACACATTCTGGCAGGCCGCTGCAAACAGGTGTATCATGTCCGGGCCTGCGGAGGTGTTCTCCTCTTTTTCGCAGGCAAAGCCGATAAAATTGGACAGAAGGCATGCCTTATACAGATCCATTTCTTTCAGGTGGCTGCCAAGTTCCACGGTAAAGGGAATCAGGCGGCCGCCGTTGATTGCCTCCCCCACGGCCTGCCCGAAGTCAGGGCAGCTGTGTAATAATTTTTCGTCCCCCAGCTGTTCCGGGGAGGTTTCCCGGCACAGGAAATCCATCAGTTTTTTCTCAATCATATTTTCTCCTTAAAGGTGGGTAAGGTTTCCGCTGAAATCTGCCACGATAACAGACGCACCGTCCACAATGGAAGCCTGATTTACAGGGGATCCTATACAAAAGTCTGCGAGCTTTTTCCCGTTTTTATCGAGGATATACAGTACCCCGTCCGAGGCGCCGAAGCACAGGTTATCGCCCATAGGAACGATATCACTGTCAACGGTGGCGATACTGCCGCTGCTGTATGGGGAAGTGTAGATCAGGCTGGGGCCGGTCTCAAAGGTCCAGAGATTTTCCAGGCTTTCCGTTTCCACGGCGACAACGCCCCTGTCGGTGGTTCCCAGATACAGGACGCCATTTTCCGCATAGGGGGCAGAGGCGCTGTTAAAGGTGTAATCCTCGAAGTCCCTGTATTGCAGCGTTTTACCTGATGCAGCGTCAATTTTATACAGCCTGTTCCAGGAGGCGGCATATACACAGCCCTGATACACCGCAGGGGTGGTGATAAAATAGCTCAGTCGATGGCTTTTGTTTGTCCAGAGTACCTTCCCCGACGTCCTGTCCAGGGCGTAAAGCTTATCCCAGTGGGCCCCTGCCAACAGCATATTTTCATAGAGTACAAAACCGCAGGGGGAGGTATTGCCCTCTGACAGCGGCGTGTGCCAGACTGTGGAGCCGTCGGAAATCTTCAGGCAGTATACATGCTGCTGGCCCCCGCAGTACAGGTAGGCCTCGTTTACCGCGATGCTGTTGCTGGAGTTGTTGGGGCAGAGGAGCTCCACCCGTTTTGTCCAGATTTCCTTCCCTGTGGGATCAAGGCAGTACACATTGCCCTCGGTATCCTGTGTGATAATCCTGTCGTCAACTATGCGGATATCGCTTTTGATGGAATTCCTGGTTCTGTATTTCCAGAGCAGCCGGCCGGTTTCCTCATGAACAGCGGCAATTCCGCAGTCTTTGGGCCAGCCGTCGTCAACCGTGCCCACATATATGACGCCGTCCCTGACAGCGGGGGCAGAATAGAGAATGCTGTTCCCCAGAGAAAGGCTCCACTGACAGGGAGTGGAAGGCCGGGAACCTGTAAAGTGGTTGTAATGGCAGCGGCTTGCCGCAAGGGTGCTGCCCTCAAGCACAACACTCCTGACGGTGGCGGGCGAGGCGTCAATGCCGCCCCCGTCAGGCTTTGAAGTGGTTATGTTGAAAATGCCCCCAATCTCATTGAGATAATTGTAATGCCAGTGGCCGAAAACCCACGCCAGAAGCCCTCTTTTTTTGAGATCCACAGGCTCTGACGGAAGGGATTTGCCCAAGACAAAGCCGGTTTCGTCGCCCTCGCAGTAATTGTGATTGTAGACAATGACTTTCTTGTCAGGTGAAACATGCTTCAGATCGTTTTCAAGAAAGACTGCCACATCCTGCAGGGTGTATTTTGCCTGTACGTCACCGTAAACAATGGGAGTGACTATATAATGTATCTGCCCCACGTCAAAGGAATACATAACAGGCCCGTAAATGCTTTCAAACAGGGCTTCTCCATACTCTCCCCAGTGAACATAGTCATGGTTGCCGATGACATACCTGACGGGAACGCCCATGTTCTTGCTGTTCATCTGGTGGATATGGGCCTTGAGCCCCTCTATGTAGCAGATATCCCCTGTGTGGACGATAAAGGCAGGGCGGGTTTCGTCCGCGATCCCCCGCAGAAAATCAACCCAGGGGCCGGCGCCGCCGGATCCCACTTCGCTGTCTGTCACCTGTAAGAACGAATGATTTGTGAGATCCTTTTCCAGCCTGTCAAGGTGGAAGTCGTAGCCTGTTTCACTGTCAGAAACGGGAATATAGTAATTTTCTGACCAATAACCTGTGGGAACGGTGACGGTGACAAAATCCGCCTTGCACCAGCCGTCAAGGGTGAAACGGCCCTGGGAGTCTGTCAGTACAACGTCCCTGCCGTTGCTTACTGCAACCGAGACCATGGGTTTACCTGTGCCGCCGTCATATACGGCCCCTGAGTACCCATGGGAATCTGAATGTGTCAACACTGCCATGGTAAAAGATACACCTCCGGTTAGTCTTGTCAAATATATGAAAGCATGCCTGTGTTTTTGGCTTGCCCCATTGGCAATATTGCCAATGATTTCAGTTGATGGAACAGGAATATATGGTGGATAATAACATAATTTATTCATAAGTGCAAGGAGCGGTTTTGACTATTTTTTGGGAGTGTTTTCCGGTCCATGGTTTCCTGCCTTGTTTTTCCCCTGAGCCTGAGGTAAAATAAAAAGGACAGGAAACCGGGAAGGAATAGGTTATGAAAAGATTATGAAAAAGGGAAAAAAGATTTTGGCGGTGGTATTGGTTCTGCTGGCGGTGGCCGCGGCGGCCGGGGCCTGGTACCTGTATCCTGCCTGGTACTGGGCGGGAAGTCTTCAGGAAAAAATGGATTTTGCCTATTTTTCCTATGAGATGGAAGTGGAGATGGATAAGGAGGGAATGAAAGAGGAACAGAAGAAGCTTTTTGAAGTTCTGGCATTTCTCACAGGCCGGGATGAGGAGGCTCTGTACCATCTTACCGTAAAGGGGAGTGTATGGCAGGACAGGATCCGCGTGTGGATCTATCCCATGGGGGCGGAAAAACCCCTGGTGGAATTGTACATGAGCGGTGAAAATGACATGATCAACGAGGCGGTGTTCTATAATGTGGTCCGGGAAAACCTTACGGAGAAGTATCCTCTGCTGGGGCACCTGATGCCCCGCCAGGAGAATGACATGTATATGACCCTGGAACAGGTGGAGCAGATGTTTGACGTGGATCTGAGCGGTATGCGGGAGTTTACCCTGCCGACCATCAGGGAATTTTCCAGAGGGCAGTACTTCGCCCTGCTTGCTTTTATGTCCAGGGAGGAAACGGAGGGCGGAAGGCGCTTTGGGCTGGAGAGGGAAGGGGCAGACCTGTGGTTTGACATGCAGAGGTCCCAGGAGGAGACCCATGTGAGGGTGGAATTTTCTGTGCGGGATCAGGAGACGCTTTCTGAGGCGGCGGATCTGCTCTCCAAAATGGGCATACAGCTGCCCGGGGCGGCGGGCCGGTTCCAAATGCTTAAGACTTTAAACGCCTCTCTGTGGATGGGAGAGGGAGAGGAGATTGCCGTTCCGTCAAAATTTGTCAGCCAGGACATAGTGGAGCTGATCTCTCTGATCCGGGAGTGGATCCTTAAATTGTCCTCCAGGTAAAAGGGATTGTTTTTCTTGACTTTTTTCTGAAATGTGCTATAGTTGCTTAATGCGAATGGTTTGCAATGAAAATGGTTTGCAATTCACTTGTCTGAACATATCTTTCATATTAAAGAGGCGACAACTTTCGGGTTGTGGGCGGCTGGCATGGAGGGAGATATCCTGTCCCTGGGGCGGCCCGGAAAGGCTGGCTTAGATGCTGCATGTTTTAGAAGAATCTGTCATGGACAGTTTGAAGCTGATCCCTTTTTTGTTTCTGGCGTACCTGGCCATGGAGTGCCTGGAACATAAGGCAGGGGAAAGGGCCGGGAAACTGATCAGGAGCGCAGGAGGCTGGGGGCCGGTGGCGGGCGCGCTGATGGGGATTGTGCCCCAGTGCGGGTTTTCCGCTGCGGCTTCCAATTTTTACGCAGGGCGCGTCATTACCCTGGGAACCCTTATGGCGGTGTATCTGTCCACTTCCGATGAAATGCTTCCCATCCTGTTGTCCCAGGGGGCGCCCTGGGAGCTGGTGGTGAGGATTCTGCTGCTGAAAGCGGGAGTGGGTATGGCGGCAGGCCTGGTGATTGACTTTGCGGCGGGAAAAAGTGGCAGGCATCGCCGGGGGAGTATCGGGGATATCTGTGCCCAGGAGCGCTGCAGCTGTGAAAAGGGAATCTTCCGCTCCGCGGTGAGACACACCCTGAAAATTGTTCTCTTTTTGTTTGCCGTGACCCTGGGGCTGAATCTGGCGCTGCATTTTATGGGGGAGGATGTTCTGGCCGGCCTGATTCTGAACAGGCCCGTGGCAGGGCCTCTTCTGGCGGGACTGGTGGGGCTGATTCCCAACTGTGCCGGATCCGTGGTGATTACAAGGCTTTATTTAGAGGGGGCAATGGGCCTGGGATCCGCTATGGCCGGGCTTCTGGCAGGGTCCGGCGTGGGCCTGCTGGTGCTGTTTCGGGTCAATCATGACAGGAAAGAGAACTTGAAAATACTGGGGCTGCTCTATTGTATCGGTGTGGGAGCAGGGATTGCGACAGGCTTTTTGGCGGCCTGACAGGGGGCGTTTGATATGGATGAGAGAAACGGCAGACAGAAGATGAAGGCACAGGAGGGAGCCGGGGAGGAGGAGTTGGTCTTTCCGGCAGGGCTGAAGTGGACCAGGCAGCGGAGAAATGTGTACAGGGTTCTGCAGGAGGCGGAGGAACCTTTGAGCGCCGCCCAGATCTACCGGCTGACGGAGGAGCTTTCCGGCGGAGGGGAATACGCCGTGTCCACGGTATACCGCATTCTGGCCGTCTTTGAGGAGAAAGGTTTTGTGGAGAAAAGCGCCTGGTCAGGGGACGGCACGGCGGTGTACGGGCTCAACAGGGGCGGGCACACCCATTATGCGGTCTGTCTGGCCTGCCGCAGACGGATTCCTCTGAGAAGCTGTCCCTTTGCCCGGCTCTCTCTGGAGCAGCAGGCAGGAGAGTGTACAGGCTTTGTGGTCACGGGACATAAACTGGAGATTTACGGGTATTGCAGGGACTGTAGAGAGCCTTAAAAAATTTTAAAAAAAAATTTAAAAAAACACTTGCATTTTGGTGAAAGGTATATTATAATTGGTTTTGTTGTTAAGGGAATTAAAAAACAGTTAAGAAACAGGTAACAAAGAGATTTCCCGGACAACACTCTGCAGGGAATTGCAGAGAACATATAGCAGACGCACCGCTAGCTCAGTTGGTAGAGCACCTGACTCTTAATCAGGGTGTCCAGGGTTCGAGCCCCTGGCGGTGCATTTGAAGGAACTGGTTTTGAGGACATGGGAGCCTTGGGGCCGGTTCTTTTCTTTTGCCCGGAGGACACAGAAAACGGGCATTGGCTGGAGGATGGAAAAGAAAAGAGGGCAGCAATAGGGGAAGATGAAGGTAAGAAGCATTGACAGATTTTTTGTGAGAAGTTTTCATGTGATGGCGGTAGCGCTGTACGCCGTTTTGTTCGCTGTAAGCGTCTTTATAACAGGGGTCAACAGAGAGGACCGGGCGGATGAGTACATTATCCTGGAGCAGAATTCGGCCTTCCGTATTATCCTGATCACGCTGGTTTTTGGCGGGGCAATGTTTCTGGCAGGTCTGTTGTATGACAGGATACTCAAAAAATGGAACCGAAATATCTTTTTGGGAATCACATGCGTAATTGCGCTTCTTTTGGGAATCTATTGGGTGGGGGCCAGCAAGACGGCGCCCATTGCGGATCAGAGCATGCTCTGCGATTATGCCAACGCCTTAAATGACGGGGATTTTAACGGTATCTGGAAAGGGCGGTATTTGGCCAGGTACAGTCAGCAGCTGGGACTGACAACGCTGCTGAGAGGGTTTTTCCTGATTTTTGGCCGGGGCAATTATCTTTCTTTTCAATATTTTAATGCCTGCATGCTGCCGGTGATTATTTTTTCCGGGTGCCAGGTTCTGAGGAAGATTTCCGGGGATAACGGCAGGGCGGAAGCATTCTACCTGGTGCTGGCAGTCACCTGTTTTCCCATGTATGCCTACACGGCTTTTGTCTACGGAGACCTGAGCTCTACGGCTTTTGCGCTGCTGGCGGCATGGCTCTTTCTGGCCTGTCTGGAGAAAGTTACGGTTGCAAGGATTCTGGCGCTGGCCTTGGCAGCGGGAATTGCAGTACAGCTGCGCAAGAATACACTGATTGTGCTGATTGCCTTCGGGATTGTGGTTCTGGTCAGGCTGCTGGGGAGATTTCAGCGGCAGGTGCTGGCGGCCGGGCTGGGGGTGCTGGCGGGCGTTGTGCTGCTGCAGGGCGCCCTGAGATGGATTTACCGCGATGTGTGGGATCCGGAAGCCCGGGCGATTCCGGCCATTCTGTATGTGGCCATGGGACTGCATGAACCCAACGGCCACCCTGGCTGGCATGACAACTATGAGTACATTATCTTTGCCGAGAGCGGGGACAATGTGGAAGCGGCGACGGAGACTGCCCTGGAGGATATCAGAAAAAGTTTAGGCCGTTTCAGAGAGGACCCGGCGTATATGTGGTATTTTTACAAGACCAAGGTGAACTCTCAGTGGCAGGCGCCCATGTACCAGAGTATTATTATGAATAACAACATTGTGGGAGAGCAGTCCTCCATTGTGGAGATGATCTATGAGGAAGAACTTTTGGGGGGACTGATCAAGCTGTATATGAAAGCGTTTCAGATGTTTATGTACGGCTGTATTCTGCTTTGGCTGCTGGCACACTGGAGAGATAAAATGTCCATAGAGAAGTATGTGCTGCTGATAGCAGTGTTCGGCATGTTTTTGTTCAGCATTGTCTGGGAGGCCAAGACAAGGTATGTGTTTCCGGGCCTTCTGCTGATGCTTCCCTACTTTGCCCTGGGACTGCAGGAATTGACCGGCGGGCTGGGAAAACTTTTGGGGAAAGTTCGGGAAAAGTGATTGGTTTTGGGCTTCCTTTTGTAGATCCTTTGTGCTATACTCAGTTACGAAGTCTGCCGTCCGTAAATTGTTCAGGCCAGGGCAAAGGTCTGAGGAGAGGAAAGGGTGGATTTTTATTATTGGGAAAAGGAGAGAGAGACGTGGGAGAAAGACAGATGAGACATAGCCTCAGCGGGCGGATTTTGAGGAATACTACACTCAATATTCTGGTGTTGGTCACAGTGTGCTGTGGAATCATGGTACTTTCACTGCAGTACCTGGCGAAAAGTATTCTTTTGGACAGTCTGCAGCCCATGGCCCGGCAGTCGGCTAAGACCGTGGAGGCCAATATACATATGCTGGCGGATCGGATGATGACCATTGCAGGGGACTGTGGCGTGCAGGAGACGAATTTTGTGGGTTTGGGAGCGGTGGCACAGGAGGAGATTCAGGCGGTCCGCGAGTATGTTTTGACGGAGGCAGCCGAGACTTACGAATTTTATACCATTGCTCTGTATAATCTGGAAGGGCAGCTGCTCCAGGGGATCGGAAACGCGCCGGAGAATATAGAGAGCGGTTTCTTTTCTCTTCTGAAGGAGACGGATAATCTGACCACCTCTGCCACCACCGCCCTGGAGGGACGTCTGGGCATTACCATGGGAATGCCGGTGAAGGAGAACGGGGAAACCGCCCTTTATCTGGTGGGGGTCTATAAATACGACACTCTCAGCGATGTGATCAGCAGCATCAATCTGGGCAGGGACGGCATGGCCTACATGGTCAACCGGGAGGGCATCGTCGTCGGGCATCCGGATCAGGCTCTGGTCCGTGAGGGAAGCACTCTATACCAGCTCTGCGGCGGGCAGCATGATGCCATGGCTTCAGTGACCACCGGTGAGACGGGAGCGGCGGAGTTCCCTGTGGGAGGAACGGATATGCTGGTGGCGTTTTCTCCTGTCAGAGGTACTCAGTGGTCGCTGGTGATCCAGATTCCCAAGGCGGACTATGATCACACCATTAACGGCGCAATGCTGCTGGCGCTGGGGGCTACCCTGGCGGTGTTTTTGATCTCCATACTGTTTGTGCTGCGTCTGTCAGGGTCTATCTCCCGGCCGGTAAAGAGAGTCACAGGCCGGATGGTGGCTCTGGCCCAGGGGGATCTGCAGGGGGAAAATGTCTCCGTTCACACAGGGGATGAGCTGGAAGTGCTTGCCCGGACTTTGACGGAAACCACGAAAAGTTTCAAAGAGTATATATCGGACATCCAGGAGGTTCTGTCCCAGGTGGCGGAGGGAAATCTGAATGTGGCTCCCAGAGAAGGGTACAAGGGAGACTTTGTGCTGATCAGAGGAAGTCTGGAGCATATTATTCGGTCCATGAATGAGACCATCGGGGGATTCAGCGCTGCCGCGGAACGCCTTGCGGAGATGTCCGACGAGATGAACGGGCAGTCCGTGCAGCTGCACCAGGCTTCTCTGGAGCAGAACCAGTCCACGGCCGCTTTGGTCTGTGAAGTGTCCAATGTGAAAGAGCGTCTGGACAGTGTCACAGAGAGCACCCGCATGACCCGGGCCAAGACAGGGGAAATAGCCCAAAGCATCCAGGAGGCCAACCAGCAGATGGGGGCGCTCTCCCGGGCCATGGACGATATCAGCGCCAATGTGCAGGAAGTGATAAAGCTTGCCAAGGCCATAGAGGATATTTCCTTCCAGACCAATATTCTGTCCATCAATGCCTCCGTAGAGGCCTCCCGGGCCGGGGAGGCCGGAAAGGGCTTTACGGTGGTGGCCCAGGAGGTGAAGGAACTTGCCTCCAGAAGCGCGGAGGCGGCTCAAAGTGCCTCTGTGATTGTGAACGGCACCAAAACTATCATTCAGACCGGCGTGAAACTCACTGCGGACACCGCCGGATCTCTGGAGGAGATCTCAGGCGTCTCCTGTCAGATCAGCGAGATCTCGGATCGGCTGGTGACTGCGGTGAAGGGACAGCAGACCGCCCTGGCCATTATGGAGGAGCGCATCCAGGAGATATCCTCCATTGCGGATCGGAACCTGCAGAATGCCGGCGGGACCGAGGAGTCCAGCAGTCTTCTGGCCAAAGAGGCGGAGGCCCTGCGGTGCCAGGTGGAAAGATTTGTGTTGAAGAAAGGGGTATAGCATGAGGCGGATAATTGGAAGGATTCTGGCTCTGGCGGCGGCAGTGCTGCTGCTGACCTCCTGCGGAAGCACGCAGGAGCTTCAGGACGGCTATTACACGGCTCAGGCCGCCAAGTTCAGCCATGGATGGAAAGAGTATATTACCATTATGGTAAAGGGAGGAGCCATTGTATCCGTGGAGTATAATGCGGAGAATGCCAGCGGTTTTATCAAGAGCTGGGACAATGCATATATGCAGAATATGCTTCACTCCAACGGAACTTATCCAAATGAATATACCCGGAACTATGCCGGACAGCTGCTGGAGAACCAGGGAAAGGGAGAGATTGATGCCATCAGCGGGGCCAGCTCCTCCTGGGGGTCCTTTCAGAAGCTGGCGGCGGCGGTGCTGGAGCAGGCCCGGAAGGGGGACTCCAGTATTGTCCAGGTGGATACGTCTCATTAAGGCGGTTTTTCCTTTGACTTCAATGTGACAGGGGAAAAATAGGCGGAGAGCAGGACAGAGTTTAGAGAAGGGTATGCCAGGGATACAAAATATACCATGGAAGAAACTGTGGAAGGGGGAGGCTGGCGGTGAAAATATATCTTTTCAGGCATGGGGAGACGGACTGGAACAGGGCCAGAAGGCTGCAGGGACAGAGTGATATTCCTCTAAATGAGGCAGGCAGGGAGCTGGCGGTCAGAACCTCTCAGGCTGTGGCGCAGATCCCTTTTGACAGGGCATATACATCTCCTCTCAGCAGGGCCCGGGAGACCGCCAGGATTCTCCTGGGGGACAGGGATATCGCTCTTGAGGGGGATGAGCGTCTGAAAGAGATGCACTTCGGGGAACACGAGGGGGCTGACTTTGACGCGGCCAAGCGGCCAGGTTCAGGCCATCCCCTTCAGGATTTTTTCTGCAGGCCCCAGAGCTATGTGCCCCCTTCAGGGGCGGAGTCCATCCAGGAGGCCATGGCCCGGGGCCGGGCTTTTCTGGAGGAGAAAATTCTTCCTCTGGAGGGGGAGTGCGAGAACATTCTGGTGGTGGCCCACGGCGCCTTGAACCGGTGTATTTTAAGCGCGGTGGCGGAGATTCCCCTGGAGCGTTTCTGGCAGATGGGGCTGCCTAACTGTGCCGCCTCCATTCTTTCCCTGCAGCAGGGAAAGTTCTCCATTCTGGAGGAGAGCAGAGTGTACTATGGGGAGGAGAAAAATGCACGGCCCTGATTTTACGGATATTTTTGACACCCATGCCCACTACAACGATGAAGCCTTTCAGGAGGATGGGCAGGAGCTGCTGGCGTCGCTGCCGGGGCAGGGCATTGCCAGGGTGGTAAATGTGGGGGCCAGCCTGGCATCCTGCAGGCAGTCTCTGGAACTGGCCCGGCGCTGGCCCCATGTGTACTGCGCCCTGGGGGTGCACCCCAGTGAGTGCGGGGAGCTGAACCAGGAGGGACTGGACTGGCTGAGGCGGCAGTGTCAGGAGGAGAAATGTGTGGCTGTGGGGGAGATTGGTCTGGACTACCACTGGGAGGGACCGGGACGGGAGGTCCAGAAGGAATGGTTTGTCCGCCAGCTGCGCCTGGCCAGGGAGTGCGGCCTTCCGGTGGTGATTCACTCCAGAGATGCCGCCTGCGATACGGCGGATATTCTCAGAGGGGAAAAAGCCGGGGAGATTGGGGGCGTCATACACTGTTATTCCTATTCCAGGGAGATGGCCAGGGAATTCCTGAACATGGGATTTTACTTTGGCATCGGCGGGGTGGTCACATTCCGCAACGCCAGGAAACTGAAAGAGGCGGTGGAGTACATTCCCCTGGACAGGCTGGGGCTGGAGACGGATTGTCCCTACCTGGCCCCGGAGCCCTGGAGGGGAAAGCGCAACAGTTCCCTTTACCTGCCCCTGGTGGCCGCAGCAGCAGCCGCGATAAAAGGAGTGTCCCAGGAGGAGCTGCTGCGGGCCGTCTGGGAGAATTCCCTGAAACTCTACCGCATGGAAAACCTAAGGGCAGGCAGGGGGATTTAGATTTTGCCAATCTGTGGAAATCGGCCCTTTACAGAATGGGGATTGAACTATATAATAAAGAAGGGCCGAAAGGCTTGATGGGTCAGATTCTGGTGCAGGCCTGAAGGGAGAGCCTGCCCATTCCCCTGTGACATCTTTGGGGCCGGGCCTGCCCGGCATGACAGTACAGTAGGGGGAAGGTTCTGCACCTAGAATCTGTCCTTTATAAAACCCGGCATGGAATGTGCCGGGTTTTATAAGGTCAGGAAATTTGTGGTTTATTCTTTGATTTTTACTGCTGTTCCATAGGCAATGATTTCCGCCGCGCCGGACATAACGGAACTGGTGCCGTAGCGGATATTGATGACAGCGTCCGCTTCCAGGAGTTCCGCCGCGTCCACCATGCGTTTTACAGCCATCTGCCTTGCCTCGTTCAACATCTGGGTATACCCTACCAGCTCGCCGCCCACCAGATTTTTCATGGCTGCCATAAAGTCCCGCCCCACGTTTTTGGTGTATACCACAGTGCCTTTTACCACGTCCAGGGCCTCTATTTCTTTGCCGGGGATATAGTCAATATTTAGAAGCTTCATACAATTCTCCTCCTTCGATTTCGTGCATTCTCTCTCTCAGTACCGCCAGGGTGCACAGGATGCCTCCGGCTGGAAAAGCTCCCATGATCAGTGCAGCCGGCAGGGGCATCTGGTACTGCAGGGTGAACCACAGGATTATTCCCAGGGGAAACGCCATCACCACAATGGCCGCACCGCCCACAATCAGGGAAGCGCGTTTTCTGATTTTTTTGTCTTGCCTCTGAGCATCCATAAATTTTGTTCCTCCTTCTTCCATGTTTTCCATTTCCGTCAGAAGCCGGTCCGCGGGAAGGGACCCCAGGGTCAAGTCCTCCGAAAGGATTCTCCCGCAGAATTTTTCCATGGCCTCCAGGTTTTTGCTCTCCCTCTCCAGGGTGATCAGGTGCCTGCGCAGGCAGTCCTCCAGGGTCAGGTGCCCGGACTGGAGCCTGCGGATCTCCTCCAGGGGAATGGCAAGTTTCCGGAGCAATTTCACTTTCAGAAGAACCTGCAGATCTTCCTCTGTGTACTCCCGGTAGCCATTGGCGGCCCGCCCGGGCTTGAGCAGCCCCTGCTCCTCATAGAAACGTATGTTCTTTCTGGTGATGCCCACTGCCTGTTCTACTTCGTTGATCTTCATGGGATTCCTCCGAAAATGTTGTTTACAAGTGCATTCTATACCTTCCACAAAGGGGAAGGTCAATAGTTTTCTCGAAATTCTTAAAAAATATTTCAAAAAAGGGTCTGCTTATACAAACTCTTTCTATTTAATTGCATTTTTCATATGCATTTTCCCGAAAGTATGTTATGATAGAGGACAGGAAAACATTGCCACAGTATAAGAAATGGAGGACAAGAAACATGGCAGAGAACAGGCTCATAGGGGAGTATCCGGTTATCGGCATACGCCCCACGATTGACGGCAGGAGGGGGCCGCTGAAGGTCAGGGAGTCCCTGGAAGAGCAGACCATGAATATGGCCAGGAGCGCCGCAAAGCTCTTTGAGGAGAATATCCGTTATTCCAACGGGGAGCCGGTGAAGGTTGTCATTGCCGACACCACCATAGGCCGAGTGGCCGAGGCGGCTGCCTGCGCGGACAAGTTCCAGAGGGAGGGGGTGTCGGTGACGCTGACAGTGACCCCCTGCTGGTGTTATGGCTCCGAGACCATGGACATGGATCCCATGACCATCAAGGGTGTGTGGGGCTTTAACGGAACGGAGCGCCCGGGTGCAGTGTACCTGGCGGCGGTTCTGGCAGGACATGCCCAGAAGGGTCTGCCCGCCTTCGGCATCTATGGTCGTGACGTTCAGGAAGCGGATGCCACGGAGATCCCGGAGGATGTGAAGGTGAAACTGCTGCGCTTTGGCCGGGCGGCGGTGGCTGCGGCAACCATGCGGGGCAAGTCTTATCTGCAGATCGGCTCCGTGACCATGGGCATCGCGGGATCCATCATCGATCCTGAGTTTATGGAAGAATACCTTGGAATGCGCATGGAGTCCGTGGACGAGGTTGAGATCATCCGCCGCATGAGCGAGGGGATCTATAATGTGAAAGAGTACGAGAAAGCTCTGGCATGGACCAAGGAGAACTGCAGAGAAGGCTTTGACAAGAATCCTGACTTTGTGAAGCGCAGTGACGAGCAGAAAGAGAAGGACTGGGAGTTCGTGGTGAAGATGGCCTGCATCATCGAGGATCTGATGAACGGCAATTCCGGTCTGCCCCAGGGCTGCGAGGAGGAGATGGTGGGCCACAATGCTCTGGCAGCCGGTTTCCAGGGCCAGAGGCAGTGGACGGATTTCTACCCCAACGGCGATTTCCCCGAGGCGGTGCTGAACTCTTCCTTTGACTGGAACGGCGCCAGGGAGCCTTACATTCTGGCCACGGAGAATGACACCTTAAACGGTATCGGTATGCTGTTTATGAAGCTGCTCACAGGAAGAGCGCAGATTTTCGCGGATGTGCGCACTTACTGGAGTCCTGAGGCGGTGAAGAAGGCCGCTGGCTATGAGCTGGAGGGTGTGGCAAAAGAGGCAGGGGGCTTCCTGCATCTGATCAACTCCGGCGCTGCCTGCCTGGATGCCTGCGGCGAGGTGAAGGATGAGAAGGGCCAGGGCGTTATGAAGCCCTTCTGGGAGATGACGCAGGCGGATCAGAAAGCCTGCCTGGATGCCACCACCTGGTGTGAGGCGGACAATGGTTACTTCAGGGGAGGCGGCTTCTCCTCCAGGTATGTGACCCGATCCACCATGCCTGTGACCATGATCCGGCTGAATCTGGTGAAAGGTCTGGGCCCCGTGCTGCAGATCTGCGAGGGCTACACGGTACAGCTGCCTGACGAAGTGACGGACGTGCTTTGGAAGCGTACTGACTATACATGGCCCTGCACCTGGTTTGCACCCAGGACCACAGGAAAGGGTGCTTTCAAGACGGCCTATGATGTGATGAATAACTGGGGAGCCAACCACGGCGCCATCAGCTATGGGCATATTGGGGCGGATCTGATCACCCTGGCTTCCATCCTTCGCATTCCTGTGTGTATGCACAATGTGCCGGAGGAGGATATCTTCCGTCCTGCGGCCTGGAATGCTTTTGGCATGGACAAGGAAGGACAGGACTACAGGGCATGTGCCGCTTACGGGCCCATGTACCGTAATATTCGATAGTAATACAGAGGGACAGACCATTTCCGGGGCTGTCCCTTTTTTCTTGCTTTAGTCTTTATATTTTCTTTTCATTTCTTCCTGTTTCTCTCCATTTTTCTATTTACATTTCGTTTATAGAGTGATATAATATAGAAAAGTTTCGTGAAGTTTCGACAAAATTTCACAAAGTTTCGTAACGGAGGAGAGGAAGATGAAGACGTATGCAAGAACGAGAGCGGGGGCGTTTGTGATGGCGCTGCTGCTGTTCCTGCTGCCTGCCGCCGGAGCGCTTGCGGAGGGCATGGTGGCCAGGGCGGAGGGAAGCCCGGTTCTGAAGCTGCACTACCACAGGGAGGACGGCAGCTATGAGGGCTGGGATGTATGGCTGTGGGAAGTTGGGGGCGAGGGCGGCGGAGTGGCTTTCGCCGAGGAGAACGGCGAGATGGTTGCCACCAAGGAGATCAGCCCCGGCATCACAAGTGTGGGATTTATCGTCCGTACCCAGGACTGGGTGAAAGATTTTGACGGGGACCAGTTTATTGACATTTCCGAGGTTATTTCCGGCACGGTACATATCTACATAGAGTCCGGTGTGGAAGGCTATACCAAGGAGTATGGAGATGACGTGGTCATAGGCACAAGGCTGAAATCCGCAGTCTACAATAATGACGGTACCGTTACTGTCACTATGACGGGGGAGATTGAGGGCAGCCTGGAGAAGGTCTTCTCCATTGAAGGGAAAGAGGGAGAGATCGGCATTTCCGGTGTGGAGGCCGCAGGGGACTATAACTATACTGTGACCCTGGCCGGAGAATTGGACTCTGCCAAAAGTTACACCATCACTTATGAGGGCTCCACCTACAGCGTAAGAATGCCCAGTGTCTACTCCACGCCGGAGTTCGAGGCGGAGTACACCTACACAGGGGATGACCTGGGGGCTGTGTGGAGCAGTGAATCCACCACTTTCCGGGTATGGGCGCCCACTGCGGAGTCCGTCACCCTGAAGCTCTATGAGTCGGGCAAAAGCTATGTGGACGACCTGACGGAGGAAGTGGAGATGACTTCCGACGTCAACGGCACCTGGGTGACGACCCGGGAGGGAGATCTGAGCGGGGTTTACTATACCTATTCCGTAACCATCGACGGCACGTCCAGAGAGGCCTGTGATCCCTATGCCAGGACCACCGGCGTCAACGGTGTCAGGGCCATGGTGCTGGATCTGGACAGCACCGATCCGGAGGGATGGGCCCAGGATACCAACCCTCACGCAGGGGAGAGCATCAATGACGCGGTGATTTATGAGCTCCATGTGCGCGACTTGTCCGTGGACGAGAATTCGGGTATCACCAACAAGGGGAAATTTTTAGGGCTCACAGAGACAGGAACCAAGACTCCCGGAGGGGTGTCCACAGGGTTGGATCACATCAAAGATCTGGGTGTGACGCACCTGCATCTGCTGCCGGTGTATGATTTTGGCTCCGTGGATGAGACGCACACGGTGGGAAATCTTTTCAACTGGGGCTATGACCCGGTGAACTACAATGTGCCCGAGGGCTCCTACTCCACGGATCCCTACAATGGGGAAGTCCGGGTGAAAGAGTTCAAACAGGCGGTGAAGGCTCTCCATGACAATGGCATCAGTGTGGTTATGGACGTGGTGTACAATCATGTACAGGATGCCGCTAATTTCTGTTTTAACAAGATTGTGCCCGGCTATTTCTCCAGAGTGGATGAGGAGGGTGTGTACTCCAACGGTTCCGGCTGCGGAAACGACACTGCCTCCGAGCGGGCTATGGTGCGGAAGTTCATTGTGGATTCTGTGTCCTACTGGGCGGATGAATATCATATTGACGGGTTCCGCTTTGACCTGGTGGGGCTTCTGGACATAGAGACCGTCAATGCCATTGTGGAGGAGGTACACAAGGATCATCCTGATGTGATTTTCTACGGGGAAGGCTGGACCATGACCACCAACGCCACCAAGGAAGGGCTGACCATGGCCACCCAGCAGAATTCTGCCCAGACGCCGAGGTTTGCCTACTTTAACGACACCATCAGGGATGGTCTGAAGGGCAGCGTTTTTGACGATAAGGACCCGGGCTATGTCTCCGGCAAGGAGGGCATGGAGGAGGTTATCGAAAGATGCTTCCTGGGAGCGGACTCCTGGTGCGGCAGTCCGGCACAGACTGTCAACTATGCTTCCTGCCATGACAATTTGACCCTGTTTGACCATCTGCAGACCGCAAGGCCGGAGGCGGGACAGGAGGCCTGGATACGGATGAACAATCTGGCGGCTGTGGTGTACATGACTTCCCAGGGCATTCCTTTCCTGCAGGCAGGGGAAGAGATGCTGCGCACCAAGGTCAACGATGACGGGACTTTTAACTCCAACAGCTATTCTGCCGGGGATAAGGTCAACAGTCTCAAGTGGAGTGATCTGGAGGAGGAGTCCTACAGACAGGTTTATGAGTACTATAAGGGACTTATCGCTTTCCGTAAGGCACATGGGGCGCTGCGCCTGGGGACGGCTCAGGAGGTGGCTTCCAATGTCTCCGCGGTGGATGGCCTGGAGGCCAATGTGACCGCATTTGACATAAAGGGCGGTGTCAACGGGGAGACGGCAGAGGAAATCTTTATCATATTTAATGCCAATGAGAAGGAGACCACGGTTTCCCTTCCTGAGGGGAACTGGAACGTCTATGTGAACGGGGAAAAGGCAGGAACCACAGCCCTGGCCTCCATCAGCTCCGGCAGCGCCGCTGTGGCGCCTGTGTCGGCTCTGGTGCTGGTAAAAGAGGACAATGTGGTGGCTCCTGAAGAGGGGGCTGACCAGGAGGCGGACTCTGAAGAGAGCTCCTCCCGGGAGTCAGAAGCTTCAGAAGCATCCTCCCAGGGAACTTCTGCTGCAGAAGGTGAGAGCAGCAGTGTCTGGATGATAGTCGGGATCGTGGCCGTTGTGGTGTTAGCGGCTGCAGGCGGCGCATTCGTTGTCCTGCGGAAAAAGAAATAAAATCAAAAAGGCAGCGGACTGGTTTCCGCTGCCTTTTTGTGGAGGGAAGGGGGCTTTTCCAGGACCGTCAAAGGAAAGCAGGGCTTATGGGCGGCTTTCGGTTGCAAAAATCTTGGGCAGATGGTAAGATGTCAGTAGACAGAATGTAAGTTGAAACACTCTCTGAGGATTGTGAAGAGTGATTTTTCAGCAGATTCTAAGATGATGCATAGGAGGTATGGATGGAGGGAAAGACTATCAGGGAGAGACTGGAGGGCAGGGAACTGAAGGCATTCTGTATCTTTTCCGTACTGCTGCTGCTGGCGGCGGGGTGCGTGGGGATGGTGCAGGAGGGGCATGGAACAGGGGAGCTGTTTCGGGGGCTTTGGACCATTGTGGTATCCAGGGATGCTCTGATCACGGATTATTTTGAACTGGCAGGATTCGGGGCAGCTTTTGTGAATGCGGGTCTGGTGATGGCCATGGGGATTGCCCTGGTGAGACGGGAGAATGTGCCGTTCTCTGGACTGACCCTGGCGGCGGTGTCCATCAACGCGGGCTATGCTCTATGGGGGAAAAATCCAGTGAACACTCTGCCCATCCTTCTGGGGTCTTTTCTCTATGCCAAGGCGCACGGCTCTCCCATGGGCAGATACATATACACCGCTCTTTTTGGGACCAGCCTGGCTCCGCTGGTGACAGAGCTGGTGTTCCTTCTGCCCTTTGACAGGAAGATCAATCTGCTGGCCGCGGCAGTGGTGGGGATGCTCATCGGTTTTATCCTGCCCAGCCTTTCCATGCATACAGCCACCATGCACATGGGATACAACCTGTTCAATGTGGGATTTTCGGCGGGAATTGTAGCTTTTGTGATGGTGTGTGTGCTGAAATCCTTCGGACTGGAGAGTGAGTCCGTGATGATCTGGAGGGAGGGGAGCCCCACATGGATTGTACTGGGACTGTACGGCTACTGCCTTCTGGCTTTTTTGTTTGGACTGTATCTGAACCGTTGGGATTTGAAAGGACTTTTGAGAGTATGGAGGCATCCCGGCCGGGCGGTGACGGATTTTGTGATGATGGAGGGGCCCGGGTGCGCTCTGATGAATATGGGGATGGTGGGAGGAGCCTGCGCCACCTATATCTGCCTTATCGGCGGGGATTTCTCCGGCCCGGTGGTAGGCGCGGTGCTGACGGCTTTTGGCTTTGCCGCCTTTGGGGTTCATGTGAAAAACTACCTGCCCGTGCTTCTGGGGGTGTTCCTGTCCACCTTTCTGAACCATTTTTCCCCAGTGACCCCAGGCATGCAGCTGGCAGCGGTGTTTTCCGTGGGGCTTTCCCCAATCTCCGGCCGGTTTGGCCCGGTGGCGGGGGTGTTCGCGGGCATGCTCCATTCAGCTGTGGTCATGTGCACCTCTCAGATGTATGGGGGGCTGAACCTTTATAACAACGGCTTCAGCGCCGGGTGGGTGGCAATTATCATGGTGCCTGCCCTGGAGAGCTTTATGTCAGAGATGAGACAGAAAAAAAGAGAAAGAGGATAGAATTATGCTGCAGGAACAAAAGAAAGTTGCCAAGATTATTGCAGAGCTGACCACATATTTTTTGATTCTGGGGGCGGATCAGATCAGTTCCAGCGTGGTGAAGCAGGGCCGCCAGGGAATCATTACTTTCCGGGCCAACTATGAACCGGGATGTGAGGGAGAGCTGCGGGATATGGAGAGATATCTGACGGAACCGAAAAACAACGGCATCGAGGATATCTACTGGGAATTGGCCGGTGTGGGGGACTCCTTTGACACCAACGAGCTGCTGCTTGTGGGGATGATGGTGGACAGGGCGGAGGTCAATGTGGAGGACGGCTTTGTGAACCTGAAACTTTATAAAGAATTTCCGGCCTGAGGGAAGATACATTATGGGCTGGCTGTGCGCATCATTAAGATGGGAATATTTTTGAATTATCCGGCAGAAATGCCGGATTTTTTTCATAGGTTTAAATCTTTTTTCCCTGAAGCTCCGTCAAATATAGCAGGGGGACAGGCAGGGAAAAGGAGGGGAGCTCCATGGGAGAGGAGGAACTGGTGAGGCGGATCCGGCAGCAGTCCTGTGCAGCCTTGGGGCCAGACGCACCTTTGCCCGGCATCAGGTGGAGTGATGGAGGAACCAGGGCATTCGTCTGAGATAAAAAGTATCATAAATAACAATCAGAATAAGAATCGGTGAGACGGATGTGTGTCCGCCAGGTACTATAGATTGCAGTGCCTGGCGGAGGAACTAATCCGGACGAAAGTTTGGACTGTTAAAAAGTATTTGTTTTATCCAAGTTTTCCTGAAATAGCTGTGGAAGACGCCTTGTGAGTGGCCTTTGTGAAACAGGGGTCTTTCTGCTTGGGGGCTGTGTCAGCCGATATATGTGGTTTAATCTTATAGAGAGAGTAGAATTTGAAAGATTCATTATATTCATTCACTTTGAAAGGGTCAAGGGAAGGATCTACTATAAACATCTGTGAATCCCAATTACAAAAGTTCTCATATGCCATTACCTCATCAAAATTACTATCAGGCATAATAGCCAGTTCCATTACAGGGGTATAAGAGAAATAAGATAACAGAGCCAAGAAGAAGAGCAGTATACTCAGCGCGAAAGAAGTTGAGAGCACGATTTTTCTGGTGGTTAAGGTTTTGTTCATCACAAGTATTCTCTCTTTTAAAACCTTAAAATTTCCACTGAAGGAATTTACAAAAAACTTTCCGCTTGTCTCTTGGTCTTTCATCTCCAACAGCATCAGCTGGTAGTTAGTTTTCTCCGTCTGTGTCATATCCTTTGTGACTATTTCATCGCATACATGTTCGGTGGTTTTGGTGATTTCCCAATACAGCAGATAGGCAAGGGGATTGAACCAGTGAAGGAATATGGCTGCCAGGCATAAGAGCTTGATCAGAGCGTCTCGATTTCTGATATGGGTCAGTTCATGGGATAATGCCATGTTCCTCTTGCTGTTTTCGCTGAGTGAGGCGGGGAGGACGATAAGAGGAGAGATAAAGCCCATGGTAAATGGGACAGCAATGTGGGAACTGGATAACAGCTTAACTTTTTTCCTTCGTTTCTTTGCCTTTTTATGGTCTGTGTATAGTTTAATTGACGAGGGAGGGGTGCTGATTTTTTGCAGAAACATTTTACATCGTATATACTTTATGAAATAATATAATGTAATTACAAGAATCACCGTTCCCCAAGTTGCATATGCAAACTGTAATAATTCCTGGTTTTTCATGTAAGTGCGCCCGTCAGGAAAAGTAATATGTAATCTGGATGTATCAATTTCAAGACATTTATCCTTTCCGAGTATATGATTTTCATAGCCAAACAGGACTTCCAGCAGGCCGCCGATTCCAGTTCTCTCTCTTTGAAAGGGCAGCAGGAAAAACAACAGAGTTATCTTTAAGAACCGGTAGCGCCAGGCGGACGGGAAGCGCAGTAAAACAACCGGTCTTATGAGCAGGTAAACCAGGAAAAACAAGCTGCCCGCCAATGACATTGAAAACAGCAGATTCATGTCATACTCCTTTTTTTCTTATCAGTGATTTTAATTCGCTGATCTCCAGATCTGTGAGACCTCTCTCCGTGGTTAATGCGGATACAAATTTTTTCAGAGAACCGTCAAACAGCTCGCCCACAATGTGTTCCGCCAGAAAACTGTCATATTTTTCCTGAGGGATCATAGGATAATAGAGTCTTTTCCTCTCAGGGCCTTCTGAGCGCACAAATCCCTTTTTGATCAGGTGAACCAGATGGGTGTTGACGGTCTGGCGCTTCAGAGTGGGATTTTTCTGATTCATGTGCGTAAATATCTCGTTAAAAGTAACGCCGTCCGTACCGGTCCATATATGTCTCATAAGTTCATATTCTTTGTTTGTAAGTTCTCCAAACATGATATTTGCCCCCTTGATATTTTTTGCTTGAGCATATTGTACTATCTGAATGGCAGCTTGTCAAATACTTTGATAAATTTCGCACTTTTTAGCACAAAAATGTCCCCGGGCACTCTGTATTTTGGAAGTAATTGAAAAATTACTGACAGCAGTGTCCAGGATGAAATTTCGCCCTTGACAAACACATGTACCATGTTCTATAATTTTCCCCAGAGGATAACTGTGAAGAGGATCAGTACAGGCCTGGAAGCATGCAGAGAGAGAACGAGGCACCCCTGAGGGTGCGGCTGAAAGGTTCTTATGGGGAGGGTCTGGAACCTGCCTTGGAGTTTCCGTGCGAGATCCCGGCGGCGCATATGCGGAGCCGGAGAGAGAAGCATGGCGCAGGCCGGCGTTAGAGGCATGTAAGATGGATGCATTGCGTCAATTAGGGTGGCACCGCCGGATTTCCGGTCCCTTTGGGATGGAAGTCCGGCGTTTTCTGGTATAGGAGGGCAGAAGCTCTTTTAAAAGAAGGGTGCGGACCTAACGGACGCGGAGCTTGAAAACGGCGTCGGCGGGGCATGGGCCCGGAAGGGTTTTTGGCACGGCAGACGTGGAGCCGGGATAGGAGGAAAGCAATATGGCAGACAAGAAGATGGTGGAGGAGATTACGGACATGTCCGTAGACTTCGCCCAATGGTACACGGACGTGGTGAAGAAGGCGGAGCTGATAGATTATCCCTCCGTCAAGGGATGTATGGTGATCAAGCCTGCAGGCTATGCGATCTGGGAGCTGATCCAGAAGCAGCTGGATGCAAGGTTCAAGGAGACGGGGGTGGAGAATGTATATCTACCTATGTTTATCCCGGAATCCCTGCTGCAGAAGGAGAAGGACCATGTGGAAGGCTTTGCGCCGGAGGTGGCATGGGTTA
>OFFE01000492.1_pt1 | contig 33768 bp, 25 predicted proteins | sample 1521371 | NCBI WGS metagenome assembly OFFE01 (sample SAMEA3504131, study PRJEB24116) | mouse gut metagenome | biome: mouse gut; feature: mouse-associated habitat; material: faeces | place: Denmark | collected 2011 | reverse complement strand
CGCCATAGGTCTGGCGGCCATGGCGGGCTCCGGCCGGGCCTCCGCTTTCCCCTGCCGCCTTCCACGCACTCCCGGGGACATCCCGGGCCCTGCGCCGCTCCCGGTGGCTGCCGCCAGCAGCCCTTCCTGTCCTTCCGCAGGCGCGTCCTTCCGCCCCTGCCCCCGGGCCCCTGCCGCCTTCCCGGCATCCCCGTGCCGCTCCAGGAACTCATCGAAGACCTGCTCCGCCTCCGCCCGGGCCCGGGCCGCCTCCTCCAGGCTGTCGAAGCTGCCCAGGTAGCGCGTCCTGCCCTGGAAGGTGATCTGGGCCGCCCAGCGCCCTGTCCTGCGGTTCCTGTAGACCCCACGGATCCCGCTCTGGTTGCTGGCGGACACGCGGCGGCTGCGGATGCTCTCGATGCAGGTCCCCTCCACGAAATGCCTGGTCCCCGTCGGATCCGACAGGCAGCCGCAGCTCCTCGTGTGCCCCGCCTGCAGGTTGGACTGGCTCACCACCGCGCTGCCGCCGCAGAGGCACCTGCAGCGCCAGTAGTGCTTCCCGCCCCGCCTCCCGTCATAGGCCACCACCGTAAGGCTCCCGAAGGTGCGCCCTACCCAGTCCTTCAGGGCGATCCGCCTGCCCCTGCCCTCCTCCGGTCTCGCTCCCATCCCGGTGCCCTCCCTTCCTCTCTGTCCTGTCCCTGCCATCCTGCTCCTGCCCTTCCTCCTGTCCCTGTAATCCTGCCCTTGCCTCCGGCGGGCCGCAGACGTCCCTCTGTCCTGTCCTCACCGGTTCCGCAGCCGCCCGGCCAGCATGTTCAGCATGGCCCCGCAGGCCGCGAAGCAGATCAGGTACACCTTCCCCACATTGCTGGTGCACACCTCCAGGAACGCGCCCACCACCGGATAGTGCAGACACACCCTGCCGATCAGCTCATTGTACCCCACGGGGTTCATGTCGTTCTCCTCGTTGGCGTCCCCCTTGGTGATGAACTCCCCCTCGCCCACCCGGTTCTTCACCACACGGTGGGCGATGACGGAGCTCCCGCCGTGGAAGGCAATCACATCCCCCTCCGCCACGTCCTCCGCCCGCAACGTCTCCACGTAGATCACACTGCCCACGGGAATCGCGGGCTCCATGCTGCCGCTGACTACATTATAGACTTCATACCCCCTGGCATGGGCCAGCGTAATCGGCAGATAGAGGGCGATCACGCTCACCAGAATCAAAGTGCCGAATATGTTGCAAAGGGCGGGAACAAGCTTCCCGCCCCGCCTATTCGCTTCCAGTCCCTGTGGACTACTGCTCATCTTCCTTCTTCCCTTTCTTCCTGGCCGCCACGATCAGCCAGACGCCTACACCCGCCAGAGCCGCCAGCACTGCCAGGATGCCCGCCTTGGCCGGTGTGGGAAGCACTGCCAGCGGCGTGGCGATATCGTCCAGGATGGATGTCATGATGCCCTTGTCATCGTCAGTCCCATCCTCCCCGCCATCGTAGCCGCCCAGCGGCGTCTCCTCATCGTCAAGGTTCCGATAGTCATCCGGCGGCGCCAAAGGCGTCTCATCGTCCTCTATGTCGTCCCCCACAGGCTCTATGGGAGCCTCCGGGCCCTCCTCCGGCTCCACCACCGTAACCCCTTCAGGCTCCTGTACCACAGGCTCCTGGGGCTCGGCAGGCTGCCCCGGAACTACCACCGTGTCGGTGGTGACCACTGTGGGTATCCGCGTATAGATGAAATCGAACACGTTCTGGGAGGCATCCGCCACCAAAGTCTTGCCCAGGTTGTAGGCCTGGGGCTGCCAGCCCTCGATGTACTGGTACGCCACCACAGGCATGTCGCCTACGTTCCCATAGTATACCGCGCTGGGGTACAGCTCGTTCCCCTCTGTGTCCTGGTAGGTGACGGTATAGGCCACCGTCTCTCCCTGTATGCCGTAGGCCACCACATAGTCCGCATCCCCGTTCACCGTGACGGAAGGATTCGCCAGCCGGTTGCTGTTCGTGTCCTCCCCGCTGACCCGGAAGCCCTTGCGGTAATACTTGCTCCCCTCCTGCAGGGCTACGCCCCGCTGTATGTCGAACACCACCTGCTCCCCATAATGGAGCCCGCTGACCACGCAGACCTCCCCGTCCTCTATGCTCACGGTAGCGCCCGCGTCAGAGAGCCGCTGCACCACGGAGGCATCGATGGTTCCCTGGGCCCCCGCAAAGAGGCGCAGCGTGTAGGTATAGTCCTCCGCGGCCTGTGCCGGGACGGACATCCCCCTCACCAGGCTCAGCGCCAGGCACAGGGCCATGGCCTTCATGCCCTTCTCTGCCTTCTTCCGCTCCTTTATGCCGATGATGGCCAGTATCAGGAGCAGCAGGCCGCTGACCCCGGCGGCTGCCACATAGGGCAGCAGATCGTTCTCGTCCCCTGTGCGCACAATCCCCGTCCGTGCATGGCTGCCGCCATCGTCATCCGCCACCGGATTGCCATTGTCGTCCACCAGTATGGGGTTCCCGTTCTCATCCACCACACGGGTCACCGTCTGGTTGTTCACGGTGGTAGTGTCCACCGCGAAGTTCATCTGCAGACTTGCCAGGGTGTTCTGGTAGTCGTTGCCCTGAGTCTCGCCGTCCAGCGCCACCCGCAATGTGACCACGCCCCTCTGCCCCGGGCTCAGGGTGTCCAGGTACAGGAAATCCTCCAGGCCGCTGGTGGCAGCCTTCAGGCCCACCCGGCTGCTGCTGTTCTCGCCGCCCACGGTGTCGCTGGTGAACAGGACTTCCCGGGCCCCGGCGGGATCCGTGTAGGTCAGCTCGTATTCATACGCGCCTCCGCTGGCCCCGCTGCCCGCGGTCTCCTCCAGGGACTGCAGCACCTCGTTGGTCATGTACCAGTTGGCCGCAGACGCGTTGTCGTTTTTAAGGTTCAATGTAATCGTGATGTCGTCGCCGGGCTGTAGTTCGTAGACCGCGCTGTTCATGTCCGCCGCCGAACGATCCTCCGACAGCTTGTTGTCGCTGGTGAAGGATATGTTCCTCTCCGAGGTCAGCGTCTCCGCCCGCGCCGCAGCCGGAGCACAGATGAGCGTCCCCGCCAGGAGGACCAACGTCAGTAATCTTTTCCTCATTGTCTCTCCCTCCTAGTTCAGGCTAAGCACGCCGTTGTCTATGGTCACCCTGCGGCCCCAGGCGCTCCAGATGGCATCCTGGGCGTTGTGCTCCTGCACGCCGTCCACCTTGGCCTCGATGCAGAACCGGGCCCCGTCATACTCGTAGGTCACGGTAATCGTCGTATATCCTCCGGAGGTCTCCCTGGTCTCCCCCACCCTGTCCGCTATGCTGCCGTCGATGGTCAGCTTATCCGCGAAGAGAGGGGTCTCGCTCTGGGAGGCCAGCAGCTTGTTGTAGTAGAGCACTGTGCGCTCCCTGGTGGAGGCCTCCTGGTCAATCAGCCAGTCCGTCCCCAGGTTCACCAGGTTCAGTCCGATCAGCTCAGGCGACAGGGTGCGGATCTTCTCCCCCTCCGAATCCACCCAATACTTGTGGATGCTGACCCGGACGTACTCGTTGATGACGCCGCTGTTGTATACGTTCAGTTGTTCCTGATAGGCCGTCCCCAGCTTCAGCTCCTCCCCTTCCGCCAGGAGGCCCTTCAGCAGCTCCCCTTCCACCGGGGCTCCGTTCTCCACCAGCGTGACGCCGATCTCGTGGAGCTGGATGTTGGCCGCATAGTCATCGGAGAAGTAGGTCAGCGCCGCACTGGCCCCGCCTATGGAGCTGAACAGCAGCAGCCCTGCCGCAACGGCGAAAGCGGCTATGGTGGTGACCGGGGAGGCAATCATCTTCTTCAACTTCTTCATCAGTCATTCCCTCCTTCCGTGCTGCCGCTGACCAAAGGCACCGACCAGTCCGCAGCCTGAGGGGCCAGGGCGTTTCCGTCCGCGTCATACTGCACCGGGATGGACTCATAGATGACGACTACATTGCACTCGTCTCCCTCTTCCGCGTCCGCCGGAAACTCTATCTGGACCAACAGCTCGCTGGTCCTGGCCCTGCTCACCGTGCCGTCCTCCGCTGTCACCGCCCCGGCCAGTGGTTCACTGAAATAGTAGTATCCGTCGTTTCCCGCCTGCCAGCGGCCGTCCTCGCTGCTGTAGGCCAGCGCGCACTGGCTGCCGCTGAAGGCCCTGGCCCTGACGTACACAGGCCGGGTGCCGTCATTGGTCACCACCAGGCGCTTGGTATGATTGGAATATTCCTCTACAATCTGCGTCTCATTGTTCAAATCAATGGTATAGCCTCCGGAAGCGCTGGTGTAGGTAGTGAAGTACGCCCAGGCCTCCCCCATCCCGGCGGTGAGGACAAGGCCCGCCGCAAGGGCAGCGGCGGCATATCCTGCTGCCGGAAGAATCTTCTTTCTTTTCATCTCGTCCCACCCCCTTAGTCAGCTACGCCCGGCGTCCGGCCCGGATTCTGCGTCCAGTTCCAGATCAGGCCTTCCCCGTCATCCATGTATTCAAAATGGTTCGTGATCGCCGCGCCCTCCCTGCCGGAGCCGTCGTAAACGTTCTGGAAGGATGCGATATTGGCAAAGTCCGCGCTCCCGGCATCCGCGTTCGCCATGGTCACGGTCTGCACCTGGGCGCTGCCCGCAGCCACCTGGTAAGCGGCTCCGGAGTAGACCTCCGTGACGGTGACCTGGGCTCCTACCGGAATCCTGTCCGCTATGAGCTCGCTCTGGATCCCCGGGCCGTCAAAGGTCATGGACACCGCGTTGCTGTATACTATGTTGTCATGGAGTACGGCTTCCACGGTGAAGACGAAAGTGGCCGGGCTGCCTGTGCGGAAGCTCAGCAATTCCTTGTCGATGCGCAGGTCGGCGAAGCGCCCGCTGAGCGCAGGTTTGGACTCGGCTGCATCCGTCCCCGTCAGTTCATATATCCACTCCCCCAAATCGGAGGTGGCGGCAGAGCCCTCCACCCCCTTTCTCATCGGCAGCGCCACCAACTGAGGGCTGTAGGTAAAGGTATAGGAATCCGAATAGGCCACGGTCTGAATCGTCTCCGTGCCATCCTCCCCGCCTGTATCGCGGAAGAGATAATCCTCCTGTTCCAAATCCGCCCCTCTGGGAACCATCAGGTAAAGGCCCGGCTCCAGGTCTGCAAATCCTACCTCGCTGGCTTCATCCGCTTTCACGGCGGTGGCAGACGGCTCCATGGAATTTCCCTCTGCAAAAACAATGGACGCAGCCTGTCTTGCCTGCCCCATCCATACCTGCGCCGCATCCGCTTCGCCCACGGCGATATCCACGTCCAGACCGGCAAAGGAATCTATTGTCTCAAACCGATAGGCATCATAGCCCTCCAGCTTCACGGCATCCGCCACCTTGTACAGGTCTATGGCCACCTCCGGTGCCTCTGCCTCCCCGCCTTCTTCCATCGCCTTGGGCTCTACCTTCACCTGCAGCACGCATTTCCTGGCTAAGTCCAAAGGCTCGGCCGCATGGGCCGTCCCGCCAAGCGCCGCGATGATACAGGCCGCAGTCATTACGAATGCCAGCGCAATCCCCGTCAGGCGATTCCTGAACCGCTGGCGGCTCTTCCATCTCGTTTTCATGGGCGTTTCCTCCTTATTATACCGACACTTATTTATATCCATTGTTTTTCTTGAATTCCTCCAACAGCTCTTCGCCCGTTTTCTTCGGCCGCTTCCTGCCGGAGACTGTCAGCATGATAATCAGCGACACGAACAGGAGCGGTATCCCTACGGCGGGTATGACGTAATAAGTGGGGATCCTCCGGGCTTCCGCAGCAATAACTACAACCTTCTCTTCCTCGATATTGTCAATCCGGTGCCCCCGCACGAACATCCGATGACTGTTGATTCCATAAGGGGTACATGTCAGCAGGGTGCAATAGTCCCTTCCATCCGTCACATTCAGCGCCTCCATCTGGGTCGGCTCCACAATCAGTATCTGATCCACCTCATAGGTCAATATCCGGTTCAGCACCGTAACCGTAAAAATATCCCCCTTCTCCATTCGGTCCAAGTCCGTGAACAGCTTCGCCGAAGGCAAGCCTCTGTGGGCGGACAATACGCTGTGCCGCCCCTCCCCGCCTATGGGAAGGCTGGATCCTTCCAGGTGCCCCACTGCTATGTTCAGGACGGCATCGCTGGTACTATGATAGACAGGTAGGCTGACGTTGATCTTCGGAATAGCGATATGGCCTATGATTCCATTACCCGCCACATCCAGGACATCGTAGTACAGCTCTTCAATCTTTTCATGCTCCGAGAAGGGTGCACCCAGTTCACACAGTTTCTGATTGTACTCCTCGGCCGCGGCGAAGAGCGCTTCGTAGTCAGTATCATCCAACTCGGCCACAATCGCATCATAATCGGCAATGGCCCTGGTCTGGTGGAAGGAGTTCCAGTAGTCGCTGACCATGGGGTAGAGCATGACACCCAGCCCTGCCAACAGAATCATCATCAACAGGATGGTGGAGAGGGTGCCCTTCCTCTTCGCCTTTCGAATCTTTTCTTTCTTCTTCATCGGTTTCCCCATCAGTTGCATTCGAATCCCTGCCCCGGAAGGGAATCTTCCGTAGGCTCTTCGCTGAGCTTTGCCGGACACGCGCTGCATTCATCATACAACAGCGTTTCCGTTGCTCGCCGCACACCACGGGAAGGTGTCAGCTAAGTGCGGCATCCTCCGGGGCGGGAAGGTCGGATTTTTCCCCGCCCCAGAGGCTTTGGTTCTTATTTGGCGCTAATTCGGTTCTGTCTTATCGTCTTTGTCTTTTGTGGCTTATTTTTTGCCTGTAACCTGATTAGTCACGTCCGCTCATGCGCTTCTTGGTAATCAGAAGGATGCCTGCCGCTGCTACCAGGATGCCGCCTACTACGTAGAAGATCGTGGTGCCGATGCCGCCAGTGGAGGGAAGCTGCACGCCAGTAAAGTTCTGAATCTTGGCAGAAGCAATCTGCGTCCCATCATTTGCTGACCAAGTCAGAGCAACGCCTCCTTCTGTTGTCACAGACAGCCCATCCATCACTGTTGCATTATTCTCCGTCTTGCTAGAAAATGTTACATTTACCACAATATCGTCCATGGTATTATAACCTGCAGGAGTTGTAGTTTCTGACAATACATATTTACCTGTCGCTAAACCTCCAAAGGTGAATTCTGTCTTATCCGTTCCTGCTCCTATTGTTTCAACTACATCTCCCTTATTTCCATCTGCTGTCCCACTGTATTTGTACAACGTGAAGCCTGCCCCTGCCAACGGCGTGTCACTATTATCTCCGTCCACTTTATTGACTTGCAGCTTTGCGGTAAGCACTGTTACAACGCTAGGTGTAGAGGAACCAATCTGATCAGGTCCAGGACCATTGGTATAATCCAATGTAGCCGTATTGGTTTCACCAACTCTTGTTTTTGCCTTCTCATTAATTGTAGCTTCATATGTTACAGTAATGCTTGCGTTTGCCGCGGTCTCTTTTGTCAATCCTCCAAACCTGAACACATCCTCAATTTCATATCTAAGTTTCTGCCCATCAAATTCCGGCACTGCTGTCTCTGTAACCTCGGTTCCGTTTACTGCCACTTTAATACTATTTGCTTTGTAGGTAAGACCTTCTGACAGTTCGTCATTGAATACAACCTTATATGCGTCATGGCTACCAAAGCTATCCGGCATTGTCGCATTCAATTCGAATTTAATTGTGTCCCCAACCTTTTTATCTGAGATGACAGTCAGCTTATCGCTGCCGACAGGTACGGTTTTCTCAAAACTAGGTACATTTAATGTCTTAGGGGCAAATGTTGTAGCTCCTACAATGGAGATAACGAAATCGGAAAACTGCATTCCATCAGGAACCTCGGTCGTATTGCCCTCTGCATCTTTCCCAGCCCATGTATCTATTACCAGATAATAACCTCCTGCTAAAGATGCACTTGGACTTTCTTGTGTCAAAGTTGCCGCTACCGTAGTATTAGCAGTGATATTTTCGGCTAATTCTTTTGCGTAGTCCAAACCGTTTACTTTGCTTTCTAATAAATCCATTTCGGACTGCGTCAATGCTGTTCCAGCGCCATCAAGAGCGGAACCTTTTTTGATATTGGCCAGAACAGCCTTCCCTGCTGCGTTCACCGATACATCACCAGTATAAATCTGGTATACCTTATACGCATGATTGACAGCAGGATTCGTAACCTCCAGCGTATACTCTCCATTTGTGCCAAATCCATTGGGGATTGTAGGATTAGGTGTTGCCTCCGGTGTCGTCCCCCCAGCCCCATCGTTTGCCGCGAAAGCGGTGATGCCCATACCCAGAACCATGATTGCAGCCAGGGCAAAAGCAACTAACTTTTTCATCTTGCCTTTCATAGTAAAACCTTCCTTTCTTTTAATAGTCTTGTTTCCAGTTCCATGATGCTATATTTGGTCTTGCAGTCGGCGCGTATCAGCGTCGAGCGGAGGCTTTATCTCAGAACCAGGTCCGACCTCCTTTCTCTTTTCTGCGCCTCATGCCCAGACCGTACATAAGACTGGCCGCGATTACCGCAAGCCCGCCCAATGTATACACTACAGTGCCGGAGCCACCGGTTTCGGGAAGCATGATTCCCTTTGAATTAAATATTTCCAGGACATATACTGTACTGCCTGTTCCTTTATCTGGTGTGACTGTTATCGCCTCGCCGGTTGTTCCTCTTTGAGCCGAGACGCCATTCCCGTTTACGGTAATCCTGATCGGCTCTGACAGCCGGTTGTACCCATCCGGCGCTTTCTCTTCGTACAGATAATAAGTGCCAAACGCAAGGTCTCCTATCTCGCATTTTCCGTCTTGTCCGGAAACAATATCTTTTTTCACAATCGATGTCTTGTCGATATCAGCATAAAGGGTAAACTCTGCGCCAGCCAGAGCCTGCTGTCCATCATCGCCACGCTTCTGCAAGGCCACCGGCAACATGCCGCGCTCATTCTGCACTGTCAATTTGTAGCTGTACCTTGTTGCGGGAATATTGTCCCCATTCACATCCTGGGTGGTCTGTACTACGCTTGCATCGACAGCATATCTGCTCTTGTCAAAGTCCGGGACCTCCGCCCCATCTATCTCCACTTTCGTAACCACCATTCCATTATTGTAGTCACCGTCCGCAACCGGGTCGTTGATTTCAAAGTAAACTGTGGTTTTTCTATAGCCTGTAGGGATCTTAGTCTCTTCCAGCTTGTATCTGCCATAGGAAAGTTTTGAAATTTCTTTAAAGTCAAATACGCCCTTCGCATCAGATTCAGAACTTGTTCCTATTTCCTTATACTCACCCTCTTCTTCCCTCCACAGCGTGAACTGTGCACCGGCCAACGGCGCTCCAGTCTCATCCGTCTTTCTGAAAAAGACTTGTTGCAGAATCGCCTCATCCTTGATGGTAAAGCGGATATTGGCGATGCCTCCTGTACCCGATGTGCCGCCTCCTGTATATTGGGTTTCCAGCCACTCCGGGTTTTCGATTTCCTGGGCATTGGCATCCAAAATGGAGATAGACATCACTTCCTGCTGGATTGTCGCGTTCTCCTGTGTAGAAGCAACTACGACCGAAAAGTATATTTCATTCCGCTGTTCATAGCCATTCGGCGCATAGCTCTCTTCCAGGCAGTAATAGGTCTCATTCTCCAAATCATGAATCGCCAGTATGCCTCCTTCGCTGACCGCGCTGCCTCCTGGTGCTGTCAGCTCCCTGCCTTTTTGCAGCCTTCCGTCTGTCAAGGCGCATTCATACAGTTTGAACTTTGCGCCTTTTAGCGGATTGCCCTCTGTATCCGTCTTTGCTACCGTCAAAAGGTTCGTACCCTTGGCCCATTGCGGGTAGAGGATGACTTCATATATGCCATTGGCCTTTTTTGTAGCGAACAGGCCATCCACCTTTTCACCATTCTTATAGACCTGGCCTTTCCCGGCATCCTGGCCCTCTGCAATCACCTCTACGGTAATGGTATCATTGTCACTGAAATCAGTGTCCGCCGCGCCATTTTCCGACTTATATGTCCCTGCCGTGAACCAGGTTCCGCTGCCATCCGGGCTGGTATTCCATCCGGCGAAGTTGTATCCTGTCTTCTTCGGAGGGATGTCGCTCTGTAAAAACTCACCTCCGCGGGCTATCAAGGTATTGTGCACTGTCGCCAGGCTGCCTTGATTTCGGAACGCATACTGTGTGCCTGGAATGATGCTGTTCTTATCTGTTATGCCGTTATCAGCGTATACCAGGTTCCATTGCTCCGTTTTCTTCAGCAGTACGCCATCGATATGCCAGCAGTCACCAAGCTGGTTTCCAGCGTCATCCATATCTCTTCCGTCTTTACATACGTACCAGGCGACATAATAGTTTTCTGTAAACTCTTCAACTGTCATCTGCGAGAAATCAACTGTCTGACCCGCTACCTTTATAAAACCGTTCTTCGCCTTTATTGCCTCCAACAAATCCTCATCTGTTGGCTTATATGCCAAATTGGCTTCAACGGCATCTCCATTCTGGACACCGTATATATGCATCCAATATTTGAGCGGCATTCTCTTTACCTGGCCCATGTCATCCTTCGCAAACACATGCCCTGTATAGTTGGCTCTGTTCAGTATCCCTTCCTGGCCCTTATTTGCCGGCTCGTTGGGAATCTGTCCGTCAAGCCTTACAAAGAACATTACTCCTCTTCCTTTGCGCTCCTCGTCCTTAGCAGAAGTGTTCAGTTCTTTATAGTTCGTGCCGTAATACTTAACACCGTCGGATCCAGCGACATTACTGGGCGCAGCCCATATTGCGTGTAAATCTATTCCACCTGTCCTCCCTGTCACATCCATGGTAAGCATACCATCGGTCACATAGGTCGGAACAGTGCAGCCATTGATTTGAACCGGGGTTCCACAATATATCAAATAATCAATGTCCGGCCTGTAATTGGAATTGCTTCGCAGGGACCAGCCGTAAAATTTGTAGGTGTTGCCATTGAATGAATAATCTTCCAGAGCTCCGATGTCATTCTCCTCGCCGCCCTGCCCCGTCACGGTTCCTGTGAGAGGTATCCGGATAATATCCCTCCCGTCTATCTCCTCCACTGCCACCTGCATGCTTCCAAGCAAAGTCCCCTTCTCTGATTGATCTCCTGCTTCGGTCTGAAAGCGTGTAACGCTATTTTCGTTCTTATAGTAGTTCACCTTGATGGTTTTCTCGATTTCGAGGGTCTTAAACTTCCAGGTGGTTGGTTGAGGTATATTTTCGTCTGTGATGTGACCATTTGAATAACACAGGCTATAACCCTCTATACCGCTAATACTAATTGCATCGGTACTTGCCCCCCAAAAACTCAACACCCTAATTTCATTGTTTGTCACAAACCATGTTTTACTACCATACGGATCATTCGGATCATTCCGCAAATAATATGTTACATTGGCGCTGTCATACTTTAATGTAGCCCCATATCCATTATCCTCATACTCCCACACAAAGTCTGCCTGCGCATAGCCCGTAGGAACTACCACGCCACTGGCATCTACCTCAACCGCAATAGCTTCCAATTTATTATCTTTGTGGGACAATGCCACCGCATTGCCCCCACTTTCACAGTAAATCTGATACGACCTTCCGTTTTCCAGAAGGGAGCCACCTTCTCCGCTTCTCCCAAGGGCATAGGGCGAAAAACTGCTCGCCTCGAAGCTGGTGGCCTTATTCCCCTCTTCGTCTGTCCTGATTTCAGAGGCATCCAGTTTCTCCGTGGCATCATCCCCAAAGTGGACTACGCTCATCTGTTCGCCGTCCTCATACTGGTCATCCAGCATCTGAATCGTGATGGAGACAGGTTTCTTTGGCTCAATCTCCGCACCGTCCGCATCGTAGAAGCCAATATTCAGGAGCATATCCATCTGGGCCCCCTGGCCTGCCTGCTCCAGATATTCCGCCTCACATTGGGCATAGTATTCGGGATTGCTTTCCGGCGTAATCGCTTCTACTTTCAGCTCTGCTTCCTCCGGAATCTCAGCCTCCAGATCATATTCGGCAATTACGATGATGTTCAGAGCATCAATTCTGCACTCTTTCCTGACGCTGAAGTTCCTTGGTTCCGCCTTACCAACCGCATAAGTCGAAGGAATGCTCTCCCGGAATCCTGCGGACTGCTTTCCTGCCTCATCTGCCGAAACACAGTCCTCCATCTCTTCAGCCCCGTTTTCGTCAAAACGGACTACGTGAATCTCTTCGCCCTCTTCCGCGAAACCTTCTGGTATCTGAATCGTGATAGATACCGCTGCCTCCGGCTCTATCTTGACGCCTCCCGCATAGAAGCCGATGTCAAAAAGCAGATCCATAGTGTCGCTTCCGGCAATCTGTCCAAGATACTCGGCCTCACGCTGTGCATAGTACGCAGCATCGTTTTCAGCCGTAATCTGCCTTACCCGAAGCTCTGCCTCCTCAGGAATGTTCGCAGTGGTGTCGTATTCCGCAATCACAGATATATTGCCGTCCTGGGCCTCTTTGCGGAATTCATGCTGCACCTCTGCTTCCGTTTTCCTGACAAGAGTTATCACCATGGCCTTCGGGCTGTCGTCCGCATCGCATACCAGTATCACAGGTTGCCCTGCATCATTTCCATTTTCATCCAGGCCCTGTACGGTGAATGTCACTGTGCCCTCCGGCCGGATTTCTTCTCCATCGATAAGGAAGCGGAGCCTGTAGGATACTTCTTCTGTCGCGGTCTCCATGCCATCCTCTCCCGGGACGGCCCCGGCATCTTTATCCTCTGCCTCCGGCGCGTCGGGAAGTTCCTGTCCGTCCCCTGCAGATTCCATGTCCTGTCCACCCGCCGCTTCATCCCCGTCTTCCTCCGCAGCCTCCGGTGCATCGCCCTCAGCCTCCGTGCCGATGCGTTCTGCCACAAGCTGCGCTTCCTCCGGGATGTTCGCGGACTTATGGTATTCCGCCACTACCCTGATTTCCGCGTCCTCATATATCTTCCGGAAAAGCTCCTCTTCTCCCTCGCTGTCCTCTGGCTCTCCCTCACTGTCCTCTTCCGCTTCACTGTCCTCTTCCGCTTCGCTGCCCTCTGCCCCGGACTCATCCGCAGCAGCATTCCCCTCCTGGGATTCCTCCGATGCTCCGCTTTCCTGATTGGATTCTTCGCTCTCCTCGCCGGAAGCGTCAGGCTCTATGATTTCGAAGCAGTCGTCCGCGTGCACATGCTCCAGGAGCTCGATCTCCTCGCAGATGAGGTTCCCCTCCTCGTCATAGCAGCCGTCCTCATGTGCATGCAGCTCCAGTTCGCCGCAGATGTAGTTTTCCTCTATGGTATGACAATCCTCCGTATGGGCATGTGCGTCCTCTCCCTCCGGTATCTCGCAGTTTAGCTCCTCGCTCCAGGCGTAGCAGTCGTCTGTATGCTCATGCGCCTCCTCGGCGAGCCCGCAGGCCAGCTCCTCGCTCCAGGCGTAACATTCGTCCGTGTGCTCATGAATCTCTTCCGCAAGCCCGCAGGTCAGCTCCTCGCTCCAGGCGTAACATCCCTCGTTGTGCTCATGGCCCTCCTCGGCGCTTGCGCAGGTCAGCTCACCCTGCACTTTTGCATAGCACTCCGGGCCGTGCTGGTGCCCTGTCCCGTCTGTGCCGCAGATCGGCTCGCCCTGTACCTTCGTATAGCACTCCGGGCCGTGCTGGTGCCCCGCCCCGTCCTGGCCGCAGGTCAGCTCGCCCTGTACTTTTGTATAGCACGCCTCGTCATGCTGATGGCCCTGGGTTTCCTCCAGGGTGCAGGTCAGTGTCTTCTGCTCCTCCAGGCATGCTGCGTCATGTACATGGGGCTTCCTCTCAGGCAGTGCGCACACCAGCGCGCCGTCCTCCCCATAGCAGTCGTCATTGTGGATATGGATCACATAGTCCGCCTGACCGCAGACAAGCTCCCCTTCGCTGTCCCGGCACTGTTCCGTATGCTCATGCACATCCAACCCGCAAATCAGCAGCTTCTCCTTGCGGTTCAGCGCCTGGCCGTTCATGGTCAGTGCCGCCACTGTTCCGGCTGTGACCAGTACAGCCATGCACAGGAATGCCGTCAGCCAGAGCTTATATTTCTTCTTCTCCCGCAATATCCTTGCAGCCTGCTTCCTCAATGATTCCATCATGCCGTCTCCTTCCTTGTATCTAAATCCGTCAATCTGTCAGCCTTATGCAGAACGCCCCTGTGCGCTTCCGGTATTTGTACGTTACCTCATAATAAACATTACGTGGTACCGCACAGCCGGAAATATATACGGCGCACTGGTTAAATTTGCAGCGCAACCCGACTGCAGACCGCCAGCTAGGTACTTTCCCGGGGACACCACTGTAAATCCTGGCGGTCTGCTGTATAAGCTTTTGGTTGGAAAACCCATTTTTGCCGTAAATTTAGACGTATCTTTTGACTAATCATCTGTTATAGTGGATTTGCAGACAGCAAAAGAACAGCCACACCCCATCCGGGTGGCTGACAGAAAAGCTCTGGAAGGAAATTCTTTCGGAAATTCCCCCTCAGATATTGAAATATAGGGACCGGGAGAGTATAATAAGGTAAGATAGAATCATTTTCCGATGTTACCGCATAATGTTTATTATGCGGTATTTGTGTCGATGAGCACCAGCCCCAGCCCGTCCAGGCGCTGTTCCTGCATCTCGCAGCTTATGAGGGTGTAGATGCGGGTGGTGTTCACATTGGAATGCCCCAGCAGATCCGCCAGGTGACAGATGTCTTTCTCTACATTATAATAAGTGACCGCGAACAGATGGCGGAGGTTGTGGGGGAACACCTTGCCCGCCGCCACGCCGGCCTCCTGACAGAGGGCCTTCATGGCATGGAGGATGTTGCTGCGGTCCATGGGCCTGCCGCCCCGGGTCACGAAGACGCTGCCGGACTGGATCCCGCTGGATTTCACATAGCGCTTCAGCTCCCGGCACAGCTCCATGGGCAGGATGACGGTGCGGGTCTTGCCTTTCAGGGAGACCCGCGCCCGTCTCGTATGGAGGGACTCCACGGTGACGAAAGGCAGCTCGCTGATGCGGATGCCGGTGGCGCAGATGGTCTGCATGACCAGGCACAGGCGCCGGTTCCCACGCCGCTTCGCCGTCTCCACCAGGCGCACATATTCGTTCCTGGACAGCTCCAGCTCTCTGGAGCGGAAGACGGCCTTCTGGACCTTGAAGGTGCGCACCACGCAGTCGGCGCATTCCAGGAAGCGCAGGAAGCTGTTCACGGCAGCCAGCATGGAGTTGGCGCTGGCCACCGCGTAGTTTTCCGACAGGTGGCTCTTGTATCGGATGACCGCGTCCTTTGTGACAGGGGCATCGCCCAGGAAAGCGGCAAAGGCTTTCGCGTCCCGCAGATATTTTTCGATGGTGGCCCTGCTCTTTTCCTCTTCCTTCAGTCTGCTCTCGAATCGCTCCATGATCGTCTTATCTGCTGTAAGTTCCATCTACGTACCTCCCTGGGCTTTTTTGTCCTCCTGTATCCCCCGCAGGGTCTCTGCGGAAAATATTTTCCATCGTACCATATCCGCCCGGGGTTTGTCATCCTTATTTCAGAGATGGTGGATTCAGCTCCCTTTCACGATCAGCAGCTTCTGTCCCGCCTTCAGCTCATCGCTGTCCAGCCCGTTCAGCTCCCGGAGGGCGTCTACGGGCACGTAATACTTTTTCCCGATGTTCCACAGGTTGTCGCCGTCCTTTACCATGTAGACCACCATGCCCGGAAGGCTGCTCATCTTCCCGCTGTCCAGCTCCGACACGTTGACGGCGCTGATCAGCTCCACGGGGATGGTCTTGAACACCACGGTGGAGAAGCTGAGCACGGCCTTGACGTCCATCTCCTCCCCGTCCAGCATGGTCACCTGGAGCTGTTCCACCTCCGCGCGCACCTCCCCCATGTCCTCGGGCGCGATGTCGGGCACCTCCAGGGTATACTGGTATGGGATATTGGCCTGGGCGCTGCCGTAGGGCGCCTCGTCCTCCCCTGTGACATACATCACCCGCACCTGCAGGGCCCCCTGGAGCAGGATGCCGTTCTCCACGGTGCTGCGCTGCTCCAGCGCCACAGACCCTTCGCTGTGCAGGAGCTGGAGCACTGTGCCGTCCGTGACATGGACATGGTCCGTGACCTTGGTCTTGCCGGTGACCCTGGACAGGAGCCTGCGCAGATCCGCCTTGTGGGTCACGGTGCTGACTTCCTTGGTCACGCCGTAAAGGTCGGAGATGACCTCCAGCTTCTCCTCCTGGTAGATCCGGATGGCGATGTCCAGCACCAGCTCCAGGCCCACGCTGCGCTCTTCCCCGTCCAGATCCGGGCGCACGGACAGCTCCTGCTGGCCCAGGCGGTAGCGGATGTCCGGCAGCATCCCCTCCCTGCAGCCATGGCATTCCAGCGCGCCGCTGAAGGGAATGGTGGTCTCGAAACTGCGGCAGGGATGGTCCTCCCCCTCGCCCTCATATAGGAGGAACAGGTGGATGTCCCCGGAAATGGCCAGCTTCTCCTCCATGACCTTGAACTCCATATCCCCCAGGGAGATGTTGCTCCAGAGAATCTGGAAGATGTTGGGATAATTGGAGGGCAGCGCCACCTCCTCCTTCAGGCGGAAGATGTCGTTCTTCGCGATGGCGATCTGGGCCAGCTCCAGGGGCATGCGGCGGTATTCCACCTTTTCGTCCCCGTGGACGGCGATGGGGGCCTCCTCGTCGTAGAGCTCCTCCACCCTGGCCGTCAGGGTGATCAGGGACTGGATGCCCAGCTTGCGGGAGTTTATCATGTTCACGGAGAGGTCCTCCACCTCGCCGTCCACGGCCACCGTATCCGAGGGCACCACGCCCTGCATGTTGATTTTCTCCTCAAAGGGCATCCTGCCCTCCAGCACCACCAGGCTGCTCCCTTCCTCCATGGTGTGGTAGAGCGCCACAAAGGAGAGCCTGCCCCGGACAGTGACGGAGTCCGTCCCCGGCCTGATCTCGTCGATGACCAGTTCCCCCTTCTCCAGGTTCAGCGCGGCTACGTCCGGCTTGTTCTCCGGGATGTTCACATCGTCCTCCAGGGTGAACTGGGTGACGGCCTGGACTCTGACGCGGTCCATATGTATATTCCTCTTTAATAATTCCACGAAAAATACCTCCATATATACTCGTATAGGAATATATATGAAGGTATTCCGCAGGATATGACTGGGGCGATTCCCTCGCCCGGCATTCTTTCAAGGAGATTTGAACCTGCCCCGCTGTAAGGGCAGCCTGAAAAGGACTGAATCCGCTTGCGTACCTGGAACTTCAGCCCCGCACCGCTCCAATCAGGTCCGTCACGTCCTCCACATGGTACTGCTCCATGTAGCGCTCTATGCCCTCCACCACCTCGGTGCAGGTGTAGGGGTTCACGAAGTTCATGGCGCCTACACTGACGGCAGTGGCCCCGGCCAGCAGGAATTCGATGGCATCCTCGGCGCTCCCGATTCCGCCCATGCCGATGACAGGAATCTGCACCGCCGTGGCCGCCTGATAGACCATGCGCACAGCCACCGGCTTGATGGCGGGGCCGCTCATGCCGCCGGTCCTGTTGGCCAGGGCGAAGGTGCGCTTATGGATGTCTATCTTCATGCCCGTGATGGTGTTGATCAGGGAGAGGGCGTCCGCCCCTGCCGCCTCCGCTGCCCGGGCCATCTCGGCGATGTCGGTGACATTGGGGCTGAGCTTCATGATGACGGGCTGTCTGGCGTGCCGTTTGACTTCCCGTGTAATATCGAACAGGGCGTCCGCTTTCTGGCCGAAGGCGATCGCGCCCTCCTTGACGTTGGGGCAGGATACGTTGATCTCCAGCATGGAGACCGCGGGCTCCTCTCCCAGGCGTTCCACTACTTCTACGTAATCCTCCACGGTCTTGCCGCAGACATTGACGATGACTTTGGTGTCATGCTGCTTCAGGAAGGGGATGTCCCGCTCCAGGAACACGTCTATGCCCGGGTTCTGGAGGCCGATGGCGTTGAGCATGCCGCCGTAGACCTCCGCCACCCTGGGGGTAGGGTTGCCGGGCCAGGGGACATTGGCCACGCCTTTGGTCACTACGGCTCCCAGCCGGTCCAGGTCCACGAATTCCGCGTATTCCATGCCGGAGCCGAAGGTCCCGGAGGCTGTCATGACAGGGTTCTTCAGGGTAATGCCTGCGATGGTTACCTGCGTTTTCATATTTGCACCTCCTTCGCTTCGAAGACGGGGCCGTCGGTACAGATGCGGGCGTTGGGCACATGGGAGTGGTGGTGGACTTCCTTCGTCTTCACCACGCAGCCCAGGCATGCGCCCACGCCGCAGGCCATGTGCTCCTCCAGGGAGATGTAGGCCGGGATGTCCCGCTCTGCCGCGTATGCCTTGATGGCCCGCAGCATGGGCATGGGGCCGCAGGCGAAGATGACCTCCGCCTCCAGGCCGTTCTCCCGGATGGCGTCCATCACGTTCCCCTTCGTCCCGGCGCTGCCGTCCTCGGTGGCTATGTGGAGGGTGCCATATTTCTGCAGGTCTTCCTTCAGGAAAAGGTTCCCGTCACGGTAGCCTACGACAATCTGCTTCTCCGCTTCCAGGCGCCTGGCCAGCTCCAGGATGGGGGGCACGCCGATGCCGCCGCCCATGAGGAAGGCTTTTTTCCCGGCTCCCTGCTCTAAGGGGAAGCCATTGCCCAGGTTCCCCAGCAGGGATATGGCATCCCCCTGGCTGTAGCCTGAGAATTCCCTTGTCCCTGCCCCGGCGACGCGGTAGACGATGCGCAGCGCGCCCCTGGCCGCGTCTGTCTCGCAGATGCTGATGGGGCGGGGCAGAAGGGTGCTTTTGTCCCTGGGATAGACGCCCAGGAACTGGCCGGGCTTCGCGTCCGCCGCAAGAGGGGTCTCTATCCACATGTCGAAAATGTCCGGTGCTGTCTCCCGCTGGGAGAGCACTTTTGCTGTGTGCTTTTGTTTCATGAGTAGGGTCCTTTCTGAATACTACTGTCACAAATCATTTTACTACAAGTGCCTCTTCGTAAGCTGTCCTCCCGGCGCAGATCGTCCGCACCACCTTCCCCCGCAGCTTCCACCCCGTGAAGGGCGTGTTGGCCGATTTCGAGGCATAGCGTTCCGGGACGAATTCCGCGGCGGCGTCTACCAGGACGATGTCCGCAGGGCCCCCTTCCGCCAGGTATCCTGCGTCCAGGTGGTACAGATCCGCAGGGTTGGTGCTCATGAGCCGCAGGAGCTGTGCCATGGTCAGATGCCCGGCTTCCACCAGCTCCGTGATCCCTAAGGCCAGCGCGGTCTCAAGGCCGATGATGCCGCTGGGCGCTTCGGTGACGGGCTTTTCCTTCTCCTGGGCCGTGTGGGGGGCATGGTCTGTGGCGATGATGTCGATGGTGCCGTCCGCCAGCCCCCGGATGACGGCGAGCCTGTCCTCCTCCTCCCGCAGGGGCGGGTTCATCTTCGCCAGGGTGCCGTACCGGATGGCCGCTTCCTCCGTCAGGGTGAAATGATGGGGCGTGGCCTCCGCATGGATGTTGCCGCCCCGGGCCCGGGCGCGGCGCACCAGTTCTACGGCTTCCCGCGTGCTGATATGCTGTATATTGATATGCGTTCCCGTCTCCAGGGCAAGCTCCAGGTCCCGCTCCACCAGGCCTATCTCCGCCCCCCTGGGAGAGCCGCCGATCCCGAAATAGGCGCTGGCTTTTCCTCTGTTGATGCCGTTATTGTCTATCAGCGCCGGATCCTCCTCGTGGAAGCTGACGGGCATGTCCAGGGCGGCTGCGCGCTCCATGGCCTTCCGCGCCAGCTCCCCGTCCAGAAGCGGGATCCCGTCGTCCGTGAAGCCCGCCGCGCCGAGCTGCGCCAGCTCCTCCATGGGCGTGAGCTCCTTTCCCTGCATCCCCATGGTCACATTGGCGCAGGAGAGCACATGGATGCCTGTCCCACGCCCCTTCTCCAGCACGTATCCAAGGGTCTCCCCGTTGTCTATGGGGGGCCTGGTGTTAGCCATCATCACTACGGTGGTAAAGCCCCCGGCGGCCGCCGCTGCCGCCCCGGTCATTATGTCCTCCTTTTGGGGGAAGCCGGGATCGCGGAAATGGACATGGACATCCACCAGGCCCGGAGCCGCCAGCAGCCCCTCCGCGTCGATTACCTGGCAGCCCTCCTCCGGCTCCTCCAGCCCCGCCCCGATCCGCAGGATCCTGTCCCCCGCCGTGAGGATGTCCAGCTTTCCTTCCCGGCCGGATTTGGGGTCTATCATATATCCGTTCTTTATGAGCAGCATGTCATACCTCCTGTAGCCTTCTGGCCCGCTTCGGTTCGTTTCCTGTCTTCCAGTGTAACATAATTCCGCCGTAAAAGGCAAGAGCATCCGAAATTCTGACGCAAAAAGGACGCGGAACCGCGAAGGCAAAATGGGGCGCTACCACAGCCTCCCCATTCCTTACAAAAGCTCTGTCCGCGCTTCTGCTGTGCATCAAGACAGAAGCCTCCTACAGAATCTCCGGATTCAGCGCATAAAACAGTGATTTTTGTGCGGAATATGGGCGGAGAGCGTCAAATAACGTCATTGAAATCAGAGATATAGACAAAAATAAAAACGGACTTGCGCAAACTGAACATTCGATATAAAATGTTCGCAGCAATAAAAAAGTTCGCCTTATAAGCAAGTAAGGCGAACTTTCTTACTTTAATTTCATCCTTGTCGCTGTATCAGCACCGTCATTTCCTCAGCTTCTTCAGCGCCTTCTCCGCAATCAGGCACTCCCCATGCTCCTCCAGCTGCACTGTCTGGGAGGGTTCTGCCGCATAGAGGCTGGCGAATTCCAGCGCCTGTATGCAGGCCCTGCTGTAGCGCTCATAGGAGGCCCGCCCTTTGAGCAGATACAGGAAATAGAGCCCATCCATCTGGTACAGGCTGCTCTCCACCTGCAGGTTCGAGGGCAGCATGGCGGCGAACTCTATGATCCGGCCCAGCTCTGAAAAGGCGAACACAGCGAAGCTGGGGCGGCTCACCTGCTGCGCCTGTTTGCCTTCCGCCTGCTTTCCCTCCGCCTCCCCGGCATTCGGGCCAGGGCCGCTCTCCGCCGACTGGACGGTCCCCTCTCCGCTTATCTTCTCCCTGGTCCTCTGGAGGATCCGCTTCATCTCCTTCAGGCATTCGATGAACTGGTCGCTCTCCTTGATCTCCGGATCCCTGTCGGAGAAGGTCAGAATCAGGCCCTGATCCGGCAGCATCATGATCTGCAGATCAAAGGCGAATTTCGGAGGCTTGTAGCCCACCTCCTCCGCAGCCTGCTCTATAATCTCCTGCACCACTTCCCTGGCTTTATCGCTGCGAAGGACGAAATCTTTGTAATCAATCTCATACTCTTCCAGTTCTTCATTGGACAGGAAGCACTTTACCGTCTTTTCATCCACACGTTCTATTCTCATATCATTGTCCTCATAAAAATGTACCTGCCACATAACCACATTCCTATGATACCATGATATTCGGAAAAATACAATTATATTTATTTTGGATAATAGAATCATTTCTTATGATTCTATTATATAAGTTTTCCATTCTATGCATTATTTTATACCTTTTTTTAGACAATTTTTAGCCTGTTCCATCCCCGGCGGGCCTATAGCTCCAGGCCATAGCCGGCCACCTTCCAGCCGTCCCCCTCCTTCACCGCCGATATGGTCAGGTACTCCAGATAATCCGCATCCGCTGCCGGGCGGAACTCCATGTAGATTATGACATTGTCTTCATCCAGCGGCCCTGCACCGTCCAGCCCCTTTACGGCCAAAAGCTGTGCCTGCGCCGCCACATGGCCATCCAGGCCGTCCGGGAATGTCTCCACTCCTCCCCCGTAATCCGCCGACAGATACTGCGCCAGCTCCGCCGCGTCTCCTGCCAGATAGGCCTCCCAGAAAGCCGTTGCCAGCTGCTCCATCTGCCGGACGTCCGCCGACATGCCCTGGGCGTCCGCCGACAGGTCCTGGTTATCCTCCTGCCATATGGCGAAATTGGCGGCGATGACGGGCAATATGATTCCAAAGCCCTCCTCATATTCCGAGACCGCCGGATAAGCATAATGGATGCCCATGACCTTGCTTCCGCTTCCGCTGAGCCGGACAGAGAAGACCATGCCGTCTTCCTCTTTCCTCAGGACATCCGCGGCCTCTGTCCCGGCATAGCCCTCCTGTTCCAGGATATCCCGGGCCTCTTCCCATGTATTCCCGCTGTAATCGGCCACCCAGAACCGCACCTGTCCGTCGGATTCCCACATCCATTCGTCAGGCACGCCGGACTTCCACCCTGATTCGGGAATCAGCAGACCATAGCCCTGGCCCTGGTACAGGTATGCGGGCTCCTCCTGGGGAATGCCCTCCTGCATATAGCGCAGCGTGTATTTCCGCTCTGGATGCGCCTCCGTCCCAGAGTCCTCTCCGGATGCATCCCTGTCAATCACGGCGGGCTCTTCATTCCTGCCCTCCGCCGCCCCTCTGTCCAAAGGCGGATCCAGGGGCAGACCATCCGCATCGTCCCCGTAGGTATCGCTGTCCGCGATGATGACCAGTATCAGCACGCCTCCGCAAAAGCTTCTTTGAATCAGTCCCATAGCCATCCTCTATTTCCCCTCCTCCACGATCCTCTTCAGCCTCTCGATCTGCTCCCCGGATAGGGCCTTTCGGCTCAGCAGGGAGGCGAAGAGCATATCCGCCGACCCATCGTAGATCCTGTCTATCAGCTCGTCCGTCTCCGAGGCCTGCACCTGGGCCTTGGAGACCAGCGCATGGCACAAAAAGCCCGGCTCGCTGCGCTGGATGGCCCCTTTCCTGACGCATTTCTTGATCACAGTATAGGTGGTGTTCACGTTCCAGCCGATCTCCTCCTTCAGGATATCCGAGATACGCTTTGCCGTGGAATCTCCCTCCCGCCAAAGCACGGCCATCACCTTCAGTTCCGAGTCAAATAATTTCATACTATCACGATAGTAAACGGCTGCCAATACTATTGCAGTAGTTTTCCAGTCAGCACCGCAGCCGCATCCGGCTCAGCACCGCCAGGATTTCATATTTCCTGGGCATGTCCATCCACCTGGAGCATTCTGTGAAGAAGGGGGAATAGGCGGTTTCCAGCCCTGCCTCCCCGATTTCCCCGAGCAGGCGCTCCAGCTCCCGCTCCCTGCAGATCCCCCTGCAGATCCACTGGGGCGGGGCTGCGCCGGGCCGGTTTTCAGCCCCCTCGGCCGCCTGCCCCTCCAGGGAAAACTTCCGGAAGCGCTCCAGGGGGTTCACCTGATTGATCAGCTTCCTCACCAGGAAGGCGATGGCGTTGAGCTGGGGGATGGTGGCGATATCGTGGAGCATGCGGATGTCTATCTGCTCCTCCCCCAGGATCAGGAAGCCTAAGTCGGATACCTTCAGCACCTCCGAGGCGGAGCCCTCCGGGCGGGTGCTCAGGCGGGCGGCATCGATCTCATCCCGGAAGCTGAAATCCGCCGGTGCGGAAATCTGCCTGTGTTCCGGCCCTGTCCCCCGGCCATCCCCTCCAGGGCCTTCGCCGTCCTTCCCATCAGCCGCCCCAGGAGCACATCTGCGCTGCAGGGCCTTCGCCGCCTCCGTCACCTGGCCGATGCAGTAGTCCTTCATCATATAGATCCGGTCCGCCGCCTGCAGGTACTCGCTGCTGCCGCCAATCACCAGTATGGTGGACACGCCGAGCCTCCCTGCAAGCTCCCGCACCCGCTCCACGAAGGGCGTGATGGGCTCCTTTTCGATCAGGGTCTTCATGACGGCATCCTGGATCATGAAGTTGGTGGCGGATTTGTCCTCATCGATCATCAGCAGCTTCACGCCCCATCCCACCGCCTCCATGATGTTGGCAGCCTGGGAGGTGGAGCCGGAGGCATGCTCCGTGGAAAAGTCCGCCGGGTCTCCCCCGGGAATCCATTTGATGAAGGGGGACAGGTTCACATGGCGGATGCTCCTGCCGTCCTCCGCGGAAATCTTCATGGCGGTGGCATCCGTTATCACCAGCTCCCTGCCGTCCCCCTCCACATGGTCGTAGATGCCTGCGCTGAGTGCGTCCAGCAGGGTGCTCTTCCCGGAATATCCGCCGCCCGTAATCACGGTGACGCCTTTTCGGAAGGCCATGCCTCTGACCCCGGCCACCCACACCGCGTCCTCCGGCGTGGACAGGAAAGGCACCGCCCCCTGCATGGGAGCGCCGCTGCCCTTCTCCCTGGGCAGGATGCTGCCGTCCGCCACAAAGGCGCAGCAATCGCTGTCCTTAAGCCAGGCACGAATCTCCTGTTGCTTGGCGTGGAGGGCCAGGGCCCGCTGTAGCCCGGCGCGGTCGAATTCGTTCACGAAGCAGTTCACCGCCTCCGGCAAGTCCCTGGTCAGCATCTGCACCGCCTTCTTGTGCTTGCCCAGGGGGAGCTGCACCTGGAGCATGATGCTGACGCAGCTATAGGCAGGCACCTCCATGGCCCCGTCGATGGGCGCGATCATGCACATCACAGCCGTGGAGGATTTTACGCCATTGTCCCCCAGCCTGTCCAGGATTTCTATGGTGTCCCCCTTCAGGATCCGGTAATATTTCTGGGGAATCAGGTTCACCGCCGCCACGTTCCGGGCCAGCACCTCGCTGCCCGGCTCATAGATGAAATAATGCCCGTTCTCCCTGGCCGTGCGCTTGCTGTTGTCGTTCCCTTCATTCAGGGCCCGCACATAGGGCAGGAACGCGCGGAAGATATAGTCCAGCGCGGCCACTCCCACCTCCGCCTCCTCCAGCTTCAGCAGGTGCATGGGGATGTGAATCGTCACCGTGGGCTTCGACAGCTCCAGGCGGTTACTCTTGGTGATCTCATAGCCGATCTCCCCGTCCCAGTACAGGGCGTGGTTGTGCACGATGGGGTCTTTGTCCATGAAGCTCTCGCACATCCTGCCCTCGTAGATTTCCTCATAGGTCTCGCTGGCAGGCCTCATGTTCAATAGATAATATTTTAATCTCTTCAAATTCTGGTCTCCTTTTATACAGTGTTGTCTTCTTGATTTCGTTTTCCTGATATTGTTTTCCCGTCATCCTGTCTCTCTTTTCTCTCATAGCACATCACCTTACCCTTTCCCGGAATCCCTCGCCCGCGGCCATGGCCTTCCCGGCACATAAAAGGCGCGGCAGACAGACCTTAATCTGCCCGCCGCGCCCGTTTTCCGCGCGCGAAAAAGGCACACCAATATGTGTGCCCTGTCGTCAACAGTTATGCATAAAGGTACTTAAAAAACGGCATCCGAAATGCCCTCTGTTCAGTTGATTCGGTCCACCATCCTTCTGCTTTTCTTCATATCAAGTCTCCTCCTTCAACTGAATTTTTTAAGTACAACATGAGTATAGCATTGCACGCCGGAAATGGCAAGCAGAAAATCGCATGTCTCTCATTTTTTATGCAGGGATTTCCGGTACTCACCCGGCGGCATGCCCTCCCGGTTCTTAAAGGCCCTGCTCATGTTATACGCGTTCGTAAAGCCGCTGAGCTGCGCGATGTGCTCCAGGGTCATGTCCGTAGTCTTTAAGAGCCTGCGTATGTAGGCCATTTTTTCTTCCATGATTAGATCGTTGACGCTTTTTTGAGCCTGTGTCTGCAGAATCCTATTTAGATGCCTTGCGCTGATATGCGCATATGCGGCGACCGTCTCTGTGGTAATGCCCTTGGACAGATTAGAGGCAATATAGTACCTTATATCCGAAACCAGGGATTCCTCGTTCACCTGCAGCCCCTCCGATGACGGCATGACCTGCCGGGAGAGCTCCAGCAGGAGCAGGCAGATATTGAGCGCCACGCCTGTGGGGAGATAAGGTTGGCTGTGCATCTGCCTTATGCAGTCCTCCATATACTGCCGCAGCGGCTGGCTAGAGGCAATCGGCTTCCATGGCACTACATCCTTCATCGCGTTCCTGATATATCTGCCATCGAAGCCAATCTCGGAAAAATCCAGATAGAAGCCTGCCACGAATTCTTTGTACTCCGGTGAAATCTCGAGAAAGGAATGGGGGCACTTTGAGGGGAGCAGAAGACAGTTCCCCTTTTCCAGGCGGGTCTCATGTCCGTCCACCTCCATCCTTACAAAACCCTCCAGGGCCACATGCAGCTCATAGAAGGAGTGGTGATGCCGCTTCATGTTCCATTTTGAATCATGGGCACAGTCGCCCGTAATCCGCAGCCATACCACTGATATATTGACAAAGTCTGACTGTAGAGACCCTTTGTATTCTTTTTCGGGAAATTCATCCGTTTTGAAGCCTGACATATATCCTCCCCGACCTAGAAAATATCAATTGTTGCATCTGCGCAATAAGTAAAAATCCTTAACTTATTCTACCATAATAGATGCGGGAAAGCAATCCTCCATATTCTTCAAGGCAAACAAAAATGATAAAATGCTAACCCAAGATGATATCTATATGTCTGACAAGGCTATTTTATTTATGCCGCTCGCAGTGTATGATTTTTACTATAAATAGAAATCCTATCACAATATATTTGTATACATCACACATGTACATTCAATAAACCGGAATTATATAGCGCAGATTCGACAAGGAGGTTCTATGAAAGAAAAGATTATTTATTCAAAAAGGAAATTGCGGATCCGTCTGAAACAGCACTGGCAACTCTATCTCCTGCTTGCTCCGCCCATGCTCTATCTGCTCATTTTCAACTATGCGCCGCTGTATGGACTGATCATCGCGTTCGAAGACTACAAGCCGTACCTGGGATACCTGAAGAGCCCCTTTGTGGGATTGCAGAACTTTGCCCGATTCTTCAACTCCAACAAATTCGGGCAGGTGCTTCCGAACACCGTCATCCTGGCGTTCTATTCCCTGTTGGCAAGCTTTCCCTTCCCAATCATCCTGGCATTGTGCCTGAACTATATCCCTTCCACCAGGTTCAAGAAGGCCGTGCAGAACGTCACCTATGCGCCCCACTTCATCTCCACGGTCGTCATGGTGAGCATGCTGAACATTTTCTTTGCCCAGAGCACGGGGCTGGTGAACAATGTGCGGGACGCACTGGGTCTGGACAGGCTCCTGTTCATGGGAGAGGCGGGCGCCTTCCGCCATCTGTATGTGTGGAGCGGCATATGGCAGATGTGCGGCTGGGACAGCATCATCTACTTCGCGAGCCTGGCTGGAGTGGACGAGTCCCTGCATGAGGCCGCTATCGTAGACGGAGCTACCATCACACAGAGAATCCGCTTTATCGACCTCCCTTCCCTCAAGCCCACCATCGTCACGCTGTTCATCATGAATACCGGAAAAATCATGAGCATCGGCTTCGAAAAGGCATACCTGATGCAGAATTCGCTGAACCTGGAGACCAGTGAGATCATCGCCACCTACGTGTATAAAATCGGCCTGCTGAACCAGCAGTACAGCTACTCCACGGCCATCAACCTGTTCAACTCCATCGTCAATCTAATTCTGCTGCTGACTGTAAACGTCATTTCGAAAAAGCTGAGCGACACGAGCATCATCTGATGTCAGGAAGGACTAGTCAATGAAAAGAAAATGTAAGGAAGACAAGATTTTTCTCATATGCAACACACTTTTGGCAATCCTCTTTCTGGCGGTCTGCCTGTACCCGCTATACTTCATCCTGATAGCATCCTTCAGCAATCCCGGGATGGTATCCGGCGGAAAGGTCTGGCTGTATCCAAGGGGAATCACGCTGGCCGGCTATGAGATGATGTTCACCAAGAACGAGATATGGACGGGCTATGGCAATACCATCCTGTATACCCTGGTGGGCACCTTCATCAACCTGACGCTGACCGTGTCCGCGGGCTATGCGCTTTCCAGAAGGACGCTGCCATTCCGGCGCGGCATCAACCTGTATTTCCTCCTCCCCATGTTCATCAATGGCGGCCTGGTGCCAACCTACCTATTGATGAATGCGCTTCATCTGGTGAACACTTTCACGATCATCGTACTGATGGGAGGGGTGAATGTCTGGAATTTCGTAATCTGCCGGACTTTTTTTGAGAACAATATCCCGGAGGAGATCCTGGATGCGGCCAGGATAGACGGAAGCAGCGAGCTGAATTTCTACTTCCGCATCGCCCTTCCCCTATCCAAGGCGATTCTGGCCGTCATGATCCTGTTCTTTGCGGTAGGGCACTGGAACGGATACTACAACGCCATGATCCACCTACGGGAAGAGAGCAGATACCCACTGCAGCTGGTGCTCCGCAATCTCCTGCTCACCACCCAGCTCTCGGCGGAGACCAGCGATTCCGGAATGGCGCAGCTGCTGAATCTGCAGAGCATGAAATACGGCGTCATCGTAATCGCCAGCGCTCCTGTGCTGATCCTCTATCCGTTCATACAGAAATATTTCGTCAAAGGTGTTATGGTAGGCGCTATCAAAGGCTGACATATAAAACAAACAAAAAAGGAGGCAACTTATGAAAACAAAAAACACCAAAAGAGCAGCAAACCTTCTGGCAATCCCTCTGTCCCTCGCACTCATGCTCACGGGCTGCGGCGGCGAACCGTCCACCCAGGAGCCGGGCGCCGCGAAGGAGTCGGAGAGCAGCTCCGCTGCAGAGTCCTCCACTCCCTCAGAAGCAGCGGAAGGCGTAGTCAACAAGACCAATCCGGAAGGCCTTCCGATTGCGGCAGAACCCATCACGCTCACGGTAGGCGTGAGCGCTTCCAGCTCGTCTTTTCAGGGCGAGTGGGCAAGTCTGGACTGGATCAAACAGATTCAGGAGGCCAGCGGCATTACATTGGATTTCCGCGTCTACAACAGCAACGAGGACAAGAACCTGATGTTCAATCTCCTTTAATGTCGGGTCGGACAAGCAGATTCTGGATGCTGCCATGGGTGGGGACATCTATGCGCTGGACGAGCTGATCGACAGCTACGCGCCGACCTGGAAGGCTTATCTGGAGAAGGACGACTATGCCAGAAAGGTGGTCACCATGAGCGATGGGCACATCTACAGCCTTCCCATCGTCCGGGACGAGCCCTCCAACGGCGGACTGCGCGACCAGTGGCTGATTCAGAAGACCTGGCTGGACGAGCTGAACCTCCAGGTGCCCACTACCACGGATGAATTTTACGAGGTACTGAAGGCCTTCAAGGAGAATGCCGGAACCGGGAGCATCCCCCAGGACGTGATTCCCTATTATACCTATGGAATCCTCAACAATGTGGGCGGCGCATTGGATATCATCAATTCATACGGCGTGCGGGTGGCCAACGAGCGCTATATGGTCACAGTGGACGACAGCGGAAAGGTGGAATTCAATTATGCCAATGAAGCCATCAAAGAGCCTCTGGCCTTTATCCGCAAGCTGTTCGAGGAAGGGCTGATTCCCGGAGAGTGCCTGACGGACGACTGGGATACCTATATCACCAAGACCCGCAGCACCCCCGCGGTGGTAGGCTCCTATCACAGCTATCAGAACCCGGATGCCACCAATACGTCCATCGTGGCAATGGGGCCTCTGGATTCCGGGAACGGAAGCCAGCCCATGATCCGGAGCCAGACCAATCATGTACAGCGCAATCACTTTACGATTTACAAAAACTGTGAGCATCCGGAAGCTGCCATGCGCCTTGCAGAGCTGATTGCCGATCCCGACTGGTCCATACAGGCCATGTACGGCATGTTCGGGGACACCTATCTCACCAAGAACGAGGACGGCAGCGTCATGATGCTCCCTTATGAGGCGGATGCCCAGGGCAAGGACAGCGCTCCCATGAACAGGGTCCCCTTCCTGTTGGCCAAGGAAATGTTCGATACCTTCACCTATGCCGAAGGCTCTGCCCAGGCCCAGCGGGACAATGCCATCAAAGACCAGTACAGCAAATATACGATTCCCACCGAAAACCTGTATCCCAATGTCATGTTCAGCACGGAGCAGGTCGACAGGCTGGCTGAGCTGAGCACGGACATCGGTGATTATGTGCTCACCACTTACTCCACCTGGATGCTCAACGGCGGCATGGACGCTGGCTGGGACGCTTATATAGAACAGCTGAACAAGCTGGGGCTGGAGGAATACATTTCCATTCTCCAGGAGGCATTGGATGCCTTCAACGCAAATTAGGGCGGCAGGACAGCACGCCAAAGGGGGACAATTATGCAGCGACATATCAGAGACGGCATCTATCCTACGATGATAGCGCCTTATGCCAGCGATGGCCGATTGGATGAAGAAGCTCTCAGGAAGCTTGTACGGTGGTATGGCAGGAAGGGCTGCCAGGGGATTTTCGCAGCCTGCCAGTCAAGCGAAGTGTTTTATCTTTCTATGGAAGAACGGAAAAAAATGGTAGAGGTCGTAAAGGATGAGGCTTCAAGGCAGGAGGAAGGGGCATCCATGACGATCGTCGCCTCCGGACATGTCTCCGAGTCCATAGAAGCCCAGGCCGAGGAACTGATGACGATACATGAGGCAGGCGCCGATGCCGTCATCCTGATCTCCAACCGGATGGACATTCCGAATACAGGAACAGGGGCCTGGATCAGGGATTTGGAAAAGCTGCTGTGCAGACTGCCTTCCGACATAAAGCTGGGCGTTTATGAATGCCCGACTCCCTACAAAAGGCTGCTGGACGATGAGATGCTGCAGACTATAAGGGATACCGGCAGGTTCTATTTCTTCAAGGATACCTGCTGCGATCCCGGCCTGCTTGAGAAAAGGGCTGTCCTCCTGAAGGGCAGCACCTTGAAGCTCTTCAACGCCAATGCCCAGACCTTCCTGGCCTCCCTGCAGCATGGCTACAGCGGCTACTGTGGAATCATGGCGAATTTCCATCCGGAACTCTATGTATGGCTCCACCAGCACTATCAGTTACTTGCGGAGGAGGCGGACCTGCTGGAGGATATCCTGTCCATGGCAGCGTTTACGGAGGCCCTGCCCTATCCGGTCACCGCAAAGCACTATCTGAGCCAGTATGAGGACATTCCGATGACAGCGATCAGCCGCTCCTGCGGCCGGGAACTGGAAACCTACGACAAGCTCATTCTGGAACAGCTCTACAGACTAAGCCGGCACTATAGCCAAAGACTGGCGGAAAGGACATAATCATGAAAGGCAACAGCAACTGGAATTACAGGCCATATCTTCCGGCAAACAGATATTCTGAACGGGGCAATCCCTTCATCTGCCGCCTGGCGCCGCGGGAAACCGACTGCGAGGCGGAATGGCTGGGCGAGGGGGATTCCTTCACCCTCTGCTATTCCCTGCGCGGGCAGGATTCCTTCACTCAGGTGCAGACGGATACCCACTTTTATCGAATCGAGAACCTACAGGCAGACAGGGAATATGAACTATATGTGGTGGATTACAAGGGCAGACAGAGCCCCGTCCGCCTGATACGGACAGGAGAGTGCGTGGGGACAATCGTAAACTACCTGCACCCTGAGGACACCGTGTATGGCTTCTCGGGACAGTATCTCTGCTCCCCCTCCATCATACGGCTTCCGGGCGGCTCGCTTCTGGCCTCCATGGATGTGTTCCGTGGAAACGCCCCTCAGAACCTGCAGCTCCTGTTCGGCTCTGATGACGGCGGCGGCCACTGGCACTATGTCACGGACATTTTCCCCTGTTTCTGGGGAAAGCTGTTCTGGCATCAGGAAAAGCTCTTTATGCTCGGCGTCTCCAGGGAATACGGCGATCTGCTGATTGGGTGCTCCGAGGATTTGGGCAGAAGCTGGGGCACCCCCACCGTCATCCTGCGCGGATCTTCTTCCTCCGCGGAGGACGGAAACCACCGGGCGCCCATGTGCGTGCTGCACAGCCACGGCAGATTGTGGACGGGGACGGAGTATGGCTCCTGGCATAACCGGCAGTTCTATGCCTCTCTGCTGTCCATAGAGGAAGGCGCCGACCCAATGGTGGCCGCCAACTGGAGCCTCACAGAATTCGTCCATCCGGACGTGGCGTTCCATGCGGACCTATCCGGAACGCCGGGCGGAATCGAAGGAAATGCCGTAGAGCTTCCGGACGGAAAGGTGGTGGACTTCCTCCGCTATGAAAAAGGCAAGGCCCTCCTGCTGGAAGCGGCCCCGGAGGATCCGGAAGCCCCCATGACAGCGCAGCGCATCGTGGACTTCCCACTGGGCCATACCAAATTCGACATCGAAAGGCATACAAGCGGCGTATACTACGCCTGCGGGAACCCCTTCCCCGGAAGAACTGTGCTGGCCCTGTATTCCTCCCGGGATTTCGTCCACTGGAAAAGGGAGGCAGATGTGATAAACCGCTCGGAATATGATATAAAGGAAATCGGATTCCAGTATCCCTCTATCTGCTTTGACGGCGATGACATCCTGATTTTAAGCCGCACGGCCTGGAACCGCCCCCATAATTTCCATGACAGTAATTTCATTACCTTCCACAGGCTTTCCCTGACCTGAAAGGCCAGAACCGCACCGGGGTTCCGCTTCCCGGTGCGGCCCTGTGCTTCAATCCTCCAGCACGTCAAAGGCCGTACCGCAGGCCCAAGGGCTTCCCACATCGCAACGGCCATGGTGGTACTGGCGAGCCACTACCTCTCCCTGTCCCTCCACTATGTCCAGCTTTATCCGGCTGTCCCCTGCCTGGGTACGGCCGTCCAGCAGGACAATCAGCGCATCTACATCATTTTCCTGTATTTTCCTGTTCTCCATCGTTTCCTCCTCATCCTTTCCAAAAATACTCATGGCATAGCATCTGGTACAGCATTTATCGGTATAGCATTTATCCGCTCCATCCCTTGCAAAGAATCCCTTCCTATGATAAAATGACACCGTCTACAGCAACGTGATAGCAAAGGCATTGCGCCATCACATCCAACGAGAAAAACGAGGAATCCAAATGAGTGAGTTGAAGCTGAACAACAAGCGGACCGTCCTGGTGGGCCTGGCCTTCCTGTCCATCTGCTCCTTCTGGCAGATGTACGATAGCGTGGTGCCCCTGATCCTGCGGGAGACCTTCGGCATGGACGAGTCCCTGACGGGAATCATCATGGCCGCGGACAATATACTGGCCCTGTTCCTGCTGCCCTTCTTCGGCGGGCTGTCGGATCGGACCAGCTCCCGGCTGGGCCGCCGCACGCCATACATCATCGCAGGCACCGCGGCGGCGGTGATCCTGATGAACCTGCTGCCCGCGCTGGACAACAGCTACTCCCAGGCGGCCGCGCCCTTCAAGCTTGTGGCCTTCGTCATCGTGCTGGGGCTGCTGCTGATCTCCATGGGCACCTACCGCTCCCCGGCGGTGGCCCTCATGCCCGACGTGACCCCCAAGCCCCTGCGCTCCAAGGGAAACGCCATCATCAACCTGATGGGCGCGGTGGGCGGCGTGATCTACCTGGGGGTAAGCGTGATCCTCTATCCCGCGGAAAAGACCCGGGGATTGGAGCACGTGAACTACCAGCCCCTGTTCCTCATTGTGGCGGGCATTATGGCGGTGTCGGTGATGGTGCTGCTGCTGACCATCCGGGAGCCCAAGCTGGCGTTGGAAAACCAGGCGTTGGAGAAAAAGCACCCGGAATGGAACCTGGCCAAGGACGATGGCAGCGGCAGCGAGGTGCTGCCCGGCCCGGTGAAGCGGAGCCTGATCTTCCTGCTGGCCTCCATCGCCCTGTGGTACGCGGGGTACAACGGCGTAACCACCTGGTTCTCCACCTACGTCTCCCAGGTCATGGGCGAGGGCATCGGCGGCACCGCCACCTGCCTGATGGTGGCCACCGTGGGGGCCATTGTGTCCTATATCCCC